>Ga0315280_10005149_pt1 | contig 18837 bp, 19 predicted proteins | sample YL17G06_40_MG_FD_203697 | JGI IMG/M metagenome (GOLD analysis project Ga0315280, IMG submission 203697) | Sediment microbial communities from Yellowstone Lake, YNP, Wyoming, USA - YL17G06_40 | ecosystem: Environmental > Aquatic > Freshwater > Lake > Sediment | place: USA: Wyoming | collected... | reverse complement strand
GACAGCTCGAGTTCAGCTACGAAGATGAGATCTTCTCCCTGGAAACCGGCGACAGCCTGTATTTTGATTCCAGCGCCCCCCATGCCTTTCGGTCGCTGGGCACGGAAAATGCCTTAGCCATCGACGTCATCTACTCCTCAGATTAAATTTTGGGAATGAACGGCACCCAAATGGCCGCCCTATTCCGGCCTTCCTTGAGGCAGGTGGGCAAGGGGCATGAGGGTTTCTTTCAACCTCGCTGGGGCTGGGGGCGCTGGCATTCTTCGTACCCCAGGGCCATGCTGTGCAGGGCGCGGTCGAAAAAGAGGATGACCCGGTTGTTTAGCTCCAGAGCCCGGAGCAGCTCGTAGGCGCTGTCGAAAAAGCCCTCGTGCAGGATGAAGAGCCAGAGGTGGCGGCGAAAGAGGATAAAGGAGTAGATCAATTCAGGGAGGGGGAACCCTTCCCGGCAGCGCTCCTCTCCGTATTTTTTGTAATACTTGACGACCTCTTCCTTGGGAGTCTGGACACTGAGCCAGCGCCCCAGATTTTTGTAGATATTGAAAGCCCGCTCATATAAAAGGTCTTCGGCAAAAGAATGGTGGAAAGGAGTATGGATATTTTCCTTTACGTCCTTCAACCATTGCCCGGTCAATTTATCCACATTCTTCTCGATTAATTCCACCAGCATTTGAGAAATCATCTTTTCCTCGTCTCCTCTCGGCGTCCTCCACGTTCTCTGCGGTGAACGGCTATTCGCTGGCCACAGAAGAGCAAATTTTTTTCAGGTTGGCTTTGAAAGGTTTTTGCACAATTCCCTTCTCCGTGATGACGGCGGTCACATAGCGATTCGGCGTGACGTCGAAAGCAGGGTTCAAGGCTCTTACTCCCTGCGGGGCAATGCGAGAGCCGTGCATCGAGGTCATTTCCCGGTCAGCCCTCTGCTCGATAGGGATCGCTTCTCCAGTTTTCGTTGAAAAGTCGATGGTGGAGGTGGGGGCGGCCACGTAAAAAGGGATGCCGTGGGCATGGCATAGGAGAGCCACGGAGTAAGTTCCGATCTTATTGGCCACGTCCCCATTGGCGGCAATCCGGTCAGCGCCGACGATGGCCAGATCAATTTTGCCCTGGGCCATGAGTGCCCCGGCCATGTTGTCTGCGATCAGGGTGCAGGGAATTCGATCTTTCCTTAGCTCCCAGGCGGTCAGGCGAGAACCCTGAAGGAGGGGGCGGGTTTCGTCGATGAAGACATGGATGCGTTTCCCGGCTGCAAAAGCAGCCCGGATCACACCCAGGGCAGTGCCATGGCCAGCTGTGGCCAGGGCTCCGGCGTTGCAGTGGGTGAGGATGGAATGGCCGTCGCCAATGAGGATTTGCCCCTGTCTTCCCATTTCCCGGTTGGCCCGGAGGTCTTCCTCCATGACCCGAAGAGCTTCCCTCCTGAGGGCTTCTTTAACGGCCAAGATTCCTTTTTTAAGGTTTTCTTCGGCTACCCTTTTCAGTCGTTCCACGGCCCAAAAAAGGTTGACAGCCGTGGGGCGGGTCATGGTCAAGGTTTGCCCAATGCGCTCCATTTCCCGAAGGAAAATAGCCGGGTCTCGCGCCGTGGACTGCAGGGCGCCGAGGGCCATCCCGAAGGCTGCGGCCACGCCGATGGCTGGCGCTCCGCGGACGACCATGCGTTTGATGGCCCGGGCTACTTCCTGGTAACTCCGGCATTCGACATAAATCTCTTCCCGCGGAAGCCTGGTCTGATCCAGGAGAACAAGCCGATCATTTCTCCATTCAATGGTCCTGAAAGACATTCCTTCCATTCCCAGGCAACAAAACCTTCCTTTCTGCCGAAAACAAGAATTTCAAGTTAGCATAAGGATTGAATTGCTTCAAGGAAAAACTCTTGCAAATTTACCCCTTCCGGGGCCATTTTCTGGTATGATAGGAAAAAAATTCTTTCTGGGAGGTCGAAAGAGGTGAGTAAAAGCTGGGGGCATCCATTGATGGTAAGTTTTTTCGTCTTCCTCCTCGGGATGGGGTTAAATTCCTATGAGGCGATGGCTAAAGGTCAAGCCTTCCGTTTTGGCTTCGCCGTGCCCCTGACAGGAGCCTTTGGCAAGGATGGGGCTCTGGTTCGAGACGCCTATGAATTCTGGGCTGAGACAGTCAACAGCGGGGGAGGAATCGAGGTCAAGGGGAAGAAGTTCCGGGTAGAGTTGGTCTTTTTTGATGATCAAAGCGACCCTCCAACCAGTGCCAAGCTGGTTGAAAAGTTAATCACCGAGAATCGAGTGGACTTGATCCTGGGTGGATTTGGCAGCAGCCAGGTAATCGCGGCCAGTGCCGTCTCGGAAAAACTTCGCTACCCCATGACCTGTGGTGCAGCCAGCACCCTCAAGCTTTTCGACCGGGGGTTCAAGTATTATTTTTCCCTGTTAGGGAAGGCCCCGGAAGAAGTTCGGGGCTGCGTGGAGATTTTGCCCACCCTCAAGCCAAGGCCGGAGACGGCGGCCATCATCGGGGCCAACATCCCCTTCAGCGCCGATGCCGCGGATGGGTTTAAATCCTACGCCCGAAAGTTGGGGATTAAAATTATTCATTTCGAACTTTTTCCCATGGCCCTGACCGACTACAATTCTCTTCTGAGTAAGGTCAAAAAGAAGAAGCCCGACGTGCTCTTGGTGGGCTCCCACTCTTTAGTGGCCATCCGCATGATGAAAGCTTTAAAAGAAATCGATTTTTCCCCCCGAGGGGTTTTTTTTAGTTATGGGCCCACGGTGCCGGATTTTGTCAATTCCCTCGGTAAAGATGCAGAGTATGTCTTTGCCGCTTCGGAATGGACCCCAAATTTGCCTTATGGGGATGCAATTTTCGGCAGCGCGCGGGATTTCTTTGAAAAATACATGAAGCGTTTTGGTCGGCCGCCAGATTTCGTAGAGGCCGCCAGCGTGGCCGGGGCCCTTGCCCAGCAGAAGGCCTTAGAAGACTTGGGGATTATCCCTCCCCTGCAGGATAAAGACCGCGAGAGGATCAGGCAGCACCTTTATTCAAAGCGGTTCGATAATTTTTACGGCCCGATTAAATTTGGAACGGACGGAGCCAATGAGATTCATCCCCCGGTAGTGGTCCAGGTTCAGAGAGGAAAGCTCGTCCATGTTTTCCCACCCGAGGCAGCCGAAGGAAGGCCTCTCTATCCTCTGAAGCCATGGAAAGAACGCTGAATCCATGGGCCTCCACCGCTAAAACTGTGGGTCATGTTGCTTTTTCTGCAATCATTCATCAATGGGCTTTTGCTCGGCGGGATCTACGCCGCCTGCTCAGCAGGATTCTCCCTGGCTTTCGGGGTCATGGGGGTGGTGAACCTGAGCCATGGCGACTTCGTGATGCTGGGAGCTTTCATCACCTACTGGCTTTTCGTCCTTCTGGGCATGGACCCTTTTCTCACGCTCCCCTTTACCCTTTTGGCTCTGTTCTTCCTCGGTCTTCTTCTGCAGCGGCTGGTAATCAATCGGGTGATCGGGGCGCCCCCCATCATGTCCTACCTCCTGACATTCGGCCTTCACCTGGTGCTGTCCAACCTGGCTTTGAGGGCCTGGACAGCGGATTATCGCACTGTGACCCCTTCCTATTCGGGTCTTAACCTGAACCTTTTCGGACTGGTCCTTCCTTATTCCCGGCTGGCGACTTTTGCCTTGGCCATGGCGTTGATTCTCGGGCTTTACCTCTTTCTTTACAGAACGGAGTCCGGGCGGGCCATCCAGGCCACGGCCCAGGACCGGGAGATGGCCCGACTCATGGGAGTCAATATTTTTAAAGTATACACCCTGACGTTCGCCCTGGCGGCGGCCATCACGGGCCTCGCTGGCTCCCTCATCTCGAATACCTTCGTCATTTACCCCCAGATGGGGCTTCCATTTACAATCACAGCTTTTTGCGTCGTCGTCCTGGGCGGGATGGGTTACATTCCCGGAACGCTATGGGGAGGCCTGATCCTCGGGATGGTGGAGTCCTTGGCGACCACTTACCTGACGGCAGGGATCTCGCTGGCCCTTACTTTCTTTCTCCTCCTGGTAATGCTCATCTTCCGGCCAGCGGGAATTGCCGGGAAAGGGATTATGGAGTAAAGAATTCATCGTGAGGCGAAATTTCTTCTGCACCAGAAGCGTCCTGTTTATCCTGGTAGCCGTTCTCCTCGTTTTGGCTGCCCTTCCTTTGATGGGGCTTCCAGGCTACCGGCTGCGTCTCCTCTCTCTCGTCTTCATGTGGGTCGCTCTTTCGGGGTGCTGGAATTTGATGTCCGGATATACCGGATATATTGATTTTGGCCCGGTGGCTTATTTTGGAGTCGGGTCCTACTGCACCTCTCTTTTAATGATCAAAGGAGGATTTCCTTTCTTCCTCAGCATTCTCCTTTCGGGGTCGGTCTGCGCCTTATTGGCCCTGGCCATCGGCACTCCCACATTGAAGCTCCGGGGAGCTTATTTCGCCATCGCCACGTTCGCGGCAGCGGAAGCGATGAAGCAGATCATCTTAGAATGGGACCATATGGTCGGCTTTGAGTTCTTTGGAGGAGCCCATGGTCTCACCCTTCCCCTGCCACCATCCAATGAGTTTTTTTACTACACCCTGCTTTTCTTCATGGGGCTGGTTCTGGGATTGACCGCGCTCTTAGAAAGAAGCAAGTTTGGCTATGGCTTGCGGGCGATCCATGAGGCAGAGCCGGCCGCCGAACTGGCGGGAGTGCCGACTCTAACACTCAAAGTCCGAGCCTATATCTTAAGCTCGAGCCTCATCGGCTGCATCGGCGGGGTGGAGGCATACTGGTTAACCTACATCATCCCCGACGACGTTTTCAACGTGCTGCGCACCATTCAGATGGTGGTCATGACCCTTCTGGGCGGAATGGGAACCCTCTTAGGGCCGGTGATCGGGGCTACCTTTCTCACCCTGATTTCTGAGTTTTTGGGGGCCAAATTCATTTACAATTATCTGATCTTTTTAGGGATCATCGTCGTGGCCATCATCATCCTGATGCCCCGGGGGATCATGGGAGCGGTACAAAGGAACAAGGGATGGCCCCCCTGAGCATTTTGCAGTGTCGGCGCCTGACCAAAAGGTTCGGGGCCCTGGTGGCTGTGCGCGAGCTTTCCCTTTCTCTGGGGGAAGGGGAGATACTCGGCTTGATCGGCCCCAATGGGTCGGGAAAGACCACTTTTTTCAACGTGGTCATGGGAGTCTACCCTCCGGAAGAAGGGGAAATTTTCCTGCGAAATGAATCCCTCATCGGGAAACAACCCCACGAAATCTGCCACCTGGGCATTGCCAAAACTTCCCAGATCGTCCAGCCCTTCCTGGGCATGTCGGTCTTCGAGAACGTCCTCGTGGCCGCTCTTTATGGAGCGGATTTATCTCTGGCCCAGGCGCGGGATGAAGTAGAAGAGGTCCTGGACCTGATGGGATTGTTTTCCTGGCGGGATGCTCCCGCGGGGAAGCTTACGGTTTCTGGCCGCCGTCGCCTGGAACTGGCCAAAGCCCTGGCCACGGGGGCTGAGATTTTGCTTTTGGATGAAACGATGGCCGGGCTCAACCCCAGGGAATTGGAAGAAGGGCTGGAGCTTCTGAGAAAAATCAGGGACCGGGGGGCCACGCTGATCCTGGTCGAGCATATCATGCGAGCGGTCATGGGAATCTCCGACCGGGTTATTGTCCTCAATTATGGAGTGAAGATCGCCGAAGGAACGCCCCAAGAGGTAACCGAAAACCCTGAAGTCGTGGAGGCCTATCTGGGGAAACGGCATGCTGGAAATCGACCGAATTAACGTTTTTTACGGAGACATCCAGGTGCTCTGGGATGTATCCCTTCAGGTCGACCGGGAGGAGATTGTCACGGTCATCGGCCCGAATGGCGCGGGGAAAAGCACTCTCCTGAAAACAGTGGTCAACCTGCTTCACCCGGAGAAGAGTGAGAGGGGAGGTGGAAAGATCATTTACCAGGGGAAGTCTATCGAAAGCCTCTCTCCTGAAGAGACGGTACGCCTGGGAATGGCCATTGTCCCTGAAGGTTCGCGGGTTTTCCCGGAGATGAGTGTTCTGGACAACCTGAGGATGGGTTCCTACATCGATGGGGCCCGAGCCCGCCGGAAGGAAACGCTGGAAGAAGTTTTCTCTCTCTTCCCCTTCTTAAAGGAGCGGATCGAGCAAAAAGCCGGGACCCTGAGCGGAGGCGAACGCCAGATGTTGGCCATTGGGAGGGCGTTGATGTCCAGGCCGGAGCTTTTGCTGTTAGACGAGCCGTCTTTGGGACTTCAGCCGCTTTTTGTTGCCCGGATTTTCGAGGTGATCGGGGAAGTCAACCGCCGGGGAATGGCCGTGCTCTTGGTGGAACAGAACGTGCAGTACTCCCTGGAGATCAGCCATCGGGGTTATGTTCTGGAAAATGGCCGCATCGCCCTCCAGGGGAAGGGTGGAGACCTTCTGGCAAACCCGCACATCAAGCAATTCTACCTGGCGATGTAAAATCCATAAGCGTTCACTATATTTTCCCTTTTGGGCAAGAAAAATCAGAAAGGAGTGTTAGCATGAGAGAAGTGGTCATTGTCGCCGGTGTACGGACAGCCATTGGCCGCATGGGAGGGTCCATCGCCCGCTACCGCGCCGAAGAGCTGGGGGCTTTTGTCATCCGGGGAATCGTTGATAAGACCGCGATTGACCCAAACCGAATCGAGGATGTGATCATGGGTCTTTCCAATTCCTGGCATGCGGCCTACAATCCGGGACGCTGGGCCGTCCTCAAAGCCGGCCTTCCTTACAGCCTTCCCGGAGCAACAGTGGAGCGGCAGTGCTCTTCGGGCCTGCAGGCGATAAACTATGCCGCGACTCAGATTCTGGCCGGCCTGGGAGAGATCTATATCGCCGGGGGGATGGAGAGCTGGAGTCAATGCCCCTGGATGATCCCCCGGCCTGATGAAGCTTATTCTTTCAATCCTCCGCAAATCCTCCGCCGGGAGACAGCTCCCACGCCTGAAGATAGCCTGGTCATGGGCATCACCGCCGAGAACTTGGTGGAGAAATATAGGATTCCCCGGGAAGAGCAAGACGCCTTCGGCCTTAGAAGCCAGGAGCGAGCCTTTAAGGCCATCCGCGGCGGCATTTTTAAAGATGAAATTATCCCTCTTTCCGTTCCCCAGAGGAAAGGCCCCCCTTTGGTTTTCGATACCGATGAGCATCCCAGGGAGACCTCCATAGAGAAACTGGCGGCCCTGCCGCCAGCCTTCAAGAAGGGGGGGACGATTACGGCTGGAACCTCTTCGGGCCGCAATGATGGCGCGGCGGCCGTGCTCCTGATGACCGCCGAGAAGGCCAGGGAGCTGGATTATAAGCCTTTGGCCCGGTGGGTGACCTGTGCTGTGGTGGGGGTGGACCCAAAAATCATGGGGATTGGGCCGGCCTATGCCATGCCCAAGGTCTTGAAACGGGCTGGCCTAAAAATGTCCGACATGGATGTCATTGAGATCAACGAAGCCTTCGCCGCGCAAGTCCTGGCTTGCCTTAAAGAGCTGGAATCCCAGGGACATCCCAGCGACATGGAGAAACTCAATCCCAATGGAGGAGCCATCGCCTTTGGGCATCCCAATGGAATGAGCGGCACTCGCCTGGCCATGTTCACCATCAAGGAGTTGCACCGGCGCGGAGGAAAGTACGGCATCGCCTCCCTATGCATCGGCGGTGGGCAGGGGCTGGCCACGATCTTCGAACGCCTGTGAAGAACATCACCCGGCATCGACCCACTTCAGAGTAATGGGCAGGCCGATGCCTCTTCAGCAGATGCCGGGGAAGAACCTTACCCGGGCAAAATGACTTTGTTTCCGGTGAAGGAAAATATATCAGCATGATGAGAGGAGGAATGAATGGACCTGCATATTAAAGATAAGGTGGCTATTGTTACCGGGGGGGCTTCCGGGATCGGGGAGAAGACGGCAGAGTATTTTGTCCAGGAAGAGGTAAAGGTTTTTGTGACCGACATCAACGAGGAAGGAGTCAAGAAAACTGTTAGTTTTCTAAAGGCAAGAGGAGGGGAGGTCAATGGATTTCCCTGCGATGTGACCGATGAGAAAATGGTTTCCCAGATGGTCAGTCGGGCGATGGCCCATTTTGGGACCGTGGACTTTTTGCTGAATAGTGCCGGGATCGGCGGCGGCATGGCCTCCCTGGAGACTGTGGAGCGGGCTGGGTGGCAGAGAATCCTGGACATCAACCTGATCGGGACGATCAACTGTTGCCAGGCTGTGATGCCGATCCTGAGGGAGAAAAACCATGGAAGGATCGTGAACATCGCCTCCGAAGCCGCGGTTTCAGGGGAAAAGGGCCTGGAGATCTACGCCGCTTCCAAAGGTGGAGTGATGGCCTTGACCAAATCTCTGGCCAAGAGCCTGGGCCGAAATAACGTCACGGTGAACGCCGTCGCCCCGGCCTTTGTCCATTCCCCGATGACCACATACCTCACGCCGGAGATCGAGAAAAAATGGTTGAAGATGTACACCATCAAGCGGTTAGGGGAGACCGGAGATATCGCCAGCATGATCGTATTCCTCTGTTCCGACCGCTGCTCCTGGATCACCGGCCAGACCATCTCCATCAACGGCGGGTTCTCCATGCGCTGACATGAATTTTACTTGCCCCCTTTCACCTTTCATTTTCGTTCATGAATTCGGAATGATTTGCCGGGACTAGGCGGGGAGGCACTGACTCTCGCCAGTGGCGGAACAAATCGGGGGGATGAGTTTTTCTTCCATTCCTCCGTTTTTTCTCCCCAGAAGGAGAGCGGAACTCCTCGTCCTTTCACCCGGGCCAGAATAAAATGGGCTATGTGCCCAGGTATGCGTGGCGGATCATTTCGCTGGCAAGAAGATCGGCAGCTTGACCAGAAAGGGCAATTCTGCCCGTTTCCAATACGAAACCATGATGGGCCAGACTAAGGGCCATCTCAGCATTTTGTTCCACAAGGAGGATGGCCACGCCAGAACGGTTGATCTCGCTAATGATTTTGGCAATTTCCTCAACCATGAGCGGCGCCAGCCCCAAAGAGGGCTCATCCAGGAGAAGCAGATTCGGTTTGGCCATGAGGCCGCGCCCTATGGCCAGCATCTGCTGCTCTCCGCCGCTCAGACTCCCAGCTTCTTGCCGCCGACGTTGCCGCAGAATGGGGAAATGCCCGAAGATCTCCTCGAACTCTTGTTTTAGGATGGCCTTGGAGTCTGAGCGGAGGTAGGAGCCCGTTTCCAGGTTCTCCATGACGCTCATGCGGGGGAAAAGCTTGCGGCCCTCGGGCACCTGCACGATTCCTAAGGTGACGATCTCCCGCGGGGTCTTTTGGTGTATGGGCTCTCCCCGGTAAAGAATCTCTCCTTCTGCTCCACGTAACAGACCTGAGATGGCTTTCAGCGTCGTGGATTTACCCGCTCCGTTGGCCCCCAGGAGAGCCACGATCGTTCTCTCAGCCACCTGCAGGCTGATCCCCCGCAAGGCCTCGATGCTGCCAATCCGCACGACCAGATCACGAACGTTCAGTAGCATAGCGCTTGGCTCCGAGATAGGCCTTGATTACCTCAGGGTCCCGGCTCACCTGGAAGAAAGTTCCCTCGGCGATTTTGCGGCCGAAATTGAGAACTGCGATCCGATCGCAAAGATCCATCACAACCCGCATGTTATGTTCCACCAGCATGATGGTGGTTCCCTCTTCGTGGATCTTTCTGATCTTGGCGATCATCTCTTTGATTTCCTCAGCACTCAGTCCAGCGAAAGGTTCATCGAGAAGGATCATCTTCGGGGCAGCGGCGAGGGCAACAGCCATTTCCAGAATGCGCTGGTGGCCAAGGGGGAGGTTCCGGGCCACCTCGTCGCGCAGTCGCTCGATGCCCAGGAAGTTGAGAAGGTTGAGAGCCCGCTCACGTTGCTCGAGTTCTATGGCCCTGGGTCGCCTGGTGTTGAAAAGCGCAGCCAGAGGGTTAATCCGGAAGATGCCATAAGTCCCCAACAGAACGTTCTCCAGGACCGAGAAGGATTGAAAAAGAGAGGTAATCTGGAAAGTTCGGGCCAGTCCACGACGGGCGATCGCATAGGATGGAGCCCCGGTGATATCGGTTTGGCGAAAGCGGATGCACCCATGTGTTGGCTGGAGAACTCCAAAAATAAGGTTGAAGACCGTGGTCTTCCCCGCACCATTGGGACCAATGAGCCCAAAGAGTTCGCCCGGTGGCACCGAGAGGTCAAGGTTGGAAACGGCCGCCAGCCCGCCGAAATGTCGGGTCAGTCCAGTGGTCTGCAACATCTCCATGGGGTTTTCTGCCCTCTGGTTTATAAATTTTTATGACGCTCCACCCTTCTTCCAAGGGCTCGGGAGAAATGCCCGGTCAACGATATGAGGCCCCCCGGCAGGAAGAGCATCGCCGCCGCCAGAAGCGTTCCATAGACTACCGACTGCAGGGGGCCTACGGCCCTTATGAACTCTGTCAAGACTGTGAGGATAATGCTCCCCAGGACGGGTCCAAAAAAAGCGGCTACTCCTCCCACGATCATGTAGATCTGGACGTAGATCGACTGCCAGATGGTGAAGTCGGAGGGGGAAATGAAGCCGATGTAGTGGGCGTAAACCGCACCGACCACCCCGGCAAAGAAAGAGCTCACCCCAAAGGCGAAAAGCTTGTAGTGGGTGGTCTGGATTCCCACACAGCGCGACCTCAGTTCCATATCCCGGATGGCCAGCCAGATTTTTCCTACCCGCGAATGCTCGAAACGGGAGAGGACCACTAAAGTGCTGATGAGCAAGGCGGAGACGAAATAGGCATAGGCCAACTTCCCCGGGGGGAGGGCGCTGGGACGTGGAATGCCCAGAAGTCCGCTCGGCCCGCCGGTAAATTCCCGCAGCCGGGTGGCAACGAGAAAGAATACTTCATTGAAGGCGAAGGTGACGAGCACAAAGTAAATCCCGGTGAGGCGCAATGCCGGGTAGCCGAGCCCAATGGCGACAAGGACTGCAAGCCCACCTCCAGCGGGGATCCCCAGCCAGGGGCTCAGGCCCATCTCTCTGGCCAGGATGGCCGAAGTGTAAGCCCCGAGCCCCATGAAGGCAGCATGCCCGCAGGAAAGAAGTCCTACATTCCAGAGGACCCGCAGACTCACGGCCAGGCAAATGTTGAGACAGGTCATGATGTAGACGTGAAGCCAGTAGGGATCCCGAATAAGGACCGGGAAGCCGACAAGCAAAATAGTGATGATGAGAAATGGGCGGGCTTTCATATTACATCCGGTAGGGCAAAAGTCCCGAGGGGCGGACGAGCAAGATCCCCATGAGGATCACGAAGCTTACAATGCTGGCGATCGTCGGGTCAAAGAGGGTGCCCGTAATGCTCTCGATAAATCCGATGATGAATCCCCCCACCAGGGTCCCCGTTACGCTTCCCATGCCGCCGAGGACAATAATGACCAGCCCCTTGAGGAGGGGCGTATGGCCGATATTCGGATCAATGACCAGCATGGGAGAAACGAGAAAGGCTGCGGCGGCACTCAGGGCGAAGCTGACGATGAATACCAGACGGCATATTCCGGTAATCTCGATGCCCTGGAGGATGGCCGCCTCCCGGTCTTGCTCCACTGCCCGGATGGCCTTGCCAGCTTTGGTGTGGCGAATGAAGAGGAAGAGCCCCCCGATTAGCAGAAGACCGCCGCCGATGACCACCAGGCGTTCATAAGAGACCAAGGCGCCGAGCACATTCACCGTGCCGCGAAAAACGCTTGGGATAGCCTTGGAAATGATTCCGAAACGAAGCCATACTGCTCCCTCGATGGCCAAGAGAAGCCCGAGAGACATCACCAGGCTCGGAAGGAACTGGCCGAGGAGGCGTCTGAAGAAGAAACGCTCCATCAGAATGCCAAGGAGCGCCGTCGCCCCGATGGAGAGGGCCCCGGCAAGGAAATAATTGAGCCCAACCTCCACGCCGAGGATGTAGAGAAGCATGGCCGATAGCATGTACACAGTGCCCTGGGCGAAGTTTATGATGTGCATGATCCCCATGATTAGGTTCAACCCCAGGGCTACGAGGACGTAAAAACAGGAGAGGACGACCCCGTTCGTAAAGACTTGCATGTAATAAGGAAAGGCATCCATAAAGAACCAGAGATCATTCAGGTCTTCACGTCTGGCTGTCTTCTTTTAAAAGTCAGCAGGCATGATTCCTCGGTATAACTCAATAAGCTTCTTTTGTTTGCCATCGTACTGGCTCAGCGGGATGGGGAAGAGGAACTGGGCGTCAATGCCATAGTAGGATTTGCCACCGATTCTCGTGCGCCCGAAGACGCCGTCGATACTCACCTTGGGCATAGTGTTTTTTACCGCTGTGGGGTCAAGGGTCCCGGCAGTCTCGATGGCCTTTTTGATCACAAAGAGGACGTCGGAGTTTCGCCAGACGAGGGGATCGAACTTCTGCTTGTATTTTTCCTCGTAGCGTTTGGCCACCTTGGTAGCCAGAGGCGTTGGGTCGCTGGCGAAGATGTTATAAAAGAAGACTCCATCCATATAATCCCCGGCCACCTTTTGGAATGTGGGGATCGACTGGGTGTAGCTGTAGAGAAAGAGTCCCTTGTAACCGAGTTCCTTGGCCTGTTTGCAGGTTAGGGGTCCATCCGAGCCGGCCCAGGATCCAAAGTCGATCGCCTGGGGCTTCTTGGCGATCAGCTTTGTGAGCATGGGGGTGAAATCGGGGGTGCCCCGAGGGGCAAAAACTTTGTCGGTGATCGTCAGGCCGAGCTTCTTGGCCACCTGCTCTATATCTTCAGCCTGGATGAGACCAGTCTCGTCATCCGTTGAGGTGACGGCAATGGTTTTAATGCCGTACTTTTTCACAAGCCATGGAAGGAGGGCCGAGTGCCCCTGGAACGGTTCAAGAATGCTCCGGAAGGTGTAGGGAGCGCCCGGGTGGGTGGCCTTCTTTCCACCGTAGGTGTACCCAATATGGAAAATCTTGTTTTCGGTGATCAACGGGTTGACCGCAATGACACAGGTCCCCCCCGTGGTGACGATGTATTTCACTTTGTCATTGTAGATGAGCTTATTGACGGCGGCGACCGCTTCCTTGGCATCGTATTTGTTATCGTAGGTGATGAGCTTGATCAGGTAGCTATCCTTGCCAACTTTAATGCCCCCTGCGGCGTTGATCTCCTCGGAAGAGAGCTCCAGGGCCCGAAGGAGTCCAAGCCCTGTGGGCGCCGCGGCTCCGGATAGGGGGGTGTTGATGCCCAAGATCAGTTCCTTGGTGGGTGAAGCGGCCTGGACAGGCGAAGCTGGGAAGAAGACTCCAAAGCAAAAAATAACGATGGCTGTAAAAAAAAGGACCTGGCGCATGACTGTTACCTCCTTAATTAGGATAAGGGAGGGATAATCCCCTCGAAGTTCTTTGCAGATAGATAGCGAAACCACTTTCATTCCGAATATTCCAAATTTCTCAAGGCCCCCAAGGTCGCGGTGATGAAATCTTCGACCCGGGCCCCGGCGATCACCATCTTCTTCTCTTGCCATGTCTTACGCAGGATCGATTCGATTTCGCTCCCCAAGGCCGGGGCTTGACGGAGAGCTTTCTCCATCTCCTCCGGCATCTCCCTTTGGGCAGGTTGCATATTTCCGGTGTAGAGGATGTCGTGGATGTGGCCCTGATGAAGGCATAGACTGGCTCGAATCATCGGTCCCCCCGCGACCTTGTGAACAAAGTGAGATACTTTCGCACCAAGGGGGAGGTTGGAAAAACGTCTCTGAGCTGATTTTTCGAAGAACCAGCTTTCGCTGTCGTACAAACGAGAAAAATATCGCTCGTATTCCATCTCCGTCTCGGTGAGCTTGTCGAGCTTCAAATAAACCTCGAAGGTCTCTTCCAGGGCCCCGATCATCAGGTCTTTGGCCTCAGCGATGGATACCTTTCGACCCAGGCCCTCCTCTAAGGAACCTACCCGTTCGGAGATCGTTTTGGCCTCTTTGTCGGCAAATTTTTCCGGTGGAAGAACGATAGCCCTTTCCGCAAGATGCATGGGTATGGGGGATACGGTGAGGCCGATCCGCTCTACGGCGATCTCTCCGTCGAAAGAGAGGCTGTGGGGGCCAATCTTTTTCCACTTCCCTTGAACTTCGATCTCCAGGTCGTTCAATGGACGGTGGCGGGCGCGGATGTCCCATACCTTCTCCATCCTCCGGGCAATTCCCTCATTGACCTTGCGAAAGATCTCCGGCATCTCGTCCGGAAGAAATTGGCGATGGATGTAAAGGCCCATCATCAAATAATCTAAGTGGCCGAAAATGAGCCCCTGGGTAGGCACCCTTTTCACTACGATTCCATTCCTCCGGCAGAAATCAAGGTCGATGTCAAAGTCCGGACTGATGTAGTACCCCATGACTACGCTGGGCTGGCGAAATGTAAAGGCCGCCACGGTGTCGGGGACAAGACCCTCTTTGCGCGCCCTTGCCAGGGCTGGAGATAGAGCCATGGTGGATTCTGCATAGGAATCTGTGGGCAGGTCAAGAAGGCGCCAGGATCTCTCCATGTTTTTTTGGCCGTCCTTCCAAAATTAATTCCGGGGGAATTGAACAAAGAGCATGCTGCAAGATATTACAAATTGAGCAAAAGAGTGTCAAGGAATATTTCACCTACCATAGATTTGGAAATAGAAAATATACCAGTTTATAAGGATGGTTCCTTAAGCCATGAAGAGTTAAGGTAACAAATACCCGGGAATATAAGGGGAGTTCAGGTCTTTATTATTTCTTAAGAAGATGGTATAAGGTTTTTCAAAACCCTTGAGAAACCGAGGGAAATAAAATTTAGGAGGAAAGAAATGGCAAACCTTGGGTTCATTGGATTGGGAATCATGGGAAAACCCATGGCCGGGCATTTGCTAAATGCAGGTCATCGAGTCTATGTTTACGATCTGAATCCAGCGCCCGTTCAACAGTTATCCGCGAAAGGGGCTGTGGCTTGCCGGAGCGGCAAAGAGGTGGCGGAAAAATCCGACATCATTATCCTCATGGTGCCGGATACCCCGGATGTAGAACTGGCCTTGTTCGGTCCGGAGGGAGTGGCTGAAGGCCTCAAGAAGGGCTCTGTGGTTGTTGACATGAGCTCCATTTCGCCCATTGCCACCAAAGAATTCGCCAGAAAGCTGGAGAAATTAGGGGTGGAGATGCTCGATGCCCCCGTATCCGGGGGACAGGTAGGGGCGGAGAATGCCACCCTGTCCATTATGGTGGGAGGGAAGGCAGAGATTTTCGAGAAGATCAAGCCCTTTTTCGAGATCCTGGGCAAGAACATCGTGCACATCGGCGATCATGGGGATGGCCAGACCTGCAAGGTAGCCAATCAGATCGTGGTGGCTTTGACCATCGAAGCGGTCAGCGAAGCGCTGGTGTTTGCCTCCAAGGCGGGGGCAGACCCAAGGAAAGTGAGGCAGGCCTTGCTCGGCGGATTCGCTCAGAGCCGGATTCTCGACCTCCACGGAGAACGGATGATTAAACGGTCTTTCACCCCTGGCTTCCGCATCCAATTGCACCGCAAAGACCTCAACTTAGCTTTGCAAGCCGGGCGGCAATTGGGGTTGAGTTTGCCCAACACGGCCATGGCCCAGGAATTATTCAACGCTGTGGTTGCCCAGGAAGGTGACCAACTGGATCATTCGGCCATGGTCCTGGCCCTGGAAAAGCTGGCCAATCATAAAGTTAGCGAGTAGCCCCTGCACTTCGTACCCATCCTGCAGCGATGCCCAGGTCACCGGCGAAAATCCCTGGGCCTTTCCTGCAGGGTGACCTTGATTTCTTTAACCTTTCCCTCCCGAAATATTTTTAAGTTGACGGCCTCCCCGGGTTTTCGTTCCCGAATGTGCTTGATCAGGTCATCAGAATCTTTAACTTCGAATTGATCAATCTGGGTGACCACATCTCCGCCAACAAGAAGCAAGGAGTTGCCCACCTGGACTTGCCGGTTTCCGCCTTTCAGACCTGCTTTATCCCCCGGGCCTCCGGGGGTAACCTCCACGACCATGGCACCCTTTTGGATTTTCAGCCCTAAAAATTTGGCAAATTCCGGAATGAGGGTTTGGACGGTCACGCCGATATAAGGATAAGAAACATAACCCTTGACCAGGAGGTCGGGGATGATGCGCTTGGCCGTGTTCACCGAGATAGCAAAGCCAATGCCCACACTTCCGCCCGTGGGGCTGACGATCGCTGTGTTGATCCCGATCATCTCCCCGTCAGAGCTAAGCAGGGGGCCTCCGGAATTCCCCGGGTTGATGGAAGCATCCGTCTGGATCACCTCTTCGATCATCGTTCCGGCCTCAGAACGAATGGTGCGCCCCAGGGAGCTGATAATCCCCGTGGTCAGTGTAAGGCCCAGGCCAAAGGGGTTTCCGATGGCCAGAACCTTTTGGCCTACCTGCAGTTTTCGAGAGTCGCCTAAAGGCAGAGGCTTCAGTTTTTCTGGTGGGGCTTTGATTTGGATAACTGCCAAATCGTTGTCCGGGTCAGTCCCCACCAATTTGGCGGGCCATTTGCTTCCATCGAAGAGAGTGACTTCAAGCTTTTGAGCATCCCGGATGACGTGATTGTTGGTCAGGATGTGGCCACGGGTGTCAATGATCGAGCCCGACCCGCTTCCCTCTCGGGGGATGGGGGTATAAAAGAAGTCTCTGGCAATCACTGTGCTTGTGATGTTCACCACGCTGGGACTGGCTTTTTGATAAATGGCCACATTGTTTTTTTCGTCGTCGGTGAGAGGGAAGACTTCGCTCAAGCCGAAAAATCCAGACGCCAGGAGTGAAAGAAAAAAGAACAAAATTCTTTTTCGCGCAATTCGCATGATTTCCCATCCCCCTTTTCTCCTCATTTAATTGGCTAAAAAGAATAACATGATTCATCGGGCATTTCAATCTTTTCCCTTCTCTATGTTGATTTTCCCTTTCAGGTTTATTTTTCCATTTGCCCGGTTTAAAACCTTAGCCTTGAGGCGAACAGTTTTAGCGAGGTTAAGGTTGTGGTATGATTACCAATGGGAGGCAGTCCATGAGCGAGAGTAAGGATAATCGGCTTCAGCCGAAATGACCCACTTTCAGTGGTATTTTTGAATCTACCTGCTTTAGCAGGTAGTGGTTTAATCTTCATAAGAGAAATGGCCTTCGCCGGAGGCATCGGCAATCCTGGGGCTTCGTTAATTAGAGGGGGCTGGTCTGTGGGCCCAGAGCTTTCCCGGGTGGGCCGGGAGATCAGGGATGGGGGCGGATGACAAATTTAAGAGCTTCCCTTGCAGAAAGACGTTATGATCGCATCGCCTGGATCTTCGACTCGTTGGAATTTCCCCTGGAGAGGATGGCCGCTAAAAAGTGGAGGGAAAAGTTATTCTCCCGATTAGAAGGCCAGCGCATCTTAGAGGTGGGAGTGGGCACCGGGAAGAATCTGGATTATTATCCCCCGGGGAAGGAAGTCACGGGCATCGATACCAGTGAACGGATGCTGGATCGTGCTCGGAAGAAGGCTGCTCGCCTCGGGCTTCCCTTTACTCTGTCGAAGATGGATGCGCAGGCTTTGGAGTTTCCCGACAGTTCCTTTGAGGCCATCGTGTCGACTTTCGTCTTTTGCTCCGTCCCCGATCCGGTGAGGGGGCTTGAAGAGGTACACCGGCTTTTGAAAGCCAAAGGGAAGGCCTATTTCTTAGAGCATGTTCGTCCCCGGGGATTTCGCGGGTGGATCTTTGATTTTCTTAACCCCCCGGTCGCTGGCATTATGGGCGCTAATATTAACCGCCATACCGTGAGGAATATCGAAAGAGCAGGTTTTCGCATCCTCCTGGAAGAAAACCTCTTCTCGGATATATTCAAATTTATCATCGCTGAGCGAGCTTGAGCGGTGGTAGATTCGTTCAGGTAGGAATTCTCCATCAATTAACCCGGTTGAAGAAGAAAATAAAATGAAGGAGTAAATATTATGGGTAAGGTTAAGATTCAAGGCATGTCCTGCCAGCACTGTGTGATGGCGGTGACCAAAGCTTTGAAAAAGATTCCAGGCCTCAAGAATGTGAAAGTGGACTTGGGCAAAGGAGAGGCCACTTTTGAGAATACGCAAAACGTTTCCTGGGAGAACATCCGCAAAGCCGTTGAAGAGGCGGGTTATAAGGTCGTTGAATAAAATGTTTAATGGGTGATCGTTGATCACTGACTTGAAAAGCCGGGTTGCCCGTCAGTCGTAAAAAAGAGGGAGTGGAGAGGCCAGCGTCAACAACAAGAGATTGTCATTGATTGAAAGGAATCGACGTTCAGGATGTTGAGATCTCTGAAAAAGGTGGCTTTTCGCTGCTCAGGATATTTTTTTCGACAGCGCTGAGGACTCGCTTTGCTGAAAAATCACAGATTTTTCGGGCGCTTCGCTTCGCCAAGCGCTGTTACCGAAAAAAATATATTCGCGCTCAAAGCCCCCTTTTGACTTTTTCAGAGATCTCATGTTTTTATCTTGACATTTTTAATAGGGTTTTATATAAAAACTCCATATCGACCGGGAGGAGATCATGCGACTGTCAACCAAGAGCCGGTATGGAGTGCGGGCCATTTTCGACATCGCCTACCATTCTGGGGGTCTACCCACTCAGATCAAGGAGATCTCCAGGCGGCAGGAGATCACCCCCCGCTATCTGGAGCAAATTTTTCAAAAATTGAAACACGCCGGAATCGTCAAAAGCATCCGCGGCCCCAAGGGGGGATATTATCTGGCCCGGAAGCCAGAAAAGATCGCGGTGGCAGATGTCATCCGGGCCATGGAAGAATCGATAGAGCCCGTCTTCTGCG
>Ga0315280_10005148_pt1 | contig 18839 bp, 14 predicted proteins | sample YL17G06_40_MG_FD_203697 | JGI IMG/M metagenome (GOLD analysis project Ga0315280, IMG submission 203697) | Sediment microbial communities from Yellowstone Lake, YNP, Wyoming, USA - YL17G06_40 | ecosystem: Environmental > Aquatic > Freshwater > Lake > Sediment | place: USA: Wyoming | collected... | reverse complement strand
CGTGGTACTTGTTCTCGCCGTCGGGAACCAGCGGCTTGCCGTTGTCCTGGGCCAGCAGGCCGAAGCCGGCGCGGTAGTACCAGCAGCGCGGCCGCTGGCACAAATCGCCGCCCACCGTGCCGCGGGCCCGGACCTGCTGGCTGGTGACGCCTTCGGCGGCCTGCACCAGCGATGGATACTGCTGCTTCACCGCCGCGCCGGCGATCAGTTGGTCGAAGGTCACCAGCGCGCCGATGCGCAGCCCTCCGGCCCTGGGCGTGATGCCGTACAGCTCCTTGACGCCCTTGATATCGACCACGCGGCGGGGCGTGGCGACGTAGTCCTTCATCAGGCTGAGCAGGTCGGTGCCGCCGGCCAGCACCTCGGTTTCGCCCCAATTGGCGGCCAGCGCCTGAACTGCCTGCTCCTTGGTGGTCGGAGCGGTATATTCGAACGCCTGCATTACGCTACCCCTCCTTTCTCCAGTGCCGCCAGCACACGATCGGGAGTGAACGGCATGTGCGGCACGCGCACGCCGATGGCGTTGGCGATGGCGTTGGAAATGGCGGCGCCCGGCGAAATCACCGGCGGCTCGCCCAGTCCGATCACGCCGCGTTCATCGAAGCCCTTGCCGGTCATCATGAACACTTCGATGGTGCCGATGTCACCCAGGCCGGCCAGCTTGTAGAACTCCATGTTGTTGTTCAGCATGCGGCCGGTGAGCTGGTCCATGACCCGTTCTTCGTACAGCGCGTAGCCGACGCCCATGGTCATGGCCCCGAAGACCTGGCTCTCGGCGGTCTTCAGATTGATGATCAGCCCGCAGTCCTGCGCCGCCACGAACTTGTTGAGCGTGACGACGCCGGTTTCGATATCGACTGAGACGTCGGCCATCTGCGCGCCGCCGACGTTGGCATCGATCAGCTTCTCTTTGCGCGCCGCCTGAGACTGGCAGGCGCCGCGGGCCACGATCGGGTTGGTCCCGATCTTGGCGCAGGCCTGCTTCCAGGCCAGCGACTTGGCGGGATTACCTTTCACCTGGATCTTGCCGTTAACCGCCTCGAGCTGGTCGGGCGGAACGCCCAGCGCCGGCGCCACTTTCTGGAAAAGCTGTTCCAGCGCGTCCAGCGCGCCGCGGCGGGTGGCCGTGCTGGCGCCGCCCACGGTGGTGCTGCCGCCGGAAGCGCCGCCGGGCGGGTAGTCGCTGTCGCCGATGTTGAGTTTGACGGCATTCAACGGCAGGCCGAAGGTCTCGGCCAGCGTCACCAACATGACGGTGCGGGTGCCGGTGCCCAGGTCCTGAGTCCCCATGGTCACCTCGGCCGAGCCATCGGGGTGGATTTTCACGTCGCATTGGCAGGCGTGGCCCAAGCCGCCCCAGGTGTGGATCGACAAGCCCAGGCCGCGCTTGATCGGCCCCGGCGTCTTGTCACCGCGCGGGTGCCAGTTCTTCTTCCACGCGATCATCTCGGCGCACTTCAGCAGCTCGGCCGAGTAATCTTCGGGACGGCCGCCCTGCACCAGGCTGATGTTCTTGAGGAAGAACTGGAGCGGATCCATGTTGAGTTTGGCGGCGCAGTCATCCAGCGCGCACATGGTGAGCAGGCAGGCCTGGGGGTGGTTCGGGGCCCGCCAGGCGCGTGACGGTCCGGTATTGGTCCCCACGCCGGTATAGCGCGTGCGGATGTTGGGAATGTTGCGGAACACGTACGGCAGCGGCGGCGCCGCCCCCCGGTCCGACGGACCGACGGTTCCCCAAGCATCGCTCTGCCAGCCGATGATGGTGCCGTCTTTCTTGGCTGCAATGCGGATGGTGGCGAAGTCCGAGGGTCGGCCGCCGGAGACGATCAGCTCCGCGTTGCGCTCCGTGAAGCAACGCATCGGGCGCCCGGCCGCCTTCGCCATGCGGGCCGCCTGGATGTCCCACTTGTCGGGACCGAACTTGCTTCCGAAGGCCCCGCCGGTGTGGTTGCAGATGACACGCACGTTGGTGTTGGGAACCTCCAGTGGCGACGCGAACTGGCTGACGCTGCCCGCCACAGCCTGGGTGGAAAGGTGCGCGGTGAGGCGGCCGTCCTTCCACTCGGTCACACTGCCGTGGGGCTCCAGCGCGCAATGGGAAATGAACCTGGCGCCGTATTCGCCTTCCGACACCACGTCGGCCTCGCGGAAGGCCGTGTCGGGATCGCCGGTGGTGGCCGCATCCTGGGGCCGAGCGCGCGCGCCGGCCGCCGTCCGGTCGTACTCCTTGACCAGGTGGGGCAGCCGTTCGTATTGCACCTTGACCTTGCGCACGGCGTCTTCGGCTTGCTCCTCGGTTTCGGCCGCGACCAGCGCCACGTGGTCCAGGAACCATTGGGTTTCGGCGTTCGGCTTGCCCGGTTCCACCACCACCTGGACCATTTTCACGCCGGGCATGCGCTCGGCCTCGCTGGTGTCGATGCTGGTGACGCGAGCATGGGCGTAAGGGCAACGGACCGCCTGCACGTGCAGCATCCCCGGCCGGCTGATGTCGGAGCTGTACTTGGCCTTGCCCGACGACTTCACCGGGCCGTCCGCCCGGCTGTGGCGCTTGCCGATCAGGCTGCGCTTGTCTGCTTCCGGCCACTTGTACTCAGGCATGAGCGCTTCCTCCTTTCACCGCCTTGGCGGCTTCCAGCACCGCCCGTTCGATGCCGGTGTAGGAGCCACAGCGGCAAAGATTGCCGCCCAGCCCGCGGCGGATTTGTTCGCGGGTGGGGTTCGGGTGCTTGTCCAGAAAGGCCTTGCAGGCCACCACGAACCCGGGGGTGCAATAGCCGCACTGCTGGGCGTCGTTGTTCACGAAGGCCTGTGACATGGGGTGCAGTTGTTCGCCGGCATTCAGCCCCTCGATGGTGGTAATGGCTTTGCCCTGGGCCTCAATGGCCAGGACCTGGCAGGCGTAGACCGCGTCCCCGTCCATGATGACCGTGCAGGTGCCGCACGTCCCGCGGTCGCACACCTTCTTGGCCCCGGTAATATCGAGATAATTGCGCATGGCGTCCAGCAAGGTGATGCGCGGCTCCAGTTCCAGCTTCTCCACCTTGCCGTTGATGCGCAGGGTGATCGGTACTTTGCCCGGGCCGAGCATGGGCGCTGCGCCGGCGGGCGCCTTGGACGCCTTCGGCGCTTTGGCTTGGCCGGCCAGCAGTCCAGTGGGGACGGCCACGCCCGCGCCGCGGAAGAAATCCCGGCGTGACAATCCCTTCTTGCCCCGTTCCGGGGTCTTGGGCTTGTCCCTCCTCATAGGCGGTTCTCCTGTCGGTTGTTTAATCGAGCGAACGGCAAATCACGCATGTTGCACGAGAAAGCAATCTACATCAAAAGCCGCCGCGAAGAAAGGCCCAACTGCGGTGAATCGGCTGACGGCTGGGAAGACCGGGGCCCTTGACCGGCAGCCGATAGCCTATAGCCGCCAGCCGCCAGCCGCCAGCCGTCAGCCCGCTGGCGACATACGTGTCAAGCTCTTGAGGCCCTTGGAGGCGACCGGGCATTGAAATCAAAGGAAATGAAGTTCGGCCACGGATTTGCGGGGTAGGGGCGCCCCGGCCCATCCGCCCCAGTTCACCACGGATCAACTCGGATCAATAACGATGAATGGCGGAGCGCGGGCTCCCATCATCGACAACCAGCCGGCTGGAGCGTGTTATACTTTTCCTTAACAGGAGCTTGTGGTGGCAAGTGTGACTCTGCGCAATCTGGGCGGGTCGGTCGTCATGGTCGTCCCAAAGAAGATCTTGAGCCTGGCACGGCTCGATGCCGGCTCTACGGTGGATGTCAGCGTCGAAAACGGCCGTCTGATCGTCGAGCCGTGCAAGAGGCCGCAGTACACGCTGGCCGAACTGCTGTCCCGCTGTCGTCGATCCGACCTCGCACCCCAGCGCAAGGAGCGATCGTGGCTGCAGGGCGGCGCAGTCGGGAGAGAAATGCTTTGAAGCAGGGCATACCGGAGCGGGGCGACATCCTTCACATCGATCTTGACCCCGCCAAAGGGCGGGAGCAGCGAGGGAAGAGATCCGTATTGGTGCTTACCCCGTCCGTCTTCAATCGCTTCGGGTTGATGCTGGTGTGCCCGATCACCCAAGGAGGCGAGTTTGCCAGGGAGCACGGCTTCGCCGTTCCCCTCAGCGGCGCCGGCACTCGCACTTTGGGCGTGGTCTTGTGCCATCAGGCCCGCACGTTGGATTACAGAGAGCGGCGCGCGGCTTGGGTGGAAACCCTGCCCGCGGAGATCGTGGAGGAGGTGCTGGCCCGCGTCCGAACTTTGCTGGATTGACAAGAGCAATGAAGCACCGGCCGTGCGCCTCACCGATGGCGTAAGCGCTGCACATGTGCGGATGATTAAGCGCGGACGCGGTGCATGCCTCGCGCTGGAAGCGTTCGAGCGCGTGCTTGTCGCGGGACAGCTCTTCGGGCAGGAACTTCAGTGCCACCTGGCGACCGAGCTGGGTGTCCTCGGTCCTGTAAACGACACCCATCTCGCCGCCCCCGAGCTTCTCGAGGACGCGGTAGTGCGAGATGGTCGTGCCGACTATGGGGTGCGCCCCTGCCCCGCGTGCCTCGCATGTTAGGTCCGGCGGGCGGCCAAGTCAATCAAAGATTCGAGACAAGTTGCTCAGGAAAGAATCGTGGTAGGCGCTGTGGCATTGGGGGTGTATCATCGGCTGCAATTCAGGAGGTGGCCCGTGAAGAGATTTTCGGCGGCCGCTCTGGTTCTCGCTTCTCTCTCGCTTCCCGGTTTCTCCCAGGGCAAGAAACCAGAAGACACCAAGCCGATTGACTTCATGTGGGGCGTGAAGATTCCCATGCGGGACGGCGTGCGGCTCAACGCCACCGTCTACAAGCCGAAGGACATGAAGGAGCCGCTGCCGGTCATTTTCACCCTGACGCCGTACATCGCCGACACCTATCACGAGCGCGCCTACTACTTCGCGCAGAACGGGTACGTGTTCGCGCTGGTGGACGTGCGTGGGCGCGGCAATTCACAAGGAACGTTCGAGCCCTTTGTGCACGACGGCCGTGACGGCCACGACATCGTCGAATGGCTGGCCCGCCAGCCGTGGTCTAACGGGAAAGTGACAATGTGGGGCGGCTCCTATGCCGGCTTTGACCAATGGTCCACCGTGAAGGAATTCCCGCCGCATCTTGCCACCGTTGTGCCGGTTGCCTCGGCGCATCCCGGCGTCGATTTTCCGTTCGGGAACAATATCTTCAACCCGTACGAAATGCAGTGGGGCACCTACACAAGCGGCGTCACGCCGCAAGGGAATCTTTTCCGGGAGAGATCCTTCTGGGCTCACCAGTTCCGCGAGCTATACCGAAGCCATCGGCCGTTCCGTGAATTCGACAAGATGGTCGGGAACACGCCGGCGTTCTTCCAGACCTGGCTGGAGCACCCCGTGCCCGATGCGTTTTACGACGCGATGGTTCCCGCCGCCGACGACTACCAGCGCATCAGCATCCCCATCCTCAGCATCACCGGACACTATGACGGCGATCAACCGGGGGCCATGGAGTTCTACCGCCGGCACATGAAGTACGGAACCGCCCTGGCAAAAGAAAATCATTTCCTGATCATCGGCCCCTGGGACCATGCCGGGACGCGCACGCCCAGCCGCGACGTGTACGGCCTGCGCTTTGGCGAAGCAAGCATGCTCGACATGAACAGGCTCCACAAGGAGTGGTACGACTGGACGCTCAAGGCCGGAAAGAAGCCCGAATTCCTAAAGAAGCGAGTGGCTTACTATGTCGTCGGGCCGGGCGCGGAGCAGTGGAAGTACGCGGACAGCCTCGAGAGCATCGCGGCCGAAAGGCGCACCGTCTACCTGCACTCGAGCGGCACCGCCAACGACGCTTTTCAATCGGGCCGGATGACGGCGGAACGGCCGGCGCGCGAAGCTCCGGACAAGTACACCTACGATCCCCTGGACACCCGGTTTGGCGAACAGGAGCCCACCTCCGGCGGCCCTTTCCTGGACCATCCGATCACGGACCAGACGCTGGCCCTCAACACCTTCGGCAACGGCTTGCTCTACCACAGCCAGCCATTCGCCGAAGAGGCGGAGATCTCTGGGTACGTGAAGTTCGCCGCCTGGATCGGCATGGATGTGCCGGATACCGACTTCATGGTAGTGCTTTACGAGATTCAACCGAACGGGACCAGCATCCTCCTGACTACCGACCAGATGCGCGCTCGTTACCGCGAGTCGCTGCGGAAAGAGAAGTTGGCGAAGCCGGGGGAAATTTATCGCTATGAGTTCGATAAGTTCACCTGGTTTTCACGGCGTGTGATGAAGGGAAGCCGCCTGCGGCTGCTGGTCACGTGTCCGAACACCATCTTCATGCAGAAGAACTACAACAGCGGTGGCGTGGTGGCCGACGAGACGGCCAAGGATGCCCGCACCGCCCACATCACGCTGTATCACGATGCCGAGCACCCCAGTTCCCTGGAAATCCCACTGGTGAAATAGCTCGCGTGGTTATTCCCACGCGTACTTTAAGCAGAGGAGAATGGGTATGAAAGGCTCATCTGTTTCCCCCAAGGCCATTCTGCTCCTGGCGATCCTGCTGCCCGCGTTTGTGGCGGCTGCGGATGGCGATCGTGAAAACGTCGATCTGCAAATGGTCACCAGGATCCGGTACGAGATATTCCATAACTCGAAAGTGATGGAGACGCTCAGCGAGTTGACGGACCGCTTCGGCCCGCGCCTGACCGGTTCGCCGGCCATGAAGAAGGCCGCCGAATGGACGCGCGAGCAGTTGTCGTCGTGGGGGCTGTCGAACGCGCGCCTGGAAAGCTGGCCGTTCGGGCGGAGCTGGAGTAGCGACTTCATCTCGGTGCGTATGACCAGCCCCTCGACGGCCACTTTGATCGCCGTCCCGGAGGGGTGGTCGCCTGGGACGCCGGGCGTGATTCGCGGCAAGGCGATGAAGGTCAAGCTGCAAACCGACGAGGACCTGGAGAAGAACAAGGGCAAGCTGGCCGGCATGATCGTGCTGAACGGCGATGCGCGTGAGGTCAAGCCGCATGCCGAGGCCGAAATGCGGCGTTACGACCAGAAGGCGCTCGAGGAGGTGTACAACTTTACTCCCCCGCCGCCGCCCGAGCAGGAAATGGAACAAGGTTTGAAACTACGGCGTTTCCAAAGGAAGCTGGAACGCTTCTTCGACACGGAGAAGCCGCTGGCGGTCATTCAGCCGTCGGGCCGCGGAGACGGAGGCTCGGTGCGAACCAACTTCACGCCCTGGCGGTTCCAGAAAGAAGTGCCGCAACTGCAAGTGCCGGAACTGGTCATGGCCGTCGAGCATTACAACCGCCTCGCCCGCTTGCTCGACCGCAAGCTTCCGGTCGAACTGGAACTCGACGTGCGCAACGAGTTCCACGAAGGGGCAATGGGCCACAACGTTCTGGCCGAGATACCGGGTGGCGATAAGAAGGACGAGGTAGTGATGCTGGGCGCGCACCTGGATTCCACCCACGCCGGGACCGGCGCCACCGATGACGCCGCCGGCGTCGCGGTCATGATGGAGGCCGTTCGCGTGCTGAAGGTGCTCGGCGTGAAGCCGCGGCGCACCATTCGCGTGGCGCTGTGGGACGGCGAGGAGCAAGGGCTGCTCGGCTCGCGCAACTATGCGCTTGCGCATCTTGCTTCCATGCGCGCCCCGGCGCATCCGGAACGGAGCGACGTGGCCCCCGGCGCTGCACTCGAGCCCGGCTCCTTTACTCCTAAGCCGGAGCACGCCAAGATATCCGGCTATTTCAACGTGGACAACGGCACCGGCATGCTGCGCGGCGTGTATCTTCAAGAGAACGCAGCGGTCCGGCCGATCTTCGAGGCGTGGATGGAACCACTGCGCGATCTGGGAGTGACCACACTGTCGATGAAAAACACTGGGGGCACCGATCACCTGTCGTTCGACGCGGTCGGCATCCCTGGCTTCCAGTTCATCCAAGACCCCATTGAATACTCCACCCGGACGCATCACACCAACATGGACGTCTACGACCGCATCCAGACCAACGACATGATGCAGGCGGCAGCGGTGGTGGCGTCATTTGTCTACCATGCCGCCATGCGCGACCAGATGCTGCCGCGCAAGCCGCTGCCGAAATCGGCTACCCAGTAGATGTGACCAGCAGCTATCTGGTCGGGGACCGTGGGATGGTGAAGAGCAAGGGCCAACAGGCGTGGAAGAAAGTGGGCCAATTCAGAGTAACGAAATCAGCCATTTCGGGAATTGGCTGGGAGACCAGGATTCGAACCTGGATAAGCAGATCCAGAGTCTGCCGTGTTACCATTACACCATCTCCCAGCAGGGAAGGACCCGCCGGGGCGCGCACACCCCAACCCATCTATATTGTAGCGATAATGGCGCGCAGCGGCAAGCCCCGGAAAATTGCGGCGGAATTGCGGGAATTGCGGGATGCATGGGTGGAATCAGGCGCGAAAGCCGGCGCCCCTTCTTGCACCCGTCTGCGCTCCGCTGCGGTATCATAGCCGTGGATGTGCCGCTCTCTTGTTTTCCTGTTCCTCTCGACTCTGGCGTTCGGCCAGGTCAAGCTGGTTCCGCCCGAAGAGGGACGGCGGGCGCTGGAGCAGCTTCCGCCCAGCCCGTCGCCCGCGGTGCAGCCTGCCCGGAAGCAATTCATGCTTCCCGATGGTTTCGCCGGGTGGACGGCGGGCCCGCGGCAACTGTTCGGGCCTTATAACGCCGCCACCGTCGCCGGTCCCGACGCTCCCCTGCTGGTGGAATACGGTTACACGTCGGCCGAAAGGAGCGAATTCCACAAGCAGGGGCAGGCGCTTCACCTGCGTGCCTTCCGGATGAAAGATTCGTCGGGCAGCTATGGCCTGTTCACGTTCTATCGCGATGAGACATGGCAGGGGGGCGAGACCGCCGGCGCGCAGTTCGCGCGGCGGGGCGCGGAACTCGTGCTGCGCAAGCAGGAGGTATTCGTGCGCTCGGCCGACGCCCGGCTCAGCGGGGACGATCTCCGCCAATTGGCCGGGCAGTTGGGCGTCTCCGGCGGCGGTCTCCTGCCGACTCTTCCGCGCTACCTGCCCGAGAAAGGCTTGCTCTCCAACAGCGGCAAGTACATCCTGGGGCCGGTGGCCTTCGACCGTCTGGTCAGGAGTTTCCCGCCTGTCCTCGTTGATTTCGACCTGGGCGCGGAAGCCGAGCTGGCGCGCTATGGTTCACGCGACGGCCGCCCCATTGAACTGCTGTTGGTCAGTTATCCCACTCCGCAGATGGCAGCCGCGAAGCTGAAGGAATGGAAGCAGGCGCCCAACGCGCCCGGGTCGGATCCCGCCTCGATTCCGTCGCGGCGGGTGGGCCCGTTGCTGGCCCTCGCCATTCGCCCGGCTGATACGGTCGCCGCCGACCGGCTGTTGTCCGCCGTGGCATATGAAAGCGAAGTTACCTGGAACGAGCGCGTGCCGAAGGTCGATGAGGCGCAGAGTTGGGCGCGATTCCTGCTCAACGTTTTTTTGCTGATCGGCGTGCTCTTCTTGTTCGCGGTGATCATGGGTTTGGGCTTTGGTTTGCTGCGTGTGGTGCTCCAAAGACGCTACCCGAATCGGTTCTTCGATCGGCTGGAGGAGACGGAAATCATCCAGTTGAACATAAATTATTTACCCAAAAGGAGTTAGCGTCCTGACATGGCTCGGGAACACGTTTTGGCCACTTCTGACCCCTTTTGCGTTCCGATTGGACTCCTCGTAATCCATTGAAATCAAACGCCTTGTTTGCCAGAAAATTACCGGAGTTTTCGCTTGACACGCCCATACCCGGATATTAGACTTTCGATGGAAGTTTTGGCGGTTGCGCAACCGTCGAAGCTTTTTCTCCCTACCAGCCCCGGCGAGAACGGGGACAAAAAATGCTCACCGCGAGGTGAGCATTTTTGTTTGCGCGGATCGGGTTACCGCGCGGTTCTTCCACTCCGATGCGTTGCCTTCATTTGAATTCGGCTGGTGAGCAATGTCCGATGCCGCCAATGGAAGGCGCCGAGTTCTGCGAAGCCCATTTCCCCACACCACTCGAGGAAGCGATCGTGCTTCCCTGGGCCTACCGGTTGGCGCGCCGCCTGGGCGCGGCGGTCCTTCTGGGAATCATCCTGCTTCAGTTGTATGTGATGATGAAGATGATGCTGGACTGGTGAGCTGTGGGCTGTGGGCTGTAGGCCGTAGGCTGTGGGACCGGTCGCGCAGTGCGACCGCGCTGTGAGCCGAACCGGCCGCTTCCTCATCCACCGTGGAGGACGGCTCCGTCGCGACTTAAGCCCACAGCCTACAGCCCACAGCCCACAGCCTACGGCCTACAGCCTGTTCTACGGAAGGATGGCCGTTTTCAGGTTGCCGTTGCGGTTGGCCATGCGCTCCAGAACCAGCGGCAGGTCCCGGAGCGGCGCTTCGCCGGTCACCAACTCGTCGGCCCGGATGTCGCCGCAAGCGATCGATTGCAGTGCCCGCCGGATGTAGTACGGCGTGTGGTGGAAACTGGCCTTCAGCGTGATCTCCGAATAGTGCAGCACGGCGGCGTCGAACTCGACTCTCGAGCCTTGCGGGCAGCCGCCGAAGAAATTGACGGTGCCGCCGCGCCGCACCATGCCGGTGGCCCACTGCCAGGTCAGGGGGCTGCCGACCGCCTCGATGGCCACATCCACGCCGCCGGGACTCAGATGTTTCACCGCGGCGACCACGTCCGGCTGGCGCGCGGCATCGATGCCCTCATCGGCGCCCATGCGCAGGGCGGCGTCCAGTTGGCTGCGGTGCCGGCCGATGGCGATCACCGAGGCGCCGCGCAGCTTGGCCAGCCGCACGAACATCAGCCCGATGGGGCCCAGGCCGATGACCACCAGCGAATCGCCGCGGTTGACGTCGGTTTCCTCCAGCCCGCGCAACACGCAGGCCAACGGCTCCACCAGCGCCGCGTCGTGATAACCGATGTGGTCCGGAATCAGCAGCAGGTTCTTGCGCACGATGGAGCCGGGAATGCGCATGTACTGGGCGTAGGCGCCGTTGTTGAACAAAAGCCGCTCACAGAGGTTTTCCAGGTCTTTGCGGCAGTACAGGCAGTCGTTGCAGGGGGCGGAGTTGGCGGCCACCACGCGCATGCCCACTTCAAAATCGGCCACCTCCTCGCCCACCTGGCACACCACGCCGGCCAGCTCGTGCCCGAACAGGGCCGGGGGCACGATCATGCGCGCGTGGCTGCCCTGCCGCCAAGTCTTCAGGTCAGTCCCGCAGGTGAGCGCCACCTGGACTTTGACCAGCACCTCGTCGGGGGCGATGACCGGGACATCGACTTCCTCGACCCGCAGATGTTCCTTGCCGTAAAGGACGGCGGCCAGCATTCGCTTGGTCACGGCAGTGGCGACCTCAGGCGCATTCGACGACGATCTTCAGCGAATCGGGGCGGGGGTTGGCCGCCAGCCGGATCGCCTGGTCGATCTCCGCCAGGGGAAAGCGGTGGGTGATCAATTCCCGCACCGGCAGAACACGCTCAAACACCAACCGCGCCGACTCGGCCTGCAGATCGATGTCGGCGCTGTAGCTTCCCAGGAGGCGTTTTTCCTCCATGCAAATGGCGGCCGTGGGCAGCGGTACGCGCTCGGCGCGCTCGGTCTGGGCGAACAGGAGCACGCGCCCGCCGGGCCGAACCGCCTCCAGCGCCACCGGCACCAGCGCCGGCACGGCGGCGGCCAGGATGGCCAGGTCCGCGCCACGGCCCGCGGTCAGCGGCCGCACCGCAGCCGCCACATCCACCTCCCCCGCGTTGAACACGGCATCGGCGCCCAGTTCCGAGGCCCGGCTCAGCCGCCGGTCAAAAACGTCGGAGACGAACACCTGCGCCCCGCGCATCCGCGCCAGCAAGAGGAACAGGATGCCGATGGGCCCCTGTCCCATCACCAGCACCTGCTCGCCGCGGCGCACACCCGCCGTCTCCACCGCTTTCAGGCAGGTGTTCACCGGCTCGACGAAGGACGCCTCCTCGAAGCTGACGCCCTCGGGGATCTTCTCTACGCCCCGCTCGACGACCCAGTCCATCACCCGGACGTACTCGGAGAAGCCGCCGCCGGCGGGCTCAAACCCGGCCGTCACGCCGACTTTCTTGTACGTCGGGCACTGCGCGTAAACGCGCTCGCGGCAGTAAAAGCAATGGCCGCACGGGACATGGTGGAACAGGATCACCCGGTCCCCCGGCCGGAAGCGCGTCACACCGGCGCCGGCGGCCACCACCGTGCCTGCGGACTCATGCCCGTAAATACGCGGAGGAGGAAGCAGGTCCGCGGTGATCTTCTTGACGTCGGTGTTGCAGATGCCGCAAACGCCGACCCGTACCAGCAGCTCCCCGGGCCCCATCCGCGGGCACGGCACTTCCTCGATGCCTACCTGCCCTGCTCCCCGATAGACCGCGGCTCGCATCCGTTCTGGAACCGGCTGGTGCCCTTGCCCGAAAGCTGCCATTGCCGTCCCGAGTCCTCAGCCCTGAGACCTGGGTCCTCAGCCCTGAGAGCCGGACTAGACTCCAGCCTCAGGACTCAAGTCCGAGGTAAGCGCGCGCAAGAATTGGCCCAAGCTGCGCGAGGCCAACAAAGAAGCGTACCAAAGTCGAGCGATTTCCGCCATCCCACCAGGGACCTGCACGGCACGGCAAAGAAGCGGCAGGAGGCGGAACTGGCCGTCCGGGGCGGGGCAGTTGTCCCAATCCAAGACCAGGTCGCGGGCGGCGGTGTCGGTAATGGCCCGCACGTTGGCGAAGGGCAAGCCGTGCCGGGCGGCCACGCCGGCTACCGCGGCCGATTCCGTATCCACAGCCAACGCGCCGGTGGCCGCGAACCTGGCCCGCTCGGCTGCCGTCCGCACCACGTGCTCGAGCGCCAGCACGGGACCCTGGCGCGCACCGTGGCGCGCGGCCGCCATTGTCCATTCCGCCACCGGGGTGTCCACCACCAAATCGCCCACCTTGAGGGTTGGCGAAAGCGCGCCGGCAAACCCGGCCGAAATCAGCGCGGAAACCGGGTGGCGCGCGATCAGTTCCTCGGCTGCGCGCACCGCGCGCTCGCGCCCCACGCCACTCACCGCTGGGGCAGCATTGGCGCCCAGCCGCACCACCTCCCGCTTTAGCGCAAAGACAACGCCAATCATCTTTTGCGGTTCCAAGTTCCGGGTTTCAAGTTCCAGGTTGACGCGCGCGCGAATTCCTGCATTCAACCCGGAACCTGAAACCTGGAACCTGAAACCTGATTCTGGAACCAGCGCACCGCGCGTTCCAGCGCCTCTTCGGCCGAGCCGGGCCGGTAGCCCAGTTCTCGCTCGGCCTTCGCCGAGGTGACGAACATCTTGTATCGCGCCATCTTGACGGCATCGAGCGGGGCCGTTGGAGGGCGGCCGGTGCGGCGCGACAGGAAGGTGTCGAAAACGGCGAACCCGTAGGCCACCGCATAAGGAATGCGGAAGCGCGGCGCCGGCCGGCCGGTAAGGCGCGCCAGCGTTTCCAGAATCTCGCGCAGGGTCATGTTGCGGTCGCCGAGGATGTAGCGCTCGCCCACCCGGCCGCGCTCGGCCGCCAGCAGGTGCCCTTCCGCCACCGCCCGGACATCCACCACGTTCACTCCGGTATCGATGTAGGCGGGCATCCGCCCCAGCAGGAAATCCAGGATGATCTTGCCGGTCGGGGTGGGCTTGACGTCGGCCTCGCCGACCGGCGCCGTGGGGTTCACGATCACCACCGGCAGGCCCCGCGCCGCAAATTGCATGGCCGTCTGTTCGGCCAGGAATTTCGAGCGCTTGTAGTCGCCGGCCATGTCCCGGAGGGATACGGGCGCGCTTTCATCGCTGAGGTGGCCGGGCGCGGGCGGGCGAATGGTGCCGACCGTGCTGGTGTAGACCACGCGCTTCATGCCGGCCTGGGCTGCCGCCGTCAGCAGGTTGGCCGTGCCCTGCACGTTGCTCTCGTACAATTCCCGGGGGGCAGGCGCCCAGAGGCGGTAATCGGCGGCGACGTGAAACACCGTGTCGCAGCCCCGCACCGCCGTTTCCAGGGAGCGCGGGTCGCGGAGATCACCCACGACCCGCTCGGCCTTCAGGCCCTCGAGGTTGTCCAGGCGGCTTTGGGGTCGAACCAGCACGCGCAACGACGCGCCGCGCGCCGCCAGCAGCCGGGCCACGTGGCCGCCGATGAACCCTGTCGCTCCTGTAACCAGGATCGCCATGGCCCGAACTTAGCACAAACCCGTCCGCAGATTACGCAGATTACGCAGATTCCGAAGCGGTCCTAATCTGCGGATGGTGCTTCGAAAGCGCCAGCCGGCGGTATTCCAGAGAGCGGCCGCCGAAGTTCAGCAGGAGCCCCACTTCGTAGCCCGAGGCTTTCAGGTAGTTGATTACCTGGGCTTCTTCCAATCCGCTGATTCGCCCGATGGCCTTCAATTCAACAATCACTGAATCGAAGCAGATGAAGTCGACCCGGTATGTGCAACCGAGCCGTTCACCTTTGTAAAAGACAGGCAGTTCCACCTCCCGCCGGAAGGGGATACTTCTCGCCTGCAACTCCTTCTGGAGCGCCTCCTGGTAAACAGCCTCCAGAAAACCTGGCCCCAGTTCCTTGTGCACCTCCATGGCCGCGCCGATGATCGCGTAGGTGCGCGGGTCGCTCCTGTCGCTGTCGCTCATAAGCTGCCGTAGCGTCCGTTAATCTGCGTAATCTGCGTAATCTGCGGATGGGCCAGTGTCAGAACTGGTAGCGCAGCGAGATTTGCATCAGCCGCGGGCTGCCGGCGGCGGTGATGACCCCGCCGTCCGGCGCGTTGATGGTCTGGTTCGGCAGGTTGAAGTTCGGGTGGTTGAGGGCGTTGAACATCTCGGCGCGGAACTGCATGGTGCCGCGCTCCCCGACGCGCATCCTCTTGATGAGCGAGACATTGAGGCTGATCAGTCCCGGACCATCGATGATGTTGCGGCCGGACGTGCCGAAGCGGAACGAATCGGTGGAAACCGGCCGAAATGCCGTCAGGTCGAACCACATGTCGGGGCCCGGATTCGGCAGTGTTCCCTTGCTGAGGCGATCCGGACGATTGGCTTCGCCCTGGTCCAGTTGAGCGCCGCTGATGTTCGGCGTGAAGGGATGGCCGGTCTGCATGCGCCCCGTCCCGGCAATTTGCCAGTTGTTCAGCAATCGATTCCCGCGGAAGGGCAGGTCGTACATGAACATGGTGGTCAAGCTGTGGCCCCTGTCCCAGTCGGAGCGGCCGCGCTCCGAGCGCAGGTTCCGCACGTCCTGCACCGCCATCTGGCCGTCCGCCGTGTCGGCGATTTGCGAAGCGTTGTCGATCGACTTGCCGTAGACGTAGTTCATTCGATAGAACACGCCGCGCGCGAAGCGCTTCCGCACGGTGAGGATCCCGGCGCTGTAAATCGAGTTGAAGCCGAAGCCGAAATAGTCGATGTCGTTGAAGCCGGAATAGGGGCGCGGGAAATTGCCCTTGTACTCGGCCAGCCGGAAGGGCTGGTTGATGTTGTATACCCTTCCCAGGTGTGTGCCCTTGGACCCCACGTAGGCGATTTCCACCGCCGACCCCTTGCCCACTTCCCGTTCCACCGTCACGTTCCAACTCTGCAGGTACTGCGGTGTCGGGTAGGCCTGGAATCCGTTTGGCGTGAGCACCCCGTTCGTGCTGGGAGTGACTCCCTGGGGGTTCTGGAGAGTGAGGTTGTTGTTCTTGCTGAAGGTCTGGGCCACGTTGAACGGAAACACGTTCCCCAGATTGTTGCGGACCGGGTTCCAGAGGTTGTTGCCGTAAAAAATGCCGTAGCCCCCCCGGACCACCGTCGTCTGGCGCCCGAACGGCCGCCAGGCGAAACCGAAGCGCGGCGCGAAACAGTGGTAATTGGCGTAGATCAGCGACTGCGGAAAGCCGATATCGCGCGCCAGGACGACTTTCCCCGTCAGCCCGTTGTCGGCGATCATCTGCTGGAAATTGGGCACTGTCTTATCGTCGGCGAACACGATTTTCTGGAGTTCGGGCACGAAATTCGAGAAGCGCCCGTATTTCTCCATCGGCGGTTTTGGGATTTCATAACGCAAGCCGATATTGAAAGTCAGCGACCGCGTGGCCCTGAAATCGTCCTGCGCGAAGAAACCGTAGCTGGTGATGAACAGGTAGTTGGGGTTCACGCCCACCGTCCTGGTGATGGAATTGGGAAGTCCCAGCAGGAAATCGGCGAAGGGGAGGGCGTAAGCCGGGGCGGCGTATGTCAGAACGGGAGACGCCACCCCGGCATATCGCCCGTTGAAATTGATGGTGCCCCGGTTGTTGTTGTAGTAAGGCTGGAAGAACTGGGTGCGCTGGATGTCGGCGCCGAATTTCATCAGGTGGCGCCCCTTGACCAGAGTGAGCGTGTCCGCCCACTGCAGGTTGTTCACCCTAAAGAGCACGGGCTTATTCGCCGCGTTGCCAAGCTGGACCATGTTTGTGACTTTGAAAAGGGGGAACCCGGTGAGGAAGGGGTCGGTGGTGAAGCCCCTCAGCCCCCATTCCGAGGCGTAGTCGTGGCCCTGCTGGAAGTGGATCTGGCGCTGGTTGGTGCGCGACATGCCCATCCGAAACTCGTTGATCAGCGTGGCGCTGAAGATGCGGTTGTAGTTGAGCCCCGTCAGCATCTGGGTCTCGCGCTGCTTGTAACCGAAGAGGCCCGTGTTGCTGCCGTTGAACGGGCTGGTGTTGCGGTTGAACCGTTTCAGGAAACGGAACGAGACGCTGTCGGCGGACCGGATGCGGTGGTCGACCTTGCCGACGAAACTGTCCCACACGTCGGGATCGTTCACGCTCGCATAGAAGTTGTCCACACCCGCGCGATTGGGCAGCGGGAAATAAGCCAAGACCTGCCTGGCGATGGAGTCGAAGCGGGCGGCGGGGATCTTGGTGTCCGGGAAGCAGGCCAGTTTCGTTCCCGCGCAGGTTCCCGTGGCCGCCGGGTCCAGAAGCGCAACGTGCTTCCCCTGCACCAGCGTCTGCGAGAAATCGCCCTGCCGTTCCAGCGCCGTGGGCACGATGTCGATGGCGTTGGACGCTTGCGACTGCCGGTAGCCTTCCCAGTTGAACAGGAAGAAGGTGCGATCGCGTCCGTTGTAAAGCTTCGGTATCCTGACCGGCCCGTCGACGACCGTTCCGAACTGGTTGCGCCGCAGCTTGGTCTTCTCCGGGTCGAAAAAGTTGCGCGCGTCGAACAGGTCGTTGCGAACGAACTCGAACAGGCTGCCGTGGAAACGGTTGGTGCCCGACTTCAGCACCATGTTCATGGTGCCGCCGGCCAGCCGCCCGTATTCGGCCGAGTAGCCGGTGGTCTGCATCTTGAACTCCATCATGGCGTCGATGGGCGGCCGCGCCTGCGCCGCGCCGCCCCGCGGGTTCTGGTCGTTGAACCCGTCGATGATGAAGTTGGTGTTGTCGGTGCGGGCCCCGTTGACAGCGAAGTTCGACCCGCTGGCGCCCTGGGCCTTCTGCGAGACACCCGGCACCAAATACGCCAAATCGGCAAAATCGCGGCCATCCAGCGGGATGTCGACCATCTCGCGGGCCGCGACCACGTCGCCCTTCATCGAGCTTTCGGTGTTGAGCAGCGGCGCCGAAGCCGTCACCTCGACCACTTCCGTCATGGATCCAACCTGCAACTCGAAATCGAGACGCGCGGTCTGGTCGATCTCCAGTTCCAGGCCGCGTTCATCGAGCCGGCGGAATCCTTCCTTCTCCACCATGATCCCGTAGTGTCCCGGAGGAAGATTGGCGACCGTGTACTCGCCGCTGGCGTCGGTGGACACCTCGCGAAGGTCGCGGGTCTCCACATGCCGCACGCGGATTTTGGCGTCGGCGATGACCGCCCCCGTCTGATCCACCACACGGCCGACGATATTGGCTGTAGGGCTTTGGGCGAACAGGGAAACAGTGAACAGGGTGAAAAGCAAAACCACCCACGCAGACACAAAACGCAGCATAACCGCCTCCTGCTACGATCTCTGGCGGTAGCGATATACCAAAAGCGGCAAAAAGTCAATACCGAGTCGTAGGGACGACCCTTGTGTGTCCTGTATCAGGGCTACGTTACGCGGTGTCTCAGGAGATCCGTTACACCGCCCCCGCTGCCGCCCCGAACGGAAGGAGCCCGCAGGGCGACTGGAGTTCGGAGCGGCAGCGGTGCCCGCGGCGGGCCAGCTATTTGGGCGCTGAACGCCGGTTCCCTCGTCTACCCCGTCCGGATTCACTTCCCAGGAACGGGCAGAAACCATTAGTCCGTTATTATGGTTGTGTAACGGATGTCATGATGCCGTGCAAGCTTAGGTCAAGGCCCAGAGGGCCATTTTGAGGCTGTCGCCGAGCTTGCGGTTGAGGCCCAGCGCCGCCGCCGGCTCATAACCGCAGTGCATCATGCAGCGTTCGCAGCGCGGGTCGCGGCCGTAGCCGTATTTCTCCCACGGCGTCTTCTCGAGGAAGTCGGCGAAGGCTTGGTGATGGCCATCGGTGATCATGTAGCAGGGCGTTCTCCAGCCCCAGGTGTTGTAGGTGGGATTGGCCCAGGCGGCGCAGCTTAACTGCCGCTCGCCCCTGAGAAACTCGAGGTAAACCGGCGAGGTATTCAGCTTGAAGCGTTTCAGCAAGGACTCGGCCTGCCGGAACTTCTCGTGGATGTCCTGGCGGCCCATGAAGATCTCCTTGCTGCCCACCGCCTGGTAGGAGTAGCCGGGAGAAAGCATGAAGCCGTCCACGCCCAGCCCGTGCAGGTACTGGAACAGGTCGCGGATCTCGGCCATGTCGGTTTCTTTGTAGACGGTGGTGT
>Ga0315280_10005147_pt1 | contig 18840 bp, 15 predicted proteins | sample YL17G06_40_MG_FD_203697 | JGI IMG/M metagenome (GOLD analysis project Ga0315280, IMG submission 203697) | Sediment microbial communities from Yellowstone Lake, YNP, Wyoming, USA - YL17G06_40 | ecosystem: Environmental > Aquatic > Freshwater > Lake > Sediment | place: USA: Wyoming | collected... | reverse complement strand
AAGCTGCCGCCCGAAATCCGGCAGGTGCGCTGTAGCCAGTGTCCGGCTTGCACCATCCGGTGCCCGAACGGCGTCCAGGTCGCCGAGCGCTTGATCCGCGCCCAAGAACTGTTCGCCTGACGACTCACCGCCACTCGACGTGGCGCGGGCCTTTGGCCTGCCACGCCGGCTTTCCTGCCGGCGTGTTTTGCAGAATGCCGCCACGAATGGTGGCATGGCCGGTCGGAGACCCGCTCCACGCCCGGGCAGTTCCGGCATCCGGAACGGAGATTTTGGTACAATAGCTCTGACCTGGAGCTACTGGGCCGGTCTCGAACCAATGGAGGTCTTATGCGATGCAACTGTACCCGCAGGCAGTGGCTTGCTGCACTGGGTGCGACGGCCGCTGGAAGTCTGCTGCGCCCGTTGGTGGCGCGTGCTGATGATCTTCCCACGGCGCCTGTGGCGGTGGCCAAGTGCCAAACCTACGGGAGCGAACTGCTGCCCACCCTGGAGACCATGTTTGACCAACTGGGCGGGCTGGGAGATCTGGTGAAGGGCAAGACCGTTGCGGTCAAGCTGAACATGGTCAACGCACCCTGGGTCCGTCTGGGCGATGATCCCGTCGAGTTGTCGCATTGGACCCACCCGGCGGTGCTCGGCGCGACCGTGTATTTGCTGGGCCAGGCAGGCGCCCAGCGCATCCGGATCGTGGAGTGCGCCGACGCCGGCACCGAGCCGCTCGAAGAGATCATGAGCTGGGCAGGGTGGGACGTTAGCGCCCTGCGGAACGCGGCCCCGGCGGTGGAGTTCGAGAACGGCGACGGTCTGGGCAGCGGGTCGTCCTACTCGCGGCTGGTGTGTCCCAACGGCGGCCACATTTTCCCCGCCTTCGATGTCAACCACTCCTACGTGGACTGCGACGTGTTCGTGTCGCTCCCCAAGATGAAGGAGCACGGCTCATTCGGGGTCACGCTGTCGATGAAGAACTGCTACGGGATGACCCCGCTGACTATCTATGGCGACGGCGCGGGAGTGGACGAGCCGAGCACCACGGTGTTCGGGACCCGGGCCTCGGTCTTCCACAACGGGGTCCGGGCGCCCTCGCTGACCGCACCTCAAGAGATTGACCCGAACTCGCCGCGAGATGGCGGCTACCGGCTACCCCGCATCATCGCCGACATTGTGAGCGCGCGCCCGGTTCACCTGGCGGTTATTGACGGCATCGAGAGCATGGCGGGCGGCGAGGGCCCGTGGCGTCCCAACGCCCGCCGGGTGAGCCCCGGCCTGCTGGTTGCCGGGCTGAACCCGGTGACCACCGACGCGGTGACCATGGCCCTGATGGGCTTCGATCCCATGGCCGAACGCGGCACCGCGCCCTTCGAGAATTCCGACAGCTTCCTCAGCTTCGCCGAAGAGCTCGGCCTCGGCACGCGCGACCTGAATCAAATCGAGGTGCGCGGCGCCTCCATCGAGGAAGCCCGTTTCGACTTCCGCAGCGCGGGACTCACGCCTGCGTAGGGCGGTCCGCTCCCTGACGGTCGCGGCTCCGAAACGGTCCGGACCGCGCGCGTGACCACTTGCCCTGCTGTTCACTCGTACCGCAGCGCGACCACCGGGTTGATTCTGGTGGCGCGCAGGGACGGTATCAGGGAGGCCACCAGGGCCACGATACCCAGGAGTACTGACACCAGCAGGAAAACCACCGGGTCGGCGGGTTTCACTTCGAACAGCAGGCTGGTCATCAGCCGGGTCAGGAAATAGGAACCCACCATTCCGATGGCCAGGCCGATGGCCGCCAGCCGCAGCCCCTGCCAGAAGACCATTCCCAGAACGTCGCCGGTCTGGGCGCCCAGGGCCAGCCGGATGCCGAACTCGCGGGTGCGCTGGGCAACCGTGTAGGCCAGCACGCCGTAAATCCCAATGGCCGACAGGATCACCGCCAGGCCCGCCAGAATCAGGCACAACATCATGGGGCCCCGCCGGCTGACCAGCGAGTCGTAGAGCCGCGCAGGCATGGTTTTTACGTCAAACAGGGGCAGCTCCGCATCCAGTCTCAGGACCTCCGCACGCAGGGCGTTGATAGCGGGGGTTTCCTCTCGCTCCGATTTCAGAACCAGGTGCATGCTCCGCGGGGTGAACTGCTTGTAGTAGTAGTAGACCTGTCCCACCGGGTTCTGCTCGGCCAGGTCGCTGGTCTTCACGCTTCCGGCCACTCCGATGATCGTGAACAGCGGACTTTTGTTATCCACTCCACGCCGGATCCCGGCGCCGATGGGGTCGCCCTTGGGCCAGTACTTGCGGGCCAGAAACTGATCGATGAGGACCACCTTCTGGGATTCGGGGGTGTCGCTTTCCTGGAAGGTCCGGCCGCGCAGGAGCGGAATTCCCATGGCGCGGAAATAGTCGGTATCGACCACATTGTAACCCGGCACGGGAGGGTTTTCTCCGGGCCCCAGGGGATAGTTCTCGATCATGATCACGCTGGAGTTGTTGCTGCCGCTGAACGGCAGATAGGTAGTCATCCCGACCGCTTTCACTCCGGGCAACGACCGGGCGTTCTCCAGGGTGCGCCCGATGAAATTCCGCGCGCGCGCATCATCCTCGTACCGGCTTCTGGGCAGCCCCAACCGGGCGGTCAGCACGTTCTCCGGCTTGAAGCCCGGCTCGACCGACAGCACCCTCCTGAAACTGAGCGTCATCAAACCCGCGCCGATCAGCAGGGCGAAGGCCAGCGCCACCTGGCAAACCACCAGGACCGAGCGGGTCACCAGGGCCGGACGCTCGGCCGTCCCGGTGCGCTCGGTTTGACGGAAGACCTCATTGAGATTCCTCCGGAACAGGTGGACGATCGGCACGATCCCGAAGAAAAGCCCCGTAAGGACCGCCACCAGCAGGGTGAAGCCCAGCACCACGCCGTCCATCTCGATGGTGTTCCCGCGCGGGAGCTTATCCGCGCCCAGCCAGGTCAGCAGGCGGATGCCCCAGAACCCGACCACAATGCCCAGCGCTCCGCCCACGAACGCCAGCAGCACGCTCTCGGTCAGCAGTTGCCGGGCAATCCTCGCGCGCCCGGCGCCCAAGCTGAAGCGGATGGCCAGTTCCTTCATGCGGATGTTCGAGCGCACCAGCATGAGGTTGGCCACGTTGACGCAGCCAATCAGCAGCACGAAGGCCACCGCGGCTTGCATCAGATACAGGATGGGTATCACGTCCTCAACCAGCTCAGTCTTCAAGTCCCCCACTTTGGTGTTGAACCGAGCGTTTTCCAACAGCTTGCGGTATTTGGGGAAGCGCTCCAGGTTTCTCTGGTTGATGGCGTCGATCCTCTGCTGGGCATAGGCCACAGCTACGCCCGGCTTCAGGCGAGCCACCATGCTCCAACTGTTGTTGTGCCGCGCCTCATCGGAAGTCTGCTGGGACGTGAAGGCGAAGGGCACCCAGAGCTTGGCCTCCCGCGAGAGGAACTCGAAACTTTCCGGCATCACTCCAACGATCTTGTAGAGCACCCCGCTGAGGCGCACGTCTTTGCCCAGAGCCGAGGCGTTGCCGCCGAACTTCTGCTTCCAAAGGCCGTAGCTCAGCAGGACGACCTTGTCTTTGCCCACAACCGCTTCATCTTCCGCGAAGATGCGGCCCAGCAGGGGCGGAATGCGGAGCATGCGGAAACAGGACGGCGTCACGTAAAGACCGGAGACCCGCTCGGGCGAGCCCTCCAGGCCCAGGTCGTAGCCGCTGAACCCGATCAGCGAGATTTCCTCGAACACGCTGGTTTCCTGCTTGCGGTCCAGATAGTCGGGGACCCCGTTGGAGCCTTTCATCACTCCCACTCCGGGGTAGCGGTTATAGAGGGCCACCAGGCGTTCGGATTCCGGAAAAGGCAGCGGGCGGAGCAACACCGAGTGGATGATCGTAAAGACCGCGGTGTTGGCCCCCACGCACAACGCCAGAGTCACGAGCGCGGTCAGGCTGAAGCCCTTTTCCTTGAAAAGCAGCTTGACTCCAAACTTGAGGTCCTGCCACAGCGATTCCATGGATGTCTCTCTGTGTATTACGAAGCAGCCCCAGGGGAGGTTCCGTCACAGCGGGGACAGGCTACCTGTTCCCCGTCCCGGCCTACCAGAGAATAGTACGGGCGGAACTTGCCGTTTGGCTCGGGCGGGATCTCGTTCACCAGCCGGATGGCGACGCGGACTTGCCCGCCGAACGCGGCCGTGATGAGCCGTTCCAGCGCGGCCAACGCGTCGGGCGGGGGCTCTGTCATGGGCGCCAGTTTGACCGTGAGGTGGTCGGCCCGGTCCTGAACGATCTGGTAGCGGCGCAGCCAGGGCGGCGTTCTCATGAGTCGATCAACCGCCACATAGGGGTGAACGCTCGAGCCGTCGGGCAAGAGGAAGCGCTCCATCACCCGTCCTTCAATCCGGAGGATGGTGGCAAAGGGCGCCCCGCACGGGCAACGCGGCTCGCCGCGGGTCACCAAGTCTCCCAGCCGGTAACGAACAAACGGCATGGCGTAGGAATGCAGGGCGGTGCCCACCAACTCGCCTGTCTCTCCTGGCTTGACCGGGCGTCCGTCCCGCAGGATTTCAGCGATCAGCATCGGTGCCGCAATGTGATACTGGCCGGTGCGAGGGCATTCCGCAGCAATCAGGTTGAATTCGTGGCTCCCATAGAAATCAAAAACCGGCGCGCGGAACCCCTCGCTGATCTGGCGGCGCATCTCGTGTGTAAGGGTTTCGGCCCCCACGGCAATGAGACGCGGACGGATCCGAGCCCGGTCCAAGTCCGCCAGGGAGCCCGCCAGCCAGGAGAGGGTTCCGGGATAGCCTGCCAGAAAACCCGGTTGGATTCTCCGCAACTGAGCTAGAATTTCCTCGGCCGGGAGGACGCAGTGAATTTCCTCCATGCGGAACAACCCCACGTTCATCAAGAAATGGCGATCCGGCCGGTCCCCGGGAGGATGCCAGCCCACGGACGCCCGCCGGTCACCGGGACGGACGCCCAGACCGAGTACCACCCTCAGTCGGTAGGCCTGCAAGAGGCGCTCCTCGAACCAGGTCCGCCAGATGCTCAGAGGTGCGCCGGAAGATCCGCTGGTTCGGTGCAAAACCAGCCGGTACGGTTCAACTCCTTGGGCCAGGACCTCGCGGGCCGGCAGTTCCTGGAGATCGGAGCGCGAGGCCAGCGGGATGCGACCCAGGTCCGCGAGGCTGCGGATGTCATCGGGCTTGAAGCCGGCATGATCGTATAGCCGGCGGTAGTAAGGCACCCGCTGGTAAGCGTGGCGCACCAGCGCGCGCAGCCGCCGGCTTTGAAAGCCAGCGATTTGTTCCGGGCTCCAGGCCTGGCCTCTCAGGAGCCCCTGGCAGGCGCCCACCCACCGCGAAACGGCCCACAAGAGAGGCAACTCCGAATTATACAATTGCCAGAGATGGCAGCGTGGGATTCGTTCCGCCGGCTGTTCCACCCCAGGCGTATCCTGTGGCAGAACCGTTCCGGCTTCTACTGCATGGGGCTGGAGCAGTTCTGCCCGATCTCGGTGGTCGCCTGCCTGGATGACAGCCGGGAGTACGACTTAATCGAGCGCCGCACCGGGATTCGCTTTTGCTGCCTGGAGAGACACACCGGCCGGCGGACTCGCCCGGACGAGTCCGCTATCGAAGAGATTCGCCCCAGGCTCGGGCGGCAGATTGAGAGGCTGCTGGAAGAACCTGGCAGGGATCACTGGGCGATCGTCTGTCCCCTTCCTTGCCAGACCCTGAGCGCCTTTGCAGCGAGCTCCGGGTATGAGTCGGCCTGCCATCCCTCCGAGTTGGGCAATTGGCTCAGCCACAAAGTGAACTTCTTCAGCGGTCTGGAACGTCTGGATCTGCCGAGAATGCGGGGCCGCTGGACCCGGCTATCGGAAACGCGTTATGCGGAGCTCTCTGCGGAGCTGGGCTCTGGTTTCGTCGCTCAGCTTGCAGTCGGGTCGTCGGGATCAGGCACGTTGTTTATTCGGTCCGAGACGGATTATGCCCTGGCGGGCGCGCGCTTGGCGGATGCTCCGGTTTGGGTGGCGCCCGATCTGGGCAACCTTTCGCTGAACATCAACGCGATTGCGATGGCCGCGAGCGTGGTGGCCGGCTATCCGAGCGTTCAACTGGTCGGCCTAGAGATGCTGTCCAGTGCGCCCGGTATGTACTGCGGGAACGACTACTCGGCTGCGGCCGGCCTTCCCCCGGGCGCGCTGGAAGAAGTGCGCAGGCAGACCGAGAGGATTGGGCAATGGCTGGTGTCGTTGGGCTATCGGGGTCTGTTTGGGCTGGACTTTGTCTTAGATCCAGCAAACTGGAAGGCTTTCGCCGTGGACCTCAATCCGCGCTGGCAGGGTTCTACTGCCCTGTTGACCCAGGCAGAATGGCGCGCCGGGCGGCTTCCGCTGGCTGCCGCCGAGCTTGCCTACCGCCTGGGTGTGCTGGAGGAAGCCGAGATCCGGAAGCGCCAGGAGGCGTTTTTTCAGCCGGTACGGGCCGCTCAGATGTCCCTGCGATGGCACAGGCCGGGTTGGTGGAAGGTAACCGGCGAGCTCGAGCCCGGTGTCTATTCGGTTCGGCCGCAAGTGCGGTATCTGCGCCCCGGCGCCAGTCTGTATGACTGCGGCGCCCCGGAAGAAATCCTGGTCACCGGAGGCGCCCCGCGCCGCGGCGTCTGGATTGGGCCGGATGCTCATCTCTTGCGGGTTTACAGCGAGCAACCGGTGATGGATCTCGACCGCATGGCTCCCCTTCCCTGGAGCCAGCGCGCGGTGCGGGAATTGTACCGCAGGCTGGCGCTCGAGCCGGTCCGGCAGGACCCCAGCCCGGCCCGGCGATTGTAGAATTGGAATCCATGGCCCTCTCGAAACGCTTCGCGGCCCGCGCCGAGCGGGAGATCAACCGGGACAGCTTCATCCAGGAGTGGCCGGAAACCGGGCTGATCCTGTTCCACAGCCCGTCTGATCCCAAGCCCCAGATCAAGATTCTCGACCGTCGCATCACGGAACTGGACGGCAAGCCTGAAACCGAGTTCGACATGCTGGACCGCTTCATCGCCCGGCACGCGATTGACACCTCCGTGGCGGAACAGGCTATGGCCGTGCCTTCACAGGTCATTGCGCGCATGCTGGTCGATCTGCGGACTCCGCGCGCCGCCGCGGTTCGCGTGATCAGCGGCCTGACCCCGGCCAAGATCATGGACGTCGTCGCCTGCCTGAACGTGGTCGAGATGATGATGGCCTTGCAGAAGATGCGAGCCCGCAGGACCCCCTCGAACCAGGCCCACGTCACCAACAAGAAGGAGAACCCGGCGCTGCTGGCGGCCGATGCGGCCGAGGCGGTCGAACGGGGCTTTTCCGAACTGGAAACCACGGTGGGCGTGGCGCGCTACGCTCCCTTCAATGCCCTGGCCATCCTGATCGGCTCGCAAACCGGACGGGGAACGGCGCTGACCCAGTGCGCGGTCGAGGAGTCGCTGGGCTTGCGGCTGGCCTTGCTGGGGCTAACCACCTACGCCGAGACGCTCTCGGTCTATGGCACTGAACAGGCCTTTCGGGACGGCGACGACACGCCCTGGTCGAAAGCCTTTCTGGCTTCCGCCTACGCTTCGCGCGGCATCAAGGTGCGGTTCACCTCCGGCACCGGTTCGGAAGCCCTGATGGGGCACTCCGAAGGCAAATCCATGATCTATCTGGAGACCCGCTGCCTGATGGCCATCAAAGGCGCGGGCTCGCAGGGCGTGCAGAACGGCTCGATCAGTTGCATCGCCTTGCCGGAATCTTTGCCTGGCGGCGTGCGCGGGGTGCTGGGGGAGAACCTGATTGCCGCCATGCTGGATCTGGAGGTGGCATCCGGCAACGACGCCATGGCGTCGCACTCCCAGATCCGCAAGTCCGCTAAGTTAATGCTTCAGTTTCTGCCCGGGACCGATTTCATCTTCTCCGGCTATAGCTCCATGCCGCGGGAGGACAACCTGTTCGGCGGCGGCAATTTCGACGCGGAGGACCTGGATGACTACGACGTCCTCCAGCGCGACATGCTGGTGGACGGCGGGCTGCGCCCCCTGAGAGAGCCCCAGGCATTGGCGGTGCGGCGCCGCGCCGCCCAAGCCGCCCAGGCGGTTTTCCAGAAACTGGAATTACCGCCCATCACGGACCGCGAGGTCGAGGCCGCGGTCACGGCACACAGCAGTGCGGACATGCCGGACCGCGACGTGGTGGCCGACCTCGCTGCTGCCGAGAATTTTCTGCGCCAGGGTCGCAACGGGCTGGACATCGTCAAAGCCCTGGCCCGCCGCGGCTTTCGCGACATCGCGGAGAAGATCCTGGCGATTCAGAAGCTGCGGATCACAGGGGACTACCTGCAAACCTCCGCAGTGGTGCTGCCGGGGACGCGGGTCCTGAGCGCGATCAACGACCCCAACGATTACCAGGGACCGGGTACCGGATACCGGCTGAGCCCGGAGCGCAGCGCCGAGATCGCTGCCATTCCGCAGGCGCAGGATCCCAGGGATGTGGGACGGCAGGCCGGGGGCCTGCCCCAGGGACTGTACCTGGAGGAAATCGGCGCTGCCAGAGCCGGCCAGGACCCCTCTGAAATCGTCATCGCGGTTGGCCCGGCTTTCGGCGCGGCGCTCAACTCGACCCTGCTCGGATTGCCGCACGGCGAGGTGCTCGCGGCCCTCATTCACGGAATCGAGCAGGAGGGAATGAGGGCCCGCGTAGTCAAGATCTACGCCACCTCGGATTGCGGGTTTATCGGGCACGCGGGAGCGCTCCTGAGCGGCTCGGGCGTCAGCATCGGGATTCAATCCAAGGGCACCACCGTGATCCATCGCCGGGATCTCGAGCCGCTGAACAACCTCGAGTTATTCCCGCAGGCCCCCAACCTGACCCTGAATTCCTACCGGGTGATCGGACGGAATGCCGCCAAGTACGCCAAAGCAGAGCCGGTGCTGCCGGTGCCCGTCCAGATCGACAACATGGCCCGGCTGAAGTACATCGTCAAAACCACCATTCTGCATCTGCGGGAAACCGAGCAGGTCGTTGCGAACAAACCGCCCCAAGAGCTGAAGGTGCGCTATGCCTGAATATCCGCTGGCCGAGAAAATGCCGGAGTTTGTCGAAGCCTTGAAGGGCATCACCTTGGATGCGGTGCTCGAAGGCCACCTCAGCATGCAGGACCTGCGGGTCACCGCCCAGGCTCTCGAACTGCAAGCCCAGGTTGCCGATGCCGCCCGCCGGCCGCAGTTGGCCGAGAACCTCAGGCGCGCCGCAGAGCTGGTGAATGTCCCTGAAGAGCGCATCCTGGAAATCTACAACGCGCTGCGCCCGGGCCGCGCCACCCAGGCAGCGCTGCTCGAACTGGCCGATCAGCTCGAGCGCCAGTACCAGGCCCGCCGCTGCGCCGCGCTGATCAGAGAAGCGGCCTCTTAGTGTTGCCACTTGCGGACACACGTGACGCGGCCTTTCAAGGCGGCATCGGGAACGCCGGCACGAATGCCGTCGTTGCCAGCCAGAGGCCCGCTCCACGCCGGTGTTCGTCCCTGCTAGCTCGCCGCCAGCCAGTCCACCCCGGCCTTCTTCAGGGCGTAGCCGGTTTCGCGCAGGTAGTCGCCGTAGCAGACCATCCAGTGGAAACCTCTGAGCTGGCGGGCCAGCCGTGCCGTGTCGCCCTTCACCGCCACCTCGAGCTGGGTGCGGCAGATGGGGTAGAACGGGGTAGCGGTGATCTCGCCTGCGAAACCCAGCCAGCGGCGGCCTGCAAAATCCGGGTCCAGCACCGTGACCTGCTGCCCTTTCCGCATCTCGACCTTGGGCGCGGCGCCGTAGTCCGACTCATAGTGCGTAAGGATGCGGGCCGGCTCCTGCTCGTTGCCGTCCATTCTTCTGGGCGCCGTGCAGTGCGACACGGTCACGATCCCATCGTACGGAAACGATGCATTGCACAGGAACACCGGCTTGCCCGAGATGTAGTGCAGAAGAATGCCTGAAGGGATGGCCACGAAATCGGATTCGCAGAAGGCCAGGTAGCCTTCGTCGTTCAGGATGCTCAGCGGCAGGCAGGCGGTGGTCTCCGAGATCGGCAGGATGGTGCGCATGCAGCCCCCGATGGTGATGGCGTCGCAGTTGGTTTCCGCCAGGATGTCCCGGAAGACCTCGGTGAGAACGAAGGCTCGGGAGACGAAATCCTTCGAGGTCTCCAGGCGCACGCCTTTGTCCGCAAGGAATCTGCCGGTGGCCTGCTGGGCGCGTCCGAGGAGTGCAGCGTCTGCGGCGGCTTTCTTGAGGCGCGCTTCCAGATCCGGGTAGGAGACGGTCCGGATGTCGAGTTTGAAGCGGGCGCGGGCGTGTTCCGGGGCGTTCCTGCCATCTGCGCCCCAACCGCCGGCGCTGCCCACTGCGACGATGCGTTTTCCCAGGGTGTTCTTCAGCCCGTACAGCGCGCGCAGCCGCCACAGCAGATCGAGGTGGCTGTCCACCACCACGTCATCAACGTCCATGCCGGGCTGCCCGTAGTCGTCCGTGGTCTTTCGCAGGAAGTGCGGATGCACCCCGATGTACATGTAGTAAATGCGGCCCGACTTGTGGCGCACGAAGATCAGGTTCCACTTGTCCGGCCGCGCCAGCGCCTCCAGCGGTTTGCGCTCCCACCCGGCGGCGTACATGATGAGCACATCGTGCGCGCCCTTCGAAAGCGCCGCCGCCTGCTCGGTGTCGTGTACCGTGGCCAGAGGCAGCACTTCAATTGGGAATTCCGCCCGCGCGGCCATTCCCGCCAGGTCGCGACCGATCCTCTCTCTTTCTGCCGCGGCCTCCTCTTCGGTGTGGATCTCTGCTGTCGTGCGCCAGCTTGTGGCCGGCTGCCGGGTCTTGATCTGCCAGACAAAAACCGGCTGGACCCGCAGCGGCAATTTGATGGGGGCCTGCCGGACGGGATCTGTGAGACTCCCGGCAGCCAGGCCGCTCACGCTCCCTGCACCTGCCAGGAATCCGCGTCGCGTCACGCCCGCCGGGCACGCATTGCACAACGAACCGCAGCAACCATGATTCATATGCTCTAACCTCCTCATGCTCCACGATCCACGCTCAGCCCGTGTTTCGCGAAGAACCTCCGGTCCCAGTCGGCGCCCAGTCCGGGTGTGGACGGAGCATGGATGAAGCCGGACTTGTCCACCGGGTAGGGCGCCGCAAATCCGGCCTGAAAACCTTCAGGGTTCCAGAAGCCGGGGTCGTACATGTACTCGAGGTATCCGCTGTTGGGCGCGGCGCACTGCATGTGCAGATTGGCCAGCATGCCCACGCCGCTCTTGCCGTGGTGCGGCCCGAAGAGCACGCCGTAGGCTTCCGCCATGGCCGCGATTTTGCGGATTACCGAGACCGGCCCGCCCACCATCGGGTCCGGCTGGATGCAGCTGAAAGCGCCGCGGGAGAGGATCTCCCGAAAATCTCTCAGCCCCACGTTCCCCTCCGCCCCGGCCAAATGCATTTTCTTGAGCTCGCGGCGCAGGCGCGCCAGATCGTCGTAGGCCTGTCGCGGCAGCGGCTCTTCGAGCCAGTAGACGCCCATCTCTTCCAGCGCCCGGGCCATCCTCGAGGCGCGCTCGAAATCCCACACCGGCGGCGGGTCTCCCTTCCTCTTGCCGGCCTGGTTGGCGTCCACCATCACGTCCATCTTACCGCCCACCGCTTTGACCACCGCGGCTGCCAGCGCCAAGTCCTTCTGCGCATCCTCGTGGTGCAGGCGCAGCTTGATGGCGCGGAAACCGAGCTCATAGAAGCGCAAGGCGTCTTCGGCGCGCTCCTGGGGCGTCTTGTTGAAGTGCACTGTGGCGGCATAGGGCTTCACCTTCGTAGATGCGGCCCCCCACAGGCGGTAAAGCGGTTGATTGAGGGCCTTCCCGATAATGTCCCACAGCCCGACCTCCAGGAAGAACAGGCGCACCGGCGCTTTCTGCTTCTGGAAGAATTGGGCGTTATGCACCTCGATCTCGAAGGGGTCCTTGCCGGCGAAGTAGGCTTCGGCGCGCTGCTGGACTTCGCGACCGATCCCGGCGGGCAACTGGTAGTCGCCATCCATGGTGGTGCCGATCAGGCCCTGATCGGTGAAGAACTGCGTGATGACGTAGTCCCGCGTATCCTGGGGAATCTTCTTGGGATCCCAGGGCAGCACCAGGCCCTTGCCGGTGAGGACGCCGCGAACTTCCACGGTGCGCACGCCCGTGATGCGCAGCGCTTTCATGCCCGCGGGCCGGGCCGGGGTCGCCAGCGCCGCGGCGCCCATCAAGCCGAACTGCCGTCTGTCCATTGCACAATTATATGGGAGCTGGTCACACCCGCGAACATCCCTCCCCAACCCGGCCCACGGCCCGGCTCAGACATTTTTGCCTTTTGACTTTTGCCTTTTGATTTTCCGTCTTTGCGGCTTGCCGCCCTGTGCTACCCGCCGATCGAGTACATGGGGCGGAGCGGGGCAACGAAGCGTGCGGTGTTGATCTCGTGGCCTTCCCACTTGGCACGGACGGTCGTGCGGATCACCCGGGCCAGTTCGTCGTCGGAAGCGCCACCGCGCAGCAGGCCCTTCACGTCGGTCTCCTCCAGCGCGAACAGGCAGTAGCGCAGCTTGCCGTCGGCGGTCAGCCGGATGCGGTTGCAGTTCAAACAAAAGGGCCGGCTCACCGAAGCGATGAAACCCACCTGCCCGCCGCCATCCGCATACCGGTATTCGGTGGCCGGAGCGCGCGGGTCGGGGTCAGGGACCTCGACCAGCGGCCCAACCTCCCGCGAGAGCATCTTGAGAATGTCGCCGGCCAGCAGGATCCTGTTGCGGTCCCACAATCGCTGGGCGTCCAGCGGCATGAACTCGATGTAGCGGACATCGAGGTCGTTCTCGCGCCCAAAGCGGGCCAGCGGCACGATGTCAGGCTCAATCAGGTCTTTCACCGCCACCACATTGATCTTGATGGGGCGGTAGCCCAGGCGCCGGCATAGTGCGATCCCTTCAAGCACGCGCTCCAGCTCGTCGCGGCGGTTGATTTCAATGAAACGCCCGCGATCCAGCGTGTCCAGGTGAATGTTGATGCGGCGCAGGCCGGCCCTCCACAGCGGCGCCGCCAGTTCGGGCAACAGCACCCCGTTGGTGGTCAGCCCCAGATCCCGAATTTCGGGAATCGCTGCGATCTTGCGCACCAGTTCCGGCAGGTCCTTGCGGACCAGCGGCTCGCCCCCCGTAATGCGGACCTTGCTGATCCCCAGGCGGACCGCCACCCGCACGAAGCGCTCGATCTCCTCGAAGGTCAGGATCTCCTGCCGCGGCACGAACTCGGCAGTGTGTTCCGGCATGCAATAGAAGCAGCGCATGTTGCAGCGGTCGGTGACGCTGACGCGCAAGTTGTCGTGGCGGCGGTTGAAGCTGTCGCGCAGTTCTGCCGGGAGCTCCATCGAGCTTCTATTGTACGGCCAGCATTCTCTGGAGCGGGACCAGGGCCCGGCGCGCAGTCTCCTCCGGGACCTCCACCCGCGGCCTGAGGTCGCGCAGGCAGTCGCGCAGCTTCTCCAGCGTGTTCCGCTTCATGAAATGGCACTCGCTGCAATTGCATTCCTCGTTGGGAATGAACTGGAAGCGCTTGTGCGGGGCCAGTTTCTTGAGCGAGTGCGCGATGCCGCTCTCGGTCATCACGATGAAATCCTGTGCCGGGCTCTCGACGCAGAACCGGATGATCGCCGAGGTCGAGCCGATGAACTCCGCCATATCCAGCACGTCCTCCGGGCACTCCGGGTGCGCCGCCACCAGGGCCTCCGGGCGTTCCAGGCGGGCCGCCGCCAGCCGGCGGGAGGTGAACGTGGCGTGTACGATGCAGGCGCCCTGCCAGATGCTCATGTTCTCCCGCCCGGTCTGCCGCTTCACGTAGTTGCCCAGGTTGCGGTCGGGCAGGAACAGCACGGGCTGTTCCGCCGGGATGGAATTGACCACCTGGACGGCGTTGCGGGAAGTGCACAGGATGTCGCTCTCGGCCTTCACTTCCACCGAGGTGTTGATGTAGCTGACGATGGCGTGCTCCGGATGCAGCCCCCGATAGGCTCTCACCTGCTCGACCGGGCAACTGTCCACCAGGCTGCACCCGGCTTCCCGGTCGGGCACCACCACCGTGCGCGCCGGGTTCAGGATCTTGGCGGTCTCCGCCATGAACCACACCCCGCAGAAGGCGATCACGTCGCCCTCGAACTCCCGCGCCTTGCGCGCCAGCTCCAGGCTATCCCCTATCGAATCCGCGAGTTCCTGGATCTCCGTCTCCTGGTAGTGGTGGGCCAGCAAAATGGCCCGGCGGGCCTGCTTGAGTTCCAGTATTTCTTCGGCAATAGTCGTGGTCGCCAGCATGGGGATCTGTTGATTCCATTCTAACAGGATTGTGGATTGTAGATCGTGGATCAAAGCAGTTTCCACAATCCACGATCTACGATCCACGATCCTCTTCTGTTAGACTCTGGTGAACATGCTTCCCCTGACGCTGTTGGCGATCGGATTGGTGGCCGGCGTGTTTGCCGGCATGTTCGGAATCGGAGGCGGACTGATTATCGTGCCGGCTCTTCTGCTCCTTCTCAAGGTGAAAGAGCTGGAAGCGATTGGCACCAGCCTGGCCGCGTTGATCCCCCCGGTAGGCCTCCTGGGAGCGGCTGAGTATTACCGGAACGGCTACATTAACCTGCGCTCGGCGGCGCTGATTGCGACAGGTTTGTTCCTGGGCGCTTACTTCGGTGCCCGGATCATGATCGGCCTGCCGCCGGTACTGATTCGCCGGCTGTACGCCGCCTTCCTATTCGTCATCGCCACCCGCATGCTGGAGATGGGAAAGTAGGCCCGCTGCCAGGCGGGCCGGGCCGTCGCCGGCCTGCCTGCCCCGCGCCTCCGGCAGGGCTCTGCCCCAGCTTCCTTCGGCCACCGCGAATTCGCGCTCCACCCAGTCGGTGAGCGGGATGTTGCGGAAGTAGACACGCTCCTGGAGCACCAGGAATCGCTGATTCACAAACAGCGATTTGCTTTCTCGCACGTAGTGGCGCTCCTCGATGCGGATGTCTCCCATGAAGTCGTCCAGGGCTTTGCGCCGGGCCGCTTCCTCCGCGGCCCTGACTTTGTCTTCCATGGCCCGGTTCTGGATGGCCAGCAGGGCGCGCGTTTCCAGCAGGCCCTCGCGCTGCCTGGCCAGCGCCACTTCCGTGCGGGCCTGCATGATGAAGGCCGCCAGCAGCCCGGAACCGGCAGCGATCAGAAAGGGCAGAAACATCCACCCGTAGGTAGCCAGGGCGCTGTCCATAGCCCACAGATCGGCGGGTAGGGGCGGGAGGGCGCAGGGAGTAAGGCAAAAACCGGGGCGGGCTAGGGCCTTCGCCTCAACAGATTGTGGATTGTGGAGGTCCACGTTCCACAATCTACCATCCACAATCTCCTACAGCCCCTTCTGCGTGCCGTCCAGCTTCTGCCCGCTCAGCAGGTAGCTGAACCGGCAAAAATGATAGCCCACCTCACGCAGCCGCAGCAGCGCCAGCAGGGCCTGCCCCAGGGCGCAAAAAACGGCCGCCACTCGCACCTTCAGGCCGGCGCCGAACCCGAAGCGCTTGGTGGCATAGCGCACCGCCCCCAGCACCCAGTCGGCGGCCAGCAGGGCCTGCACACCGGCCGCTTCTGGGAACAGCCGGGCGCTTTCCGGGTGGCGCACCGCGCGGATCCCCGGCAGCAGCAGGATCTTCCGGAAGACGCGGAGAATCTGGAAACAAATCTCGACCTCCATCCAGGAATTGCCGTAGCGCTCGTCGATGTAGCGCAGTCCCCTCAGGAAATAGCTCCGGACCATCAGACCGGCGAGGCTGTGCAACTGGATGGGAACGCTTTCAGCGCTGAGATCCAAACCGGATTTCGGCTCCCAGTCGCCGGCGCGCACGGCTGCGCCAATGGCGGCAAGCTCCGGCAGCGCATAGACCTCGGGCGCGAGCTTCCCTTCGGGCGTGACTAGAAGCGGACAGACCGCCACCGCGTCTGTCTGCGCCGCGAGCTTCGCGCCCAGGCGGGCGACGGTATCCGGGAACACTTCCATGTTCGGGTCGAGGAAGAAGATAAATTCGCCTTTGGCCGTGCGCATGCCGATGTTGAGCGCCTTGGTGAGGCCGAAATTGCGGGGCAGGCGCAGGTAGGTGGTATTGGGAAACTCGGCGTCCAGGTGCGGGCTTTCGTCCTCGGAACCGCTGTCGACCACCAACACCTCGAACTTCTCGCGGTCTTGCGAGCCGTCGAGCGAAGCCAGGCAGCGCCGCAGCGGCCCCTCGCTGTTGTAAGAGACGATCAACACGGAGACCTGCGGCGGAGCGGGAGTAAGGGTCTCTTCCGTTTCCATGTGAATTGAAATGATACCGCAGGGAGAGGGTTGTCTGATTGTTTACCCGCCCTCCTGCCCCTAATCGGGCTCGAAAGCTCCAGCATGATTCTGCTTCACATCGGGATCCTGCTCTTGTTTCCGCAGAAAACAGTCGCCGATGGCCAGCGCATCGAGTTCGGTCCCCATGAAGCAACGGAAGGCGTCCTCGGGGGTGCAGACGATGGGCTCCCCGCGCACGTTGAAGCTGGTGTTGACCAGCACCGGACACCCGGTGCGCTGCTGGAAGGCGGCCAGCAGCGCGTGAAAGCGCGGATTGCCCGCCTCATCCACCGTCTGGATGCGCGCCGAGTAATCCACATGCGTGACGGCCGGAATTTCCGAACGTGCCTCCCGGATTCTGTCCAGCCCGGACAGGTGCGGCTCCCCGGACCCCGCCGGTCGCCGCCGCCCTGCCGCCACCCCGGCCACCAGGAGCATGTACGGGCTGTCGGTGGAAAGCTCGAACCAGCCCTCCAACTCACTGCGCAGCACCGCCGGAGCAAACGGGCGGAACGACTCGCGGTGTTTCACCTTGAGATTGAGCCGCGACTGCATGCTGGGCGAGCGCGGGTCGGCCAGAATCGAGCGGGCGCCCAGCGCCCGCGGGCCGAACTCCATCCGGCCTTGAAACCAGCCCAGCGCCTGGCCGGCCGCCAGGGCCTCCACCGACTCGCGGAGCAGGTTGTCCTCGGTGAGCACGCGAAAGCGCGCGCCCGCGGCCCGCAGCCGCCGCTCGATCTCCTGCTGTGGGAACGCCGGACCGAGGCAGGCGCCTTTCATCGCGTCCTGACGGCCGGTTGAGCGGCGCTCCTGGCCCAGGAACATATAGTAGACGGCCAGCGCCGCGCCCAGCGCGCCGCCCGCATCGCCCGCGGCCGGCTGAATCCAGAGCCCCTTGAAGCGGCCATCCCGCCAGACTTTGCCGTTGGCCACGCAGTTCAGCGCGCAGCCTCCGGCCAGGCAGAGGTTCTCAACCCCCGTCTCGGCCGCCAGCGCGCGGGTCATCCTCAGCACCACTTCTTCCAAAACCGCCTGGATGGAGGCCGCCGCATCCATGTGACGCTGCGCGATGGGCTCGCCGGGACGCCGCGGCTTTCCCCCAAACAACGCGTCGAACTTGTGGTTGGTCATCCGCAGCCCCGTGCAGTAATCGAAATAATCCAGATTCAACCGGAAGGAACCATCCGGCTTGAGATCGATCAGCCGCTCCAGGATCAGCTTGGCGTAGCGGGGCTCACCGTAGGGGGCCAGCCCCATGAGCTTGTGTTCCCCTGAGTTCACCTTGAAGCCGGTGTAGTAGGTGAACGCCGAATACAGCAAGCCCAGCGAGTGCGGGAAATGGATCTCTTTGATCACCTCGATCTGATTGCCGTGGCCTAGCGCAGCCGAGGTGGTGGCCCATTCTCCCACGCCGTCCATGGTCAGGATGAGGGCTTCCTGGAAGGGCGAGGGAAAAAAGGCGCTGGCGGCGTGGCTCAGGTGGTGTTCGGTGAACAGGAGTCGCCGCTCCCAGTCGAAACTGCGGCCGAACGGCTCAAGCTGCTTCCGCAACAGGGCTTTCTGGAACAGCTTCTCGCGCACCCACAGCGGTATGGCCATCCGGAACGAACGGAAGCCGCGTGGCGCGAACGCCAGGTAAGTCTCCAGCAGCCGCTCGAACTTCAGGAAGGGCTTGTCATAGAAGACCACGTAGTCCACCTGATCGAGCCGCACGTCTTCCTCGGCAAGGCACCAGGCCACGGCGTTCCGGGGAAAGCCGGCATCGTGCTTCCTGCGCGAGAAGCGCTCCTCGTGGGCCGCGGCCACGATCTCGCCGTCGCGGACCAGGGCGGCCGCGCTGTCGTGATAAAAGGCCGAGATTCCGAGAATGCGCATACGGACTTGCGCTCAGAAGAGCGTGTAGATGAAAGGCGAAATGGCGGAGCTCTGGGTCAGGAGAACCAGCAGCCCGAACAGCAGCGCCATCAGCACCACCGGCAGAAGCCACAGCTTTTTCCGAAACCTCAAAAACGCCCAGAGTTCCCCAAGCACCGACATACCGGTCTCCTAGAATTGCCTGGACATCGTTTCCGGAGGAGGACCTGGCGGCTGCCGCTCCGTCCAGTAACTCCCGCGGTGAGGCTCAAAACGAAGCCGCAGCGAATCCTTTCGCCCAACGCGCCGCAAGACGCCGACCGGAACGAACACCAGGTAGAACAGCAGGGCCGTCATCACCAGGTTCGTGACCCGGCCAAGGACCGTTGCCAGCCGGGTCCACAGCCAGTTGGCCGGCCTGAGCAGCGACGGCCGGACAAGCGCGGCGATGAGGAGCGCGCTGCCGACAACCACCGCCCACCAGCGGACCGGCTTCGGTTTCAGCAAAGGCAGCAACGCCACCAATGCGAACAAGACCGCGAAAACCAGGCCGAACGCCCTTTCGGATGGTCCCCTGATCTCTTC
>Ga0315280_10005146_pt1 | contig 18841 bp, 25 predicted proteins | sample YL17G06_40_MG_FD_203697 | JGI IMG/M metagenome (GOLD analysis project Ga0315280, IMG submission 203697) | Sediment microbial communities from Yellowstone Lake, YNP, Wyoming, USA - YL17G06_40 | ecosystem: Environmental > Aquatic > Freshwater > Lake > Sediment | place: USA: Wyoming | collected... | reverse complement strand
GGGATGGGCCGGTGGTCTAGCTCGGTATGATGCCGCCCTCACACGGCGGAGGTCGCCGGTTCGAATCCGGCCCGGCCCACTCAAATCCTGAGTTTCTGAAGGAGGTATTCCCAAGGCGCTATTGGATTCGATAGCATAGCCGCTATCGGCCTCAATAGCGCTCCTGAACAAGGCACTCGCCCAGTCGTTGGCCATGATCGCCGGAAGGTCATTTTCTCGAAGGGCCCTGATCTTCTTTCTCACACAGTGCCTGAGATACCTCAGCTGGTTCGGCTTGGCCTGTTTCTCGCCCCTCAGAAAGTCCGTCTCGGCCCTGCTCAGCATCTTCAAAGGACTGGACTCGCTAGAGGTCATAAAGGCGAGGCCATGGATTCAAATACGAAGTGGCAGGGCCAAGGACGAATCCCTGCTCTTTCGCTTTTTCACTCCTAGGCGAGAAACTCTCTCGGCGGGGTGCCCTTCTAGTTCCCGTCGGCGGACCTCTCCTAGTGGGCCTAGTCGTGACCGTGATAGCGTCCGCCCTCGTCGTATGCGCCTTCCTAAGAAACTCGCCACAACTGCAGTGATCCATGAGGGTGCAGATCCCCTCTAGGCGATAGGGACTCTCGCTGAGATTGCGAATCAGTGAAATATCTTTCGTAGACAAATGCATTGGTGCAGACATCGGAGGAATACGCGTAACCCACCGGTGTAACACAAAGTGAATGTATTCATTGAGCGACAGGTGACTTCATCATGTAACAATTGTGTGAACCCAGTCGGGCGCATAGCAAGGCATAAGAAGCTATATCCCATACTGTTATCAGTAGCATAGCAGATGGCAAGGGTTCAGTCAAGGTACGTGGAAGGGCCCCTACTCGCGGCTCTGTTGTTGACATCTTGGGTTCTCTCTGTCAATGGAGGGGATCTGGTTCACCCGAATAAGTCTCTTGAACAACAACTTGAAGAGGCGGTGGCCAGTCCTTTTGCTTCTTCCTCCGAACAGAATATAGCCATGCGCATTGAGGACATTTTCGTTGTTGGATTTTCGTTGTTGGGGAGGGCTCTGAGGCGAACTGCACCCTCACTTTCTATCTAACGAACGGAGGTGACAGCAATATTGAGAAAGGATTCGAATTCCCGTTGCCGGTAAAAGGACTGAGAATCAAAGACAACTTGGTTACCTACGGATCGAACTTCAACAAAACCCGAATCAGATATAGGGAACTGGAGGGAGCCGAGCTATTCTACTTCAACGGGTCGCTCCCAGCGAAGAAGACGGGGTTCTTTCAGGTTTCTTTTGTTGATGAGAACTTTTCCCGTGGCGGTATCATGACATATGACGTCTATTTTGAGTTCGGTGGATTGTCGGGAGGATTCAGCTCCACGATCGTCATCAAGCTACCTCTCACTGGGCCAACCAAATTCCTGGGGGAGTACCTGAGCGTACTCCACGTTGATCGCGTATCGCCCACCCCTTCGCTGTCCTTCGTGGAAGGTGAGATGCAAGTCCTTGTGTGGCGCGACCCCCTCTTTATATGATTCTCCAATTGAATCAAACGCAAATGACGGGGACGAGAAAAGCAATCGTCATCTATGACACGCAATTCGGCAACACGGAAAAGATAGCGAAAGCGTTGGCATCGGGAATCAAAGGACAAGGAGTTCAAGTTGATTGCGTCAAGGTCGATGTGGTCGACGTCAATAAGCTGGCAGAATATGATTTGCTGGCAATCGGAGGGCCAACCCTAGCATTCGGCATGTCCAAACCGATGAAAGATCTCCTTGGAAAACTGGAAGGCATTGAGCTCAGGGGTAAGAAGGCGTTTGCCTTTGACACCAAAGTGCGTTTCGCATTTTCCGGAAGCGCGGCGAAAGGGATTGAAGGAAAGCTAAAGGGACTCGGGATGAGCATTGTCAGACCCTGTTCCTCCGCCATAGTCAAAGGGAAAGAGGGGCCTCTCGAGGAAGGCGCGGAAGAGGCGTTCAATCACATCGGGGCGGAGATTTCAAGATCCATACAGTAGATTCAAGCGATATCAGTCGGACGCTTGGACTGTCCTAGCTCAGATTGTACGTTTCTCCAAGGGCTGGTCTTATGACCTTCGGTATGCCAATTTCTTCCAGCTGTTGTGCTAGGTAGTTGACGTTGTCGCTTGTACCGTGCACCAAGAACGCGGTCTGAGGATTCGTCTTCTTCGCGAGTTCTATGTAATCGGCCCTACCGTTGTGTGAAGAGAAGTCGAATTGCTCTACGCGAGCCTTCACTTCGACCATCTTGCCACCCAATGGCAATACCTTCTTCTCCAACAGGACGGCTCCAGGTGTGCCTTCCACTTGGTAGCTGACTAGGAATATCGCATTCTTTTTTCCTCTCGCCACCTCCTCTGAGTACCTCACAGAGGGCCCGCCCTTGAGCATGCCCGCGGGTGTCACGATGACGCCCGGATACTTCGTAGCGTCTTTCCTGTCTTGATTGCCTTGCAGGACGATGACATCGTGAACGGCATCCTCGAAGTTCTTTCGCTCGTTAAGGTACTGTGGATGCGACAGGAGAACCTCTGTTACCGTCTTAGCCATGCCATCTATCATTACCCGGTGTGGGAAGCCATGAGCCTTGAGGACAGTGATTATTTCCTGGGATCTGCCCACCCCGAATGCCGGTATCAGAACCTTTCCACCGGATTCAACGACCTCCTTGACCTCCTCCACGAACTTATTCTCAACAGCCTCTCTGGGCGCGTGGTCGGTCGTGGCATAGGTGCTTTCAGATATCAAGACGTTCACTTCCCTGTCGTAATTCGTGTCAGCTGCAGGAACGATTCTCGTGCTGTTCATGTTCATGTCCCCGGTGTACAACACGTTCAGGCCGTCGACATTCGCCATTATCTGTGAGGCCCCGATCACGTGCCCTGCGTTGAAGAACTCCAACGATGTCGGGGTGCCGTCTGGTCTGTACTTCTCCCTGTTCTCAATCACGTTGAGTAAAGAGAGGAACCTGCTGACCTCCATCGAGTCAAACGGCAGATATCCTCTTGATATCTTCAACATGTCCAACAGGAGTATCGCTGACAGCTCCTTGGTGAGCCTAGTGGAGACAGCGTTCCTCCTTCCACCTATGAAGAACAGCGGAGCCCCTCCGACATGATCAAGGTGGCAATGACTGATAGCGAGTGCCTGAATTCTACTGGGTTCGACGTACACCGGGAAGCGTGCAGTGTGATTGAACTGCACTCCACAGTCCAATAGCACGCCTCTCCCGTTGTTCGGTTCCAGCAGGATAGAGGATCTTCCGACTTCCTCAACCGCGCCTAGAAAAGACAACTTAGCCATAATCGATCAGTTCCCGAATACTATTCCGCAGCAACTCAAACCGCCTTGTCTATAAGGGTTTCGGGCTCAAGTCGCGCACTCCAGACCTCGAATGCCTTATTAACATGGTCAGAGTAGCTGCGACAGTTTGTCGCCGCAGCCCGAGATCGTTGCTCCCAACAACCCACCAAGGGAGCCAGTGGTAGCTATCTCAGGACTGCCTGGACTAGGGGCAGTAGGAGCGGGCACGGCTTCCCTTTTCATAGAGAAATCCGCTGTCAAACCCTTGGTCCTAAGGCACATAGTCCTTGATCATTCACTAAGGACCCTGTTCGTGAACGATCAGGGCGTAGCGGAGCCGAGTTCCTACACTCTGTTCTACGTCGAGGTTGAGGGCTTAAAGACGCCGGCCCTAGTATTTGTCGGAGCGTTCCAACCTCCATCATCGATAGGCCAACACAGGCTGGCGGATCTCTTTCTCAGAACCGCAAAGGAGCTGGGATCAACCGTGATGCTGACACTTGGGGGATACCACACCCAATTGACCGGCAAGCAACGGAAAGTCTTCGTTCTACCCAACGATTTCCAGACATACCGAGCGTGTCTGGAGGCCGGCATCCACGTGACGGGGGGGCAAGTCACTGGAGCGGCCGGAATCATCGCCGGCTTGGCAAGGTACTATTCGTTCAAGGGAGGTTGTCTGTTAGCAGAGACTGACGGAGATGCTCCAGATAGAGTAGCGTCACTGACACTGTACGAGAGAACCATTGTCCTGCTGCAGCACATGCTGCACAATTAGGGCTCGGTTCCTGCTTCCCTTATGAAGTCCTCGTATACTTTCTGCACTCTCTCCGCTACCATACCAGTGCCTTCTATGACTCCCCTCTCATCGACTCTGACCTTGTCGAGGACAATTATGACGCCAGCCTCCTCATTGTACTTTGCCATGTTAGGGAATATCCTCTCAAGCCTCTCAGCGAGTTTCCTGAGTTCCACGAATGCCTTGGGCAGGAGGATCACTCTGATGTGAGCTCCACCTATCACGACCCTGAAGTACTTCTGGCCTTTGTCCTTTTCGGCGTTTGACAGTACCAGAGCTAATGATGCGGGGTCGAATGCCTCAAGCACCCCTGTGTACAAAGATCCGTCCGATGTCTCAACGGAGACGTTCTTTCCGACCATTTTCTTCAGTTCCGCATCAAGCGTTAATCTCAGCAATCTTGTGGGCAGCATCGCGTGGGGTGTTATTAAGTCTCTCATCAACATCAACTCCGCGAAACCACTTCCGTTGAGGAGGGGCAGTTCTGGTTGTGCGCATCGCTTTAGACGACATGTCAGGATTCGCAACTCGTGACCTGCGCGAGTGTGTTGATCGGAGACAAGGACCGTTGCCCTGAATGCAATAGCGTACTGGTATCGGCCGCCGGAGAAGTCGTGTGCCGGGGTTGTGGTCTTGTGGTGGGTCTAGGAGAATACGGCCCGGAGGAGGTACCGGTTCATCAAGGAGGCTCAGATGGATCCAGAGTCGAGGAAGCGGGATCTTTCCCAGACGTGCCCTACTTCGCCGGTTATGGCGGGAGGAAGTTGGCGGCCTCGGATCTCCTTGTGAAACACCTGTCCCCTAGACGAAGTCCGAGGATTCACGCGATGGGTGGCCTGTTGGCCGAAATCCTTTCGTTGCCTAGAGTGCAGATCTCGACAGCTTTAATGCTCCTTGAGAAGGTCAAATCCTGTTCAAAGACCAGGCAAAGAACTTGTGATCTCCTGGGGGCCGCCATCATCATATCATCCAGGAGGACTGACTCAAGGAGGCACTTGACGATAGCGAGGATGGTAGATGCTCTCAATTCAATCGGTTACAGAACGAAGCCTAGGAACGTAATCCAAGCCCTTTCGTTATTCAAGGAACGAGGTCTTTACGTGTGCTGTAAGACTCCGGAGGAACACTTGCAGGACATCTTCTCCGGACTGGATCTGACGTTCCTAAGGCACAGGTTGTCTGCCGAGAGGATGGCGTACGAGTTGGAGGCAGCTAGGGAGCTGTCACTGGAAATTCTCTCCCTTGCCAACGCTCACAAGGTGGTGAGCAATCCTAGATCTAGGGCCGCCTGCTCAGTATATGCTGCGTTCAACGACGCCAGACCCAGATCCAACGGGCACAAATTGAGAGTGTCTTTCTCAAAGGTAGCGCAAGCTTCTGGTCTAGCAGAATACACAGTGAGAGACAACTACGAGAGGTGGTTTTCTGGTTTCATATTCAGAACCTCTGTTTGACTGGCCTCGCGATGCAGTAGTACCTCACAGCTCCAACCTCCACTCCCTCTTCAGGTATCGTGACTACCAGATGGAGACCTATGACGTACGCCGTCATCTCTGAGCTTGACTGATTATCAACGGACCAAGCACATTGGCATTCATATGCGGATCGGATCAGTGAGTTCACCGACGCGTTCATTTCCCCGAGCACATACGATAAGAACTCCGATCGCGAGAGATTCTCACAGGGCTCACTCTCGCTAGCGCGGTCCGCTATTGTGCCTAGGTTGCTGTCCAATTCGCCAATCCTTGCGTCAACTCGTCGAACTAACAACCTGGTTCTTATGGCGTTTGCCACAGCCCATCTCAGGTTTGACACGTCCCCGGCAATGCAGAGCATCAGCACTGTCGCTGCTCCCACCAGGGCGACGAACGGCAGGGACGCCTTCATCGTCTCACCCCTATCAGTATGACCGTGCAATTGAAGCCGCCGGAAGGGGGGTAAACCTCTATGATCGGGGAGCGCAGTCTTCCAATCAGGTTGTCCTGAGCCACTATTGCGATGGTTCTGGTCTGCTGAACGCCAAGTAGACCCTCTCCATCGGTGTAAAGGCCGTACTTGCCGAGGAAGTCACCAATTGCCCCTTCGTTCAGCTCAATGAGCCGCGGGGACATCGATGAAAGCGCTAGAACTAGGATGCAGCCGGTCGAGACAACAACAGCGGCAGCGATCCCGTCTACCGTTATGTTCATTCTCACACGCACCGCAGGAAGGACACCAGCCTTCCGAGTTCAACGGCAGAATCGTGGCACGTGATGATGATCAAGTACAGCCCTATTGCTACTAGGGGAAGCAGCAATACTCCTGTTGCAAGATCCACGAATGCCTTCGGTTTCAGGTTCACTCACCCGCCGCGTTGGCTCCTTACGTACAGCGACCCATTGATTCTCTCTGTGGCTACTGCGGTACTCCTCAATGTAGAGTTGACAAGGAGCACACGGACAACGAGTTCATCTCCTGGGACTCCTTCCACAGAGACTAGGGTGAAGGAGGGCAGGTCCACCCTGATTCTCGCCCAGTCTGAGTGAGTCAATCTCACTGGTGCCAGCATTGCAGATATCACGTCGCAGGAGGCTCCCAGCAGCTCCGAGGATAGGAAGTGCACTGAGTACAGAGCCGAAGTGGAAACGGCCAAGCATATCAGCAACCAAGCCAGGTTGTCGCCAGCGAACTCCACGTACTCCATGGTGAACCCTCGCTAAACCGGTTCGCAATCACCCACAGAATTCTTGGCTGGCAGAGCCTTGCCCTCAACATACCTCTGATATAGATCCGTCAGCAGCGGCAGAACCTGCTGTACGATTATCCCGATCGCCGTCAGCGATATGAAGGCGGACAGTGCCAACACCAGTACTTTCTCGACTATGGCGCTCATTCTCACAGCAACAGAGTATTGAAGGACATCCCTATAATCGCCCCTGCAGTCAGGAACGGGATAAACGGAACCCTTTCTTCGCCTTCCTCTCCAAACAGCGAGAACGTCCAAGCAAGTGGCGCGAACAGCGCCAAGAATTCGGGTAGGTACCCTAAGGACATTAGCCCACGCCTTCGAAGGAGCGATACGGTTCTGTACCTCAGGACAAGCAACAGGGCGTTGGTTATTGAAATCTCCGAGACCGTAACCGCGATCGGCATACTGCCAATCAAGAATAGCGACACTCCATTCAACGCCATCTTCTCAGGAAAAAGCGCACGCAGGGAGAGCAGGAATACCAGATCGGCGCCACCGGTTCTGCCGAGCGCGACCAATACACATAGCATCAGGAAACCCAAAACTTCTCCGATACTCAAGGGTGCCAATTCAATGGTAGCCTTGGTTTCGCCGACGATATGCCTGACAACCGCTATCAGCAGAGAAGCCAAGGCTTGAGCGAGCGGGACTGAATTGGCCCGTAAGTCCTCAACACACATGAACACGGCGTTGGTGAAGAAGGCTCCGACCAGAAGCTCGTCTATCACAATCCGCCAATGCCGGTGGTGCTCATAAGCCCCGCGTTCCAATGCGTAGTGAGAGACTTTGAGTCAGAGCGATGTCGTACTGGAGGCTTTGCTGGACGAGGTTCAGAACCTGAAAAACGAGATATCCAGGATCTCGAGTAAAATGAACAGTCTGCAAGCTAAGTTGCTGGAAATGGATTCCCGCCAGCGTGAGAGGGCTACGAGGAAAGAGGGGGAGATTACGGCTGAGATCAAGTGAGGTTTTGTTCGCAAGACCGAACGGTTGCCTCACACTGTTCTCGGGCATACCCGCCGATGACTTTTCTGAGATGTCAGCCCTGATGTTGTTCTACTCTAGGTTCGCTGGCCGTGCAACTAGAATGACCGTCATTGGCTCCGAGGGGATCGAAGTAATAGATTCTCCCAGGGTCATCGAAGCTATGGGGAAAAAGGCGAGGAGCATCTCATCAGCTCTCCGTTCTGTTTCCCTTCAATTCGCGTCGAGATCCAAAGTGCCGGATGGATATGAGATCTACCCCAGATTTGGGTACCAGTATACTTTCTCTCAAAAGCAGAGCAGCAGCCTCGCAGAGCCTGACATCGCTGGATCGGCGGCAACGTCCCGTCCGGCGCTTGACTTGGCGGACGGAAGCGGCCATTCAGGCCTCTCCCACCTGATAGTACAGGCGCGGCGGGATCGCCGGGACTATTCAGTACGCTATGTATCGGAAGAATACATGAGGGCTGTGCTGGATGTATCATTCTTCATGCGAGGCTTGGTTTCGAGAGTATGTTTGGGCAGAGGCAAGTTCGAAGAGCTGCTGGACTACCGCAAGGCCCTTGGCGGTCGCTACATGGATTCCGTAGTCCATGGTTTCTCCGAGAGGGTCAGGGAGTCGGTCCTTTCTCATTCCGCGTTCAGATCAGTAGGGCTTTCGAAGCTATATCCCTTGTACGCCGACCCATATGTCCAAGAGATATATGTTGATGCTGTCGGACTGAGGGCTTACGTAGATCACGCCTCGTTTGGTCGACTCACGACGAACATCCGGATGAACCTGAACGATATGGAGTCGCTCGTCGTGAACCTCAGGCGTAACACTGGCCTCAGGCTAGATCTTAAGGTGCCATCTATCAAAGGGGACATAGTGACAGGCTTCTGTACGTCCAGAGTGGCCATTGACGCATATCCGTTGGTTCTCGGAAAGTATGCCTTGGACATCAGAAAGCTAAGACAGTCCCCATTCTGTTTGGTGGAGTTGGTCAATAAGAACTTCATCAGTCTGGAGGAGGCATCTCTGATGATGTCGTTCCTGTTTCACAGGATGAACATCTCGATAATAGGAGAACCTGGGAGTGGCAAGACAACCCTGCTCGCTTCCTTGGATGCTCTAGCCCCGGCCTGGTGGAGGAAGGTATACCTAGAAGACTGCGTTGAGATATTTCCCGAGTCCAGACGCAGGGACTCTAGGGGTCTTCATCTGGTGGTTGATCCTTTTGAGAGCAAGGTGTCGTCTCGCAGGAAATCGTCCGAGATCGTGAAGCTTCTTCATAGGAATCCATCATACGTTATCCTAGGGGAAGTGCAGTTCTCAGATCATTTCAAGGCCTTGTTCCACGCTATGGCGGCAGGAATAAGGGTGATCCATACATCACATGCGTCGGGCACGGAGGATTTCGTCAAGAGGGTTACCAGAGTTTACGGAATCTCGCCAGACCTCGTCACAAACCTTGACCTGATAGTCTTTCTCAGGAAGGAAGAACATGAGCTGGGCACCCTCCGGTCGGTCGGTTCCATGGCGACCGTGTGTGACGTAGATGAATCCGAGTCTCCCAGATTGGTCTCCGTCAAGGATGGTGAACTCGCGGTTGGGCGGGACGCACGTGGTTTCAGAGTCCTTATGGCTGAAGTGGAGAGGAAAAGAGGCCTGGACACTGGCACTATCGTCAGGTCGTACGAAGAAGCGCGGCGGATCCTTGCGCAGTTGGAGTTGGACAATGTCCGGGATTCCTCTATGGCGAGGGCCCGCATGAGTAGAGCGCTTCCCTCGCTCACTGTGGGGAAGTGATGAACGGGGTTTTGACCAAGACCCTAGCTGAGAAACTGATCAGGCGGTTGAGTGTCGCCAGCGATGGTGGCAGAGCGCACAGAATGGCGTCACGCAAGCTGTTCTTGTATTGGGCGTTGAGGAACGCGGGCGAGTCAGAGCTACAGTCCGTGCTGGAGGTTTCCGGTCTGGATGCGCCGCGGGAGAAGAGACCTTCCAGAGAGGAATTCCTGATTCTGAATGGGCTATACCCCACTTCGAACGGGGGCGAGTCTTTGCTATCAGAAGTAGCAGATTCCTATCGGCTGTCCGAGACCATCGTCCAGGCGCAAGCAGGTATCAGGGAGAGGATGAACTTGGTGGAGTCAGTGAACAGAAAGGCGCTAAAGGTCGAGGCGAGTTCTCTTCAGAATAGATTGATAGTGTTGACCTTTGTCCTTTTCATAGTGCCATTTGCATTTCTGTTGTCGATGTCCTTCATCTCCCCCGGTGGGTCGCCGATCTCAACCGCTTTCCTAATCCTTCATCCTTTGGTTTCGTACTTCATTGCGAACTGGGCTACGATGCGCGATGATCTGCTGGCCACTTGACAGAAGATACTCACTATGGATAGTCTTGTCACTACTTCTATCCATTTGTCCGTTCATATTGACGGATTTTCCACCTACACTGCTGCCCTTGGTTTCTCTAGCCTCCTTCATCATGACATTCGTCTTCGCCAAGTTCCCTTCTGAGCCATCCCAGGATTTGAACCTCAAGTCGGATCTTCTCCGCTTCTGCACTGATCTGTCCGTGGACATGTCTTCGGGAATCAGTGCCGAGTCCGCCTTGTCAAACAGAGTCCAAAGAAGAGACAAGTTTCTCGCGTCTCTCGGTGAGTCAGTCTCTCTGCTTCTGCTGTCGGGAACCAGTGCGGATCACATCCTACCGTCTCTTCCCGGAGAAGCGTCCAAGGGAAGCATGAAAATGGTGTTCTCAAGGATGGTCGGTTCCGGGACCGCGGACATCCTTTCTGCGGGGCCATTCTTGGATATGTGGGCAGAGAACCTTGCGTTGGCAGTGGAGTCAAAGCGCTCGTTTGAGGAGATCTCTCATAGAGCAGAGCTTCTGCACTACTTGATCTCGTTCACGATGGGTTTTCTTTCCGCCTCTACATCGCTTGTGTCGAAGCTGAGGGTGCCCTATGTGACGCAGCTCGATGGGTCTTCTGCTCAGTTGATGTTCGTCAGCCTGTTCTTCCTCAAGTCATCGATGTTCACAATCAGTTCAAGGAAGTTCCAGTTCAGAAGGCCCTTAATCAAGTTCGCAACCGGATCAGTCCTCATGCTCATATCCTTTCTGTCGTTCAGCGGGTTGCTGTCCATGCTCTGACGATCTTGGAGATTATAAGGACTTGAACGCGCTTGCATAGTGGTGAACCACACGACGAGATTGAAGGGTTCTCAGTTGATCGAAGAGGGCTTGCTCATAGTCCTGGCCCTGGTGATGGTCGGGGCTGTATTCGGTGTCTCGAAAGGAATCGTGGACGGGATAACGGGCTTCTTCTCCAATTTCGTTGAGGGGCTGGGGAAGCTGGCCTACGACCTCTTTGGCTGGGTGCTACCCTGACGGGAGCTGTCTTTGCTACATGGACGAGAAGATCGAGAGAGTCGCTGTTCTGGGGGTCGCGTCACTAGCCATCCTGATCTTCGTGGCAAGTAGGGCGGGTGGGCTGGTCTGGGTCAAGGAATACCTCGGCGTTGTACCAGTTCTGCTTGGATTCACTGTACTGGTATTTCTTTTGGGTTTCGTAGCCTTCAAGCTATTCAGGTCCAGAGCGAGAGGTTACAGATCCTTGGGTTGGAGCGTTGAAGGTCAGGACAGAGGCCTGCTGGTTGTGCACAGGAACGGCCATTTGACATTGCTCAGAGCATTCGAGGTAATCTCGTCCCCTAGGTATCAGGAGGCCGAGCCTTGGAGCTCAGGCAAGCCAGCGTTGCAGAACACGCTTGAGGGCATAACGAGAATCGGGGTCGGTGCCACAATCGTGACAACCATAAGTCACAGCGCTACGGGATCAGAAGGCGGTTCGCCCCAACCTCTGCTGAGGACTTTCGTGACCGTGACGGATCACTGCAATGAAGCGTCTAGGAACGACACTGATGCGAGGCTTGAAGCTCAGGTGCAGGCTCTCCAGTCAGCTCTCATGGCCTCAACTAGAGGATGCAGAGTTGACTCGCTTCATGATGAAGAGCTGGCCTCGCTAGCGGAGCGCATATTCTATGAGAAGGCCATGGTGGAAACAGCGAAAGAGAGCAACTGTACGACTGAGGTTATGTCGTCACTTCACTTGGTGGAGAGCAAGGCCAGCGACATCGTTGAGGGTTCGACTCTACCGACGGTACGGAATCATGAGGGGCTGAGAATAGGGCGAGTCATGTTCGCCGGTACAGCGGGCGAGTTCTGGGACCTCCCCCGCTCCTCCGTCTCAAAACATATGGTCATTTTCGGGGCAACAGGGTCTGGGAAGTCAAATACCTGCAAGCTGTTAGTCAGACTGCTCACCGACAATGGGGTGCCAGTCCTGATACTGGATTGTCACAACGAGTACTCAGATGTTGCGAGGGAGGTCGGGGCAACCATAATGGAACTGGACGGCTCGAGACACCTAGACGTGTTGCACCCGTTTCAGGTGGCTGACTTCAGCGATCACGTCTCCATCGTAACGGATGCCTTCAACAACGTCTTCCATTTCACTGCCTCGCAGTACTTCATGTTCAGAGAGATACTGGCTCAGACGCTGGCCATGTCAAGGATTGCCGACGGGCTCGCGGGTTTGGCTCAGGTCGTCGAGTCTCTGGAACAGTACTCCCCCAATTCCTACTACGAGAATGAGACCAAGTTCGCGCTACTGAGGCGTCTGAAGCCACTTGTCCAAGGCGAGGCCAAGAAGGCATTCGTTGACGGGTCCCCGATCAAGATCGGGGATGTCACCTCGTACACGTGCGATCTGAGGCTAGGGAGCATCAAGGACGCCGACCTGCGCAACTTGTTCTCGACCATGGCCTTGGCCCTCCTGTACGAGTATCGTCTAATCCAAGGAGCGTCCCAGCTGAGGCATGCGACGCTCGTTGAGGAGTCACAGAACATCGTGCCCTACAGAGATAGGACTCAGGAGCCTTCGTTGTTCGAGAAGATGTTCTTCGAGATGCGCAAGTACGGCGAATCCTTGGTCTTGGTGGCGCAGTTTCCCTCCCAGGTTTTTCCGGACATCGTGAAATCGGCAGGCGTGAAGATAGTTCACCGCATGACAGAGACAGCAGACTCAGGCGTGGCTATGGACCTCATGGGTTTGAACAGGAGGATGTACTCCCAGCTTAAGCACATGCCGGTAGGACGCGCGCTGGTGCTGACTGATCTGAACGAGGAGCCACTGACCGTTCACTTCCCGGAATTCTCCCCCTCGTCCAGAAACTCGTTCGCCGACTTGACCACATCCACCAACCCGGCAGCATCGTAGGGTCTGGAACTCGCCCTATTCTTCTGCGATATCCTTGTTCCACAATAGGGACACTCCCTCGATCTTCCGGATGTCCTGATACCGGTGAACTTACCGCAGGTCGGACACCTAACCAAGAAGTACCTGAGTTTCGACAACCTTGAGAAACCTCCTAAGCCTCTTCTCGTCCATATCTTTCGTCCAGTCTATCGGCGGCGTCTTGGCAAAGGGTCGCTTGGCAAGGCATGCGGTGAATCGTGTAGCTGTCTGGGCGACGGAGAGTTGCGTCACATCTAGGTCGGCCACGCGGTCATGTCGCCGCCTAGCCTCGGTTGACACTGTTCCAAGGAACTCACTCAGGGAATTCTCCTTTGCCTTTCTCATGCTCGACAGCCTGATCGATCTTCGGAACAGGCGAAGCGGATCCAGTCTAAGCACAAAGACGCCGAAGACATCCGACTTGGATACAAGTCCGTGCGCGTAGTGTCCATCCAAGAGCAGCACGTCGAAGTCTTTTCTTCTGATCACGCGCCCGACCTCATGCCTAACGCCTTTTATGTCAGCGATGGGTACCCCCCTTGCTTCGTCGTAGCCCGAGTACAGTTTCCTTTCTGACACAAGCTCGCCGACCTCTAGGTGCCTGTACCCGTACTTCCGGGAGAGAAAGGAGCACAACGAGGTCTTGCCAACCCCGGGAGTCCCGGCCACTGCAACGACGATGCCTTTGGCCAAGATGTGGCTTTGGCTCGAAAGGCAAAAATATAAGGAGTCCTAAGTGCGGGGCAGGTGCTCCGGTGATGTAGACCGGTCAACACCGGCCGACAGCATTCGAGCCTCTCGTTACTAGGAGAGAGCTCGGTACCCGGGAGGTCTTATGACCCGGGAATTCAAATCCCGGCCGGAGCACCTAACATGGTTCTCGACAGGTTCCGGTCCGGGGAGACTCTATGACTGGTACGCTCAAGCCGGACTGAATTCCATTAGGTTCTTGGTTCTTTCTTCTCTGGCATCTTTGTGGAGAGTAGCATGTCGTCAACTCTGAGCAGTATTGATGCGAGTTCCGTTGCAGACTTCAGGATTACTCGAAGAGACCTAATCGGTTCTAGTATTCGTTTCCTCTTGGAATCGACTATCTTTCCTTCGACGGCGTCTATGCCGATGCTTCTACCGGATGCCTTAGCGTGGGAAGCCCTGAGTTCAGTGATGGTCTTCGTGATCTTCATCCCAGAGTTCATTGCCATCGCTTGCACTAGGTCCATAAGTGCCTCGGAGAAAGCGTCCATGGCTAAGCTGATTTCCCCTTTTGTCCGGGTGGAATATTGCTTGAGTCGCAGGGCCATTTCGAGTAGTTCTGCCCCCGCGGTCGGGACGACCAGAGGCTCTTCGTAGATCATCTTGACTGCTGACAAGCCCTTATTGATCGCCCTTTCGCTGTCTTTGACCGTCTCCTTGCCAACTCCCCTTAACAGCATCGCGACGGCTTTGGATTTTGAGGCTCCCTCCACCACGACTAGTTTCTCGTCTTCGTACTTCCTCTCTTCCACCGAGTCCGCGCGGCCCAGCAGATCCTTCGCCACATCCCCATAGTAGTTGATTATCTTGGCTCCTGTTGATTTGGCGAGCCTCTCCATATCCGACCTCTTCACGTTCTTCATCACCATTATGCCAGCTTTTGAGAGGGCAGAAGAAGCACGGTCGTCAATTCCCTTCTGTGAGAACACAACGTTGGCTCCACTCTCGACTATCTTGGCAACCTTCTCCTCCACTGTACTCCGTTCTTCCTGCTTCATCTTCATCATGGTTCTGGGGCCGTTGAATTCGAGTTCAGGGGATATCTCGGTCTTCTTCACTTCCAGCGCGAAATCTATCAGCGCTATCTTAGCATCCGTTGCCCTTCGGGGCATTCCTGACGAGGTCACCTCCTTCTCGATTATCAGACCGTTCACGAATTCAGAATCCAACAGTTGACCACCAACCTTGCTCACCACAGACACGTCATCTAGGTCAAACTCGTTCCCGGCCTTACCTCTCTGCGTTACCTTCAAGGCTGCGTCTAGGGATATGTCAGTGCACTTCTCTACCGTCTCAGTCTCTGTCTTCCCCATCGTGGCGAGTATCAGCGTCTTGACAACGTCTCTCAATATGGCGCGATCATCAGGTTTGACCTTAATCGCTAGCTTCTCCAACACCTGCGTGGTGTAATCACTTGATTTGGTGAATCCCTGCGCGATGACTGCAGGGTGTATCCCTTTCCTAGTGAGTTCAGCTCCCCTAGCAACTAGCCTCGACGCCAGATAGATGGCTCTTGAGGCTCCATCTCCCTCATTCTTGTTTATCGTCTTGGCAACTTCGACGTACAGTTTGCCGACAGGGTGCTCGATGTTCGCCTCTGAAAGTATGATTGCTCCGCTCTTGCTGTACGTTATGTCGCCGAATGTTCCCACCAGCATCTTGCTCATACCCGCTGGTCCTAAAGAGCTTCTCACAAGCTCTCCGATTACCGCACTCACAGTCAGTATGTTTGACACGGCATCATCCCCGGTCGTCCTCGCTACGTTTTCCTTCAGAACATAGATTGGTTGCCCCTGCAACTGGGCAGGTACGGCTTGTGACATATGTTAACGAATCAGTCCACTGGTGCCCCAATAAAAACTTTGCGACCAAGTGTTTAAAAACGACAACATTGGCGCTGGTGAGGACTGAAACGGTTGGGGAGGGTATACGACACCAAGGTCAAAAGGATCGGGAGCATCATACTAGCGACATATGGGAGTCATCTCTCAACCGACTTCAGATCCAACAAGGAGTTTCTGGTTAAGGTGCTCGACACGCACTCAAAATTCATAATAAACAAGGTGGCTGGCTACATTACCTCCCAAGTCAAGAGGCAATTGGTTGAATCTCAAGCCGAACGAGAGCCGGAACCCGAAGCGAACCAGACCGATGAGGCCGCATAGACAACTATGGAGGTAATAATCTCGAGCGAATCATACGGCTGGGCTAGGAGAAAGGTAGGTGAGGCTAACATCATCCTTTCCCACTACCAAGGCGAAGCCAGGGACGGCAATGCCCTGCTAGTGTCCTCGTTGGCTGGGGCAAGGGAAGCGCTGATGTATCTGCAGACTGGAAGCCCAAGAGGGTCCTACGACGTTCACATGCTCAGGGCAGGCGGCCAGGTCTCCTCCGACTACGAAAGGCTTCTGTCCTACATAGACGGCGCGATAGAGATGGCCGGGCGGTTTGAGGAGAGGTCCGCTACGCTCTACAGCTTGGCATCCGCCTTGGTCTCGACGGTTAGCGACCTTGTTGATGCAGCCGGCAACCTCTGGGATCTAGAGAAGCTGGGGTCCAACTAGACTTTCTTTCTCTTCATAGTCCTATCGACAACGCTCGGCTCAAACCCTATGTCTATCAATTGCTGTCTAACGACCTCGGGTGTTGCCTCTCCCATCTTCTTGGATATCGCTAGGATTGCTTCCCTTTGCTCGTGAGGGAACACAATCCACCGGTCTGTCGTCCTGACGTAGAAGTCCGGAACGACTGAACTCCATGGCTTGTAGAAAACGGTGGCTATCGACATGGACTTGATACTCTTGTCCTTGAGAAGTTTGGAAACACACTCAAGGCTCCTTCCACTGTCTGCCACGTCATCAACTAGGAGCACGTCTTTTCCTGCGAGCTCCATTTCAGGAACTTGGACCACTCTGGGCTCAGGACGAACCTTGTATATGTCCGTGTAGAATTCGACTTTCACAATGACGATGTTGGGATTCTCAAGCTCATCGGACAGTATCCTTGCGGGAACAAGTCCCCCCCGACTGACCCCGACTATCGCGTCGAACTTCTTGCCGGAAGCTAGGATTCTGTCCGCGAGTTCCAAGCAGAGGTGGTAGAAACCGTCCCAATCGACAAGATCGTACTGTCGATTCTCCCCCATCCTCGTGTTGAGCCGTTAGGTTGAACGGTTATTAAAGGTGTGCTCTCTAACGTGAATCAGTTGTTACGGGAAAGGAGGATAGCGGGGGGGTGGGCAGCAGCGGCAATCATCCCACTGGCGAACGAGGACTGCTTCCCTATTGTGCAGAAAGTCAGAGATGAGATCAGGTCCGCCTACGTTCAAGCCGTTGATCCAGATTGTGTGCTAAACGAGGATCATCTGATCTTGCTGCTACAGGATGTTGTGTCCGCTCATCAGTATGGGTACAATAAGATGAATAGGGTGGACTCCGAGCTGTTGTTGGTGATGACTGGCGTGAACAACTTCGAAGTAGCGGTCAAAGCCTTGGCTCCAAAGGGCAAAGGGGATGTGGTGCTAGTCAGCTTCTCTGCAAAGAGGGAGGAAGCCTTGGCGTCGATAAGACTGTTCGAGAAGTACGCTCGCTCTCGCGGTAGAGAACTCGCCTTCCCAAACGGAGACGCGCGCCTCTCGAAGTTGCTGGAGCTCTACGGGATCCCAGAAAACAGTATGACAAGACTCAGCGAGGAAGAACTGACGAATGTCCTAGTCGAGAGGGGGGCCGTTTTCTACGCCAAGTACAGATAATGGCCTTGCGAGGCCAGCCAAGATGAACTCCTTACCCAGGTGTAAGTAGACGACAACCTCGGGAGTCCGCAGGTCAGCGGACATGGGCCCTGCCATGATTCGTGAAATTACCTTCGCCCTCCTGGGATCATTGAAGCCGATCCCTTCCAGCCTAACGGCTGCGTGGTCCCTACCGACATGACTCCGTAGCGCGGAATTCAACATGTCGCACACTAGGTCAAGCTCCGCTGTTCTTCCGAGCAATGAACACGGGGTGGCCTTTTTGATGAACCTCAATCTACCGCTGTGGTCATTGAGGTCAGACAGCAACCCTGCGTCCGCAGTACGGCCGGGGCTGGTTATCTGCGCTGCTACCCTCCCCTCGTCTACAAGTCCGAACAACCGAACCTCAATGCCATGCTCTACGCCCACCGCGAAAGCCTCTAAGAACGCATCGACCTCATACCCTCTATTGGAGGAGATTAGGAGGAAATCCCCCTCTATCACAGAATCCGCGCTCCCAACTCTGATAAAAAGACTTTTAATATCCAGCATTGGTTACGGGGAACGATGTCTAGGCCGACCGTAGTGGAAGTCTCTGACCTCCGCAAAGAGTACGTCCTCAGAGGGGGAGTTGTACAGGCACTAAAGGGCATAGACCTGTCAGTCGTGAAGGGGGAGTACCTTTCGATAATGGGGCCCAGCGGTTCCGGCAAGACAACCCTGTTCAATATGATAGGAGGTCTCGACAAGCCAACCAAGGGATCCGTGAAGATCGACAACGTAGAGCTAGCTCAGATGAGTATGAAGGAGCTGGCATGGGTTCGCAGCAGGAAGATCGGGTACATCTTTCAGACGTTCAATCTGATTCCCGTGCTCTCCGCCTCGGGTAACGTCTCGCTCCCGATGATATTCACGGGCCTGAGCAAGTCCGAGAGGGACAAGAAGGCAGTAGACCTCCTCACGATGGTCGGACTGGGTGACAGGATCAACCACAGGCCCACGGAGCTCAGCGGTGGTCAGCAACAGAGGGTAGCCATCGCGCGGGCCTTGGCGAACGATCCATCGATCATATTGGCGGATGAGCCAACTGGCAACCTTGATCTTTCCACGGGTTTGACCATTGTTCAGCTTCTCTATAGATTGAAGATCGAGAAGGACACGACCGTGATCTGCGCCACCCATGATCTGAAGATGGTGGATGTTAGTGACAGGCTCGCGTGGATACGAGATGGGCAGATCGAACG
>Ga0315280_10005145_pt1 | contig 18844 bp, 16 predicted proteins | sample YL17G06_40_MG_FD_203697 | JGI IMG/M metagenome (GOLD analysis project Ga0315280, IMG submission 203697) | Sediment microbial communities from Yellowstone Lake, YNP, Wyoming, USA - YL17G06_40 | ecosystem: Environmental > Aquatic > Freshwater > Lake > Sediment | place: USA: Wyoming | collected... | reverse complement strand
TACTGCGACTGGAAAAGCCGAGATTCAACACTGGTCAGCAAAGAGGAGTTTGTGGCCGACATCCTTGCTAATTTCCGGGAGATGGAAGCTTTCGGTATCCCCAAAGAGAAGGCAAATTATTTTATCCCGCCGTCTGAATGGTATAACCAGACTATTGTTCAATGGGCTGAGGAGCTCAGGGTGATACTCTTCAATTTTACTCCTGGGACTTCCTCTAATGCCGACTATACCACGCCCTCCATGCCCGAGTACCTTTCCTCACAAATCATCTATGACAGGATTCTTGCGTGCGAAAAAACCGACCCAAATGGCTTCAACGGATTTATCCTGCTTCTCCACATCGGCACTCACCCGGAGCGAACAGACAAATTTTATTACAAGCTTGAAAACCTAGTCGACTATCTGATTGCAAAAGGTTACTCCTTCGTCCGCATCGATGAATTATTGAAATAAATGATCTCAAAAAAATGTAAAACCTTAAATAAATCAATAACTCTTGATAAACTTAAACGCAATTTTTATTTTTTTATATCTTATATTTGACGCTGATTTTTTGCTGTGCTATAGCTATAAACTCAATTTATAAGTATCAAACAAAAAAGGAGAAATGCACCGCATGCAAAAGAAAAATATGGTGAATCTGAAATTCGATGAAATACCAACCAGGTGGTACAACATTTTGCCTGATTTGCCAGTGCCGTTGCCGCCGCCAATGGACCCGAAAGAAGGGCCTTCGCGGCTGCAGAACCTGCCAAATCTCATGATTGGCGAGTGTCTCAATCAAGAATTCTCAAATGAAAGATGGATTGACATTCCCAGTAGTATTTTGGACCTTTATGCAAAAGCCGGAAGACCGAGGCCTCTTTTCAGGGCAACAAATCTAGAGAAAAGGCTCGGGACACCGGCAAGGCTCTATTATAAAAGCGAATTCTTTAGTCCAACTGGCAGCCATAAAGTTAATACCGCACTCGCCCAATGCTGGTACGCCAAACAACAGGGGTTTGAACGGGTGACAACAGAAACTGGAGCAGGCCAATGGGGAACGGCACTTTCTTATGCGGCGGCAGTGACCGGCCTAAAGTGTACTGTTTTCTGGGTACGAAGTGTCTATAACTGGAAAAAAGACCGATTGTCATTCATGAAACTCTTGGGTGCAGAGGTTTATGCCTCGCCCAGCCCAATGACTGAGTTCGGCAAGACCTTGTATGATAAAAATCCAGAACATGTGGGATCGCTTGGTATTGCTATTTCTGAGGGTTTGGAGGATTCTCAAAAAGATCCCAAGGCAACCTACTGTTTGGGCTCGGTCTTAAATCATGTTCTGATGCATCAGACAATAATCGGCCTGGAGACTCAAAAACAGTTCGAGATTTTTGACGATTATCCAGATCTTGTTATCTCCTGTCTTGGCGGCGGCTCGAATTTCGGCGGATTTGCTCTGCCCTTTGTGGGAGATGTATTAAAGAAAGGAAAGAAGATAAAATTCATTGCGGCCCAGAGTGAAGTTGCTCCAAACCTGCAGGGCAAGTACGAATATGACTTTGCTGATTATGCAGAAATAACGCCCATGCTAATGATGTATACATTGGGACATAAGATTGATATGGAGCCCGTCAAAGGTGACGGATTACGCTACCATGGCTGTTCACCGATCATTAGTTTATTGCGGAACAAAGGTTATATCGATACGATTGCCTACCCAAAGGATGAAAAACATGTCTTTGAGATGGCAAAGCTATTTATGGAAACTGAAGGATGGCTTCCGGCTCCGGAATCAGCCTATTCAGTCTGTTGCGCCATCGAAGAGGCTCTAAAATGTAAAGAATCGGATGAGAAAAAGGCGATTGCCTTTAATATCAGCGGCCACGGTTTTATGGATATTTCCGGGTATCGAACCGTATTAGGTCTAGATTAGACTGCGGCCTTTCGGAACTCCTATAGAACAACATTTCTTGGTCAGACCGGGTTAACAGAGTTTGACATCTTAGAGTCTCATGTTCAGGGTAAATCCATCCTAAATAGAGTGGCTAATTGTACTCGATGAGATTGCTTCGTCACTTTGTTCCTTGCAACAACGTCTTCACTGCATTCTCCGACGTTCCATAAAAAGCCTTGATCCGCAAATGCTGTTTGATCCAACGAAAAAAGAATTCTATCTGCCAGCGGCATTTAAAGAGTTGAGCGATAGTTAACGGGGGAAGAATAAAATTATTGGACAAAAAGGTCAAATGCTGATGGTTCTCCTCGTCAAAGAAGCGGCGCGGCGAAGCTTCTCCGGATAAAACCCCGAAGAGTTGATCCCTGTCAGGAGGACCGTTTGATCGGATCTCAAGCCAGTCGATTTATCCACCGGATGGGAATAAAAGTGACGAAACCGGAGATTGGCTTTGGCACGGATGATGAAGAAGGCCTGGCAGAGATGCAAGAGACAGAGCCTGGCAAAATCCAGATATCCCCGGTCCAAGATATAAAAACATCCAGGTTCCGGGATGAGTTCATCAAGGATATTGACGTCATGGATCTTGCCGTCTATGATCTTGATGAAGGAGGGGATGGAACCGCGCAAATCAAGCAAAGCATGCAGTTTAAAGGCAGCTTTATGTTTCCGGAAGATGGCCCAGGGGAAAAGCGAAAGACAGAGGTCGATCGTCGTGGAATCGAGTGCCTAGACTGTCTCTTCCAACTCGACGCCAAAGTCGTCATCCGCATACAGGCTTCTGGCAATACTGATAGAGTCTATTCTGCATCGAACGAAGACACGACTCGATATCCCGAAGGCTTTCCCGGTAGGTCAGTTGGGCAAAGGCCATGCAAAGAAACTGATCCAGACAGGTGAAGCCTTTCACCTCGTGGTTGCCGTCGTAGCGTTTCACGCATTTTCGGAATTCATGAAGTGGCAAAAAATCTATAATTTGCGAGAAAATTGTTCTGGAGGTGCTCCCAGGTCATTCCTTTCTGTCGTTTGACAGTTGAGTGACCATAGCATAAAATCCGATTCAAAAGCACGCTCTTTATTCAAAATGAAGTCGATCTCGATACCGTTTTTCTTTCCATAGTAAGCGATCTCACCTTTTGCCTGAGATTTTGAAATATTGAATTTTCGAAAATCGCTGCTTCGTCCAGCTTAGCCAGACGATTCGCGAGACCCGAGTCATAGAGATAGATTTTGGGGCTTTTTCTGATTTCTGAATTCTTTCGCCTGGTCAGCGGCCTGATCATTTTCACAAAAAACGTTCCCTCGAGGAAAGCGAGGTATTCGTACCGAGTGGGCCGGGTAATTCCTAGCTCTCTGGAGATTTTTTGCACATTCAGCTTGGAGCCAACTCTCTGAGCCAGGAGAAGCATCAGATCCCGGACAATTTCATTTTTGCGGAAATCACCGAGCTGCAGGACCTCCGACTGATAGAAAGAGGTGAAGACCTCATCCAAAGATCTCTCCTTCTCTTCAACGCTTGTTTTCAGGACGACCCCGGGGAACCCTCCAAAGCGAAGATATTCGTCAGACAAAAGGGATATCGACTCGAATTGAGGACGCGTGATATCACGTGGGTTTTCTGGTATTTTCAACGGGCTGTCTTTGAATGAGAGGAATTCTTTAAAAGTCAAAGGGAAAAGCCCGAAGATATATTTTCGTCCTGCGAGCGACTCGGTAAAGAGGTTTTTGAGGTAAAAACTCGCCGAGCCCGTCAGAAAAAATTTCACCTGATAGTGGTCAATGAAATACTTGACCACCGAGGGCAGGTTCTTAACGAATCAGAGCAAGTGCACAGCAGGAGGGCAGCACCTGGAGGAACGTTCCCGATGCGCAGCCTTAACAGTAAAAAAGGGGGACGCTTCTTTGAACTGTCCCCTTTTTAGGAGTCAACATGGCAAAAGACATCTACAAACAGCTGGCCAAACATCTTGACGATATGCCAGGAGGGTTTCCCTCCACAGAGAGCGGCGTCGAGCTCCGGATCCTGCGCCGCATGTTTACGCCTGACGAAGCCCGGTTAGCTCTGAGCCTGATGCTTTTTCCGGAGGAACCGGCTAGAATTGCGAAACGCCTCCATCTTCCAGAAGATGAAACAGCACGGCAGCTGGAGGAAATGGCCAAAAAGGGGCTGATCTACCGGATCCAGCCAAAGGATAGCCCTCCTAAATACATGGCATGGCAGTTTGTTATCGGCATATGGGAATTTCATGTTAACTCTCTCGATCAAGACCTTGTCCGGGATATGGGGGAATATATCCCTTCCCTGCTTGATTTTGAAGCCTGGAAAAAAGCTCCTCAGCTCCGCACCATTCCTGTCGGGCAAAGCATTCCGGTCGAACACAAAGTCATGCCCTACGAAATGGCTGGGGAGCTCGTGCGTTCCCACCAAAGAATTCTGGTCGCGCCCTGTATCTGCCGCAGGGAAAAACGGATAGCCGGAGAAGGTTGCGATAAGCCGGAAGAGTCCTGCCTGGTCTTTGGCAATGGAGCCGATTATTACCTGAAAAACGGAATCGGACGGATGATCGACCAGGAGGAAGCTCTCCGCATCCTCAGGAAGGCTGATAATAAGGGTTTGGTTTTGCAGCCGAGTAATTCCCAAAAAACAGGGAGCCTCTGCTGCTGCGGAGTCCTCCGGACCATAAAGCGGCATCCCCAGCCCGCCAGCATCATTTCTTCCCCGTTCAGGGTGTCTATCCACGATGAATTATGTGATGGGTGTGGTATATGCTTGGATCGATGCCAGATGGAAGCGTTGCAGATGGACGGAGGCAAGGTTGTTATCGATTTGAGCCGCTGCATCGGTTGCGGCCTCTGCGTTTCCACCTGCCCGACAAAATCTTTGACTTTGGTGCGTAAACCATCCTCCGAACAGCCGGATGTGCCGGAGACGATGATGGAAAGCTACCTGAAGCTGGCTCGGGTCAGGGGCAAGCTCAAGCCTGGCCGCAGGCTAAAGATGTGGCTGAAGTCAAGGCTCTGAATCTTTGATAATTCTGGAGCTAGAGAAGGAAAAGGGGAATGGTGGGGGAAATGAAGGAGATTGCTTCGTCACGTCGTTCCTCGCAATGACAATTTAGGGGTCGCGATGACAGAAAGGAATAATCAGAAGCGCCAGAGGTAGGAAACCTTAAAAAAGAAGCCCCGCTGGGTCTCCAGAAAATGGTTGCCCTCAACATAGTCGTAGCCGTCCCACCTGAGTTTCTGGAAGGCGGAGCCGTATCCGATAAAGACAACCGTTCCCGGGATATAGGTGAAGGACGCAAGCGTGTCCGCGGTAAACCTGTCGCGGAAGGTGTTGTATTCAAAGATGGCGCGCAGGAATAAATATTTGTTGATCTGGAGGGTGTTGCGGCTCCGGATGATGCCGTAATCATAAATCTTTTTATTGTCGGACTCCCGGTAAAAATCGCTGTAGGCTAGGCTGAGGATGAAATCGAGCTTTTCGCCTGGCTGGTATTCAACGCTGAAGCTGCCGCGGTTGCCATACCCCTGATACGGGTCATCGGGGTCGTAAAAAATAGCTCCTCCGTGCCGATACCAGCTGTTTAGCCAGATTTGTTTGGTGAGCTGAGTATAAGCCTGGAATCCAAACCCGCTCCGCCTGAACCTTTTCCCCTCATAAACCTCGTTGCCCAGGATGCCGTCGATGCGGAACTGGCTGGTCCGGGGCAGACCAAATCGCAGGACGAAGACGTTGATGGTTTCGAACATGTTGTAATATCTGTCGTAGAGGTGGACGGCATAGTAGAAGGGCTCGATTGTTTGAAAGAATTTGGATTTGGGGTAGAACAAATAATTAGAAAAAAGAGTCAAGCTTCTCAGGCCGGTCCGGACGAGGAAACCGGTGTCAACCTCGAAATCTTTTGAGATATCTTCATACGCGATATCCAGGTTCACATTTCGGGTACCATATGTATACCTGAGAGCTCCGGCGTAGCCGTTTGCAGTGTCATGTTCGCCTTGCTCACGGGTGAATGAGCCGAACAGATGATACTCCGCCACCGATGTCTGGGAAAGCCGGATGCGGCCGTCGGAGCCGGCGACGCGGTTGAACCCTCTGCCCTGGTCTTTAGCCGTGTAGAAGCCGCCGATATAGGAATCATCCTTGAGCGCGTGCTTGATACGGAGGATAGAAAAATCCGGGTATCTGTCCACTTCATCGCCCGGCAGGTCATCCCTGGCGTAGATGGCGGCGACTGTGTTTTTCGTGCCGAGTTTCCCGTTCAGCTTAAGGCCGAAGATGGGGTCGATGATGGTCCGCGTGTGCACAACAGCCATGAATGGAGTCTCTTCGGTGGTGGCCGCAAACCGGAATATTTCGTTGCCTTCCTGGAAGAAGGGGCGTTTCTCCGAGAAGTATAGGGCATACCGTTGGTTGAAGTCGATCTGGCCGGCATCGGCTTCGACCTGGCTGAAATCCGGGTTTAAGGTGCCGTCCATGGTGAGGTCGGAGGTCAGGCCGACTTTGGCCGTCAGGCTGACATCGGAGCGGCGCTCATCACGCTTCAGTCTTCCCTCGTCGGCAATGAGGCGCTCGCTGTGGGTCGCTGCGGGAAGGAGCTCGACCACCCGCTTGTATTTCAGGCCGGTGACGGAAATGGGCTGGGCTTGGGCCATCAGGGCCCCCTTTTCAGGATGAAAGGAAGGAAAGCTGGCCATTTCAGAGGTGCGGACAAGTTGCCTGAAGAAGGCCATCCTCATAGTGATCGTCTTCTTGCCGGGGAAACGGATGCTCTGCAGAGGAACCTGGATTTCCACCGTATAGCCCTGGTCATCGATCTGTCCTTTGCTGTACCAGACCATATCATACTTGTCATCCATGTTCCCGTTGATATTCAAAATGCCGTCCCCTTGAATACCGAGGGGATTGACCGTAAAAGCATAGGCTTCCTGGTTGGTATTGAACGTATCGACGAAGACGCCCACATAATCATCCGAGAACATGGTATCACGCTTGCAGATGGAGGCCTTGATTTTAGTCGGGTCACTGTCGTAGGCGCGAAAGGCAAAATAGAAGTTTTGCGAGTCATACAGCATATAGCCCTCAGTTTTTTGGGACGGGTCCTTGCCGTAGTCGGGCTTTAAAGTTTTGAAATCGGTCAGCTTGAGCGCGGATTGCCAGGCCGGGTCATCCAGTTTCCCATCGACGACGGGCGCGGTCTGCGCTAGAGGAACCTCCATCGGCGGCTTCGGATCGTTCGCAAAAAGACTGACGGAGAGTGCGGGAATGAAGGAGATGACGGAGAAAAGCACAATAATAAGAATCCTTAAAATTTTGCCTAATCTATCTTTCATTTAGAATTCCCTCTAACTTTCATTTAAAATACCTCCAGAAAACAAGATTCATGTGCCAACAAAAGCATAGATTCCAGATGTTCATCATTATTAGTTACGAAATTTTTTAGAAAAAGGTTCCATTTCCAGAATTCATCTTTTCTTGTTATTGTGAGACATCGAAGATGTCGCGGCAATCTCATTGAAATCCCCAGGAGATTGCCACGGCGCAAAGCGCCTTGCTATGACAGGGGAAATTACATCGCTTCGCCCGCGATGATAGATGATGATTTTACTCTCCGCTTACCCCTCCCTGAGAGGGAAGGGAAAAATATGAGTGTATCGATCAACAAATGAAACGAATTTCTGCCTTCGTGTGTTAAAATTAATATAAGGAGCTGGTCCATATGAATAAAGGATGGATAAATTACAAGCGCTTATCATTAGTTTTGCTTCTTTCAGTAATATTGTTCTCTCTGGTCGGGTGTGAGACTATCGAGCTTAAAAGCAACTGGAGGGATCGCAAGATCACCATCGACGGGATAAATTCTGAATGGAAGAATACCTTGATATACATTGAAAAGGCGGATATTTTGGTCGGTTTGCTCAATGATGAGACTTTTCTCTACGCTTGCGTCCTGGCTGAGAGTCCTTTTCTGCGAGCTCAGATAATGAGGCAGGGTTTTACGGTGTGGTTTGACCCGGCTGGCGAGAATAAAAAAGCTTTTGGGATTAGATTCCCGATTGGGAGAGAGGAAAAATTTAAAAAAGAGATGATTGGAGAGGAGCCGGAGCCCTTTTTGGGCGAGCCCTTTACAGGAGAAAAGGAGCCTGACCAGGAAAAAATGCAGGAAATCTTTAAAAAATCACTGACAGAATTAGAAATCCTTAGGCTGGGGAAGAATGACTCCAAAAAAATGCCGGTCGCAGAGGCGAAAGGAATCGAGATTAGCCTGGTCCCTTCAAGCGGCATGCTTGTCTATGAACTCAAAGTGCCCCTTGTTCAGAGCGACCAATACCCGTACGCAATAGGAGCACAGCCAGGAAAAATAATCGGGGTAAGGCTCGAATCTCCCAAGATCGATATAGGAAGGGGAATGAGAAGAATGAGTGGCGGAATGCCTGGAGGTGGAATGTGGCCCCAAAGGGGCAGAATGCCTGGACCAGGTGGATTCGGCGGTGGCATGATGTCCGAACTGCCCAAAGATCTGAAGCTCTGGGTAAGGGTACATTTGGCGGCAAATAAAAGCTCGGTTACAGTAAAATGATGAGGTGCAATGAAAGGTAAAACTAAGCTTAAGGTCCCAGTTTTTGTATTGGTTTTGGCTCTAGGCTGTGGTTTGGCGGGAAGAAGTGGTTTTTCTCAGGAGCCTAGTAGCAATCAGAGCATAGACGAAAAAGTCAGGAGTTTCCTTGACGGCCAGCGATACAAGTGGAGGAATGAGAATATTCGCGAAGCTGACGGAAAGGTGCTCTACGACCTCATCCTCAAGCACAATTATAAAAAAGCGCTCGAGAATTTTAAGAAGGCCGGACTGAGCGATTATGTGGATGCAAGGCTTGCCGATGCCCATGAGTTGGTGCCGGAGCTCACTGGGCCTTTTGATTTTATCTTTGTGGACGCGGATAAGGAATGGTACACGAATTACCTGAAATTATTGCTGCCAAAGCTCGAAGTGGGAGGTTGTTTCACTGCCCACAATGTGAGAAATCTGGAATATATGCATGGCCTAAAAGAATTTTTGGACTATGTCCGAAGCCTGCCCAACATGGAAACGGCCATTGACACTTCGAGCGGAAGCGGAATCTCAATAAGTTACAAAAGGTCAGAAAAATAGCGACAAATTCCAGGGACACTTCCACACTTCTAGAATTCATTCTTTCCTTGTCATTGCGAGGAGTGAGATTCCTTCGCTTCGCTCGCGATGACAAATAGGAATTATTTTCTCATCACAAAAAGAGAATCTTCCAGCCCCGTGTTAAACTTAACGTCTTTAAAGGAGATTTTTGAGTATTCCGCTCCGTTCTGGTAAGTGATGATGGTGTGAGCCATGATCATCTCTCCTCCCTTCCTGAAATCGGACATAATCTGTTCAACATCGGCCTCAACGCCCCCTTGGCCCATGATTTTCGCCTTCTCCTTGGGGACGAGATAGGTTTCTGAATCCACATAAAGTGTGGCTCTCAATCCATCAGGATAGGCTCTCTCCAGCACCAAATATTCTTTTCCATCAACCGTTTCCTTCCCTTTGAAAACATAGGAAAGGCCGTATTTAGCAGGATCCAGACCGGCCACGATCGGCATAGCTTGTCTCTTCAGATCAGTGGCCTGCTGCGGAATCTGGAGCTAGAAATTCAAATTTTAACTTACAAAGAGAGGATTTATAGACTTGAGGTTACAATCGTTCGGGTCCAGATCTTATCGAAACCGAGAAAGAACAGCTGGCGATAAGGATTAAAATTCCGCCTATTCCACCTGGGTGCTGAGGTAGATCCCCAACCCCATCTGAGCAATCTGGTCCTGCTGCTCTTCGATGCCGTCTATGTGTGCGTCCTCGTCCTTGAGAATGCTTTCCAGCACTTCGCGGGTAGCGAAGTCTTTGACATCCCCACCGAGCTTGATGGCCGCATTGTAATTTTTGATGGCATCGGCCTCGGCCGCATGGTCATTGGCGAGCTGCTTCGGTACATCCGCGCCGATATGAAGTTTTCTGATTTCGCCGACAATCGGAATACCTTCCAGGAACAGGATCCGGCCGATCAGCTTCTCTGAGTGCTTCATCTCGTCAATAGCCCTCTTCTCAGTGAATTTGTGGAGCTTTCCGTAGCCCCAGTTGTCGCACATCTCGGAATGGACCATATACTGATTGATAGCCGTGAGCTCGTCGGCTAGAAGGGAATTTAAGGTGGCGATAAGTTTCGCATCTCCTTTCATAAAAACCTCCTTTTGATTGATTTAATATTTTATAAGGTTAGAAGGAAGATGTAAAGATGAAAAAATGTCAGGAAGCATCCCAAATTCCGTGATAAAGGGGCTTTGAAAAGGACTGCAGCGACCGTTGCGGAGATCAGCCTGAGAGCCCGTCTGACGAGGGTAGCCGCAGGCCTTCTTCGGGCCAAGGCTCCGCGAGGATGAGTTACCGCAAGTGATCTTGGGGACAAATTGATTTTTTGTCCCCAAAATAAGATAAATTTGCCTGGAGCCTTGGGCCGGAGGAGCCGAGGAAGAGGGGTCTCTCAGGCCCCCGGTCGGAGCGGGAAGCCAAGCCCTTTTCAAAGCCGCAATTCAATCATCACGGACTTTGGGATGCTTCGTGCTAATCTTCAAAGCTGGGCATGGCTTTGACGAGCTCGGCCTGAATACCGGGTTCGATGGCTGAATGGCCGGCGCGCTCAACGATGATGAGCTTCGACTTCGGCAATTTTTTATGGAGTTTGTAGGCTGTGATCGGGGGACAGATCATATCGTAACGGCCATTGATGATGATAACGGGAATATCGGCCAGCTTATCGGTATTGTTAAGCAACTCGCCTTCCTTTAAAAAGCAATTGTTGGCCATATAATAATTTTCAAGTACAGCAAGCGCATAAGCAGGCAGGTCTTTTAGCATCTGATCTATCCTTTCGTCCGCGATTTCCAGAAAGGCGATCTTCCCTTCATATTTAGCCCACACCTTTGAGTACTTGACCCGGCCCGCCGTTAAGGACCATGACAGGTTTCCCTTGCGGTTTTCCGCCCAATTGATAAAGAATTTCATGCAGCTCGGAAACTTTTGAATGGCCGGAAAATCCCCAAAAATATTCTCGAGTTTCAATTTGGAACGGCGGATGAGATGCTCCCAGCATATTCTCTTGATTTTCTTGCCCGGCTCATATTCACCCTCAAAATCGACTTGATGATCAATCCCCTCTGAGAGCAGCTTCGGATTGGGCACATAGCGGCTTCTCTGACTTTTGAATAGATGAGGTCATAAAACCGCGCAAAATAATCAGGACAATCAGCTTCGTTTTTCATAGGGGAATCATTATAAAAAATTCATTTCTTTTGATAGTTCCCAAATATTTATATTTCGATAAATCGAAACGCTACTTTTTCTTCTTCACAGCTTCGGCCGCAAGCAACTTATAGCGCTCGGAAAGGACGGCTCTCTTCCTGATTTTACTCAGCCAGCCGCTCTCCCCCTCTCCTGTCAGGTTTCCGAATAGCTCTTTTTCGCGGCGGTCGGCGTCGAGTTTAAAATATTCTTCAAGCTGCGCCCGTGAAAGATACGCCATGTCTTTGAGCGTCCGCAGCATGGCGTCCGTGCTCACGGCGAAGTAGCGCTTAAGGTAAAGCACATCCCCATAGGTCAATTTGCGGGAACGGATGTCTTTCTCGATAATTTCGTTGACTTTGGCTGGAGGCATCAAGAAACGCCTGGCAAACGCCTGTGCAAATTGCTCGCGGGGAGAATAAAGCGAAACATACTCATCGATAAAAACATCAGGGTTGTCGACGATGGGGCTCTCAAGGCGGTTCTTGAGGTAATGGCCGTATTCGTGAGCAACGCTATAAACTTGGCGGCCAAAAGATTGGTAACCGTTAATGAGGGCAAAAGCGGCTGCCTTCTCTTCCAGATAGATGAAGACGCCCGCGACCTTTGATTCTTCGGGTATTGGATAGCGAAAGATGCGCAAGCCATTGCTCTCAACGAGGCCGAAAATATCGCGGATGGACTCATCGCCCAGCCCGAGGCGACGGCGCTCCTCGTCGGCCATGCGCTCGGCGCTGATGAGGCTGTAAAGCGGCGCAAGGACCAGGCGGCGGCTTGTGGACTCTTCGATCTGCAGGTATTCTTCGCAATAGCGGCGGAATTTTTTAAATACTTCAATGGCTTTTTTATCTAACCCTTCGCCCTTAAACAGACAGTCAAAAGCGTCCCCTTTCTCTTCAAAAAAATAGGCCATGTCTTTATTCAGGTAGGATGCGATTTTGTTCAGAGTGTCGAGGCTTGGCGCCCTTCTTCCTGATTCGAGGAACGATATGAACTGGCTCGAAAGGCCTAGGGCCTTGGCAAATGCTCCCTGGTTTAGGCCTGTTTCTTCTCTAGCTTTTTTAAGCTTTAAACCGATAATTTTTTGCATTTTTTTCTTTTTTAATCCCTTTCAACTTTGAAGTCTAACATTAGGTTATAACGCTGTCAATTAGGGTTTTATTCCTCTCTAACTCTGCCTTTAAAAAAGGGGCACGAAAATTAAATTTATAAGATTTTTTTGACATTCATATTCTCATTTGATATAAAAAATAAGGGAAGAGTGATAACTATTTTTAAGCGGGGCGAAAAGTGACCCAACAATATCTATTAAGTTTATTAAAAAATCTTAACAGCGAATTTGGCCAGGTTCTCCTAAACAGCCTCAATGACGGAATCTATCTGCTCGATCACGACCGGAGAATCACATTCTGGAATAAAGGCGCAGAGAGGATCACTGGCTATTCAGAAGCCGAGGTCATCGGCAGGAAGTGTTCAGACAATCTCCTGACCCATATCGACGAGCGGGGATTGAGCCTCTGCAAGGACTTCTGTCCTGCTGAGCAGACTCTTCGGGACGGAAACATCCGGCACCAAGAAGCTTATCTCCACCACAAAGAGGGTTACAGGTTGCCAGTTATTGTCCACACCCTTCCTATTCCCAATAAAGATGGATCTGCCGTGGGAGTTGCAGAATTATTCTCTGACATGTCTCCTAAAATCTCCGTGCCCCAGAAAATCGAAGATTTGGAGCGGATGGCTCTGCTCGACTCTCAAACCGAGATTGCCAATCGCCAGTTCCTGGAGATGCACCTTCAATCTCGCCTCGAAGAAATGCAGAAATACCGCCTGCCCTTTGGGGTCCTGTTTATCGACATCGACCATTTTCATAAAGTGAACGAAATCTACAGCCGGGAGGTTGGAAACAGAATCCTAAGGGTGGTCGCCAAGACTCTCTTCAGCAACATCCGGTTTTTTGACGTTGTTGGCCGCTGGGATCGAGAGGAATTCCTTGTGGTCCTCCTGAACATCAATGAGTCAAGGATGGATATGGTGGCCAATAAGCTGCGCTTGCTCATCGCCCAGTCCACTATTACCGTCGAAACAGATTTCGTGAGCACGACAGTTTCTATCGGCGCAACCCTTGCCCAACGGAAAGATACCATGGAGACCTTGGTCAAAAGGGCTGAGCAACTGATGTTCCATAGCAAATGGCTGGGCAGAAACCGGGTGAGCTTGACCTTTGGCGAAAAAGAGGAACGATAGCCTAAAAAACCCCTAATCCCCCCTGGGGGGATGGGGAGTTAGGGGCAGAAAGGAGGGTTATGAGTGGAAAGATTAGATGGCTAACTTTTTGGCTAGCTCCTTGAATTGAACTCCGTTATATTCAGATATAAAAGAAATTCCATCCTGTTTCTTATAAAGAGCGAGTGAAATTTCTGTCTCCAGGCTGAGCCACTGAGAACTCAATTCTAAATGGCCGAGGTAAAGGGCAAGTCCCCAGCTGGAATAATCCTCTTTGTATAAAGGATTTTGCCAGATGATGTTATCCGCCTCGGGTTTTCCGAATTGCCGTGAAAATACCTCTTTGATTTTGTTGTAGTCCTCAATATACTGATTCTTGTTGTCGTACTGGGCAAGAAAATTGAATTTCATCTTCATGAGTTGATTCTCGGCAAAAATATATTCAAGCTGGCAGTCCACGCCCAATACTTTTTTTCTGTATTCAAAGATTTCTACGCCCTCATCGGATTTATGCCGGCGGATGGGCTGGCCTTCTAATTTTAAGAACTTCTCTCTGCTTATCCCCCATTTGGGCTGCTTCAAACTACCGTCCAGGGTGCGCGCTCCTCTCAGGCTATCTTCTTCACTCGCAATGTTGATCACTTTAAAATTCTGAAAGAGCTTATCGACGACTGAATCGAGGACATAGCCTGCCCTGGATTTTCCGGTTTTGAGCGAGGTGAAATACACATAGTAGAAAATCGTCCTGAATTTTAATTCGCTCCCGAGAGTCAGAATTGTTCCCTTGGTGATAGTTTCGATGATGGGGCTGTTTTGATCTGGGTTAAGATACACAAAAGCTTTCTCAGCTACGACCTCAAGCTTTTTATTAAAGGAAAATGCGGGGGTTGAGAAAGACAGAAGGAAAGAGATAGCGACGACGATTGTGCTGAAAATCGTTCGAGTTGAGCGTTTCATTTAGCGCCTCTCAAAATTTATCCTGCCGGGACAATCCTCCTTACGCATTTTGACGCGAGCTATCAATATGGGCACAAGCCTCAAATCACGCAATCCTCTTTTGGGATGATTTTAGGTGGGATTTTGCTTCACCTTAAAGGGTGGCCAACCCTCTCACCCCTTGGTGTTTCTCTCACCCCTTTTTAAATCTTACTTGTTTTCCCCCTTTAGAAATAGGGATGGATGGATGGAGGAAGCATCCTAAATTCCGTGATGATTGAATAGCGGCTTTGAAAAGGGCTTGGCTCCCCGCTGCAGCTCTTTTCAAAGCTCATTTATCACAGAATCGAAGATGCCTTGAAGCATCTTTTTTTCCTGGGGTAGAACATCTGAGGATGCCTCTTTTTCCTCGGGATAGATGAGTACAATCAAAGAAGGAATGGGAGGCCAGGCGCTAGTCCCCGCCCGCCCGCAGCGAATGGTGGCGGGTGGGGGGGTCTTCAGCGAGGACGGACGGGGACGCGCCTGGACAGGACCCATTCTTTCGAACTTGATAATTGCCACGGAAAAAAAGATGCTACTATGGATGGAAGGATGGAATTTATCTATCAAAAAGAATAAAATTGAATTTCTTAATTTCTTAAATTTAGGGAGAAATGAATATGGTGAGAAAGTTGATCATCGTGCTCGTTTTATTTCCTCTGCTTACACCTATGTGGCTTCGAGCCCAAGCCGATAAAAGCCAAGATGTTTGGCAGCCTTTTAAATTTTTCGTGGGCAAGTGGGAGGGGCGCGGGGAGGGAAAACCTGGAATTTCAACTGGAATGCAGGAATTCCAGTTCATCCTTCGAGGCCAATATCTCCACGTTAAAAATGAAGCCCGTTTTGAGCCCCAGGAGAAAAACCCAAAAGGCGAAGTCCATGAAGATTGGGGATTCTTCAGCTACGACCAAAACCGGAAAAAGTATGTGCTCAGGCAACTCCACGTGGAAGGCTTTGTCAATCAGTATATTCTGGAGAGTTTTGGGGAGGACGGGAAAACTCTCACGTTTGTCTCCGAGCAGATAGAGAACATCCCTGCGGGGTGGAGGGCAAAGCTCACCTATAAGATTCTCAACGAAAATGAATTCCAGCAAAGCTTTGACCTAGCCGGGCCCGAAAAAGAGTTCGAGTGTTACTCGGTAGGAATCATGAAAAGAATAAAGTAGAGAAAGGAAAATGGATAAAAAAATCAAACAAGATTTCATCAAAAAATGGAGAAAATATTTCAAGAAGGCTGAGCTGCCTTTTATTTTTTTCTACTCCAATGACGAAAAATATCGAGATATGTTGTTGCCGCCAAACCTTGAAACGCAGAGGATGTGTATGATCAGCCAGCTCAACTCAGTAAGGCGAGGGAAAAGCCTTGCCTTCACCAAGGGCTCAGTCCTCTGCCAGGGAGGGCTTCGCTACGCGGGTTTCATCTCAGGCTTCAGGCCCAATTTCAAGTATTTTCTCTCCTGCGGAATCCAGGGAAAGATGGAGGGTGAACGCTACAAAAAGACGCCTGAGATCGTGGAGCAGATCGTCAAAGAATTGCCCCAGCTTCCGGCGGAAGGAAAATATCTTGTCTTCAGGCCCTGGGAAAGCATCGAGGAAGGGGAAGAGCCACAGGTCGTGATTTTTTATGAGCCGCCGGATGTCGTTTCAGCACTGCTCGGCCTGGTTGGATTCCGGAGCGTTAATCCCAACTCAGTGATAGCACCGTTTTCTTCTGGCTGCGGTAGTATCATTGCCCACCCATTAGCTGAAAGCAAAAAAGAAAACCCGAAGGCAGTGCTGGGCATGTTCGATATCACGGTCAGGCCAGTCGTAGAGGAGAATATCCTTTCTTTTTCCGTTCCCCTGATAAAATTTCTGGAGATGGCTGAGGATATGGATGAGAGCTTCCTCATCACCCGTTCCTGGAAGAAGGTGCGGCACCGCCTTAAATAACTCCCCCTCTCCTTTATCCTCCCCCACCTGTGGGGGAAGGTTAGGTGGAGGAGGTCTTCGTAAAAAATGGCGGAGGGAAACCTAGAAATTATAACCCAATAATATTCGCATCCTTGGGATATTCCACAGTGAAATCGATCAGGATTTCTTTCTTCTCCTGAGGCGCAAGAGTCAGGGTCCAGGTCAGAATTCCCTTTTCATCTTTCTTAGTCGGCTCGGGCAATATCTTCACATCCTTCACGTCTATTTTTGTATTCTGGCTTATGGGCAGTTGGTCGAGGATATCCATCGTAACGGGATCTTTCCGCAGATTCTGGGCTGTAATCCTGTAAATAAGTTTAAGCTTTTCAGTCTTTCCAAGGAATCCGGTACCGCTCTTTTCGCGCTTGATCTGCTCATACTTGACTTTGACCTGCCGGTCCTCGCCAAAGAACATCTTGGCCTCCTCATCGATGGCAATCTGGGGGAGCTGGGTCGAGCCCACGAAATCCTGGATGATGAACAGGTCTGCATCTCCGGGGAGGAGTGGGTAGGCAAGGCTGTTCTTAAGGTTGCCCCGAAGGAATGCAGCTTCTTTGAGCTTGGGAATAGCAATATAGTCATACTTGACTTTGATCTTCTGAGAATCAATCGGAACCTTGTGGGGTTCGCCGTCGCTGGGAATGTTGATGTCGCGCTTGATGTCAAAATTCAGATGGAGGCCGGATTCGATGATGCCCGCAGAGACGATTTCCGCTTCTTTCATTTCTAGAGAAGCTTCGGCAGGCGCTTTGGGGAGAGCAGTCTCCTTGTCGCTGATAACACCACCGATAACTCCGCCGACCACACCCCCGACAACGCCTTCAGCAGCTTTCTCCCTCCGCATCGGAGGCGGGATATAGAAGTCCACGATCCAGGGGGAGAGTTCGCCGGGATTTGTTTCGATCACAGGCGAAGACGTGGAGAGGAGCGCCTTCACATCATCCCAGTCTTCCCCGCTCTTCTGGAGGATTGCGGCCGTCATTGTAAACTCGATCTCTGAAGAATCCGGCAGCGCGCGCATCGTGTAGAGCGGAAGCCAATGGGCCCCATAAACTGTATAAGAGAGGTTTAACTTGAAATCCCCTGCCTGGCTCGGCTCCAGGTTGACCGTGACTTTCCTGCCCTCGAGCGGGCGCTGCGGTTTTATAGAGTTGAGCTTCTTTTTGAGAGCGTCGAGCTTTGCCTCCTGGTCTTTGAGGTTTTTTTGAAGCTCGAGTCGGGATTGTTTAATGGACTGAAGTTTTGTCCCGAGAAAGTCAATTACTTTTTCCCAGGCTAAAACATCAGACTTCCCGAGTGTAACGTCTTGAGAGGCTTTGTTGACTGCGGCAGATTGGATGGAATTCAGGAATTTCTCCTGGGAGTCGAGGACATCCAGGCTGTTTTTTGTCTTGGAGATCTCGAGCCCGAGGCCATCGATTTCAGCCTGAAGCTTCTTAATCTCAGGAAGCAGTGGGGATTCAAGGTACTCGGTTGAGACATCGATGCCCAGGATTTTAACGTTAGCAGTTCCCTTGCCTGTCACCCGTAAAGAATTGGAAATGAGCGTGGAGGGAAGGCCAGAAAAAACAACAGCGCGTGTTTCAGGGCTGAGACGAAGAGAAGCCTCCCTGACGATTGCTGCTCGGTCGGGGTAGATTGTGACAGAGATGATGGTGCTTTTGGCTATAACTTCAGTATTGTTTGTGGCAGCAGCATTGGCAACCGCCGCTTTAGCCAAATCTTGCGATTCCAGGGCAAAGAAATAAACAGAAAAGAGCGAAACCAATAAAAGCGACAAAGAAAATATTCTGATATTTTTCATCTTAAACTCCTTTCACTTTCCACTTTTATGAGATTGCGATTTTTTCCAATAGTGTAGCAGTCGGATTTATCCGACTCTATGCTATGTGCGATAAATCTCACCGCTACATTATAACATGGTCTGAATGATAGTTTATCGTCGGCGTCAATTTCCCCCCGCAAGAGGGAGGAAGGTTAGGGAGCTCACAATTCAAATCTCCGTTCCTCCCTCTATGCGTTGCTTTCTCTTCCTTTTTATGGGGGAAGATCAGGGGGGACTTTGATTCCAAAAAGGATTGCTCGGGACTAAGAAATGTAATTAAATTAGTTATCATTTTCTGTCGCATCCTCTCCCCCACCCTCCCCCTTGAAAGGGGGAGGGTAAGGGTGGAGGTTTTATTTCAACTGGAACCTGACGGTCACGGTAAATATGACGCCCCGCGGCCGGCCATTGATGACCATCGGCTCATAAACTCACTGGTGCACGGCATCGATCGCTGACTGGTCTAAAAGCGGGATCGACCTCAACACTTTAACCTTCACCACACGGCCGTAGATGTCAGTCTGGGCTTCGATAATCACAATGCCTTCCACTCTTGCTTGGCGCGCAATCTCGGGATAG
>Ga0315280_10005144_pt1 | contig 18845 bp, 17 predicted proteins | sample YL17G06_40_MG_FD_203697 | JGI IMG/M metagenome (GOLD analysis project Ga0315280, IMG submission 203697) | Sediment microbial communities from Yellowstone Lake, YNP, Wyoming, USA - YL17G06_40 | ecosystem: Environmental > Aquatic > Freshwater > Lake > Sediment | place: USA: Wyoming | collected... | reverse complement strand
TGTAAACATCGACTGCCATGGCTTCTGGCGTAGGGCGAGCCATTTTCGGCTGTTTGCAGAGTTCCCTTTTTCCCGTGCACTCGGCGCAGATGTTGCAGCTATCCATAAAGAGGAGAAAAGCCTTTTCGTATCCTGAGAGAAAAATTTCTTTCTCTAACTTGAGGAGGCGGAGGTTCATTTCACGTGTCCAAGCAAAGCGGTCTTCTGGTTTCGCCACTCCTTTTTCGAAGTGAAAGATGACGGCCCGGCGGTATTCACGAAAAAATCTCTCACATTCGGAGACAGAAGGCACGTTGGGCGGACAGGAGGCTGTCTTTCCGTATTCATCACATCCGTAGAGACACTTCATCCGGGCCCATTGGGCCAGCACGATTTTTTGAGGGTCAAACCATTTAAAATCCGTAAACCCGTGTTTCCGGAATTTTTCTTCCAAATCTTTGCGTCGGACCACCACAGCCTCCTTATTTGACATCCCTTCGAACGTTTCTTCAATCTTCTCGTGGCAAGAGAGATGAATTATAATATTATTGTCTTCTCAAGTTAAGATGCCGTTAAGATGGGGAAAGCTCTCAACGAGAACCGTCCCCTGATAAAAAGTCTTCGATTTTGATGAATAGCGAGAGGAGAATAGTGGAATCGGCAACCTCCGGAGATAGATGCGACTCCAGGGCCCGTTTCTTTGTCATCCTATCCCGGCCGGAAAATCCGGAGAACGTGGGGTTTGCGGCCAGGGCCATGAAGAACACGGGGTTTGGAAACTTGCGGCTCGCCGGACGAGATAAAATCGAGCCCTCCTCTTTCCGGACCGCCGTTCATGCGGACGATATCCTCCGAGAAGCATCTTTTTATCCTGATTTAGCTTCAGCCACCGCCGACCTCAACGTTGTCTTTGCCTCGACGGCAAAGACGAGAAAGAATTTTTCCATCCTGACCCTCGAGGAGGCGGTGGACAAAATGTTCTCTTATCCGCTGTCGGCTAAAATCGGGCTCGTCTTCGGGAATGAAAGGACTGGCCTGACCTCAGAAGAACTGGGCTTCTCGAATTTTCGTTTTACCATACCCCAGGCATCAAGACAGCCTTCTTATAACCTGGCATCTGCAGTGCTTCTCGCCCTTTTCTATATCTTTCGCCACAAGCCCCAAGAACCGAAACCCGGCCTTAGGTCCAAAGATATGCCCCTCGCCTGGGCAGAGCAGGAAGAGTGCATCCGCCTTATCCTCAAGAAATTGGAGGAGCGCAAGTTCATCCACTCGACCAATAAGGTTCATGCCTCGGAGATGATATATGACCTTTTGGGCCGGCTGACGATCACGGCCAGGGACAAGAAATTGCTGCTCGCCCTCTTCTCTCAGGCGCTAGACAGTTGAAAACTTTACACTATTCCGATAAAATTAATAAAATATGAAAGAAAACCCGACTGAGAACATACGGGAAGGAGGCAGGCATGAGTGAGCGAGAGATAAAGGTGACATTCCCGGGTGGATTTCGGGTAGACGCGGAATACAAGGGCTTCACTGTCAAGACCGACCAGCCTGTCCATGCCGGCGGAGACGAGACAGCGCCATCACCTTTTGACCTCTTCTTGACGTCCATCGCCGCCTGTGCGGGGTATTATGTCCTGGCCTTCTGCCGGGAGAGGGGAATCCCGACCGAGAAAGCGGGAGTGGTGATGCGAACGGAGAAAAATCCTGAGGTGAAGATGATCGGGAAAATCCTTATTGAAATCAACCTCCCCCCTGAATTTCCCGTAAAATATAAAAACGCCGTTATCAAAGCCGTGGATAGCTGCACCGTGAAAGCTCTCCTCCTGAGGCCGCCGGCGTTTGAGATCAGCGCGAGAATTTCTTTTTAGAACTCAATCGCTGTTCATCTGCGGCAGCCACAGATAATAAAACCCGCTTTTCAAAATGGGCAGCAAGTCTTCGATGCTTTTTCCCTCGAAGAGTGAAGGCTTGACCAATTGTGCGGCATAGAGATTCGTTTTTCTCGCGGGATAGTAGGTATAAGCGACGACCCGGGCTTCTTTGAGTGAAGCCAGAGAAAGAGTCTTGGCCAAGGCATTGTCGAAATAGCCGACCTCATCAATGAGCTTCAGTTCGAGCGCCTGAGGAGCCGTGTAAACTCGACCGTCGGCGATTTTTCTGAGCTCATCCGGCGAAAGAACGCCTTTCCTTTTTTCGTAAACGACCTGGAGGAATCTCTCATAAAGCTCGTCGATGATGTTCTGGAAAACCTTTTGCTCATCCTGACTCATCTCACGGAAGGGGCTGCCGGCATCCTTCAGCCCTCCTGATTTGATGACCAGCGTTTTTATGCCGACCTTGGAGAAAAGCTCTCCCACGTTCGGGAAAATGGAAATGACGCCAATGCTGCCGGTGATGGTCGAGGGATGAGCCACAATGCCATCGCAGGCCGAGGCGACATAATACCCGCCGGAGGCAGCCACCCCCATCATCAAAGCCACCACGGGCAGCCCTGTCCTTCTCTTGAATCTCAGGATTTCATTATAGAGGATATCGCTGGAGGTGACATCGCCGCCCGGAGTATCCAGCCTCAGGATGATGCCCCGGACGAGCTTGTCCTCGGAAGCCCGTTCCAGCCGATAATAGACCTGAGAGAGAATGTCGCCTTCTCTATTGAAGAGGTTAGTCTGGCTTAGAGTACCGATCATCCCTTCGACGTCGATGACCAGGATTTTCTCCTTGGCTTTGCTTTTGAGAAGAACAACTTCCTCAATTTTTTCTTCTCCCAGAAAATCGAGATGGAAGTGGCAGGCGCTGCTGATCGAGAGCAAGAACAAAGCACTTAGATAGGCCCAATTTTTTCTCATCTTATTCTCCGTGTTGAGGTTGACCAGAAATTATAGCATATTTCTCGCTCTCGATTGCCGATTCTGAGATATCTTCAAGGATAGATAGAGTGCTTTGGTTTCCTGCAGGACGTTTATGAAGGAGATAAGGAAACAAGCATCTCCGTATTCGTGACAATCATGATCTCGATAGGGTGGCCCGGCGCCAGTCCCCGCAACGCCCGGAGCGTAGGGGACCCTTCTTTTTTAGGGTGCGGAGTGAGGACGGACGGGAACGCGCCGCGATAGGACTCTCCCTCCCATCTGCGCTTTCACGAATACGGAGATGCTTGCAATCGACTTGTGAAAACTGTTCCATTTGAAGTGATATCAAAGGCCTAAATTTTGAAAGGAAAAGTAAGGCCATGAATAGAAAAAGATTTCTTGAGGTGGCCTTAGTTTTAGCGTTCGTTCTGAGCGTCTTTTTCCAGGAAAGGTGCGCTCCCGAAAAAGAAGTTGCTCTCGCGCCGCCCGCCCAACCGCTCTGGTTTGGGCTTCATGTCTTAATGGAGAACAAGAACGCTGCGGAAGAATTGCTCAAGGAAATTCCGGCTTTGGCCCGCTTAGGGATCAACCTCCTTATCGTCGAGGTTGATTATAATTATGAATATGTTTCTCATCCGGAGCTGCGGGGCGAGGACCCGATTTCAAAAGAAACGGTGATGAGAAGGGAATCTATTGCCGGAGCTGGCGCGCTCTCCACCCCGACCTCAACCCCATCATTTTCCAGTTAATGCAAACGTAATATGTTATGTGTCATTGCGAGGCGGCCTTGCGCCGTGGCAATCTCTAAAACATTTAGAATCTTATGGTTGAGGAGATCGCCACGCTTCGCTCGCGATGACAAAGTAACAATACTTATTACGTTTACATTAGATGATGAATTGATCGATGCCTTTGAGGCCGATGCCCTGCATGTCGGCATGGACGAAGTCTTTCTGATCGCGAATGAAAACTGCCCGCGCTGCCAGGGCAAGAATCCTGCTGAGCTCTTGGCCAAAGCTGTCAATGATTTATATGACCATATCGTCAAAAAGCGAGGCCTGGAAATGCTGATGTGGGGGGACAGACTGATCGACGACGCCGCAACGGGTTATGGAGAGTGGGAAGCCTCCATGAATAAGACTTACCCGGCGGTTGACTTGATCCCCAACGACATCATCATCTGCGACTGGCATTACGAAAAGAGAAAATCGTATCCTTCTATCCCGATGTTCTTGGACAAGGGCTTTCGGGTCCTTCCCACCAGCTTTAACAAGGTCAGAGCCGTCAAAGCCCTGATCGATGATTCGCTCACCTTTTCCTCTGAGCGCATGCTGGGTTATCTCTCGACAATCTGGCGGGGGCCAAAAGAGGGCGAAGCCAAGAATCGTACGCTCGTTGCAGCTTCTAAGAAGTTTCGGAAATACGGAAGAATCTAAGGCCTCAGCAAAGTTTTTCTAACCGCGCGAGGCCGGAACAACCTCGACATCGACCTCGACAACGCACTGATCATTCAGCCACATAAAACTTTCATAGACGAGGCCAAAAGACTCATGATAAGTTCCTACGCTCGGCGGAGTTTTCAGAGTGCATGTGAGAGGAATCGATTCCTGCTCCTTGAGAACGATCTCGCCAAACGAGAGGATTCGATTTCTCGATTCCCAACGGTCGCAATAGAAAACGCTATCCCTATCTCTGGGATGGCTTGTGCCGAGCCGCAGCGGCCCTTCTTGACCAAAAAAAGAAATAGAGTTTGGCGGAATCCTGATCATCCTGTCTGATATGTTCTTCAATTGAACCGTCACTTCAAACGGGGTGTCGGGCGGCAAGAGGAAAGACTGCACGCGGCCGCTGATGGCCAGGTTGTTGAAAGCCCGGATCCGGTCTTTCCCGAAGAGGGCGAGCAGCAGGCGGCTGTTGAGAAAGTTGTAGCAGGCGAAAATCACATTTTTTTTCCAGAAAAAAAGCCTGCAGAGGACGTAATCCAGCCCGATTAAAACGGAATGTCCCGCCAGGCCGACCAACACTCCTATCCCCAGACCGATCCTTTTCATCCTGACCCTATTTTATTATTCTTAGGTAAAATCCATTCCCTATTTTTCGTATAGAGAGAGGGGTATCGAGAAACCTGGCGAGCCTGAAGAAATACTTGATTTTATACCCTATCCTTCTCGAGAGATACTCGTCGAGAAAAAGGGAAAAAAAGCCATGGAACGGCTCAATATGAACAGTCTGGATATGCAGACGGTCACAGAGAGCTCGGGTTTCGACGGGATCGGCAAAGTTTTCATAAACATGGCCGCCGCCTTCATCTCTTCCCAAAGTTCCCTTAGAAATCTTCCTGAGCGTCCAGTGGAGGGAGTGCCGGTCATGTTTGGAGATCGCATAGATCAAGGCCGTGCCTTTTGGCTTTAAGACACGGTCGATTTCTCTCAGGAACGACTCTTTATCCTCAATGTGCTCTAAGACATCAAGGGAGATCACCCGGTCAAAACACCGGTCCACAAAAGGAAGCTTTTCGGCGAGGGCCACATGGAAATCAGATTTCTGGAGAGCAGAATTCCGGGCGTGAGATTGGGCTCTTCGGACAGCGCTTAAAGAAATGTCAACTCCATAACAGTGGGCTCCGGCAAGCTTTTCTATCAAGAAGCAATTTCTCCCGTCGAAACAGCCGACATCCAAGACCTTGTTGCTGGCGCGAATGTTGAGCTTTTTTATCTGGCGATAAGTATCGAATTGCTTGTGGGAGATGTAAATCTTCGTCGTCAACCGGGACCCGTCGATGACGTCTTTGATAAAATCATTCATGTTGACCTGGGGATAGGCCGTCGGGTCGGCTTCGTAGAATTTTTTTTGAGCCTTCTGTGTCTCTGAAAGGCCCCGGAATTCTTCGATAAAATTGATCGACCGGTCGAAAACCGGATAACGAGCCGAACAAGAGTCACACTGAACAAAATTGGCTGCTTCCCTGAGAGAGGACTTCTTACAGGCAGGACATTGAAAAATATCGAGGTCCATCATTTCATCGTCTTCCTATTTATAGCTTTTTGCCGGAAATCTGTAAATTGTTTTCTTAAGAGAGTCAGCATCCCCAATGCCGTGATGGAAACAGACTTAGATGGGTGGCGCGGCCCCGATCCCCGCACTCAGAAAACTGCTTGATATTCACGGAATTTGGGATGCTTCCCTTAAGAGAGCCATCCATCTGTTGACTTTGAGATAGGGGGGTGGTATATAGACTCCGAACGGCTGTTTTTCCGGGGATGAGCAAGATCAAATCTTTCGCTCTCAGGCACTTTGAAACTTCCCTTATTGTTATCATCCTCTTTGGGATCATCGCCGTTGCTTTTCTCGTCCATTATAAAATTGCCTTTTTAAATTTTTTCTTCCTTCCAGTAATGCTGGCCGGTTACTATATCGGCAAAAGAGAGGCAGTCCTAACGGCCACTCTCTGCATCCTTTTGGTCGCCTTATACATGATCTTTTCTCATGTCCTGGTCAGAAATCTTCCGCCGATGTCGCTTGATGATATTCTCAGTATCGTCACCTGGGCCGGGTTTCTTATCCTGACAGGTGCCATCATCGGCATTATCGCTGGGCAAAGAGAGGTCCAGATGAGGAACCTCCAGCGGGCTTATACCGGGGTCCTCGAGATTATGCTCAAGTATCTTGAAGTGGCGGACGAAAGCAAGCCTCACTCACTCCGCGTATCCCTCCTCGCGGGGAAAATCGCTCAGACGGTGGGACTGGCCACATATCATGTCGAGAACATCAAATCGGCGGCCTTGCTGCTTGAAACAGGAGACCTGTGCACCAATCTGCCTCTTTTTGAGCGAGTGGTGACTTTTATCGAGGCAGAAGGCGGGCTGGTCGAAAAAAAGGCCGCTGACAGAGAGAAGGTCCTTCTGAAAACCACGGCCGCGTTGTTAAAGGAGGTAGAGCCTATCCTTACCAACTATTATCATCATTATGTGGAGGAAGCGAGTATTCTGGACAAGGATTTGGAGAAAATTCCGTTAGGGAGCAGCATCATCGCTCTGGCAGATCTTCACGACCGAATTTCCATGGGTCTGCTGCTTCCTCAGTGGAAAGATAAGGTCCGGTCCCTGGAAGATATCCAGAAACTCTCCGGCCGAACCTTCCCGCCTTCGGCAGTTCAGGCTCTCTTTCAAGTAACGTCAGAGTCCGCGTGAGTGATTCACGCTCTCCCCGGCCATTCCGGCGAAGTTTGTTATTAGGAAGATGGGAATTAGGAAAAAACCCAATATTATGCCCATTTTTCCTGGGGGTAGGGCCCGGACGGTTGGTCATTGATGAGCAGCTCGAAGGGATTATTCATAAAGCTCAGAGTGAGCCTCACTGCAGTCCTTTCAGGCCGGGACCTATCGGCGGGTAGAGGCGTTGAGGTCTCTTAAGCCTCCGGCGGGCAGATCACTTTGATGGCTCGGGGGAGGACCTCGACTTCGACTTTGTCCTGTATCCCCAGCAATTCACCGTGGTATTGAATCGGCAGGTTTTTTCCTTTGAGGGTCATTCTTCGGGCTTTGAAATGTCTCTGCCGGCGCTGATAGAGGCCGAAATAGAGGAGGGGCAGGAGGAGCGCGTATTTTAGTCCGCTCATCTCAAAAAAAGTGATATCCAAGTAATCATCCTCCAGGCTGGCCAGAGGCGCAATACGCCAGCTGTAGCCGAAATAGTTCGATTTGGCTACAACGCAATCCAGCATTTTTACACGGAGGGTTTTTTCGGCGAAAGCTTCGCCCTCATCATCGACGCCGTCTTCAAGCTCAACTTCTACATCCCACTTCGGCAGGCCGAGGATGATTCTCCCAGCCAGGACGTGACCCCAGAACCCGTGGACATCGCGCTTGAGTCTTTCTACGCCCACCAGAGCAGTAGCGCCGATGCTGGCGAACCCGGCGATTTTTCCTGCCACATCCATTAGGCCGATATCTTTTGCCTTCCCTTCATAAAGCACCCGGATAGCCTTCTTGACATTCTTGGGGATGGAGAGCGATTTGCGGAAGGCATTGCCGCTTCCCAGCGGGACAATGCCCAAAAAGACGTCCTTCCCTCTCTGAGCTTCCCTGATGCCTTGAAGGACGTCGGCGACAGTTCCATCTCCGCCGATGACCACGATAGTCTCGCTGCGGGAGCTGAGCTCGCGGGCGAGCTCAATCGTGTTTTCTTTTTTGGCCAGCACATCATACTTCAAGCCGGGCAAATTCTCTTTCAGGAATTTATGCAATCTTTTTCTTCGGAGCCATTTGTTCTTGGCTGCGCCTGGATTGATGATACAGGCAACGCTGCGCAAGTGACCTTTTGGCTCGCTCATCGTTGATTCATCAGGAGATTGTACTTTAGCATTCAGGCCTTTTGCGTGTCAAAAAAGTCAATACCGGGAAATTTTTTTCGCTGACCCGCTGGGCTCAATTTCGAGACGAATTTTCTCGGGAAAACGAGGCTCAAATTTCGCATTTCCATCGACATCCACAAACACCGGGTTGGTGAGGGCGTAGGGAAGAGCGCCGTCTTTAAGGAGGCCGCTGCCAGAGGGTGACTGGAACACGGGGAAAAGCGTGCTTTTGCCCAGGACCTCAACGCAAATGTATGAATCTTCCTTTAAGATTAAGCTGATGTCCTCCGCAAATTTTGTGACAACCGACTCCTCGGCTGAAACGGGGAAGATGACCTTCCTTTCTCCGTTGAGGATAATCCTGACTTCATCCACAGCTACCCAGGGAGCGCTCCGAACATTGATCCGGATATCCACTTTTCCTCCTCTGGCCTGGATGAGGTCACCCGAGGCAGACTGGCCGTTGACCTTGAACTCCACGATCGGTCCGTTGGTGGCAAAAGAGCGGCCTTTTTTTAAGGCCTGGATTAAGGCGGCTCGGTCCAAACGGCTGCCGTTCTCGCCGTCATAGAAAACGTAAGTCCTGGCATAGCCGGTTTCGCCTTTGTCGAGGCCATGGGCATCCGAAGACCCGACCAGAGGGAAAAAATAACCCCGGTTGAGGAGATGAAACCAGTCCTCAATCGCAACTTGATTGGAGGAGTAAAAGTAGGGGCCGTTGAGGACTTCGAGGAGGTCGAAGTTCGGGTCAAAAGAAGACAAGGCCGTGGATGCCGATTCCTGATCAAGGTAAAAATTATTGAAATACCCCAGGCTGCCGGCGCGAGGGTGATTAACCTGGAGGATCGAAGCGGGATTTTTTTGCCTGGAGGCGAGGAATAAAGGAGAGGCTTCTTCAGCCGCGGAATTTATCGCGCCGTGGCCTTCCTCGGCCGGCCGAAATTCCATCGGGTAGGTGTTAAAATGAATGACATCGGGTGTCGTTACCTCACAGCCGAGAATGACGGCAAGCTCGTTCGCAAGGTTTAGCTTTTTTAAAGCGCCGGAATAATCAGTGATGGTGTTGTGGTCCGACGCCACAGCAATCTCTACGCCTTCGGCTACGGCCGACTTTATCCTTTCCGGGATAGAAGCTGAACCGTCGGATCTTTGGGTGTGCATATGAGGGTCGAGCGAGATGAGGCCCGGAGTATCGACGACATGGTCGACCATGAAGACCTGCTCACGATTTTCTTCTTTCACCACCTCAATGACCTTCTGGTCGATGGTGTATTCAGGGCCGCGGGAAGCATAAACGAGATAAGTTCCCACGGGAACCTCGACTTCCAGTCCCTCCTCTCCGGGAAAACAGGAGTTCTTAAACCCTTCCCAACCTCGTCCTGTTTCCACCGGGTTATCGGGCCGGAAATAAGGGGACTTGGTGGGGGCCAAGCCTAAAAAAGTGACCTTTCCCGGCACATGGTCTCCCTGGCTGTTTCTGACCTTGACTTTCACCGTCCCCGATGGAGAATTCTGGAGAAGGCAGGAATTCTCCTCTCCCGGTTTGATCTCTATGAGCTCCTCCACTATAGCCGGGAAGAAGTTGGCTTGGAAGCGGTAAATTCCCGGAGGAAGGAGGACTTCACAGGAAAGAGGTTTTCTTAGGATAGAGCGGAAGAAGATAGAAGAAGATAAGACGTCCCTGACCACAAGCTCCATCCAGTCTCCTTCAACGTCTTTGAAGTAAACATCCGCCTTGACGGGCTTTATGTCGAGGATTTGATAGATGTTTTCAAGAAGCAAAGAGGAAGAGATGTCCGTGAGAAGAATATACCGGAGCTTGCATTCTTCTCCGGGGCCGAGATGGCCCGGGTTACGGGCTTCTTCTTTTTCCACAGGGTTAAAGCTGATCCAGCCCAAAGAATGGCCTTTTTTTTGATAAACACGGAAATTCAAACCGGGATACTTCTTCTCATCGTAAGGGTTGAAGCTATACCGATTGTAGGCGTCAAAAAAGAGAGAGTACGATAAATCTTCAAACGCCATCGTCCCTGTGTTGGTGATCGTGGACGTGACATCCACCCGCCCTTTCTCCGGATAGAAGAGATAAGCCGTTTTCATCCGGGCTTTTCTTCCGTCTTTGTCCTCAAAAAGGCCCAGGGCTTCAAACCCGATTTCAGCCCCTGGCGCGGCGGGTTTGGCCCGTTCGAGGTTGGAATAAATAACATGGTGCGTTCTATCCTTTATCCTCAGGACCGGAGCCCCGATATTCAGGTCGCTGGCCAAGTTTTTTCCCGCTGGAACGAAGCTGAGAATGCTTCCCATGGCATTGCCGTAGGGGTAATTTGAACTTGTGATAAGAGGCCTTGGAGAGGCGCCGATCAGGGCGTAACTTTTTCCATCCGCAAGCAGGATGTCTCCCTTTTGTCCGAGCGAGCAAAAATGACCCGGGAGTTCAGCCGGGCTCTTGATAACCTTGACTTCAAAGCCTGCCCGGAGGAGAAGCGGCAAGGCCAGAAGGAAAAAGATAACCAAAGCGCCTGAATTTTTTTTGAAGGCTTTCATTTTTTTCTCCATGATAGAAGGACGGGCTCCGGGTCTGCCCCAAAAATTAAGCTACATTATACCAAAAAAGCAACAAAAATGGGGGCGTTTTTGGAACAGAAGGCCATATTATGTGGAGTTAGGTGAGGGTTAAGGAGCGAAGCTATCTCTTTTGCTTTTTTTAGTGCGGGCGAAGGGTGAGTGGTGAAAAGTCCGTATGAGCGAGGAGCGGGCAGGGTTCCTCTCGGCTTGCCGAGAGGAGAGCGAGGAGCGAATCGAGCGGATTTGCCTCGCTGGGGCAAATCCAGCGTGACTTTGAACCACTCACCCGAGCCCTGTTGCATTGCGAGAGGGGTTTCGTTAAAATCACTTCTTTGTCGCTCACCCTTTTGACGAGTGCATCTTTGATGAAAAACCTGGAGAAAGTGATCACCCTCAAGGGGAAGAGATTTTTGCTTAAGGTTGAGACGTCCCACGATTCTAACGATTATGCCAAATACGAGGCCATGAGAAATGAGATCTGGAGGTTTCCCGAAGATAATCTCCCCGGGACGCGGAACCTGATGTGCGAGAACTTCCTTTTTGATGGGAGCGCCCTTTTTATCGCGGTCTACAGCGAACAAACGGGAGGAAGGCTGAGTGACGACCCGGCTCAGTTTGTCGGGTTTTCTTATGGGTTTGTCGGAGTCAAGGACAAAGACATCGCCTTCAGGAGCCCGAAGAATCTTCAATTCTACTCCCAGTACACGGGAATCAAAGAGGAATTCCGTGATTACGGGCTCGGAATCGCCGTTAAAGAGTTCCAGAGAGAGAGAGTCGCGGAAGGGTTCGGGATTTTCACCATCTCCTGCACCTATGACCCGCTGACCGGAGTCAATGCCTGGAGGAATGTTCACCATTTCGGGATGGACGTTGTGGGATACCGGGTTTCGACTTATGGAGAGTACGGCGGGCTGCTCAACCGGCTTGATGTCCCGAGCGACAGGTTTTTCATGTCCTGGGACCTGAAGAAGAAGGTCAGGCGGTCGGCCAAACCCACTGAATATCCGCTCCGAGAGACAAGACTTGTGGTCAAGGCTGAGGAAAAAATAGTTCACGGCCGAAGCGGTCCTCTCAAGCTTGAAACCATCACCGGATCTGATCTCAACAAAGATAATGATCTGTTGTTTGTCCGGATCCCCCTGGACTTTTATTTCATGCTCAGGGAGACGGACGTCGAGGAGAAGAAGGTCAGGCGTATCCCTATCCAGTGGCGGCTCATAACGAGAGACATTTTTCAGACTCTCTTCGCCAAGGGATATGAAATCATAGATTTCTTTCAGACAAAAGATGAGCCCAGGAAAAATTTTTATATCCTCCAAAGAGCGGGAAAGCGGGAGAAGAAAGGAGATTGAGATGAAAAAAATCAGTCAGGAAGTGAAGACTTTGATCCAGGAAGCGATCAAGCTGGAGATTAACGGGCAGGCCTTTTTTAAGCATGCCTCCGAGGCTACCCACAACGAGCTCGGGAAAAAGATGTTCGTCCGGCTGGCCCAGGAAGAAGTGAAGCATCTGGATGCCTTCAGCCGTTTGTTCAGCAGCATCATCGGGTCTGAGGATTGGAAGAAACAGGTCAGCAAAGAGGGGCTGAAGGGGCCGTCGGCTGTGATCCAGGAGCTGGCGCAGAGAATGAAAAGAGCCGAGGGCCAGAGTGAAATCGAGGCCCTCCGTATCGGTATGGAGCTCGAGCAGAAGGCCGTGGACTTCTTTACCAAATCCGCCGGAACCATGGATCATCCTGAGGCCAAGCAGATTTTTGAGAAAATCGCCGACGAAGAAAGGTTCCACTACGACCTTCTTCAGGCTCAGCATGATTCTGTAACAGGCTCGGGTTTTTGGCTCGACAGCTCAGAATTTCAGATGGATGGAAAATATTAAAGGCCATGCCCCTTTGATCAAGATTGACCAACTCAGCAAGGTCTATGCCTCGGGAAAGATCCTGGTCGCAGCCCTGAAAGAGGTCAGCCTCGAGTTTGAGGAAGGCCTCTTCGCCGCGGTCACAGGCGTCTCTGGTTCAGGGAAATCTACGCTCCTCAATCTCCTCGGAGGTCTGGATACGCCAACTTCAGGGACCATCGAAGTCAAAGGGAGAAAAATTTCCGACATGGGAAAGCGCGAGCTCGCCCTTTACCGCCGTTACGGCGCTGGGATGATCTTTCAGTCTTTTAACCTCATCTCGAGCCATACCGCCCTCGAGAATGTCGAACTTCCGCTTGTCTTTTCCGGCGTGACGAAGAAAGAAAGGAAACAGAGAGCCGAGCAAATGCTGGATAAGGTCGGGCTCTCGAAGCGTCTGAAGCATCGTCCTTCTGAGCTCTCCGGCGGTGAACAGCAGAGAGTGGCCATCGCTAGGGCGCTCGTCAACAGGCCTCAGGTGCTTCTCGCCGATGAACCGACAGGCAACTTGGACAGCCGCACCTCCCGGGAGATCATCGAACTCCTCGCCGAGCTCAACCGCAGCCAAGGCTTGACCGTGATCATGGTCTCTCACGAGGAGGCCCTGGCCGCAGAATTCGCCGGCAAAATCGTCCGTCTCCACGACGGCCAGGTGGTGCGAGAGGAGAAGGCAAAATGAGGCTTTCCGACTACATCCAGTTTTCCTTCTCCAACCTCTGGAAAAGAAAACTCCGCACCTTTCTGACGACTTTCGGCGTGACCATCGGGATCGGAGCGCTCGTCTCCATGATTTCCTTCGGCCGGGGAATGCAGAAGAATGTGACGGAGAGCTTCAGAGCTTTGGAGCTGTTTAACTCCATCACGGTTCTTCCCGGCGGTTTCATGTCTGAGCGCGGGACTCAAGACCCCGATGAAAAAAGAGCCGTGAGCCCGCCGAGCGGCAGAGAGGAAAGTATCTTGGACGATAAGGCAGCGGAAAAAATCGCCGGGCTAAAAGGTGTAGAGATGGTCTTCCCCGAGATGCGCATCCCGGCCCTGGTTAAGTTCAACGAAAAAGAAGAGTTGCGGCTGATCCAGGTGATCCCGGCCAAGGTGGCTGCTTCGAAATTGGTCAAATACCGCGCCGGAAAAGCTTACGGCTCTGATGCTGAGAATTCCCTTGTTATTTCCGCCTCGCTCCTTCGCCAATTCGACATCCAGGATCCCCAGTCTGTCCTGGGCAAGACCATGGTCGTCTCGTCCATCGCCTTCGACTTTTCCGTCCTTAATCCCGTTGACCTGGCGTCCGTTTTTCGGGGCGAAAAAATTCCTTTCTCCAAGGAAAATTATGAATTGCGGATCGCCGGCGTCACAGAAAATTTGACCTTCGGAGGCCCGAGTCCCGTCCAGAGTGATATCTTCATCCCGCCGGGGGCCGCCCAAAAAATGAAGCGGCTGCCCTTCAGCAGCATCTGGGATTTGTTCCGAGCCAAGGAGGGGAGGCTCGGCTATTCGGCCTTGAACGTCAGGCTTTCTTCGCCCAAGTTTGTCGAGCCGGTGAAGAAGGAAGTTTCGGAGATGGGGTTTGAGACTTTTGCCCTGATCGACCAATTCCAGGAGATCCAGAAAGGCTTCCTGGTCATGGACATGATTCTTCTTGCGGTCGGCATGATCGCCATCGTCGTCGCCTCGCTCGGGATCATCAACACCATGGTGATGTCCATCCTGGAGAGGTATAGCGAGATCGGGATCATGAAGGCCGTGGGAGCCAGCGACGGCGACGTCAAGACAATTTTCTTTTTTGAATCGAGCGTCATCGGCCTCTGGGGGGGCCTCTTTGGGCTGGCGTTAGGATGGGTGACAAGCGGCCTCATTAATGGCGTGGTCAATTATTTTCTGGCCAAGCAGGGTGTTCCCTTCATCAACTACTTTAGCTTTTCCTGGTGGATCTGCGTTGGAGCGGTGGTATTTGCCATAGCCGTCAGCCTTGTCTCGGGCATCTATCCGGCCTGGCGCGCCGCCCGGGTGGACCCGGTGCGGGCCCTGCGTCACGACTGAAAAGCGAAAGAGCTAACCTCATCCCGACAAATTTTATTGAAAATATATGTCAAGCAGTGTCTGGGGGCGGCCAAAAAAGGGTTATGAGATTTTTTTAAGCCTCAAATAAAAAAGGCCGAACAAGACAACAAAATAGTTGACCACGACAAGGGAAGACTGCGTGTAAAAATGAAAAAGCGTTCTTCCCCAGATCTCCACCAGGCTCGTGCTAATCATGACGAAGTTGACGACGAGAATGATTTGGAGAGAGAGGGGAAGTTTTTTGAAGGCGCTGACGATTAACATCACGGCCAAGACGGAATAAAGATATATGTAGTTCCAACCTAAGGGCGAGAGAAGGGGAATCATGATGAAAAGGAAGGAGCTTTCGAGGACTTCGGGCCTTTGAACTTCGCGGCTTGCCCGGCCTGACCTGATCATCCAGAGAAGCGCAAGCGCCAGCAGCAGGAAAACTAAAATTAACACGGGGACGACACCTTTACTCCAGTCAGCAGGGAAGGCTTTCGAAAGAAACCCGTAGAGGGAAGCGTTGTCGTAAACAGAAAAATGTTGAGGAGTTGAATACAAGAGGCTGGACATCCATTCTTTGAGGACAATAAGGTTTCCCCGGAAACCGTAAAACAGCGCCGGCGAGATGAGCCCGGCAAGAAAAACAGATAGCCCCACAACTGCGGCAGTGTATTTCTTTTTGATCAGAAAATAAGGTAAGAAAACAAGAGCATAGGGCTTAAAAAACATAGAGGGTGCCCAGAGCAGGCCCGGGGCGACTTCTTTTTTTTCGAGGAGTAGATAGAGCATCAGGGTGAGGGCATAAAGGATGAAAAAGTTCACCTGGCCGAGCTCCACCTCCCGGCCCAGGAACTTAAGCAAAATCAAAAAGGTCCACAAGCAGAGTGGGGCCGCATTTTTTCCTCGAGATGGGAGAATTCTAAGGGATAGGAAAAAAACGCCGGCAAGGGCCAGGAATTGGAGAATATACCAGAAGAGCTTAGCCCGTTCGTAGGGAACACGCGAAAATGCAGCAAAAAAAAGGGCTGAGGTCGGGGAATAAAAATACTTGAGATGGCCGTCGGACTCCCGATAGAGCGTTTCGCCGCTGCTGATTCTCTGTCCGGCCCTATAGTACATGCCGAAGTCCGACATGTCTTTTCTGACCCGGAATTGATAGACGGCGGCCAAAACCAGGACCGCCACCAAAATGAGGATGGCCCGCTTCATGGGGACATAATATCTATTTCTTCTTGGCATGCCCGCCTAAGAATAACAAATAAAAAGTGGCCGGGTCAAATCATGCCGGGTATGCTTACTCATCTTTTTAACCCGTCCGTGTTGGCCGATGATTTGTGCTACAATAGCCCTTCATGATTTGGGAGAAACGAATGACGATGAGGCAAAAAGAATCACTTTTCGCGTTTCCATTTTTCTTGTTTCTTGTTATAGGCATCTGGCAAGCGGCCGGCCGTCCAAAACTAAGCCAAGAAGAATGGCAGGCAAGAGCGCGAGCCATTCATAACAAAGTGCTCACGGTCGATACGCATTGCGACACGGCCTCACGGCTCTTAGACAAGAATTGGGATATCGGCGCGAGGCACGAGCCTGGGAAAAGGGGGAGTGGAATGATCGACCTCCCCCGCCTGGCCGAAGGCGGGCTGGACGCTGAATTCTTTGCTGTCTTCGTCGGCCAGGGAGAGCGGACCGAAGAGGGATATGTTAGGGCTAAGGACATTGCGCTCAAAGAATTAGAAGCCATCCATCTCATGTGCCAGAAGTATCCGGCCTTAGTCAGGTTGGCCAGATCACCCGAGGATGCTTACCGCCTCCAGAAAGAAGGGAAAAGAGCCGCTTTCATCGGCATGGAAAACGGCTATCCGGTCGGGAAAAACTTAGCCAACCTAAGGGAATTCTATAATCAAGGCGTGCGCTACCTCACTCTCTGTCATACGCAAGACAATGATATCTGCGATTCTTCAACCGACAGGCAGAGCCCGGAGGATAACGGCCTGAGCGATTTCGGGAGACACGTTGTGGCTGAGTGCAATCGTTTGGGCGTGATGGTCGATGTCTCTCATATCTCGGATAAATCTTTCTTTGACGTCCTCAGGGTGACGGAAGCTCCGGTTATCGCTTCACACTCTTCCTGCCGGGCCCTTTGCGACAGCCCGCGCAATCTCTCGGACGAGATGATCCGGGCGCTTCGATCTAACGGCGGCGTCGTCCAGATCTGCTTTGTTTCGAGCTATCTGCGGACACCCAAGCCCGATCCCGAGAGGGAAAAGGCGCTCAAAGAGCTGCAGGTCAAGTATGGTCCCATGCGGGAAATTAAGGATGAAGCCGTCCTCGAGAAAATCAGGGAGGAATATGAAGCTTTGAATGATAAGTTTCCGGAGGAGAAGGCAACGGTCAAGGATGTTGTTGACCACATCGATCATGTGGTCGAGGTGGCAGGCATAGATTATGTCGGCATAGGCACGGATTTTGATGGAGGCGGGGGAGTTGAGGGATGCAATGATGTGAGCCAGATATTCCATGTGACCAAAGAGCTATTGCGCCGCGGCTATCCGGAGAAAGAGATCGAAAAAATCTGGGGTGGGAATATTATGCGCGTGTTTAGGAAAGTCATTGAAATCTCCAAAAGAAGTTCGTGATTAGCTTTGTGCGTTTGGATCAAAATTTGAGAATCCGGGAGAAGGAGGTCAGATGTCGAAAAGAGGAAAACTTTATAGCCGGCGAACTTTTCTTTCTAAGAGCTTAACAGGACTGGCTTCCTTAGGATTGGCGGGCAAGTTCGCTAAGAACCTTCGAGCTTTAGGCGAGGAGGGTTCTGTTCCAGAATCTACCGGTGGGGTTATCACGCGGGCCCTTGGAAAAACAGGACAGCGCCTTCCGGTTGTCTCGATGGGCGTTATGAATGCCGATAATCCCGACCTCGTCCGCAGGGCTTATGAACTCGGGATCCGCCATTTCGATACAGCGGCTACTTATATGAGAGGCCGGAACGAACACATGGTCGGCAAAGTGATCAAGGAACTGAAGGCGCGCGACCAGGTTCTGATCGCCACAAAGATACCGCCGCTTTCCCCGGATGAGCTGGCGAAAATGGCAACCGAGGAGGTGAAAGCCTTCTGCCTGGACAATGTTGATAAAAGCCTGAACCGGCTCCAGACCGATTACGTCGACATGGTCTATTGGCATGATGTCCAAGATGTCGGCTATTTGCAGAATGCGGGAGTCCGGAGCGCGCTGGAAACGATTAAAAGCCAGAAGAAAGCGCGCTGGATCGGCTTCTCCACGCATACAAATATGGCGGCTTTGCTTGAAGAGGCTAGGCGCAGCGGCTTTGGCGATACCGTCCTCACGGCCTACAACTACTCTATGACCGAAAACGCCGAGCTTCTTAAGACGATGGAAAAAGCAGCCGCCTCAGGAATCGTCCTCATCGCCATGAAAACCCAGTGCCAGCAGACCTGGTATCTCGATGATTTTGAGCCGCGAGCGCGGAAGTTTTATGAGGGCCAGATAAGGCACACGGCGCTGTTAAAATGGGTGTTAAGACATGACGTCTTTGCCACCGCCGTTCCTGGTTTTCAAAATTTTCAAGAACTCGAGGCAGATTTTTCGGTAGCTTATGATTTGAACTTCACCCCGGAAGAAAAGAAGTTCCTCGAGGACCGTAACGTTAAGGTGGCTATGAGGGGAGTTTGCCAGCAGTGTTATGGTTGTGTGGCCTCTTGTCCGGAGAGAGTCGAGGTCCCGAAGCTCATGCGTGCGCACATGTATGCGGTCTCATACGCAAATATTGCCCACGCTCGCGCGACACTGGCTGAAATTCCACGGGAGCAAGGCCTCACGCGGTGTTTATCCTGCGCCGACTGCACGGCCAAATGCGTCAACAGCGTGAACATCGCCGCAAGAATCAAAGAGCTCAAATCGATCCTGGCTTGAGATGAGAAAATCAGGGAGCATCCCGCGTCAAAAATTTTGCCACGCTCCTTCTTGGGCTGCGTTAGGAAGACTATCTTTTTCGCCTATGAGTAAAATGGCCTTTGCCAAAAGTGCGTCTTCGGGCCAAGGCGTGATAGATTCTTTTTTTTCAAGATATTTGGCCTCAAGCCTATCTCTGTCCCGGCCGGTTGATTTCTACCCAGCTGAAGTTGTCCCACATT
>Ga0315280_10005142_pt1 | contig 18847 bp, 21 predicted proteins | sample YL17G06_40_MG_FD_203697 | JGI IMG/M metagenome (GOLD analysis project Ga0315280, IMG submission 203697) | Sediment microbial communities from Yellowstone Lake, YNP, Wyoming, USA - YL17G06_40 | ecosystem: Environmental > Aquatic > Freshwater > Lake > Sediment | place: USA: Wyoming | collected... | reverse complement strand
GCTCAAGGGCTTAAGCATAGAGGATCAAGAAATAGTGCTCAAGGAAGCCCACAACATAGTAGAGAGCCTTAAAAGAATAGAGCAAATAACAAGCAAAGTTAAAGCGCAAGCCTGAACCAGTCCTTCTAGGCATGATTATATTTAGATACTAACAGCAACTCCAATTCAAAAAAATAAATGGGAAATGAGGGCTTTTCTAGGCTTGCAAGTTTTATTTTCTTTCATGTTTAGAGGAAACCCTAAATGAATCGAAAAATCGCAGCGCTACAAACTTCGTGACCAACATGAACTGGATAGACTGCACCATCTACAACAGCTGTCAAAGAGAACTTAAAGAGAAGACCACACATAGATAAAGAACAAAGATGCGATAAACAATTGCGCAATGGGTTGAGGGCACGACACGATGGATTCAAGTTATAGATTTCCCGTCTAAACCGCCAATCCAACAATCTTAATATTTAATCCCAACGATAGCGTAGCTAGTTGTAGTTGGACAAGTGCTGCTTTAGGCTAGTGGTAAATAGATTGAAGAAGAAACTATTTGCGATCACAGAAACAACAGTACTAGTTTTCAGCATTTGGTTAGCGTTGTCCCTGGAATCTGGCTCCGCCCGATACTCATGGACAGACACAATCATAATCTACAAAGGAGTAACTTCCGTTTACACCGACATCCGAACATTCACAAACAACGAAACTTTTCCCATCGATGTCAAAGTCTACATTACGCGCAGGAACGCCATACACATTCTACAATACTACAAGCTTTCGGCCAACAAAACGGACTTCATAATTATCTCGGAAGGGAGAGTCGTTCGTTCAGGAGACACCTATTTCGGGCTGGGCTCAGGACAGAAACTCTGTTTTACCGTCGAAGCCAAACCGATGAATTCAGTAGTCGTGGGAGACACCGCGACTGTGGGGATTAATATAAGAACATGGCGGAGGCAACATGGCGAGGGTAACCACGATGACGCCTTCGCCAATGCTAAGACTCTCATTGAGGGCCAAAACGTCGGTTACTAGACGTTTACGGTGGACGTTTTCCAAAACGCAGGATTGAGAAACTAGCGCGCATGTGTGTTCCTAAATTCCCTTTTTCAAGTGTGATAGGGTTGAGTCGCGGCTTCTAAATGATGCTTCTCGTATCCCAAGGCACATCACCATCCATAGACGGAGCAATAGACGGAGCAAAGCCAGAAGCACAAGCTACCCAGCAAACGAATTTAGGAACAGGCATGCGCGCTAAATTCCGAGTGCCAGTATAGAAAGTACGAAAGAAGCGATAAGATAGCTGCCTGCAAGTAAAGCAGTCTGAACAGTTTTTTTCTTGTTCTCTTGAACGCTTTTCAGTGCGTTCTCTAACACTGATTTTCCTCCAGTCACATCGACCAAAAACTCTGTGTCAAGCTTCAAGCTTTTTTCTCTAATCTTTACGTCGAGAAAGGAAGAACCGTATCGATCGATCAGGGCTTCCAATATTATGCTTGGTTTCGTTTGACCTGTTATGAGACCCCGCAAGTCAAGAAAAATGGCTACTCGTGGACTTTCTTGCTTCCATTGTTGAGTCTTTTGAGGACAGGGTCGTACTTCTTCATTGCTGCCTCAAGGACTTTCATGGGATGTTGCCGTTTTCGGTCCATTTTCAAGCCACTCAGCTATTTGCTCAATACTATAGCATTGAACGCCTTTAATAAACATGTATATCGCTTCTGAATCATCAGTCCATATCCTTTTCCCGTTGTTGTTGAGGAAGGTCACCGTTGCCATCCATGCCACCCTGTGGTTTCCGTCTTGGAAAATAGTCGGCCTCACGGCAAGCCTGCGCAGAAGAACCGCTGCCTTCCTGAAGATGCCCTCAGACTCCTTCACCTCTTTCAGAATGACTTTGTACAGTCCGATGCCAGTCTCATAGCCCATGTAACCCCCATACTCCCTTATGCAGAGATCATGAGTCTCTTCAATAAACCGCTCGTTAGGATACCAAACAGAGTCTTCAACAAAGCCATACAGCTCTGCTGGCTCAGCCTCTAGCCTTTTGAGTCTCTTGCCGATCTTGACGAACGGATACTTCTTTTGCTTGCCACGCTGGCGCCGCGAACACATTCCCCAATACTCCTAAAGCAACCTTGAAGTCTGGCCTAAACGTAAACGCCAAAGTCCCTTCTACTATATTTTCTTTGTCTCACAGACTTCCATACGAACAGCCTATGCAAGAACACTATATGGCACGACTCAGAAATCATGAGCGCGCGCGGTTGCAGGGTCAACAGGGCTTATCTCGCTCATCTTCCCCATCACTATTTCGTCCGCTCCGAGACAAATCATTGCAGTTGCACTATGTGCCATGATCGATCGAACAAAGCAAGCGTAGCTGAAGCACAAAGGAACAAGACAGAAGGAAGAACCACATCAAACATCATAAGCACTAAACCACCTCTCCTCAACTTGAATATAGAATTAGAAGAAAACTAAAAGGGTTAACACAGTTCAATTTTCTTCGTTTTCTGAGCAAAAATCAACGAAAAATCCCGAAGCAAAAGCCATGAAGCAAAATTCACATTTCTAGAGCAAAAACACAGCGCTCACTAAAATGGCAAGCACTAGATACAGCGTCTAGTTCTGTTGCCAAGCACTAGTGATGCCGAAAGCGCGCGCTCATGTAGAAGAATCTTCTATAACAGTTTTCTATAAATGGCTCTTGGTCCATGGTTGAAATTGACTTGGATGATAAAAGAATCGAAGATTTCTCCGTGAGGGTTACTAGAAGAGCAAGCACAAACTTTGAATCAGATCGTGCCAATATGTTTCATTTGAAACACTCTTCCATACAAACAGCTTCTTTCTCACGCTGAAAAGACATGTGTCAATCATATAGAACAGTGTTCCAGAAGATTTAAGGTGTCGTGCGTGCAACTATAAGTTCAGTCGGACAATGCAAGCTTGCGGTGTCGGAAGCATGGTCCAACTCGTGCTTCTGCCCGGCGGGCACGTTAAACGTCGCTGGGCGCGAGCGCGACGACCGCGTGATGAGCCCCTATCCTGAAAAAGGGGAATGTAAAAGAGGAGAAAGGAGGAAAAAAATGAAAAACAGAATGCTGGCTGCGTTTGCAGCTTTAATGATAAGCCTCGCTGTAGTCGGTTTCAGTTATGCCCAATGGACAACAACGATCACAGTAAATGGCTATGCAAAATTCGGCACAGTATCACTTATTTGGTCGAAATATCAGTTTGAATCAGAAACTTCGCCAACTGGAAAGTTTTCCGCAGAGATCACTGACGGTGGCAAAAACGTAAACGTGGGTTTCGATAACGCCTATCCAGGATATAAAGTATTTTTCTGGCTTGAGACGACAAATACTGGCAGCCTTCCGGTAAGATATTATAACTTCAAGTGCACCAGTACAAATGATGCCGCTCTAGATTCTCACTTCACCCTAACATTCTATGATCCAGCCAAGAACCCCAATATCTGGGCTACCTTTGCTGGTTGGAAGGGTACGACGCACGTGTATGATGACTGGGGTGTCCCACAATCTGCTGTGACATTTGTTGCCGGTGAGACGCATTGGAGCCTTGTCAGTATCAGCATAGACGGTGACGTAGGTATTGAATATGCTGGCTTGACTTACACAGCAACTTTCGAAATGACCGGAGTCTTGGCGGTTTAGGCAGTTTAAGAGGACTATGCGTCCTCATTTTCCCCGTTTTTTGTTGAATACAATCGCGTCGAAGGCAAGAGCCGTGAAAAAACTGCGAATTGCACTGGTACTTCTTACCGCTTACTTACTTAACAGTTTAGTCATCCCATTTGTTTTTCACGGAATTGCGATCACAATACTTGACACAACGGCGTGGGCCATCGCGCTAGTCGCGGTTTTTTTCATCTTAAGGCAAGGGCAAACAACAATAGCAAAAAGGAATTGGGAAATGGTGATAACGGCAATTATGATAGCAGCGGCGCAGATCATCTTGCCTACTTTCATAGCTTTCTTTGTGGGGTTTGCAAGAAACGTGTTCATATGGGACATGCCAACCTTAGCGGTTTGTTTCCCATATCTCTTCGCAGGTTTCCTGGTAGTCGAGCTCTCCAGAGTCACGTTGGCTCAGACCAGCAACAGAAGAAAACCGGCTTCAACACTGCTTCTGACAAGCATCCTTTGTGCAGTCGTCTCAATTCCAAGCTACACAGGTTTAGCCTCACCCGCTGGCGTATTGAAGTTTCTTCTTGAAACATTCATGCCAACGTTAGCCGTCAGCATGTTGGCAACTTGCTTTGCATTCTACGGAGGTCTGCTTGCCAGTCTCACTTATATGGCCATACCTACATTCTTCGCGTGGTTCAGCCCCATACTACCCAACCCGCCATGGGCGATACAATCACTGATAACTGTGGTTCTAAGCACGGTGGGTTTCATAATCCTAGATCAGACCGCAAACCAAAAAGTAATCAAACACTTTTCAAGGAAACCACTGCAACAATCTACACTCTTGTCGTGGATAGGCATCTTAATCCTCGGAGTGATCCTAGTCTGGGGGAGTTCGGGCATGCTGGGAGTGACGCCCACAATAATTGCCAGCGGGAGTATGCAGCCAACACTTAGAATAGGCGACATAGTCATACTTGTCCCCGCGTCCGCAGCTTCCATCAATGTCGGAGATATAGTTCAGTACCAAACCACAAACATGACCATAATCCACCGAGTCGTGGACACCTTCACCTCAGGAGGCTCAACATGGATCGTAACGAAGGGCGATGCAAACAGCGCCCCCGACGCGCCTGTCAACGTGAGGCAAATAACAGGGAAAGTGCTGTTCACTATACCGCAGTTGGGATGGGTAAGCATAGCCCTGAAAACCTTCTTCACCGAGGCTTTCAATTACCTATCAGCCAACCTGATTGTCCTGTGTATATCGCTGGCCACTTTGATTCTGCCATGTGCATTACTGATTCACAAACACTATAATCAGCCTATCAGAAAAATGAGGAGGAGGCTCTCAAGATGAAAAAGCTAACAGTGGCCATGATCATCATTATTGCAATCGGACTGGTAAGCTATGGATACGCTTGCGCAACCGGAATCAACATCAAAACAAGCATCTGTGCTGTCAAATTTATCAAGGCGATGACAAGCGACAATGAAGTAAGCAACGATTTCGCGCACGTTTCTGCACAAATCATCGACTGCGGACAAGCAATAGAAATGACAATGACCAACGGCTACCCACACTATGAAGCCTATCTCAATTATGCAATACAGAACAAAGGAACCGTCCCAATTCAATCCACATCGTTGGCAATAACAAACCCAAACCCTGAAGCATTAAAAGTCACAAGTACAGACCATGGAGGAACGTGGCTGCAACTAGGCCAAACCGTTCAAGGCACGACAAACGTGACGCTGCTCGAAACAGCACAACAGGGAGGCTATTACGCCTTCAAAGTTCAGATAGGCTTCGCATGCAACATTAATCATCCACGCTCAAAAGGATTCTGGCAACAAGAATTCTATAAAGCCCTATGTGAAGCTGGTGAAGGACAAGCGATACTCGCGTCGACCCTTGAGACTTATCTGAACCAGATAACCGCGGTATCACAAGTCTTCCGGTTCACAGGAACAAGACAGAGCAAATTCACACTGGCCTTCAGCATTCTCAAGCCATCCAACCCCTCAAGCATGGAAGCCAAACTGAAAGCACAACTCCTAGCTTTGTGGTTGAACTACGTCGCGGGATGGACATCAGGCTATAGTATCGATGGAAAGACTGCTCAACAAATAATAGTCGGCTCAGAAAACGCCCTAATCCACCACCAAACAAGTCAATACGAATACCGGAAAGACCTGTGCGACCGCTTTAACAACATATGTGAGGGCTGAGGCCATCGCATAAACAGTCTTTCTTGGTGGAAATTTCTCCTAGGTAATGGAGATAACGAAACAAAACATTTTAACAAGAAATGTTTCTCAATAGGTCATCGCATAGGTTGTAACTGTGCATGAAAAAACCGTCAAAGAAACTGGTTTTAATTATATTCTTCACAGTTTCTACTTTAATCTCCATTATAGTAACTTACACCTTACATCAGATCCCGACACAGGAGACTAAAACAAACACTTTGTGCACGTACTCAAGCACTGCCACGTACGATTATACGGCAACATTAGAACCGAACATGATCAATGACAACCGGACAACTCTCAAACCAAACGAAGGAACCCTTTACGTGGCGGTAACAAAGCAAATCGACATAACTCTCACGTATACTTTCCAAGCAACCCTACCAACAAATGCCGAGATAACCTACAGCGCAATACAGAGCCTCAAAACAGCAGCGTGGCAACACCCAGTGGCCAGAATTCCACAAACAACCACTAATCAAACACAAATTCAGCTTGCAGTGTTACCATTCAACAAGACAGAACTTGAAGCGACGAAGAAACAGATCGAAACAGAGACAGGAACAAGTTCAAACACTTACGCCTTCGAAATGGCACCAACGTTCATAGTCAACGCAAACACTTCAGCTGGCTCAATTCACCAGACTTTCACACCGACATTGACAATAGACCTTGAGCGAACGGATGAGGGCTACGTAATAACAATAGACAGCCTGCAACAAACCAAAGCAAATGCCATCACAGAAGATCAAACAATAATCCACTCGGAAACAATAAACCAACGCTACGCATCTTATGTCTTCTTAGCAATATCAACCGCAGGACTAGGCTTCTCCATATATTTCTTCAAAAAAGGCCGACCCACCACAAGAAAGTCTCCATTAGAAAAGCTGATCGCCCCCTACAAAGATCTCATAATTGAAGCCAAGGAATCACCGAAAATCCCACAAGAAACCACGATAATAGACATCGAAAGCATGGAAGAACTAGCAAAGACATCAGAAATCCTAGCGAGACCAATGATACACACAAAAAACGGCAAAGAACACACATTCTACATAATAGACAGCAACACAAGATACCAATACAAGACAACAGAAGAGCAAACCTAGCACGCTCCACTTATCTGGACACGCAGCATTCCTTTCCAACGTTGCTCACTGCAAACATCTCTTCGATTGATGAATCAAGTTCCTTGCATGACTTGCGTTCTGGGCTCACGCGTCTTGTTGTCTTTGTGTACAACAAAAATACAGTTGATTGAATTATTTGATAAAAAACTGCGCTAACTGTAGGTGGAACCATGTCCAGATCGATCGATCGATCTGACCTCAAGTGGTGGCAACGATAAAGTCAGTGATCAAATCAAGAACAGAGCCTTGCAGAAGCTAGGATTCCACTAAACACCATACGCGCGGACTATTTTCATGAAGTTCCTTCTTGGTTTAGCGGCAACATGAGAGCGCGCGCGCTGAGCTCATAAGAGCATGCCTGGACCGGGATAAACAGCGGGTGACCCACAGAAACGATCGTAATAGCCTATGAGTTCAAGCGGGCCGTTCCCAGAAAAGGTAAGCCTTCGTCTGCATCAGAAAACCGCAGATCTTGATTAGACTGGCGCGCGCGCTGTTATTGGTGTATGTTATTGTGTTGATGTATGTGTGGATGTGTGTATTACCCATGAGGGATACTGTTAACTTAAGGGACATGACGATTTCTCTATGGAGAGTATGCAAAATTACAAATACAACTAGGAACCATGCGTTACTTGGTGAACCTAACGGCGAAGTTGCAGGTGCCTCTTTTTGTTCCATTGCAGGAAGATGGGCATTCTTGCGTGCCGAGATGCATTAAGATGGTTTTTATGTACATTGGGAATTGCCTGGGGGGGCGGGCTCCAAATCTGAATATAGACGAAATAGGGGACATAGTTGAAACAGCGATAGACGGTACTCTCCCTGAGAAAGTCATGAACTTAAATAGAAATAGAGAAGTCTTGAAAGCAATTCCTTCACTTGAATTTGATGTTGACCTTAGAACGCATGCATTCTCCGAAATAGAACAGGAAATTGAATCTAACAGGCCAGTAATTGCTTGGGTTGAGTTGGCAGATGCAAGAGGTCTACGCAAGACTGTTCACGCTATCGTGATTACAGGTTTGAACAGAGAAAGGCATTTAATATACTACAATGACCCTATGTTTGGCGAGAGAGAGGAGGATATTGGCGTATTCATGTCCGGATGGGAGAATGTAGACAGGATTTTGGTTAAGATTAAAATAGGGCAGAAAGAACAAAGAATACTTGATGAATATGTTCAGAAAGAAAATAATTCAAAAGAGCAGTCACTAGAGGTTGGAGTCGTTGAGCGTCACTGAAGAAGTACGAAAATATGTAGTACGACACTATGGTAACTTGATTTCTGCAGATAAACCTAGATTTGATGCTGAAAGTAAGACTTGGTTGGCAGAGTTGAAATGCGATTATCCTCGTGCTGTACATGATGATCGGTCACCTAATGAACGCATTCTAAACTTCATATCATTAAGACGCCTTGGAGAAATCAAACTCGGAGAAGATTTTCGTCCTAAAGAAGATACAACTTCTAGGGAAGCTTGTATTCAGAATCTTTCCTCATTTCTGGAAATGTGGCAAAAACGTGCTGAAAGGATCATAATTAGAGTATCGTCAGACCGTTTGGCATGTACAAATGAGGCACAGTGGATTTTGGCTAAGGTAGGCATGCTGGTCTCTAGTCTATGGCAGAGGGGAATTATATTTGAACAGGATATTGCGTCGTTTTCACCTAATCAGGAAAGCAAAATAAGACGCTACCTTCAATTTCTCGAAGGACTTGACCTCACACAGAAAACCGAAGAAGGCTATACTTATGGTAACCTCTTTGCAGCACTTAGGGATAAATTTCAAAATATACATGATTTCAAAACAGCTATTTTGTCTCACATAATACGAGAACGTTATTCTACGTTGAGAGAAACCTTTGGCATATCTCAGCTTGAACCCTTTGTGCATGTTGATAGTTGTTATTACAAACCTGCACTTGAAGCTGAGAGGCTACCATACTGGACAATCAGTTCAATCATCAAACGATATACAGAAACCTATGGACGCAAACCGCCACTTAGAATAATGTACGTTCTCGAAGAACTTGTGGCAGTGGATGCTTTGAAGCACGAAGACAAGTATTACTTTGGCAATGCAGAACTTTTTAGTCAGATGCTCGACCTTAAGAGCCAAATGTCAGAAATATCGCCTTGCCGTGCATAACTCATCACTCTGGGAATTGTAGTTCGCGATATTTGCGCAAGCCTCGTGCCTTTCTCATTTTGGCTTCTATCCGTTGTTCCCATTCTTTTTGAGTTATAACACCCTTTTCCTCAAGTATTTCAACCAAAGCGGAAAGCATTATGTCAAGAGCATCCAATTCTTCCCCTATTTCTTTTGTCCTATCTCTTTTCGGCTGTTTTGACATTATGGTTTTCTCCCTTTTGCCAAATATCCCTGTTCGCTTAGATATGCGACAACTATATTGCGTATTACTTCGCTATCGCTCTCTCCTAGATTGCCTTTTAGTTCTTTGATGAGTTTGAATCGGGACAAATCTTAACCCAACTTGAAAAAGCGATAATTGCTTTTCTAGAAAGAAACCGCACACAAGCCTTTACATCAAACGAAATAATGGATGGAATAAACATTCAGACGGATTTTAGTGACATCTTCAAGGCCATACTTTCTGGAATCTATATTCTTTGGCTTCCTTCATTCCTTAACAATCTTGTTGCAAAGGGAAAAATCAGATACAACATCATACAAGGACAATATTACTACATGGCAAAATAAGGGCTACTCCAAAAGCGTGCAACGATTTCTCTATGTCCCTTTAGTTAACAGTATCCCCATGAGGGGTTCTGATAACTCTTCGGGATTTGAAGGGCGAGACACCTCAGCGATAACTATCGGGGTAAAGCGTAAATGCTTAAACAGTGTAATGAAAGGATGTGAAGGAAGTTTACAAAAGGCTAGAATCAGAAACAAGTGCCGTTCGCTATTTAGTTGCAGTTCTTCTCGGGGCTGGAATCAACTTCACGATAGGAGTTGGAGTTATGTTGTCGAGTCTGAGTGCTCTAGTTTATACACCGTCTCAGGCTCTCACATCTCAATCTCCCTTTCCAACATCTGTGAGCATTCTGGTGATTTTCTACTTTATCGTTGGAGTAGTCTATGCTACTTCAGCGTCGTTGACTTTTCAACCGAAGCGTATCGTTTCTCCGATCTACGTTCAAATCACAACTTCAGCATTTGTTCCAATTCTCATTGTGGCCTTACAGCTAATGAAGCCAGTAACGGATTGGGTTTCAATTTCTGCCCTTGCACTTGCTTATTTCATGATTTCTTTGATTATGTTCTTCATTGCAGGTATCGGACAAACACCAATAGTGAGGTATTTGGTAGGTTTGAATGGAACTAGAGAGAATACGCACTCGTTCGGGTTAGTGATAAACAGTACGATAGAGGATGTTCTGAGAGTTCTAAGGAATGATAGTTTTCAGGAAGCTCTCTCCGTAAGAGAAGAACCGAAACTCTTGCGGCATGCTTTCCTCTTTCATACACCACTAGGCGAACCAAAGCGATTTTTCATAGTTGTCATGGCTGACCCTGATGATAACAAAAAGACGCAGTTGGCTACAGTCTCTTACATTCAATCCTATTATGGAATATTCAAAGGAGGAGACATTCTAGATGAACAGAGAAGAAGCACAATCAAGAAAGTATTGAAAAAGGCAGGTATTACGTTCTCGGATGATAATACTGAATCTCTTGCTCGGTTGAGGGCATACCGTTATGGGCTTTCTGTTACAGAATCAAAACTTTTGACTCTTAGAAGTTTGCCACCTCACTCAAAGGCCATTCTCACAGGCTTGACTTTGATGGCCGTGATAATGACTGGCATGTGGAAATACGATTATATTACCACTGAGATGTTTGAAACTTTCTGGATATTCACCGGATTTGCAATATTATTTGATCTATTACCGCTCTTGAGAATTAAGCGTAGGAAGTTGAGTTAGATTAGGAAGGTGAGCGTCTTGACAAATATTCGCTTAATATTACCCTTATCGTTTCAGGTATCGAGTCTAGGAGTCGCTTCTTTCTTTCCTCTTCAAGCTTCTTTGCCATTTCTTCTGATATTGAAACCATGTAGCGTTTCATCATGTGTCTATCACTACCTATTGATATGTATAGAAACGCTTATAAGCTTATTGGTGCGAGTATCTATTGGTAGCAATAGATACATGGATGGTGAAGGTAATGGCAGTAACCCTACAATCAACAAGGGAGTTAAGGGGTTTGGAAATACTCGGTAAAGGAGACCAAATCAAGAGAATAGATCCCGACACATATAGGGTGAAGTCTCAGAGTGGAAACGATTCTTATCTTGTTGTAAGAAGTGGAAAGGAATGGGCTTGTGAATGTCTAGATCACAAGGTTAGGCAAGTTGTATGTAAGCACATCTATGCAGTTTATTTCTCTCTAAACTTGAGGCAGAATGTATTTTCTAGGGTTGAACCTATTGTCGAAGTTTTGAGCGTTGAAGGTTGTGCGAATTGTGGCTCTACCAATGTGGTGAAGATTGGGGTTAGACACAACGTTCACAGAGACGTTCAAAGATACCTATGCAGATCCTGTGGGCATAAATTCATTCACAACGAAGGTTTTGAGAAAACAAAGGCAACACCAAAGGCGATAACAATAGCAGTAGATTTGTACTTCAAGGGAGTAAGCCAAAGAAAAATTGTGGAACATCTGAAAATGTTTGAAGGCGTAAAGGTTACTCAGCCATGTGTTTTGAAGTGGATACGAAAGTACATTGAATTGATGAAAGACTATTTGGACAAGTTCACTCCACAGCTAGGCGGAATGTGGCATTCTGACGAAATGATGATCAACGTGAGAAGAACGGAGCCGATAGATGGCGAAAACTATTCATGGGCTTGGAATCTGCTAGACCATGAAACTCGGTTTCTTATAGCGTCTGAAGTTACAAAGCACAGATACATAGAAGACGCTAGGAAAGTGCTTCAAGAAGCGAAGCAAGTAGCTAATGGACAAAAACCTGATTTCATAATTACGGACAAACTTCCGGCGTACAAGCAAGCTGTAACAAAAGAGTTCTTCACGCTAAAGAACCCAAGAACGAAACATGTTAAGCTCAAGAGCATAAGAGAAGGAACAAACAACAATGTCGTGGAGAGACTACATGGCACAATCAGAGAAAGAACAAAGGTTATGCGTGGGTTGGACAATGACAAAACTGCTCAGACAATGATGGATGCAAACCGAATTTACTACAATTTTGTAAGACCGCATCAAGCTTTGAATGGCAAAACACCAGCAGAAAAAGCAGGCGTAGACTTAAAGTTAGAAGGGAATAAATGGGAAGAATTAATCAGAAGAGCAAAAGGGGAGCATGGAAATGAGCTTTCTTGATTTTGAAATACCTCCAGAGACTCACCCAGACAGATATTGGATTCACAAGTTTTGGGCACGTAAACCAACAAATGTTGTAAGAACATACATAGAACATTACACCAAAGTGGGCGACATAATACTTGATCCATTTTGTGGAAGCGGTGTAATCCCTGTCGAGGCCTTCTTTTTAGGGAGGAAGGCTGTTGGCATCGACCTTAATCCATTCGCCACTTTTCTCACAAGAATGACCGCGATACCCTGCGAATTGGAAAGACTTCAAGCGACCTTTAAGGAGATAGAAGATGAAGTTAGGGACAAGATATGCGCTTTATATGAAACACCATGTCCTAACTGCAATAAAACTGCTCAAATCATTTCGACGGTTTGGGTGAAATCAAAGGAACCAACTCATGTGTTTATAGAATGTTCCTACTGCTTAAAAGCAAAGAAGAAGGATGCGCGGCAATTAATCAAGGTTCGATCACAAGACATAGCTTCAATAAATGAAGCTGAGAAAGTTGCGAGTAAAGAACTGAAACGATTTGCTTATCCAAACTCCAAATTACCACATGACGCGGATGCAGAAACAGTAGATCAGCTTTTCTCAAAAAGGAACCTATATGCTCTATGCCTTTTGTTGGACGCAATCTCAAAAAAGGCAAAAGACAAAGAGACTAGGGATCTTCTCAAACTTACGTTTACCGCAAACTTAGAACCAGTTTCAAAGCTCGTTCCGTTGAGAAATTCACGTCTTGAAAGGGGAGTTGTTCCTGCTGGAAGTTGGTATGAAAAACGATTCAGAATTTCAAAAGATCGCGTAGAGGGAAACGTGTGGTACTATTTTTGTCATAGATTTCAGAAGACGCTTAGGGGAAAACAGGACTCGAACAAAGAACTGAAAAACTTCAATATTCAATTCAACGAAGCTCGAAGTTTCGGCGAACTACTCAATGATGAAAATATACTCATAGCTACCCAATCCGCAACTGACTTAAAATCACCACCTGCGCAAATTCCCGATAGTTCTGTCGATTACATTTTTACAGATCCCCCCTATGCCGGTGCTGTTCCTTACTTTGGACTCAGCACTATGTGGGCAGCATGGCTTGGCTACAAAATAGAATATGATGGCGAGATAACGGTTGACGAAAGGCGTGGTAAATCACCAGATCAATACAGAAAAGACCTGATCGCAGCTTTCAAAGAGATGCACCGAGTTCTCAAAAAGGATAAACTCTGTACTCTTTGGTTTCACTACAAAGATCCTGACATTTGGTTTGCCTTGCTAAATGCCGCTGAGTATGTTGGCTTTGAGAAAGTTGCCTTGGTTCCTCAACGACCTGCAAAGACATCTGGGACAATGGGAGGGAATCCTGAAACTGCGATCACAGGCGATTTCATTGTCACATTCAAGAGACTTGACAAAGCACGCTCTGATTTATACATCAACGGTTATGGAAACGTTATCGATCTTGACAAATTAGTACTTGAAGAAACAACAAGATTATTGGTTGATAAACTTGACGGTATGAGATACGACGATGTTTACGATAATCTTATTCAGATTATGATAAACAGAGGATTGTATCATACGATTGGTCGCGAGAAGATAACAAAAGAGAAGATCTTGAATATCATCAAAGACAACTTCAAAACCAAAGACGTACAAGGCATTACTCATTGGCTTTTCGACGATAAAAATGAGAAGTTGAAGCAATTCGTTAAGGAAGAAGAACTAATTAGGCATTATCTCTCTAGCATATTGAACTCTTTCGGATCAACAGGCGCAACTATAAGCCAAATTCATGAACGCCTTATCCCCCTTCTTCCTCACCTTGAAACTGCCGACCCCAAGAAACGCGAGAAAAAACTTATTCACCTCTTAAAAGAAATTGGAGCGCACGTAACATTTCCCGATCTATGGACGCTTGCACCAAAATACAAGAAGGAAAAAACGATAACAAAGTTGGAGCATAATGAGGTAATTTATATGCTCTATGAGGTTGGAAAGCGTTGTGGCTATCAAGTCTACATTGGAAAAGTAGAGCAAGGAAAATCCTTCAAAGGTCAGAGATTAGGGGATCTCGACATACTCCAAGATCTTCCAGCAGAATTAGGAAATACGCTAACTACCAATGATCAACGTTTCATTGAACAAATAGATACATTGTGGATCAAAGATAGGGAGATCCAAGCTTTTGAAATCGAATTTAGTACTGGAATCACATCGGGAGGGCAAAGAATCTGCAATCTCATTGAAGCTACTAATGATTGGTCTGTCAAAGGGTATGTTGTAGTTGTCGCTACGACAAAGGATGAACGCGAAGTAAACGAAAAATTGGGGGACAGACTTTTCCAGAAATTTGTCAAAGCTAGGAAACTATTCTATATCTTGACTCCGTCACTGATGAATATCTATAAATCATTAAAGAAATCGCCTAATCTCGAAGTCAATATTCAAGGCACAATCGAAAACATAGCTAAGATACCAACAATTGAACCAAAACTTCTTGAATATCGATAGGCACAACCCCCGAAGGTAATCAAAGGAGAAAAGCAAAATGAAAACCCCTAAGAGTTATCAGAACCCCATGAGGATAGACTTATATCACTCCTGATATTCGATTTGTCTTGACAAGAATGAAAGGCATAAATGCACCATCCTTGATAAAAGCGGTTTTATTCCTAGTGATTGCCCTTCTATGCTACTTTCATTATTATGTTCAAACCGCTAGCAAAAAGATGCCAAACACAGAAGAAGTCAAAGCAATCCTAGAAGAAGCTTCAAAGAACCTTCAGTCTAACGAGGGAGTCTCGCTAGGCTACGCTATTGTTGTTGGTTCATTCAATCCTCCTGAAGATCAGTCACCAGATCCTGACAACATGAGGATCGAACTACTCTCTACCTTCTTGAGCCTCATTTCTGCAGCTGCAATAATTGCACAGGCAAGGAGAGGATGCTTCATCCCAATACGAGGAAAGCCTCAGGCACTTGAAACAAATGTCACAATGGTTTTAGGGACTCCATAGAAGTTTAGATTCGAAGTATGTCTAAGCGCGCTAAGATCCGAAAAGGCGTGAATCTAAAATGACATCTCTCAACATTTACAAGATAGTCCCGTACACTCTGCTGGGATTTGGACTCGTCTCACTGCTCATATCTGCACTTTCCGTTTCGTATGAGCTGGCTTTCATAGGCTTAGGGCTCACCTTCTGGGGAGCACTGCTCCTATACTTAACACCTATTAAACATGTCAGACTAGAACTGCTAACGGCGACAGCATCCTCATCCCTCATCAACATAGAAAGAACACTTCAAAACACAAAAATCAGCGGAAGGGGCATATACCTGCCGCCTAAACGCCTCAAAGATTACGAATCCAGCCTCATATTCATCCCAGCAAAACCAGATGAACCTCTCCCAAAACCAGAAGAAACAAGCCAAGGAAAGCCCTTCTCTGAAAACCCACATGGCCTGTTCCTGACGCCTCCAGGCCTGGCCCTGTCAAAGCTTTTCGAGAAAAAACTTGAAACCTCATTCACCGAAACCGACCTCAACCACATACAAAGAACACTTCCAAAACTACTCGACGAACTGGGAATAACAAAAAACATGGACATCCAAACTGAAGGCAACACAGTGACAGTCGAAATGTCAAACCACATCTTCAGGGACCTCTGTGAAGAAACAAAAAAACTGCAAAAAACACATGAAACTGTCGGCTGCCCACTTTCCAGCGCAATAGCCTGCGCCTTAGCAAAGGCATCTGGAAAGCCGGTGACTGTAGAGAAAGAAATGCAGAACCTCGACGGGTCAACGAGAATAAAATACAGACTGCTTGAGGATTGAATAAATGCAGATACCTCTAGACTTTTGGAATGTAAGCCTATGGCTCGCAGTGACAGCCATAATCCTACTAATAACCACTCAACTAGCCGCAGCCTATGACGGACCGGCAACCCTGCTCATAGAGAAAAAGAGACTGAAAAACGCCGCACTTTTCATGGGCATGCTTTTCTTGATAACCGTGGCCATGCGCATCTACGGAATAATAACCGAAGCCTAGCTATACTTGTAGACACTGTTCCTGAAAACGCTACGTAATATGTAACCAGTAAAGACCCGCGCATCTGATATCGCCAAAATTCCGCTGCCATTCTCTCTTTGCAGCGTTTAGCGATATCCCAGCTTAGGCCATCACACTTATCTATAGCGCGCATGCGTGTTCCGAAAATGGTTAAAAATGGTTTTTATTTTTTTTGGAATTTGGGGGCAGTTTTGGGCTTCGCATCTGTTCATGTTTTCTTTGCAGTATCCGACCTTCTGGAAGCGCGCGCGCTCGCTATACTCCTTCAACATAGCCTGATCCAGGCAGTAATGAAGGAACTCATTCCAAATCATCCATGACAAAAGACGCAACAGAATCTTTGGAACTATCCTTTTATCGTAGAATCTGAACCTTGATTGTCAGTGAACGGGTTTGGTGGTTGCGGAGTTTGATAGCATAGCGGATATATACGACTCAACAAGAGAACCCGCTACTGATGCTGAGATCAGTGCGATATCAGACGCGCTAAAAGGATGCGAGACAGTTCTCGATGTTGGTGTGGGCACGGGTAGGTTTGCAAAACCTCTCTCCGAACTTGGATTCCACATAACTGGTTTGGATATCTCGAGCAAGATGATGCTGAAGGCAAGAGAGAAGGGGGTGGAGAACCTAGTTCTAGCAGACGTGCATGAAATGCCCTTCGGGGATAAATCATTTGACGCGGCAATCGTGATTCACGTTCTGCACATCATCGCGGATTGGCCCATAGTCATGCGGGATGTGGGAAGGATTACAAAAAGGAACGTCATCTCTCTGCTGAGACAGAGGCCGGGATTGAATGATCAGTGGGGACCAGATGGGACGAATGTCGGTGCGCTCTACCTACGCCTGAGGGAGGAGGCGGGCTATCCTGTCATAAGGACCGACAGAAGACGAATGTGGCAGAATGAACAGGAGATAAGGACCAGGGTGCCACCGCTGAAGCTCGAAACGATAAGGGACGAGATGGTCTCAATGACCTTGGAAGAGGCTTTCAAAAAGTTCGAGCGGAGGGGTCCCTTCATGATCCATGATGTGTCAGAGGACGTGCACAAGCGCATTGTCGAGAAGATTATTGCGATGAAAGGAAAGGAGAGGTTCGAGAGGAGGGTAATTGAGGAACTTGCTGTCTGGGAGCCAGAGCAACTGGAATCATTAGGCAAGCCTGACCTATCCCATAGCTAATTCGAATCACGCTCCGAACTACCGCAATGCGATAGCGCGCTGCTTTGTCCCTAAATTACAGACGGCAAGGTCTCTAGGCTTTTTTTAACTTAACGGTTTTTTGATGTTCAAAACGTTTCGCAAGGCCAAAAGAATTGGAACGCCAACGATGAGGGTGATTAACACAACAAGGGCATCTTCAATGAAAGAGTCAATTCCACCGCCCACGAACACAACTGCGGTAGCCGCTGGAGATAAGCCCAGAACACTGCTGTACAGCCCAGCTGGTATGAACAGAAAAACTCGGGTTAGACCGTCCGTGGCGACTGTTGTGAAAGACACGATGACTAGGGATACGGGAAGAAGCTTCACGTTCTCGCTGAACAGGTTTTTACTCAACTTACCTGCAGGATACACTAAACAAACGGCAGCAATGGTGTCCAGCATAGGCCAAAGCGGAAGCGACTGGCCCATGGGACTGATGAAGTATGCGGCAAGCATGACGGCGTAAAGAGCTATGACCGGCTGCCACTTGTCTCTTGTCAAGAAACCCGCAACCGTTACACTCAACGGCTCTGCGATTATCCCGAACATCCACAAAGGACTGGGAAGCACCACTCTGCCTATGGTACTGCCAATCAAAGCGGCTATGAACCCCGCCCAAGGACCCAAAACCATCCCCTCAATAGGCGATAAATAGATAGCCCAATTTCGCCACAAAAACGCGGGCGAAATCAAATACAACGTAGCATGAAAAGCCGCAAAAACCCCGATGAACGCCACAGTTTTCGCCGACAAGCGCTTCATATTTCAATCGAACGTAATTTTCTACATCAGCTAATATGCATTATGGGTTGCAATAGCTTAGCGCCAGACGAACCCACCTCCTAGGCTTGGACGTAAGCCACAAAATACGAGACCCCACGTACCAAAATAAGCATTAACTAATTTAGGGACAAGCCAGCGCGCGAACCTAAAGGGGACTTAAAACCATTTTTAACCATTTTCGGAACACGCATATCGATCGATCGAACCAGTCCAATGCACATTCTCTCAGCAGGCATCTCCAATGATTGCGCACGGATCAACTCATATACCAGCTCAGCCGATCAGTATTTTGCCATGAACATGAAACACGCCGGAGTCTTGGCAGTCTTAGCCGCGAGTCTCGCTTGGGCGCTGGAGCCAATATTCGCAAAGC
>Ga0315280_10005141_pt1 | contig 18847 bp, 16 predicted proteins | sample YL17G06_40_MG_FD_203697 | JGI IMG/M metagenome (GOLD analysis project Ga0315280, IMG submission 203697) | Sediment microbial communities from Yellowstone Lake, YNP, Wyoming, USA - YL17G06_40 | ecosystem: Environmental > Aquatic > Freshwater > Lake > Sediment | place: USA: Wyoming | collected... | reverse complement strand
ACCAATTATGCAGTTTCGGCGAGGGTTTCAGGGGTTTTCACAGCAGATTCCCCCATCGTAGCGCAAGTGATAGTCTGTACACAAGGGCTTGAGTTGACTTTTCCGTAAATTTTGCTATTATAAAGAGTAACAAGCCCGCCGATGGGGGGATGGTTTGATGGTGAAACGGTGGGACGGTTGGACGGTGGGAATGAATATCGAATTTAGAATAACGAATATAGAATGAAGGATTGAGATTGCTTCGTCCGCCAAACGGCGGCGGACTCGCAATGATGGGGTAAACGGTTGGATGGTGAGGTGGGTTGACGGACTTGGGGTTTAGATAGATGAAGGCTGCTGATAAGTCAATTTCCTCAGATGGTAAGACGCGGAAGATTCTGCTGATAGGCGACGTTGGCAAGGCCTTTTTAGATGCAGGTGACATCACAGAATTGTGTGAGGTTCACGCCGATATGCCTGATGGGGTTGCTGCTGCGGCGAAGAATAATTTTGTGGGGGTCGGCGTGGTGATGTCCGGGACATCGGGCAAATTAGGGTCGGCACTGAAAACCCTAAGAGAGGCCAATCGCGATGTGAAAATTGTTCTTCTGGCCCGGATGTCTGAAGAGCCGACAGCAATGGAACTGGTTGGCAGAGTCGGTAATGGGAGGAGTGCGGCGGATGATTATCTGATTTGTCCAATCGACTTTTCGTATCTGGAATCTCATATTTCGTATCTTGAGCGAGGGACATCTGCTGTCTTGCAGCAGCCGATAGCCCAGACGGCACTGGCAGGTGCTGTCGATGCAGCGACAAATAGGAAAATAGAATTGCTGGAGAAACTGGCAACAGAGGATGATTTGACGGGGCTAAAGAACAGAAGATATATCTGGGAATTTTCCGGACAGATTATGGAACGTGCCAGGCGTGAAAATGGGCGGGTGACACTGCTTGTTTTCGATATTGATGACTTCAAGCGATACAACGATGCTTATGGTCACCGTGCGGGTGATGAGGTTTTGAAACAAGCGGCTATTTTGATGAGGCGATGCTGCCGTCAGCACGATGTTGTCGGCAGAATCGGCGGCGACGAATTTGCGGTCGTGTTCTGGGATGACCCAGCGCGACAACCGGTCGGCACAGAAACTGAGAGACGCTCGGCGATGGCCGACCATCCCAGAGAAGCCATATCTATAGCGAAGCGGTTTGTCAGAGAATTGGAAAAGACGGAATTACATTTGTTAGGCCCTGGAGCTAAAGGTGTTCTAACGATAAGCGGAGGGCTGGCGAGCTTTCCGCGTGATGGTTCGACAATACAGGAGCTTTTCCAGCAGGCAGACCAGGCGCTGTTGGAGGCAAAACGCAGCGGTAAAAACAGGATATATCTGGTCGGCAAACCACAGAGTGACATTGCCCATATCAAGTAAGCCTAAACGTGATTCGTGAATCGTGGCTCGTTCCCTCGACTTCGCTCGGGACAGGCGTGCGTGGTGCGTTAAGGTAAAGCACGAAATACGAATATCGAAATCCGAAACAAATTCAAATGTCTGAAATCTGAAATCCAAAAGCTGCTTATGGCGGCCCCGTTGTGGCTTCCAGCCAGTTTTCACAGAAGATAATTAAATCAAGCTCGTCAATAAAATTATCTTTGGGCTGGGAGATGTCACAAGCCGGCTTCCAATTCGTGCTGGTTGGTTTGCTTTGCCACGCTGAAGCCAGGACCGCAAAGTCTGTGAAGTCAACGCCATAAGGACAGAGGAAATCTCCAGCCAGTATCTGCCAGCGCAATCTCGGATAATTTGTTGCTTCACATATATGCCAGACATTCACAAAATCCCAGCCGGCATCGGTAAAGGTGTTTTTTGTTTTCATTTCGGCTGTAGTTTTAGGTATCCCGCTGGCACTTGTCGGTTGGGCGGAAGTTTGAACATTCCAGAACGAAGCCTTTACCGTACCTTTGTAATTACGTCCTACCAGCCCGCTAACATGATACCCGCTTCCCGAAACCTTGCCTGTCGAATAGCAGTTGGTTATCTTCCCATTGGAGTTGTTCCCCACCAGTCCACCGATAAGATCGTAGCCTCCAACGGTGCCTCTCGAATAGCAATTGGTTATCGTACCTCCGTTTTTTCCAACCAGTCCGCCGACATAAGCGCTTCCTGTAACGCTGCTTATTGAGTAGCAGTTGATTATCGTTCCGTAATTGAGTCCTACCAGCCCGCTAACAAAACAATTACTTCCAAAGACGCTCCCTGTCGAGCAACAGTTGGTTATCGTGCCAAAATAATTGTATCCCACCAGTCCGCCGACGCCATATCTTCCTGTAACGCTCCCTGTCGAGTGTGAGTTGGTTATTGCACCGTGCTCAGCATTTTCTCCCACCAAGCCGCCGACCCACTGCTCTCCTGCAACGTTACCTGTCGAATGGCAGTTGTTTATTGTGCCATAATTGTATCCTACCAGACCGCCGACGTCCCAGTGCCCTGAAACCCTTCCCGTCACGTAGCAATTAGAAACGATGGTGGAGGAACCGATTGTGCTTGACAGTCCGCCGACGCAATCTCCGTTTGTGGCATTGACGTCGACATTTTCCAGACCGAGATTTTTTATCTGGGCATTTTCGCCAACATAACCGAATAAGCCAATGAAGCTTCTGGTGTCAGAAGCCCAGGTAAAATTCCAGACCTTATGGTCGTTGCCATCAAAGATACCGGTAAAAGGTTTATTGCTGAGGTTATTCCAGGATATCCATCTTCCAATAATTTTGAACTGTGTGCCGGTGTATTGGGCGAGGTTGACATCGTTGATAAGGATAAAGTGTTTGTCCCAGTCTTCTTCGTGGTTGCCGATGTCGTTTAGGTCTTCTGCCGTTGCGATTCTGTAAGGGTCGTTCGGGTCACCTGTTCCGCCGCTGTATCTGGCGTAGGCAGGGAGACAAAAGAAAAATATGGCGTGGGCAGGGAGACAAAAGAAAAATATTATGAATAACCCAGCAAAGACCAGCCCACGCGAGACATTCATTGGAACGGCTTTTGAAAGATTCATATACTCCTCCATTTTAAAAACACCCGGCAAGACCTCTTTTTGCCAGTTGTAATTATAGCGTTTGTGGCGACGGGAATCAAGGGCAATCCTGGTTGCCGAGGATGATTATATCGGTTGGGCTGCGGAGTTTATAGCATATCCCCCGCCAGCATATAGTTCTGCCGAAGGCCGAAGAAACAATAAGAAACAGCAGAAGCAGCGACCATATCCAGAAGGCGAGGATGTCAGCGGCACAGGCGGGTTTGAGTTGCGGCCAATCTTTTTCGAGCAATTTACTTGCCATTTTCTGACGGAGTATTGCCCGGAGGAGCTGGCTTACAAAAAACACAACAGGGACAGCGGCGAAAAGCGGAAGGTTTTTGTCGCCGGTTGCTGCGGCATAGAGTGCAATGGCGGCTGTCGCCCACAGGCCTAATACTGAATATAAACTGCTGAATAATCCGAACAACCAGGTTCTGGGGGCACAAACGCGGGTGATTAAAAGTTGTCTGCGGGCAAATTCAAAAAGTTCCCGCCAGGTGGCGGATTCATAGGAAGCGACGAGACAGGCAGGGACAAAAGCCACTTTCATCCCGGCTTTTTTGACGGCACAGCCGAGGGCCAGGTCATCGCTTAAGGTTTTTGGCCAGATTTTGTCGAGGCCGAGCCGGCGAAAGACCTCTACGCGGACGGCCATCGAACCGCCCCAGGCCTGATTGAAAAGGGTGTTGCCGAGCAATTGGGCAACCCTGGCATTGATGGCGGATAGAGCCAAACTGGCCAGGTTGTTCTTTTTCGGGACGAACCAGCGATAACCGGTGGCTACGCCCGTTTTAGATTGTCGAAGTGGCCAGACCAGGTGACTTAGCCAGTCGCTGCGGACAGAGATATCGGAGTCGGCAAAGGCGAGGATGTCGATGCCATCAGTGATTTTCTGGTAGCAGTAGAGCAGATTGTGGATTTTTTGGCTGCAAGATTTGGCCTGACCTGCGACCAGTATTTGCACTTCGCGGGCTTTGCAGGTACGGCCAAGTTGGTCTTTCAATTTGCATAGCTCACCATAGGCCGGGTCTGATTGCTCGGCGACCGCAAACCACAGGCGGTAATTTTCATAATCCTGATTAAAAAATGAGGCGACATTTTTTTGAAAATCCGAATCCAGACCCTTACACGGTACAATCAATACGACCTGTGAGGTGTGCCACTGACGCTTTTTTTTGTATTTTGCCAGTGCGTAGCGGAAATTATTATATGTCTGGAGCAAAAAGACCAATTGCGCGATGATTGCGGCCAGGGCTATATAGTAATACCATTCCATCTGGCGAAAAATCCTTTTTGATATCTATATCCGGTATTCGTTCGGCGCTCTACCAGAGTAATCAAGCGGGGATAGAAGTCAACGGTACAATTGAGTCGATAAGCTGCTCAACCGTATAAGATTTTGCCAGGTCCAGCGAGAGCAGGCAACCGTGATTATGGTCGGAGGCGATAATTATCAGATTCCTGCCGGCTCGCAACCATCCCTGCTGCTGGGGCTGATGGCCGAGGATGAAGGCATCAACATCAAGGAGCGCAGCCATTTTATCAAGCAGAGATTGAGTGTGTCTTCTGCCCCAGGTCAAAAGATACGCTGAGCCGGGTCTGTTGAGGTCGCTGGTTTGCAGGGGCCTATTTAGAATTTGCGGGTCGAATTTATCGGCAGAGCGGTCGTTGGGCAGTGAATGCGAGACCCATATTCTGTTGTCACATCTGACTGCCAAAGGCTGGGAAAACAAGAATTGTTTTATGGCCTGTATGATGTCGGAGGCGGCTTGCCGGAATTCTCGCTTCAGGGCCAGATGCATCGGGCGATTCATTTCTTTGCCGTTTTTCATCACTTCGCTATCACTGATGAAGGCGGTATCGTGATTTCCCATAATGATGTGGACGCGATGGGGAAAGTCTAATTTGTAGCGGGCGACGTCGAACAACAACTTGTAGGATAAGCAGCCGCCCTGGGGGTCTTCGGGACCTCCGTGAATGATTTCCTGCAGGATAATGTGTCTGTCGGGGTTTTTCTCCAGGTTGGCGAAAGCGACTATTCTTTCAAAATTTCGCCGGTGTCCGTGAATGTCACCGGTGACGATTAAGCTGCCCCGGGCAGGTAAACAAATCAGATTGCCGTGCCGGAAAGTATCTGCGCTGTTGGCTGCTGCGGCCTCGTTTAACAAGTTAATTATTGTCTGAGGCATTTTTGTTTGTTCTTATTCTGCCGCCGAATATGCTGTGTATTATCAGGTCCAGCCGTGATATGAGCGTCATCATATTAGATGGACGTTCTGCGGGGTCCTCTTTTATGCAGTCCATTACAAGTTTTGAGACCCCCGCCGGTATTCGTCTTTTTATTTCGCGAGGTGCGCGAAGAGGCTCAATTACGGGCAGGCCGTATTCGTTCTTTTTAGGTATTAAAGTCGGAACGTTCTTTCCGGTAAGAGCCCAGTACATTGTGGCACCGAGATTAAAGATGTCGGTTTTTGGGCCGAGCGGGTTTCGCCTGACCTGTTCGGGGGCAATGTAGTCGGGGGTGCCCTGGATTCTCGGTTTTATGGTTCCGATTTTGCAGCTCTGGCCGAGGTCTATGATTTTAATTGAGCCGGCCTTGCTTAGAAGGATATTGTTGGGCTTTATGTCGCAGTGGACAAATCCCTTCTGGTGCATCGCATTAAGGCCGGTTGCGACCAGCCGAAACACCAGCAGAACATCGCCCAGACTGAGGGTGGGGCTGTCTTCGAGATTCGCACCGTCAAATAGCTCCATAGAAAGCAGCATCTCTTTTACCTTAAACATACTGTGTATTTTCTTTAGCTTGTAGCATTTGCGGACGTAGGGGTGGTCGATGCGCCTGGCTACTTTGTATTCGGTTTCCATCTGCTCGAAGACCCTTGAATCCTCGGGTCTTTCGAATATAACGCGTTTGAGAGCGATGTTGGTGTTGTCATCCTCGTCGATTGCCGAATAGATTGTGCTGCGGGCGCCGGTTCCGATGCGTTCGAGTATGTTGAAGCCGCCAACGTTAAGTATATCTTTAGCCATATTGTCAATAGCAACCCAAAATTTCACCATTTATGATATTTCGGCACACGCCATAACAGGATGCGCCGAGCGGGCTTTTTGTTCTGTCAGTTTGCGATTCAGCAGCAAAATACCTATCGGTATAGGATGCAAGGTAGCTCAAAATCTTACAAGGTTTCCCCAAAATCCCTGAAAATATAAAGGTTATAGATAACATTTTTATATCGAATTATTGACAGAGCTACTTAATTTTTAAGAAAGTATAGAATATACAGTATAATCGGCTGCTTATCCAGCCCGGGGATAATTTTTCGTGCCATCAGTTCGGAAAGTCAACCTTGACAAAAGTGCTAAAATATGGATAATACCCTGAAATGATTTAGACGAAGAATAGTTTCTGGATACGCATATTGATTTACAGTTTGTTATTCCCCGATAGCTCAATTGGTAGAGCGAGCGGCTGTTAACCGCTAGGTCGTAGGTTCGAGCCCTACTCGGGGAGTTACTTTGGTTCGCTTCGCTCGCTTGGTACAAGTTTGAGAAGGGCGAATACTCTCAGTTCTGGGGACTGAGATTATTCTTTGCTAAAGCCATATCTTTCGGCTTCGCCTTAAGATGACAGCAATTTACCTCAAGATGACAGCAAAAATCTCTCACTTTGAGTGTTTAATATTTGATATTTTGCAGCATCTTTTGTAATTTAGGCGATTAGTAGTATGTGCTGAGAACCGAAGCCATATAAACCCTTGCAGGAAAGAAGCGAGATTTGAGAAAGAAGAAAGAGATACTGCGATTGGCAGCAGTGGTGCTCTGCGTGTTATACTTTGCGGCGAATGTCGTGTTTGGTGAGGAGGCCCGTGAGGAAGCGACTCAGGGTGAACTGAAGCTGGATGGCAAGTATATCAAGCAGCTTACCCTAGAGCGTGAGGGCGGCAACAAAGTCAAATTTGACCAGCCGGGGGAGAGCATAAAAGTCGCGGCGGGTAAATATCGATTGCGGGAAGTCCAGCTTGAGAGCGGATACGCCTGCCAGGAATGGATGGTGCCCGACCAGAATTGGATAGATGTTGGTGAGGATAAACCAGCGGTATTAAAGGTCGGGGCGCCTCTTAAGCAAATAGTGACAGCGGAACGGGAGGGAAGAGTTCTATCGTTAGATTATAAACTGTTAGGGATAGGCGGCGAAGAATATGTCAACTCTGACAGTAACAAGCCGCCTACTTTTACCGTTTACAAAGGAGGCAAAAGAATCGCCTCCGGCGAATTCGAGTATGGCGGAGGCGGCACCTGTTCGTACCCGTGGCGAGTACCTTTAACTGCGTTCGGTGAACTGAAAGTTGTCGCCTCTGCTGATATAAGCGAGCTTGGCCCCAAAGAAAGCGATGCGGCGGTTTGCGAGTGGAAATGGTATTACGGTGCTTCGGCTCTGGCGTTATGGGCAGTGCTGGTTGCGGCGATAGTGCTGGTTAAAGACAACCGAAATCCCCAGGCATTGTTTGTCCTGGTGCCTCTGGCGGTCGAGATTGCAGTCTGGTCTGTGGTGCAAAAGATTATTCCCTTCCCTTACCTCTCTACGGGCACGCAAGCGGTTTATTCGCTGCTGGTGGGAGTTACTTACTGTGGCTGTTATCACACTGGCTTGGCAATCGCAACCGCTTTGTCGCATTCCTGCTGGCTCTGGTGATTATGGCTGTTGCCGGCGCTGCGGGAGCAATCTCTTACAATGAATATTCTGGAGAAACGCTGTCTTTCACCATAGGTTGTGCAATCCTCGCATTAATGATGTTGTTTGCTTTTGTCCTTACCGGCTGGTGGTGTCGAAAGCGGTACAGCGGTCTGCGTTTTATCCTGTGGCTGGGTGTATGGAACGCAGTTGTTTTTCTGGGCACTTTCATCGTTGTATTAGTTGGTACCGGGATTTTGCGCGGTATCCCGCAGTGGTGGTCTGAACTGTGGTTTGTAATGACGAGTATAGTTTTAATTGAAGCCCTTATATTCGGCGGGTGTGTGTATGCGATTGTGCTCCCCTTTATGATTTTGGCGCTGCGCAGTTCGTTTTATCGCCAGCGATTTTATGCGTGTCTGCGGCTTAAATCGATGCCAGCAGATACAAGTGCTGAGCCAAATCCATCCCTGCCGGAGGTTTAGCAAAAGAAAATGTTGCCAAAAACACAAAAAATTTGTAACATTTTCGGCGGTGGCTGCGTCATAACAAATAAAAGCAGGTTGCGGTTTAGGCGGATAATTAGTTATTTTTTGGAGACTATGAAATGTCAATTAAATCCCCCATCTGGCTCACAGCGGCTATTGGTTTGCTTGCCATAGTGTCGGCGTCTTTTGGCCAGGAGGAGCAGTGGCTTCAATACCAGTCGTCTCGCGATGCGAGCTCGGTTTTGAAAGATATATCTGCGTATTATCTGGAGTTGATTTCCGAGAGGCCTGAGGGGGCGGCGCTGCCGGATTTCAAGGAGGATAACCCGTTTTTCTACAAATGGTCAAGCCCGATGACCCAAAACGGCTATCTACTTATAGCATCAGACAGCACAGAAAAAGGCGGAGCGCGCGACCTTTTGTATATTGACTCAAATGGCGATGGGAATCTTAAAGATGAGCCAGCAATACAGGCATATCAAGCGGAGCGGCAGCATTCATACTTCGGCCCGGTAAAAGTAACTTTCGAGGGGAAAGACGGCCCGATTACGTATCATTTGAACTTCAGACTGTGTAACCATAATAAGCGGCCGTTGATGGTCAGTTCGGCAGGATGGTATGAGGGAACTATCACGGTTGGGGAAGCGAAAAAGCACTGTGTGCTCATCGACTATGATGTGAACGGAACATTTAACGACAAATCCATAAAAAGCTTTAACAAGTGCGACCGCATTAGAGTCGGGGAGGAAGGGACTTCGAATACTCGCTTTGTCGGCAACTACATCGAAATTGATGGGGCGCTGTACCGGCTGGAGGTTGCACGTGACGGCGCCTATATAAAGATTGCGAAGGCACAAGATGTGGTTTTTGGAAATATCCGGCTGCCTGAGACGATTAGTGAGTTTGCTGCCGGCGGCGAGAACGGGCTGTTTATCTTCAAGCCGGAAAGGGGGGCAGGCCGGCTGCCTGTGGGAAAATATTGTGTCGAGCACTGGAATATCGAACGCAAGGACGAGGAAGGTAACAACTGGAAACTGGAGGGAAGATTGTTTGGCAGCGCGGGGGTTTTTGACGTTAACGCCGAGAAAGAAGCCGAACTTTCGATCGGCGAGCCGGCTATTTCTTCACTTGAAGTAGCGGATGAGGGCGGAGGGAACTACTATATCAGTCAAAATCTTGCCGGGCGACTGGGTGAGCGTATTGAGTTGACCTGTAACGGCGACCGGCCACCGGCGCCGAAACTGCATATCAAAAGCGAAGACGGCGAGTATGACCGGACTTTTGCTTTTGCGTATGGGTGAGGCGGCACCTGCCGGCTCTCGTGGCGAGAGCCAAAGAATGTAAAAGGGCCGTTTGCAGCAACTGCTGACATAGGCGGGCCGTTTAAGATTGAAACCAAACCACAGTTGATAACTGCGAAGGTAACCCCGCCCCAGGAAGCTCCGACTGTTGAGACTAAAAAGCTGGTCGCACCAGGAATCTGGGTGGCGGTTGTGGTTATTGTGTTTGTAGTTGGTGTGGTGGTTGGGCTGATAGTATTTAGGAGAAAATAACAACAGCCCGAATAAGCAACCCATTGTTCGGGCGGAGGGTTTTGGGCTTAGCGAGCTGAACGAAAAGATTAAACAAGTCAGTGAGGAATGATGTGATAAAGTGTAAAGTTTGGCTTGTGATTTGTCTCTTGGGAAGTTTGCTGAATGCATTGGCCAACAAACAAACGGATGACAGAACTGTTACGCCTTTAGAAGCACAGATTAAGGGGAAGGTGATTGACAGCAGTAGTAGGGAAGGCGTAGCTGGTGTGATAGTGACTGTGACGCCAGAGTCTTACACGGGGTCGCTTGAGAGGTTTCTTTGTGTTTCAGAAAAGGACGGGACTTTTCACATCGGGGGTCTGCGTAGCGGCAGCTATAAGGTAACGGTCGATGACCATTCACTTGATGTCAAGATAGAATCGGGCGAAAGCGTCAGAGAAGTAATTATTGAGTGTCCCGCTGTAGTCCGTGGCAAGGTGATGGACCCAAACAGTAGGCCGATTGAGAATGCGGAGATTCAGATTCGCGAACACAATCCTGGAGCTACGAGCATAGCTGCTCCAGATACACAGACTGACAAGGAGGGACATTACCGCTATACTCAGATAAAGTGGCCTTACAGGGTAGGGGTTATCTGGCGCAAGGAACTACCTGCGGGGGAGGAAAGGTGGCAGTACTTACGGCGAAACCAAGTCTTTGAAGGTAGTCAAACCGTAGATTTTCAATTTGGTGACTTTCCCGCGGCCGATTCGGTTTTATGTGGGCAGGTGGTCCAGCAAGATGGTGAAGCCGTCAGGAACTTTACCATAGATGTTCATGCGAAGGTTGACTTTTCTGATTACTCCACAAAATATCTCCAGCAGTTTGGCGTAGAGGTGCCCTTTCACACCGCTGATGGCAGATTTGAGACAAGGGCTTTACCGGCTGGCAAGTATACCGTTTTAGCTACTCCAGAGAATGCAAGAGCATACGATTATATCAACTGGCAGGATTGTAAGCTGGTTGACAAAGAGCGAACAGAGATAAAGATTAAAATTGCCCGCAAGAAAGTTTTATATGGCCGAGTGCTGTTTGAGGATGGCAGTCCGGCGGTCATTAAACCGCCGCCGTGGGCCGGTGCCCGGACTTCAATAACCCAATGGAATGTTGACCTGCCGATGGGTTCGAGGATTGGTGAAGTTGATGATGATGGGTATTTCGAGCTTTACCTCTCAGAAAACGAACTGGAGCAGCTTAAGACAGGAAAGAATTGGCTTTCGATAGACATTCCGACCGATGAGCAGGGTTCTAGAAAACAAGTGGGGACATTTCCTTTTGGGCTTTTGGCCACAGAAAAGAATAAAGCTGGGGTGGTGGAGATAAAGCGACCTTTATGGAAACCGGTATCTTTAGTTGGTAAGGTGTTGCCGAGCTTTAATAGCGTTAAGATAGATTTTAGTCCTGAGCAGGCAAAAGACAGGATGATTTTATTGTGTTTCTGGGATATGAACCAGCGGCCATCGCGAAATTGCATTATGCAACTTGCCAAGCAAGCTGAACAACTGAAAGAAAAAGGCGTAACTATTGTCGCCATACAGAGCGCAAAGATTGACGAAGCCGCTTTGAATGAGTGGGTAAAGAAATACAATATTCCTTTTACTGTTGGAATGATTGCAGACAATGAAGAAAAAACACGCTTTGAGTGGGGAGTGAAGGCACTGCCCTGGCTTATTTTAACCGACCGCAAGCACATTGTCAGGGCGGAGGGTTTTATGTTGAGTGAACTGGACGGCAAACTGAAGCAAATTGATGAATAATACTACAACTAAGTATCAGATGTGAACGAATTTGGAGATTGCTGTGCGATACTTAACAAGCACATTATCAAAGATGGTGATTATTGTCTTATGTATGGTCACGTTTTGTTCTGCCCTGATTGCCTTCGCAGAATCTCAAGCACGAATTGTGCATTTTCCTGCAGATAGGTCTATGGGGATGCTCTACGTGCTGGACTGGAATCAGGTGGATACAAGCAGCTATTCCGACTGGCAACCGCTCCGCGAAGCCACAGGTGATGTGGTAGTGCCGTCAGGTAAGGCCTTAAGACTGGATTTGAGCAAAGAGGCAAGCAAAGACCTCTCACCTCTAAGGGCTTTAGGGCCTAATGACCTGACCATGCTCTTTTGTCGGGGGACCGAGATAAGCGACGATCAGTTTGAACACCTGTCTCATCTGACCGGTCTACAGGAGATCTACCTTGAGGACACAGGGATACTTGGTACGGGATTAAAGTATCTGGTCAAACTCAAGTCGCTCAAGAGCTTGGACTTGTCCAACACCCATATTGGTGACAAAGAACTGGCCTATCTTGTGGATTTGCCTTCGCTAAAAAGCCTTAGTCTTTGGGGAACTCCCACAAGTGATGCAGGAATGGTTTATGTGGGAAAGATTAAGTCGCTGGAGGCGCTCGGGTTGAGCCTGGGCGTGGGCAACGAGGGCCTTGTCCATCTCAAGAGTCTTGCAAATCTGCGCTGGCTGTCCGCCGGAAATCAGGCCATCAGTGATAAGGGTCTGGCGCACCTGGCAGGTCTGACGCAGATGGAAAGTTTAGACCTTCGAGAAACCCAAGTAAGTGATGAGGGTCTGGTCTATCTTAAACAGATGAAGAAACTGAAGGAATTAACTCTGTATGGGACACGTGTTACTGAGAACGGATTAGTTTATTTGAAAGACCTTCAGAATCTTGAAGACCTGCGTCTACTATTTGGCGTCACCGACATCGGTCTGATTACCCTGTCGAGATTAACTTCTCTCAAAAATATAACGATAGATGGCGACTCCATCACCACAAAAGGATTAGCGGTATTGTCAAAGATGAAGTCACTTGAGCACGTTTACGTTGACAACACAGATAAGATGGATGCGATTGTGGGGCAGTTAATAAACCTGTCCCACCTGAAGGCGCTGACCCTCGGCACAGGGCTGACGGATGAGGGACTTACCCAGCTAAAGAATATGCCATCTCTGGAAGAGCTCACCGTAGGCCCATCGCAGATTACAGGCAAGGGCATTGCCGCATTGGCGCAGCTTCCTTTACTGAAGGCGCTAAGTCTGCACCAGATGAAGCTGGCCTCAGAGGACGAGTGGGCAGCCTTCGGAAAGCTCTTCTCTCTGCAGCGTTTGACTTTAAGGCACATTCGGTCCGAGGTCACAGATGCACACATCGCGCATCTGGCCAGCCTGCAATCGTTAAGGGACCTATCTATCGACGGTGTCATCATAAAGGATCGAAACGCGATTGCCTCTTTGGACATTACAGACAAGGGATTGGCCCACTTGGCAAAGCTAAAATCGCTGGAGGATCTGAGGCTGACCGGCGCCAAGATTACAGACGAGGGACTCCAGCAATTATCCGAAATACCGACTTTGCGATGGCTGGATCTCCAGGGCTGCAAAGTTACCGAACAGGGCCTGCAGCGACTTAAGAAGAAGCTGCCGGCGTTGCAATGGTATTTGTAGCCTGTTCTTTAGGACAGATTATCTGTTGTTTGTTTCGTTGCTTTTGCTGTATGGGTGCTCGAACGTGCTGGCGAAGTTGAGAGCATCGAAATTGCAGCGGGTACACTCTAAGCAGCGGATGCATCGCAGGTCATTGGGGTTTTTTTCCGGCTCAATATCATATTCGCAGAATTTATGACATTGCAGGCAGTGGGTGCATTTATCACTGTCAAATCGCATGAAGAAGGCGGAGATGCGATTGAACAGGGAAAATATCGCGCCGAGGGGGCAGAGGAGTCTGCACCAGGGTCTTTTCACAAAGAAAATGGCGACTAAGAACAGGACAAGAATTGTCAATTTAAGTGCGTTTGGCCAAGCGATTTGCCGGCCTGCAAATGCCTGCTGAACCATATCGGGGACGGCCTTTTCGAGAGCTCCGGCGGGACAAACACGGCAGATAAAGAGGGGATGGCTTTCGCCGAAAAAATAAGGGACAGCTAATACTGTGCCGATGAGCACTACATAACGGAGATGTCCGATCCATTTTGGTAGGCGGAACTTAGGAGTTGGAACTTTGGCGGCCAGGTCCTGCAGGAGGCCGAATGGGCAGACCCAGCCGCAAAAAGCCGAGCCGAACAGAGCGCCGAGGGCGACAAGAAATCCGACTGTCACAAATGGGAAAATACCAATCGCCGTGAATTGGGCGATGACGCCAATAGGGCAGGCGAAGGTCGCCAGAGGACAGGCGTAACAATGAAAGACTGGGCCGCACATAGTATGCAACCGCAGGCCCAGAGGGTCGAGCCAGACAAGGAGAAAGGCTGTCTGTATCCACATTCGCCAGGGAAGGAGTTTTGCGGCAAGCCCACCAGACGCTCGGCGGGCAAGATTATTTAGTTTAGTTTTTTTGACCATGGCCACCATGGTCTGCCTTTTAACCGGGTCAGGTTGGGCAGAATTTAGGAGGTTGGCCTGTGTATGTTCGACGTAGTTCGCCGGAGGTATCCCGGGTTACACCACCTATCGAGACCTCTTTAATGAGGGCGGGTTCGGACGCTGTAAGAATGGTCAAATCGTCCTTCTGCTGAGGCAAAATATTGGTGGAATGAAAACCCACCCCGTAAACAAAGAGGACCACCCCAAGCAAAGTCAGCAGGCAGAAGATAACGATTTTTGTTTTTTTATCTGTCAAGCTCATTGCCGTTAACGAAACGCCTTTGATATTGCCTTTATTTTACTTTATATATCGGCAAATACGTCTTTGGCGGATAGTTTGTTCCAAATGTTCTGGAAAAATGGCGGAGGCGAATGGGAATCGAACCCACCCGGGACCTTTTAGGCCCCGCGCTGGTTTTGAAGACCAGGAGCACCACCAGGCGCCAGTCACCTCCGCAGCAATCTTAACCTTTACCTTATTATACCAATTGTAGGAAGTTAATGCGCATGTTTGTCATTTCAAGCGAGCCAAAGGCGAGTCGAGAAATCTATTAAAAACAGATTTCTCCGCTTCGGGCTGCTTTGCAGCCCTTCGGTCGAAATGACAGTAGCGCAGGTATTAAATACAATTGGTATTATACCGGTTCTGCCAGGTAATGCCAGGCAATTGGCGAGGCTCTAATCTGTTCTTGGAACCCACAAAAGAACCCGTTAAGAACTCTTAAGTTGCTCGTAGAAGACCATAGCCGGGGAGCCGGCGAAGCTGATGCCCATCCAGGCGGCTTCATCAATCTCGGCTTGCGTGAAGCCCTTGTCTCTTGCGTTTTTTAAGTGCATTTTCAGGCAGGATTCGCATCGCATCGCAACCGACAGGGCAATTGCGATGGCCTGTTTGGTGTAGGCGTCTAATCCGTGCGGGGAACTTGCGGCGCTGAGGAATTCCTTAAATTTGGCCTGAATATGAGCTATTTCAGTGTCCCTGTCAGCATCCGACTTATCGGAGGATACAGCATCTGCGCAACAGGGAACCTCCGGATTTCGGATTTCGGATTTCGGATTTCGGATTTTTTCAAGATGTTCATCGCTTATCGCTGGTTTTTCGTCCCTCGTCCTTGTGTCCGGGGCCTTGCGGGTGCCGGTGGTTCGGATATGAATAAGTCCCGAACCCTTCCCTAAACAATTGCCGATGACGGCGGCATCAGAGATTTTTTCTTTGTGCAAAGCTCTGATGAAATCATCAGCGGCACTTTCTGCGATTGCGATAAGAAGTCCGCCGGAGGTTTGCGCATCATAGCATATATCAACCATTTCCTGAGGGAGGGAATCGGGTGACCCCCGATAAAAACGTTCGGGGGCAAGCTTTACGCGCTCGCCGCAGGATTCTTTGTTCCGCTCGATGGCTCCGGGCAGTATTCCTGCGGCGGCGTATTCGAGGACGCCGGGCAGCAGCGGGATATTGTCCCAGATTACCTCGACATCAACGCCGCTTGACAGAGCCATCTCAGATAAATGGCCGAACAAGCCGAAACCTGTTATGTCGGTGCAGGCGTGAGCGCCAAATTCGACCATAAGCTGCGAGGCCTTTTTGTTAAGGGCGGTCATTGAGCGGGCTGCGGCCTCGATGCCGGCGGCGTCGGCACGGCCAATCTGTGAGGCGAAGGCGATGATTCCTGTGCCGAGCGGCTTTGTGAGGATAAAGATGTCACCCGGGCGTGCATCGGCGTTTGTTACAACCTTGTCTTTATCTATAATGCCTGTGACGGCGAATCCGGCCTTGATTTCGCTGTCATTGATGCTGTGGCCACCGATAATTGCAACGCCGGCCTCCTTCATTTTGTCGATGCCGCCGCAAAGAATTTCGTACATAACGTTGTCGGGGACTTTGCGAACAGGAAATCCGATTACCGAAAGTGCGGTCAAGGGGGTTCCGCCCATAGCGTAGATGTCGCTTACCGAATTAGCTGCTGCGACCTGTCCGAACATATAAGGGTCGTCAACGGAGGGGGTGAAGACATCCACGGTCTGAACGAGTGCTTTGCCGTTGCCCATATCATATATGCCGGCATCATCTCCTGCCGGCACGCCGACCAGCACGCGAGGGTCGTCGATGGCGGGTAAATTCTTGAGGACCTGCTTCAGGAAGGCCTGGTCTATTTTAGAGGCACAGCCGGGCTTTTCGACGAGCTTCGTCAATTGCACTTTCCCTGCTGGAGCTTCGAGCCGTTCACCAGCACATAAACAGATATCCTTTTCTTTAAGGAGGTCACAGGGACAGGGTTTTTTGGGGTCACATATACAGTGTCCAAGACGGATGGAACGCTGCATAACACGTTTTCTTCTCTCTGTGTTCTTTGCCATAATATCCTCATTAATAATGGGTGATCTGTTCAGCAGATAGGATTGCTGCGCCGAGAGCGCCGGTCATTTGCGGGTCAGGGGATACAGTGACAGTCTGTCCGAGAGCGGACTGCAGCGCGGTATCCATTCCTGAAACCAGTGCAACACCGCCGGTAAAAACGACGGGCAGGTCGATATTGCGGCCAGCCAGCGAGGTGACACGTGCGGCAATTGCTGCCTGGACGCCGGCGATAATATCTTCTCTGGCAACACCGGAGGCGAGTAAGCCGATGATTTCGGTTTCGGCAAACACGACGCACATACTGCTTATCGGAGCGGGACTGCGGCTTTTTGCGGCCATCTGACCGAGGGAACTGATGCTGACTCCGAGACGTCTGGCGACAACTTCGAGGAACCGGCCTGTGCCTGCTGCGCAGCGGTCGTTCATAGCGAAGTCTCGGACTTTGCCGGTTTTATCCAGGCGAATGAGCTTACTATCTTCTCCACCGATGTCGATGATTGTCATAGCGTTTTTGATGAGTTGACGGACGCCGACGGCGTGACAGGTAATTTCGGTTATGGTTGTGTCGGCGAAGGTGACAGCGTTTCTTCCGTAGCCGGTTGCCACGATTCTGCCGACATCTTTTTTGTCAAGGGCGCTATTCTTTAGTAGCTTTTGAAAAAGTCCTGATGTGAGTTTATCCTGCTTGACGCCCTGGTCGGCCAGGCCTTTTGCTATAACTTCTTGGGTTCCGGCAGTCATCAGGACGATTTTTATTGTTCTTGAGCCGGCGTCAATTCCTGCACAAATCATTTTTCTCTCCGTTTTTTGACAATTTCCACAAGGGCTTCCAGGCGGGTACACAGTTTCGGACGAATCGAGCCGGTAAGAGGCGGCACCTCAATCTCTACTACGGGAATATCGAGTTGGTCCTGGACGATTTCGCCGATGACCTGACCTTCAAGTGCGCAATGGCTTGCGCCGGGGATGCGTGAAATTAAAAGGGCCTCGGCACCGAAAGCGCGGATGTCGGCGCATATTCTGCTTGCCCGGTCGATTGATGAACCAACCATCGGGTCGGCAAGAGCCATTTGCGCAAGGGCTTCGATAGGGGGCAAATTTTGCGGGATTGTGTCGAGTGCGTGGGTGAAAAGGTATTCGGTGCCGCATATTCTGCCGCCGCAATCTTCGAGAAGATTCATCACCTGTAAATCGGCCACCGGGTTGACCCAGAAGATGCGGGCGGCATGGGGGGAAAGAAAACCGGCTCCCGCTTTTACCCGGTCTTTGACTTCATCAAGCAGACCTCTCAAAACAGCAATCGTTTCGTTCTGGTCGGAACAAAAATGTATTGCGAGCATCTCTGCGATAAGCATTTCAAGGGCAGGCAAAGGGCACAAAGGGGCGGTAAAGACAAGCTGTCGCAGTTCGGTAAGATATGTGCGGACCAGATTTGCCTTTTTGATGCCGGCCGAGAGTTTCCTGTCGTCCAGACGCCGGCCTGCTAAATCTTCGAGGGCGGTTTTGAGGCGATGCAATTCCGATTCGACAAATTCAATCTGGCATTTCGGTGCCGAGAATCCGCCCGGCAGTATAACCATCGGTTCATCCGGCTCAGGGCAGCGGCGATGGGGAATTTCCCACCACAAAATCGGGTATCCGAGACCATTAAGTCGCTGGGCAATGGCGGAGAAATCATCGCAGGTTGCACCGACGCTGCAGGTCAACAGGTCCGGAATTGGAAAATGTGCGCCTGTCAGGAATGCGCCGAGCATTGCGCGGACGGGGCAGAAGGATTCATCTATGCCAAGTGTGTCGGCGATTTTTAATAGCGGCGTATTTAATTCCATCACGCACGGAATCCACCAGGCGCCATCGGGATAAAAGGCCACGAGGTTATCTAATGAATAGGCCATCACCGGTATAGTGCCTAAATCTTTCATAGTGCCGACGAGCTTTTTTCCTTCGGCGTGGGCTTTATGCAGGCGTTCTTCTTCTGTGAGCAGAAAATTCCACAACTGCAGGGCGGCGGCGGAATTGTCGTAGCGGAGCTTGGAAAGGCGTGTGTCTCCATCCTCGATGTGCCGACTCAGCGGGCCACCGTAGTCTGGCTGGTAGAGTCCTGCTTTTTGCAATTGCTCATATCGCTGGTCCCATTCCTGGAGCGTTATTTGCCGCGGCATATCGGTCATTGTAGCGTCTCCAGAAATGAGTGAATCCGGTTTGGCACCCGATGCTGATGGGCCTGGCTGTCACCACCTACATCGATGTCGAGAACAGGCAAGTCAATCCAGTCCTTCAGTCGCCGGAGTTCGGCGTGCCAGGTGTCGCACCATACGTAACGGCGGAAGATAAT
>Ga0315280_10005140_pt1 | contig 18848 bp, 14 predicted proteins | sample YL17G06_40_MG_FD_203697 | JGI IMG/M metagenome (GOLD analysis project Ga0315280, IMG submission 203697) | Sediment microbial communities from Yellowstone Lake, YNP, Wyoming, USA - YL17G06_40 | ecosystem: Environmental > Aquatic > Freshwater > Lake > Sediment | place: USA: Wyoming | collected... | reverse complement strand
AGCAAGATGACTAGTATAGCGAGGATGAGGAGGAGCACTAAGGCAATTAGAAGCTCAACGGTCAAAGTTACTTGCCGCCTAATTTCTGGCGTAAGATTTGTTAAAAACCATATTAACTATTATGAATTGCCACACATTATTTGGAATATAGATTTCGAATTTACATTATGGTCCAGACCATAGCCAATAGTTGGTTTTGATGTCTTTTAGGTTGTATACATATTTGAGGGCACTGAACAGTTTTGACCTCTTTTCGATGAAGGCTCTCTTATAAAAGAGCAGAGCAACAATGAATGCTTTGTCGAATGGGACGTCTTTGCGCGGTGCAATGTAATATCTACGATTTTGTTTTCTGGTTTTAAAGAAAGCTTCCGCCATATCATCGCGGGACACTTGGCATGCATTAAGGAATACTACTTTAGCTTTAATTTGTAGATTTTTTATGTCTTCTGCGGTTACCTTACCGCCCTGTGTTATGTATAACGTTGTGCGATTTGTGAAAGAGAAACAGATCAACTTTACACTTGTTCAGAATGCGGAAGACAAGTTTGCGACTCATGCTATGTAGAAGCTGTGGACATATGCACCGACTGTGAAGAAACCTGGGAAACAGAAGAAGACCTAAACTTCCTATAGCATAAATCTCGGAAACAGGCCTAGTTTTGTTTTACTCTGTCTGATGCTTGTCATGTGGAGAAGCCTATGCTGACTTCAGGGTATTCTAGGTCCATTTTGTGGAGCTCATCCCGTATTCTTTGCCTGAGCTCCACTGCAGGCTTCACACAATAATTCACGAAATCCTCATGACTGGGTTCCAAGTTTGGGAACAGAAGCTTCATAAAGCCTGTTGCCAAGCGCGTTATTGCTTTTCTATCCCTAAGGTCTTGACAGTTTTCTAAATGCATATTCACCGAAACGTAGTCTGCAAAGCGGACGTCTTTCCTCATCAGATGTAGTATTTCTGAGAAGAAATCACCTTTGAAACCTAAACATCTTGATGGTGTATCCTTTGTTACTCTTGGAAAGTCCCAACCGGAGATTAATCCGTGTATTCTGTCAATGAAGGCTGTTTCTCTCATAAAATTCGGGATTTCGTTAAATAAGCCGTCGTCGACGTGCAGAGGTCTTCTATTTTCGTCTAGGCCTATATTTCCCATCATTACAAAGCCGCACTCAGATGTTCCCATAGCTTTGCCGCGGCTGAATCTGCCTGACTCTAGGTAAACTCTCAAGCCAGCAACTACTTCGCCTGCACTGTCTCCTTTTATGCTTTGAACTTCGTCAAGCACAATTGCGTCGTGTCTTGTGACGATACCGGGTGTTCCTGTTGCAACATTGTGAAATAACACAGCGGGGGTTACTTTGCCTCCTCCGATCACTCTGGCATATCTTGATAGGTTATCGTAAACGAAAGATTTTCCTGTTCCTTTTGGTGCAAGTTCAACCATGTTTACTCTGGGCTCGATCAATGGGATGACTCTAGTTAGGAGAACAAGTTTTTGTCTCTCTGTTAGCACTAGGGGATTAAAACCGATGCTTGATACCATGAGGTCTATCCATTCTTGTGTACTAAAGTAGCGTCTGCATTCAGCAAAGTATTTCACGTCGATGCTGTGAATTTGGAAGGGTTTGAAAGACCGCATCCATACTTGGCCTTGTTCTCCGTAGATTGATGGTGGGACATAGGATAGCTCTCCTATTCCCCATACTCCACTAGTCAACATAAGCTCGTTTTCCTCGACTATGGAGTCTACTATGTAAGCGTCGTTCATATCTAACAATGGAATTCTGAGTCGTCGTTGACCGATCTTTAGGTTAACTTCAACACTGTAGTCATCAAGAAGATGAACGGTTTCCATGCCGTAGAGCTTATTTTTTATCTCTTCTTTTTGCCCTTTGCTTGGAAGATACTTTGCAAGAAACTCGGCTATTTGTTGCCGACTTTTTTCTGTAAGTGTTCCTTTTTCGGCAAAGTTTGAAAGTATCCACTCCCCTACGTACGCCGGAATTGACCTAGCCCCAAATCCTGCTTGGTGTATCAGATTTTTGTCAATAATTACTTCACCGTAGTAATCTAATGCTTTTTGCTCAAACGTTTCCAATTTTTCACCTCAGATTAGTTCGTCACGTTTGAAGGATGTTTCCATCATAGACTTTATCTGGACGTCAAATTTCTCCTTCTTAGAGTAAGGTTTTCCTAAAAACGTATACTCGAAAATCATCTCTAGGCCCTTTGTCGCATCAAAGTCATTGTATAATCTGCAATAAAATTTTATCCTCTGTAGATCTGTAGGAGCAACCTTTTGAATTATCGGAATCGGCTCCACAGTTTCTACTCCAGGAGATACTATCGTGATTTTTACGTCCTCAAGAGGTGCAGAATTCTCATTTACTATTTCGATTTCAACAATGGCTTTTGTCAAGCGTCTGAACTCGTTCTGCAAAAGCCTTAAGCCCGGTTCTTTGAAGGCAACTGTACCTCCTTCGAATATTAGAAGAGGTACTACGGTTTCCTCGGGAGATAGTCCTCCGTGAACAAAGAAATGTTCGTCGGTTCTTTTGAAGCGATAGTATCCTCTAGCAATGAGAACATTTTCGAAAAGACCAAAAGATGTTGCGTCAAGAAAGTAGCATTGGAACTTGATATTTTCAGGTAGTTTTTCAAATTCCTCTTTTGATATGGAAATGAATCTGTGATGGGTTTGAAGCGTTTTTTCAGCGAAAAAAGCGGACTCTATTTCGTTGTGAACGCCGCTCGGAATGACAGTAGATCCATGGTCTGAGCAAACAATTATTTGTGCATTGTTGGCCAACATATTTCTGTTGAAAAATCCCGTTGCAAGATGTACTATGCTTCTTAAGTCATCCTCGACGGCTACAGAATGACGTTTACCAAGTCTTCTCTCGTCCTCATGCAAAATGTTATCGGTTTGTATACAGTTCACGAAAACAACGTCTTTAAAAGATGCTGCGAGAGTCTCTAGCTCGAGGGGGCTCCTTAAGTACATGAAGCGCCTGTCAGGAAAATATCGTGGCCACTCGTTCGAAAGGAGCGAGTCATAATCTGAAAGCACTTCGGATGCTTTAGGCTGTCCCGAAAGCAGGCAACGCTTTGAAACTTCGGTGTCAGAGGGAATCATAGAGAAATATGGAATTTTCTGAATTAGCCTAAATCCTTCCACTTGTAGCAAACTGGTTAAGGCATCTACAAATCGATAGTTGAAGTTATCGATTACCAAGACCAAAACGCACTTGTCACTTGTGCGCATGTTCATTATGTTCGGAAGAATTCGGTATACTATGTTTGAAAAGTTGCTTCTAAGATTGACGAAATTTGCATACAGCCAATCGCCATATATTTCTGATTGATGGCTTACCTCTGCATCGTCATTGTCAGTTTCCTCAAGCCAGAAGTGATACGGCAAGTATTGGTTCGTCACCCATTGAAGCATTCTTGGAGCATCCCAAGACATCTCTGGAGCTGGCGGAAGGTCAGGCTTCAATAGCAAATTCAATTTTCTGAATTCAGGTTGGATTGCTGTTTGCACTAGCGAGAATTTTTTCAGGAGAGAGATAAGAACAGTCTTCGTTAATGCGTTCGGAAACCTTTCCAATATTTGTGCGATTAACTTGAACTCTGCTGGGACAGAGCCGCTTGCCCACTCAATGATTCTTATAGCATCAGACTCAGAAATCCCATCCTTGAACTCTGAATTTAGAAAAATCTCTATATTGTTGACTGCTGCATCGATCTCTGTACTATCTATGGCAATGCTTGCAGGGTTCAGGCCAAGTTTTTTGATTGAATTGAAAATGTTACCAGATGCTCGTTCTCCGACTTCTTTTGGGTAGTTCTCCAGGACTGCGTATATGCTTAATGCTTTCTCTAGTCCCTTTGGGTTTTGCCAAAGAAGTTCGATAACTTCCCTTTCCTGTTCACTTTTCGCTCGTCTAAGCCAGCTTTCGATTTTCCTTTCAAATTCTCTTTGAACCAAGTTTCTACGCAAGTTTGCTTGGACTTCGTCTTTGCAAATGCTTACAGTGATTTTGGGCAAATCTTCTAGGGGCGTTGTTTCTGAACGCATCATCGGAGAAATAAATTTTGACAGAATAAAGTCTGTAAAGGTCAAACCTGTCTCTCTTTGCACTTGAAGATTCAGCAGATTCAACTCGATTATTTCCTCTTCTGTTACATCATTAGGAATACTGAATCCCCATTTCTCTGCAAGAAGAGTGCTTGGCATTACTTCCTTAAACTCTAAAGTTGCTTCGCCATATTTCGCGGTCAGCTTTTGAAGCCAGGCGAAGACTGTTGGGTTCTTCACTACAATCTTAATAGCCTTTTTTGATTTCAAGCAGTCAATTATTAGTTTGTATCCTTTGACGTAGTCGGATATGTCGTGGATCATTGTTGTGTTTGGGTCTTCGGTTTCCTCCAATCCTTGGGGATCATAGTGAATGAGTATTCTCGTGTCGTTCATGTTTCGCTCTCTCTTAGCAACTCTGTGAGGGTTTTATTCACTGCTTTTTTGTTGATGATGCGTTGTTCAAGGCTTTCATTAATTAGAGATCGGATACTTGTTTTGAAGCTTTGTTCATCGATGGGAAAAATGAATTGAACAATGACTTCGCCTTTTCCAAAGCCTTCTTCAATGCGTATCTCGTGTTTCTTTTCCTGATCAAAGAAGTTTATCTCCGTTTCTTTGCTCCAATTGTCTTCTTTGTCTTTCGTGATTAAACGGAATCTTTTGTTGCCTCCTTCGATGTTGATAGCTGTTTCAGATTTTATTTCGCTTCTTTGGGATTTGCTCTCTCGTGGATCCTCGCCATTACTTGTGGCGAAAACGATAGTGTCTTTTGCTGGTGGTTTCACTTCAAGTCTAGCGGATAATCGGTAGTGGACATTTGCACCTTTTCTGGTTTCTTCAATTTTAGGTTTGTACAAGGATTGAACTTGCCAGACCGGAGGATCAACTTTAATCTTGTTGTTCTCTATTTGCTCCTTCCCAATTTTTATCTTCTGAACATAATCTTGAGACTTATCACTGGTCCAATCTTTGACTGCTCTTAATCCAAATCCTGGATCTTCAGGAATGGAAACAAACAGTGTGTCCGAGATGTCGAGTACTTGTCCGAGCCTTTTGACGAGTGTTTTACTCTCATTTGTATGCCATAGGGCTTCGAGATCTCTTTGATTAGGGTCAAGAGAATTGAACCATTTTTGCATACCCTGTCGCAAGTCTTCCAGGGTGTTTCCTTCTATTGAAAATATGCTCTTCATCTCGTCCAGTATCTTGCTTTTCAGATGATCGAATCCTTCGTCGACGCATTTTTTGTCAACCATTAGCCTTGTAAGTATGTCGGTGGCTTTCTCCTCTGTTATCAACTCGTCATAATCGTAACCATAAATCTCTTGTACTTTGCCAAACACAAAATCATGAGGGACAGTCTCTGAGATTTTATTGAATGTCTCCAAGAATTTAGGCAATGACGGTGAAAGCTTTGCCTCGTATATTGATGATTTCGAAATCTGTGGAAGCGAGTCCCACCATAGTTTCAGGTTGTCGTATGCCTCAAAGACGGTTCTCTCGCCTATCTTCTCTGTGGCCTCAGAGCTAAATATGTCGGAAAGCCGATTAAGAAATGCTCGTTCTGCGCTGGATATCTGCCTATAGACAAGAACAGCGTTTGGATAATCGCCTTGAATGAGGGAGTATATAACGTCGAAATCTTTTATTGCAATGTCGCCGATTTCTGTTTCTTCTTTCTTTAATCTAACGCTATCTCCATACATTTTCATTACGATGCTTAGAAATAGAGAAAGAGATATTGGCCCCAGTCCGTATGGAGGATTCGTATATTTTTCAATAATGTTTTCTCTTATTTTGACTTTTGTTGTTTCTTTGATTTTGATTTGGCTCATCATGTCTGCAAGCGCTGGGAATACGGAGGAAAATTTTGAGGAGTCGGGTTCAATTTGGTATCGATAGATTGTACCTTCGGGTCGTCCGACTTGCCTCAAAACTCCCTGAACGGCTAGGCTGTTCTTAAGATATCTCATTTCCCCCTTGTCATTTGAGTAGGAAGAGTCTACCTCTATAGCCCATTTTGCTGAAAGAATTTTGTTGACCGCATCCTTAAGTGCAATGTTTTTGTTAGGCTGATACTTTGCTGTGTGAGACAAGTTGAAATCGATATGCTTGAATCGTGTTCTTTTTTCATAGATCGTGGCAAGACTCTTGTCGGGGGCGTCTGATGGATTTGTTATCTTGTCGAGAATGATCCTGCCTTGTTCTCCATACCATATCGAGTTTCGTCCCTCTATTACCTCTGTTTTGGTTAGATTGAGATGTTCCCATGCGCTTGAAATGAGTTCATTTAAGCGCGATTTGTCTTGAGTCGAAAATGATTCGTACTCTTTTGAGTCTTGAATGCTCTTGACGGCATTGAAATCGAGCACCAGATCAGTCCATTTCGTCGTTGACTTAGGGATAACTATCAATATTCTGTTTGATGTATTCTTTGCCGCAATCTTTCTAGCCCTATTTATATCATCTGGCTTTTCGCACAGAACGTAAAGAGCCCAACCTTCGAATGAATCCTTCAAATCCATTGGCGCTTTCAGTTGACGTTCAAGTGATTTGAAGAAATCTATCTTTTCTCCGCTGACTGACTCTGTACTGTCGAGGTCTGCAATGGTTACCAGTCTTCTTTTGAACCGTTTGTCTTCATTGTATGCAGCATTGTACCCTTTGGCTTCTAGGTAGACTTCGTCCTTTGTAAAGGGCGCTACAGTCTCTACTGCTTGGGCAATGTTTGTTGGATAGTTAGCTGTGTCCCTTTTGTATGCATCGATCAATGTGTCGAAATCTTGTGCTTCACTTTTTCTGAATTCATAGGCATCAGAAATTCCGTTGTAGAAAAGAACCTTTGCTTTGTGCAGTTTGTCAATTGTTGCTTTAATTCGACCTCGTTCCATTGGTGACTTTGGATATAACGCGAAAGCGAGATTGTCAAGGTCATTCTTTACTCCGATGATTTCATATATTAGCGTCACTTTGAGTATTCGTTCGGCTGTTTTGTCGCCTTCAATATCGATACTCTTCGCAACCTTGTTTAATTCTCGAACGGTTGCCTCGTAATCCATTAATATTCGTCTAGTTGTATCCTTTAGTTCCTTGTTGGTTGAAGTTAGGTTGTCTTTGAAATAAGTGAAAAGCAGGTCAGTTGTATAGAGATTTAGGCATTTTTGTTCGTCTAGAATATCAGTGTTGCTCACATAATATGGATATGATTGGTCTTCTGCTGCGAATTCACCAGAGAAAAATGTGAATACTGTTCGGTTATTGGAACCAACTTCGCTTGCAAGTTTCAGAATGCAATGAGTCGCCATAGGATGCATCGGGTATATTTTTTCCAAAATCTCTTCACGAATTGCAGCAGCGTCGAACGTCTCAAAGATGCCTATCCTTTTACATTCAGGTATCAACGTGTTGAATAGGCTACTATTTGGAACTACCTCATTCTTCCAGATCTCGGATTTTCTGTTTGGTACCACAATAGCTCCTATGATTTTTTCCATTCCTTCAGGTGTGAGACCGACTTCTTCCACCCTGTCAGCAACAACATCAAAATCTGCCTTATCTTCGGGTCGAGAATAATCCTTGATAGGTCTGTGCCCTGTGGAAAGAAACACAGCTGGAGCAGTCGATTTGCCCGCTTGTCTCCATCCTTGAGCACAAAATTGTGCAAAACTCTGACATATTTGGAGACTGATCCGTCTGTCTTTCAATGTGTATCCGAATTCGTCGAATACTACTAGTAGCCCTGCGTATTTTTCTTTGAACTTTGGATTCGATAGCAAATCTCTGAGAATTTCGACCAAATTACCTTTCTCATAGGTGAACTCCGTGTCAAGAATGCTCTTGTAGATTTCCTTGAATATTGTCATTGCCTCTTCTCGGTAGTCTTTCAGTCCTTCTATGAGTTTGTTTAAAGTGTATTCAGGATGTTTTTCCTGAAGCTCCTGAATAAATGCTTGAAGTTTAGGAAGACGTTTCTGTTGCTTGTCACTTTTTTGCCAGCTCTCCAGTCTTCTTAGTGCTTCAGTGAAGTGTGTATCCATGAAATAGCCGACTTCTTCTCTTTCGCACGCTTTGGCTATGGCTTGAAGAACGACTTCCTCAAAGTCATCTTTGTTTCCGAAGTCGCAGAGCGCAACAAGGTGTCTGCCCTCTTTTCTTAGAGCTTTAAGTTCCTTGGCCTTGGATTCGTCTACTTTTGCGTAATTTTTGAAAAATCCTTCTAGCTCTGGACTATTTGACTTGTTACTGAATAGGTTGGCTATCATTAAGCAAAGGTGGGATTTTCCTGTGCCGTAGTTGCCTGTTAGGAAGTAGAATCTTTTGTCTTTCGGAAGGAGTGCTCTCATTATTTTTTCTATGGCGTCACGATGAGATTTTATAGGAACGTAGCGAGTGATTCTTTCGAAGTTACTTTCTGGGTCAAGAAACTCTGTTCTGACATCAACTGCTGAAGCATATCCTGAGTGAATCTCTACAATTTCCTTAATTTTCATCATGTACCTGTCTCCTTTATGTGGGCTACTTGGTTTAGATGAATAATCCTGCTTTCATTCCTCGAGTTAAAAATCGATTTTGAGTCAAAAATATCTTCTTCCTGAACGAAGAAACAAAATATCTTCTTGGTCTCGTTGCTTCTAAGCTTGTCGACAAGATTTAGAAATTCGCCTTTTTCCCTATCGGACCAAGTGTTTATTAGAAAATCGATGTTATCAACTGTTACGACAGCTTCGTTTATGGTTAGATTGAGCAGATATTTCTTAAGGTGCGAGACGTCAAATGTGTCAACTGTTTTGGATAGGCTTTCGTCATTTGAGAAGACATCAAGTAGATCTAGATACTCGGCTTTGATTTTTTGTGCGAGCAGTTTTGCGAATTTTGTCTTTCCCGAGTTTGCTGGTCCTAGGATCATTATTGTTCTATATTGTTCTTTGGCTTGAAAATCGATAAGCGAGGGCAGGTCTATAAGGCTATTTTCTTTCATTTCTTAAACCCTCGTAATACATTTTGAGCAAGTTCTCAATGGTGATTCCTTCTCTGAAACGTATTTGGTCAAGGTCTGCTTTTCGTTCCATGTACAGTAATCCTTTTTGGTGTGCTTGCTCAAGTATTTTCCGCATTGTACTTTCCTCTAAGTTAAGTATTCTTCCAGGAGAATTTGATTCATGAATCAAGGCTTCCATGGAAACCCCGCTCGCGGTGGGATTGTATCTTTGTCGGAATATGAGGATTGTTGCTGTCAAGATGTCCGTGGGGATATAGTCTGGTCTGTGGAAGGTATAGCTGCTGTTTTCTTTGGTGATCAAGGCAAGTTTGCTTAAGGCTTTGTTTGTATATGTATCTAGTACAATCGCTATTTCTCGCGGGATTTTTTTGGTCATTGTGAACTTTGTTAGTTTTTCTCTGAGGTGATCGAATGCTGCTTTTGCATCTTTGGAGGTTACTTTTTGCTTTGTTGGGAATACGTCGTTCATTAAGGTGTTCCATATTAGCCATTTCTTGTTCGAGGCTACGTTGTAGTGAAGTATCCACAAGGTTCCCGTATACTCTAGGTAAGGGTCCCCCTCTATGATGGTCTTGCCTAGTTGAGTAATTGTCAGTTTCTTAGGATTGACTAAATCGAATGCCACAGCTACTGAGCATAGAGCTTCGGCATGTCTCTTCGTCAATCCTAAGTGGGATATGTACTCTGTCCGTAATATTTTGAGCTTGTCAGAATTTTTGGCAGCAAACTGAAGAAATTGAGAAAGATATGAAAATTGAACAGCAAAACTATTGGTAACCTGAATCTTGAAGCCTTTGAGCTGATTCATATGAGACGCAGGGTGTGATTTCAATTCCTGCTGTTCTGCAGAGCATGGTGCTTTTGCTTCGAAGTTAGTGATTTTCGTATTTCGATAAGTCATTTCAGTTCCCATTTTCTTCTACCACGTTTGGGTAACATCGTATTCACTTTAAGCTTTCTTCAATAATTTTCTTTTCTTCTTCACTTATTCCATAGATTTTGTAGACTATCTCGTCAATTTCAGCATCAGCTTTCTCTATTTCCTCTTCCATCATTGCCTTCTCATCAGCCTCATTGTCATCCAGTTCAGAGAGACGCTTATTAAGGAAGAGCATTTTGTCTACAAGTCTGACGAGAGGTTGTTGATATTCTAAGATGGTCTTTATAGGAAGTTTAGACAAAAACCCAAGTGTCACCTGTGTTGTCAAACTCATTCCTACATTATATGAATACTCATAGAAGAAATGGATTAACTTGGAGTTCAATATCCCAAGGGTATAGAGAAATTGAGGTTTGGCCAAGCTCTTATGAAAAATAGAGTATACTGTATTAAAGGCCAGGGGTCCATTTTCAGCGAATGTGCCTTCTACTCTTGGCGATATTCTCTTGACTAGAATTTTTGGTCCAAGAAATGCTTCTTCTTTGTAATCTATTCCTTGAAGATTTCGTGGAATAAAATATGGTTCTGAAAGATAATATCTATGCACCTGTGATCCCGAAATACATTCTTGAGTATAAAATTCTGTTTTCTCAAGAGAACTTATCTGAAGTGCATCTTTCTCGACGCTCAATTTGGTCCCACATTTTCTACACAGTTTTTCTGAGGAACCATAGTATTTTGTTTGGGCTTCATTGTAATTACCGCATTCGCTACATTTTACGATCAGACTTTTCTGCCCCAGCTCAATACCCCTCTTTCTTTCGAAGATGTCTCCTAACTGTTCTGAATCTCTTGCAATCTTGTTTAACACATTTTGGATATCTGCACTCAATGATAAGGAAAAAACAAGTGAAGGATTATTCATGAACATCTCTTGACCTATTCTACCTTTCCCAGTCAAATCATACCCATCAAAAAATGAAATATCCACACTGGAATCATCCTTTCCGTTTTTGGTGAGCAGCCCAATTGCATCTGAGGCAACTCCTGGAAATTGTCCAAAATCGATGATATGTTTTATCTGATGGTTGGTCAAAATCTCTTTTCTGACAGAATAGTAAGCTTCATTCTTGATGACTACCTTAGGCAAAAGGAAACCAAAATACCCATTGAGCTTCAACTTTCTTAGAGATTCTAGTATAAACAATGCACATAGGTTAATATTTCTTTCACTTAATTTCCATTTTTTTGCAGAGATTCTATTTACATGACTTGATATCTTAGAACCCCAAGGTGGATTTCCTACAACTATGTCAAAACCGCCCTCATTGCTTTTGGTAGGCTTAAGAAAGACTTCTGGAAATTCCAACCACCAGTGCAGAAAACTATTCTTTGGTGCGTTAGCAATTTTCTCAATTCTCTCATCTCGCAAAATCTCCTTACCACATATCGCTTTATTCAAAAATGATTGGTACTCATCTTCTTTAATCTCATATCCGAAAAAGGTGGCAAGCCAGGCGTCAGCAATGCTTTTCAGATCTTTCTTCAGTCTCTCCCATTCTTTGAGTTTCGCCTTCTTTCTCTCAACATCCTCAATTTCGTTAGTCGTAACTTCCATTTCGCTGAATATCCGCAAAGCTTTAGGAATAAACTCCTTTTGAAAAACTGGATAATAGAGTGTACTCTGGAACATCTTGGAGTCATTTGCTTCATTGCTTGTGGGCAAAGCCGCTAAATCATCCAAATCAGTTCCGAGGAGGGAATTGCCTGTTTTCAAATGATGATCCAAGAAAGTAAGGGGCTTCCTATAATCGGCAGTAATCAACCAAAGAGAAAGCTTCGCCAGCTCTGTAGCTAGCTCATTCAAATCAACCCCAAAAATACATCTTTCGACAATTTTTCGCCTCCAATACAGGGGGGATGTGTCAACTAGGTCATTTTCCCACTCAGTTGAATACAATGACTCCACAAAATAGTTGGACAGAAAGTACGAAGCATTAACAAGAAAATGCCCACTTCCCATTGCGGGGTCCAGAACCTTAGTGGATAATACATTCTTTTCCAGAAAAGAGAGAATTTCTTTGTCGATGAATTTTTCGATACTTTTCTTCTCTTTTAAATCAACTGCAATTTTATGAGCCTCCATAAGCTTATGTACAGAGGTATGCAACTCCTTGTCGATTTCTGCGAGGTATTGACCAGCTATGTTTTCCACAATGTGCCGAACTATCTCTTCAGGAGTGTAATAGCTACCAGTAACCTTGCGCTCTTGGCTTGACTGTGAAAAATAGATATCACCTGGCTCAATCACTATATCTGTTCTTGTTACCTTTCCAGCTTTAGACTCAGGTATAAATCTGTAAACTTTCTCTTCTTTCCGCCTAACCATCCTTTCTGGAGCAATAAACAGTTGATATTCAAGAATACCTTCATAGAGCCCTCCCAAGTGTCTTACAGATAAGTCATTATAATCTATGGGTATAATACCGTCTCTTTCTTCCCTGAACCCCAGATTAAACAAAGCTTCTGATAAGTAAGCATCGCAAATAACATGGTTAACCAAATATGGCTTTTCACTGTCATCAAACAATCCGCCATTAAAAGGAGGAATACCAAGAGCTCTATTCCCATTGTTAATCCAACTAAACACCTCTAGAAGCGTATTCCACATTTCTCTTCCATTTGGGTCTTGAACTCCCTTACAGTGATTCTCTTTAGCAAGACTCATCAACTTCACTATACTTTTTTCATAATATTCGAGATTCTGAAGTGGCAAGAAGCCCCTCGCCTCAGCGTAAAGAATGAAAAGAACCCTATAGAGTAGGAATATTGAATTATTGAAAACAGCTCTCTTCTCCTCTTCTGTATAAGACTTCTTACATTCTGACCGAATAAAACCCATACAAATTTTGCCAAGTATGTCTTCCATCTTGCCCTTAAGATGCTCCTCAATCTGTCTAGTAGCCTCCTCAGACTCTAGCCTATTCACATCAAGGCGATACTTGCCCTTCTCATCAACCAGAAAAGCCTGTGCACCAAAGAACTCCGCAAACAGACTCATCTCTATCGAATCGCTCGTTCTCAAAACTTCATTAAGATTGATTTGGAAATACGTTTCGAAAGGAGCTTTCTCCTTGACGCAATATAAACGCCAAAGTTTCCCATTAGTTAACATGCCCCACTTTAAACCAGCTTTCTTGAGCGCCAAAACCAACGCAACACCATAGTTTCTCCCCTTTACAGTCTCATTCAACCCCTCATCAAAATCTACAACAAAACATATGGACAAAACTTTCTCTCGACCTCTATCTTCATACAAGGTGATAACATTACCTCGCAGTTCACTTCTTACAAAACCTAACACATCAAGCACTGGACCCAGAAAAGAAGATACGTACAACTCTAGCGAACTCTTATCAGCCTTCAAGGACCATTCCCTCAAAGTCTCAAGAAGGTGCAATAGCGGACTTTTCTGCAAGGCAGCCAATTGCGAGTCAAGATAAGCATGAGCAAACAAAACACCCCTATCTTTGATTTCCGGCATGGTAACCAATGCCCATCACCCCACAACGCTTTGCCTAATAATACAGTCACGCCAATCTTCTATTAAGAACTTCGCTATTATGAATGATATCTCACTGTTAGCCCGGTCAAAGGGCAGCTTTTCCTGTTCAATAATCTCATTTATCCACTCAACCACACGAGAAGCAAAAGTCATCTCTATGTAATGCATAGACAACTAAGTCGCACTCCTAGGCGTCAATGGCTCATGGCTAAGCAAGGGGTATACCCATTCTTTAAATTCCCAAGGCATCTAAAAAGCCAATGATTAACTTGCATAATACTAAATATAAATCTGTTGAGAATTATCCAGTCACATTGGACACCGTTAGAAAAATTAATGAGAAAGCTGTGTTCAGACAAACATAATGCCTACGGTGAAACTGTTGAACAAAATAGTCGGCGTTGTTTACCCTGTTCCTATTCGACTTGTTGACAGATTGTTGGTTGAGCATAGAAATGTGTTCGTAAAATATGTTGCACGAACGACTAACCTTAGAATAGCTCCCAAACATAAAGTAGTGTTCTATGCTTCTCATGGTTCAAAAGAAGTAGTCGGCGAAGGCACAATTGAATCGATAGAATTTCTAACGCCAAATGAAGCCATAGAGAAATACCGAGGCCGAGTATTTCTAAACAAAGATGAACTGACTGCATATACCGTGAGCCAGCCAAAAAGAACCACATCAAAGAAAATGCTTACACTAACCTTGTCCAAACTCCGACAATACCCCCATGGAATAAAGTATGAAAGACCCGTCACAATGGCAGGAGAATACTTGACCAAAGAAAAGTACAGTACACTCTTGCAGAAAATCTGAGTAAAAATAGCAACGTGGACTGAAGGAAACCGCTGACTATGGTCAAAATTACAATCCAAAACATTCTATCAACAATCACGCTTGAACACGAGCTGGACTTAGAAAGCATTCGCAACGCATGCGTCAAAGAATGCTTCTTCGAAACATTAACCAACGGAAAATACACCTTCCGTGTACCCCTTCGAGCACCAAAACCCAAAATGACCCTACTAATCTACAAAACTGGAAAAATCATATGCACAGGCGCCAAAACAATAAAAAACGCCCTACACTGCACCAAACACTTAGCCAACCGCCTCAAAAAGGCGGGCATCAACGTCCCAACAAAACCAGGATCCCAGTCAACGCGAACAATTTGAAAATGAGATCAAACGGTTGGAAGAGTCGCTTGCCGGCAACAAATTCTACAAGCCCTTCCAAAAGAAGCCGAGCTTAATGCCAGGAGTGTCCTCGTAGTATGGTCGTGGTTGCGGGTTCGCCAACCGTGAAGGCTACATCATCAACCGATAGAATAACAAACTGAACACTACGTACATGGGGATGTCCGTCGTAGAAACCTGCAGAAAAAAAGAATTCTTTTTTTGTATGATTGTTGCAATGTTCTTCTCTACAGGATATTCCTTGCATGAGGAGGCTTCCATGGAAGTGGCATTTCTGAAACAAAAAGCCTAGGGTTTTATGCAAAAAGGGTAGGGGGTAGGGGTAGGTCCGTATTGGTTAAAATTTCAACCAATAGAATTAGACAAAAAGCTAGGGTTAGACAAGATTTTCTGCAGAAACCCCTATGCTTTTAACGTACACTCTAGGAATCTCCGCTTTTCAGCTGGATGTCGCTTGCGTGGTCAACCATGAACGCGATTAACTCGCCTAAACAGGTAAATTAACAGCTCCTTGTTTTTTATCTCAGTTGTTGTTGTTCTCTGGATTTTTTGCTTACCAACAACAACTCCCATCCTCTGAAGCCATTGTAACAGGTTCTGCAGGTCCTGTTTCTTCGCGTGTTGTTATTTGCTGAATTTTTTGGCTGAACAACAACTCCCATTCGCTTCAGTTTCATGCGAATGGCGTCAGGCTTGAGGTTGACGCCGCGTGGAGAAGGGTACTGCCTCAGTTGTCGTCGTCTGTGGTTTTTTGCTTGACGACGACAAGTGCGCGTTGCATCAACTTCTCTAATAAGGGCCCCTTAGAAGATAGACCCCCTCCCCCCTACGTTTTTGAGAAAAACCCCACTCAAAGTACATGGGGCTAGTTCGAACTGAGATTAACAGCGATAGCTAGAGCCAAAACGTATCCGCTTGATGGTTTTCTATAACTGTAATCCCACAAATCTTCAATGAGGCTAGCATGCTTGCCAGAGATCAGCAGTTCTATTTTGACTCATGAGTATCCGTTGCCACGCCTTTTTCTCCCTTCTTTGCCTCTGTCATCCTATAAATTCCCTTTGGCAATGTCCCAACATTCCTGATGCTTGTTTGGAGTTGCTTAGCCACATCTTCCGGGTTAACGGTTTTCGAACTTTTCTTTTCTTCACTCATTTTCTCACCTCCGTTTTGCTTATATGTGCAGCTTCTGTAATTTGATTCAGCACTTTGTTTAGCAGCTCCGTTTCCTTTGGGTATAATTTCCTTAACGAAGCTCTTAGTCCTTGCAACCTTTCTTCCGGGATGGAGGGAAGCTCTCTGAGCACTCTTGCGGCGAGTCCTGGCTCTATGGCTGAAGGCATTCTCACGTAGATTGTTCCTTCTTCAATTATTATTTCAGGCATTACAGGCTGCTTTAAAGTTATTCGATGTCTCAACGGAACAGGCTTCCCAAAAATTTGTCGATTCAAACATATGCGCCACCCATCCTTCTGAATTAATGTTCCAAAGGCTTCTTCAATCCATTTTCCAGCCTCTTCGGGGTCGAGCTTAGATATTGATAGCCCTTGTAGAAGGGTATACATGGCTAAGGCCCCTATTCTGCTCGCGAAGAGTCTTGTAAACTCCTCGTTCGAAAGTTTCCCTGCGCTTGCGCCTTCTAGAATGTCATTGAACAGGTGCATAGAGAGTATCGAGAAAAGGCTTCGTTGAACATGCTTCTTATCTACTGCCTCAACCGTTAACTTGTAAAAAGCCCTTTTTCCAATGAAACTTTCTTTCTTAACTGTTCCTCCACGTACCAACCTTGACAAGCTTCGGGCCACTGTGGCTCTGCTTATTGGACGTGCTCTCCTAGCAGCCTGCGTCACAATATCCGTAAAGGTCATCCCCCACTCGGAACCAGCAAGAATCTCGAGTAGTATTTCTTCCACAGGTCTAGGTTCGCCACCGCGCCTACCCAAAGCATTGTCTCCTTTGAGACTTAAAGTATCATTTGATACTATTTAAATATAACGGTATCATACTTCATCCATTAGGAATCAACTATGTCTAACCCCGTTGTATTCGCAAGAATGCCCAAGGAAGAAATCGAACTTGTGAAAAAAGTAGCCAAGGCAAGAGGCGAGGATCTGAGCGATTTCGTACGACGAGCCATCAAAATGGAACTGGCAAGACTCTCCTTCCTAAGCAATGCCGAGAAGAAAGCCCTTGGCCTATCAACAAAAAACCAGTAAGGAGACCTGAAACCCCATGGATGACGACAAGTTCCAACTCGCCAAGACACTAGCCGAAATACGCAATAGCTTCCAAGCCTGCGCCGAGTCCATTGACGCCTACCTAAACTTCATAGGAAAAATCTACGACACGGAAACTGACGAGCTGTACTCAAAACTCCCATGGGAAAAGCGTGAAGGCAACAAGGGACCATTCGAACTAACCTCCGCCAAAACATGCGGCAACAACGACCTGTTCAGACATCTACAAGCCATCCTCAAACAAAACAACCGCCGCTATACCGGGAAGGCCTGGCTTCACTATTACTGGCTTGGGCAAAACGACGACAACACAATCTTTAGACGACGAAAAGGAGTCGGCAAGACCAATGAGTGAAAGCAGCAAAGTTGTCACTTCGCCGTTATGGCGTTTCCGTAAAGAGTGGTGCAGTAAATGCCCTTACAAAGACGCGTGTTCCAGCGACAAATCAATTGAGTTCCGTTGCATAGAGGCTCTAATCGCCCTTTCCCTATCAAGACTAACTGAGAAAACAGTTCTCTCCAATGCTCACCTTTGAAGTTGGCTACATGGGCACTTGTGATTCATGCCTTCGCTTTCAGTCTTTCCATGCAGAAAACACTTGGCTTGCAACTTGTCGCTCTCAAAACAAAAACGTAAGCCTACCAGATCCAGCTTGCGAGCATTATGCTGATGAAAAGTTGCTCGATGTTTTGGAGCGCCTCTTTATCAACCGATGGGACACCTATGCAACTCAAAAGGAAGACGGACAATATGTACGCGTCGATGAGCCTTTAACTAAAGTTTTGAGGCGCCATATAGCTGGAGAAATTACGGTCGGAGCGTATCAGATAAACCCAGGCAATAACATGGTTAAGTGGCTTGTTTTTGACGTGGATCCTGAGCATGTTGGAGACCCTAAACAAGTTGCATCCAGCCTTTTGAGGGAATGTGCGTCTCGTTTTCACGAGCTTGCAGTTCTCTTAGAGGCTAGTCGACATCCTGACCCTAGCTTCCATATCTGGGTTTTCTTTGAACCTGAAATTCCAGCGAAGGCAGCGCGTTGGTTAGGCCGCAAAATTCTGGAAAACATAGGCATTGTTGTGGAGCTATTCCCGAAGCAAGACACAGTAAACCTCGGCGATTTAGCGCGCGCGCCGCTTCAGATCTGTGCATAAAGCCTAAGACGAAGCCTAGCAGAATTGAGATGCTGAAAGAAATGGTCAGAGCTCTAGGCTTGAACCCTGAAGAAATCTTGACAAAAGAAGCATTGTCAATGCCGCACAGAACAGTAATAACGGCGGGTAGAGACGAAGGTCAACTAGAAACGCTGCTGAAAGCATTAAAGCAGAAGCTCAAACAAGAACTGACAGAAACACCTATGCCAGCACCTAAAACGGTATAAATTACAACACGGGAATGGTAGCCCGGGAGAGATTCGAATTCTCGGCACGACTATTTTTAATGTCGCCTTTCTGAAGGTTGACAGTTTTAAACGCTCAAGTAAAATCAAAAGCCGCCCACAATTTGAAGTCGATTTTCTGCCGTTCTACGCTCAAAACGAGCGAAAATTGAGCGAATTTAATGTTTTGAATATGGTGCGGGGGACAGGGTTTGAACCCACGCAGCCTACTAACCGAATGTGAATGCTGGTGGCTTATGGGGTTCTGTTTTCAACGTCGCCATCACAGCTAGGCATATCGCTCAGAAGCGGTCGTTGTGGCTTCCTTCCGGGTGATTGAAAGTGTATATTTTGCTGCCGAGTGTCTGCTCCCACTGTTCAACGTTTAACTCCGCCTGAACATCAATCCATCGTCATCATGTAGTTTGTATATGCAGCAGCATTTCAGCTTACAATGCCTAAGCCTTGCGGGCGTTAGTAGAGCCTTTGCCTCAAGCTTATTT
>Ga0315280_10005139_pt1 | contig 18852 bp, 17 predicted proteins | sample YL17G06_40_MG_FD_203697 | JGI IMG/M metagenome (GOLD analysis project Ga0315280, IMG submission 203697) | Sediment microbial communities from Yellowstone Lake, YNP, Wyoming, USA - YL17G06_40 | ecosystem: Environmental > Aquatic > Freshwater > Lake > Sediment | place: USA: Wyoming | collected... | reverse complement strand
ATCTCCATTCTGCAATCTGTAATCTCTACCCGATTGTAACCTTTCAAAACCGCTGCTGTTGGCGTGTCTGATCGCTGTGCCGCTCACAGCATGAAGATCTTCTATGAAGCATTCGCCATTCTGGCTCATTTTCACCCTCGCGTGATGACGGCTGATGTAACTTTCAGGATCATTGATAGCTATGTCCGGCAAGCCTGAGAATCCTTTCCTTCTGCAGTCATCGCTACACGGAATGTGATATTTTCCGATGATCAAGTCATTTCGGATCAGGAATTTGCGACCGCTCGCAACTATGTGAGGACCAGCGGATTGGATTATTCGTCCTCCTAGTACGTTGAGCATATCATCCGCAGTCTGGAATCTGTCAGAAGGTTGGTAACTCAGAGCCTTCTTTAGGATTAGGAGCCGGTCTCTTGGAATTCTCTGGAGTTCCGCTCTCCGTGTTTCATCATAATCTCCTGCAGAATTCCTTAGATACTGCGGATTGAGGCCGGTGTACATGAAGAGTATCGTGGCAGCGACCGAGTAAAGATCAGAGCTAGGACTCGCTAACCCTAACCCGAGTTCAGGCGCCGAGTAGCCCGGTTTTACTATTTGAGACCATTGAATGGCAGATGGTGATAACTGGTTGAAGCCTTCCTTCACCGTTCCAAAATCGATTAGCACTGGGTCTTTCTCAGGGTCAGGCGTTGTGATAAGATTGTGAGGGGATATGTCACGATGTAGAATGTTGTCTTGGTGCAAGGCTCTGACGATGCTCAGGATCATCATGGAATATTCTTCCACGTATTCGAAATCTGAGGGATTGACAGATCGAAATTCGTCATCTATGCTTTTCCCGTTGACGAATTCCAGTACAAGTGAGCTCGGCGCATTTACTCGGTCGACATCTATGAATTGAACAATGTGCCCTCGATAGTTAGGGTCTAGGGGATATCCCTGATTGGCCTTGTTTTCCTGCATAATCATTGGTTTCGTTCCGGTCAGCCTTTCGAGAACCACAGCTTCGATCCTGAGTTTGTCAAGATTCAATCTAACTTGATCCGGCGGCCCTTCACTCAGCGGTTCTTTTATGGCAACTAGCATTCCATTGTCTGCGCGTGCCTTCCAGACCCTACCTAGGCCTCCGCTGCCGAGGAGTGACTCGATCTTGTAGTTCCCGCGTTGGCCTCTAACATTGTCCCCTTTGCGCAGACCCATCCACGTATCCCAGAATTGCAGTTACTACTTTGTCATCTCTCCAGGACCCTGCAACTCGACGATTACTACAGTTATGTTGTCCTTGCCGCCTCGATCTTTCGCGAGCGTAACAAGTTTCGCGCATGCATATTGAGGATCGGACGATTGCATTACAATCGAATGAATTTCTGCGTCAGTCACGGGTTCCCACAGTCCATCGGAGCAGAGCAGGATCCGGTCGCCAGGAGCCAAAGTAACCGTTGACACAGCGACTTGGATGTCCGTGGAGGCGCCTACTGCACGTGTAATTATGTTGCGACCCGGATAATGCCGTGCTTGATCCGGCGGCACCTTGCCTGCGTCCATCAACTCCTGTACTTCGGAGTGATCTTTTGTCAGCTGCCTAATCTCCCCCCTGTTTACCAAATAGGCCCGTGAATCGCCAACATGCGCTACGTAGGCTGATCTACCCTCAATAAAGGTGGCTACGATGGTTGTCGCCAGACCCTCGCTCTCGCGATGCCCCATCCCATACTTGACAACTGCATCATTAGAATTCTCGATGCAAGTCCGGAGACTCTCACTAAGTCCCTTGTCTTCACCGCGAATAATGTGCTCTGAGGCTCGTACAGCCAACGTTTGAAGTGTGAGCCTCGATGCGACTTCTCCCTTTTGGCTTCCGCCAACACCATCTGCCACGGCACATAGAACAGTTGAGGTAGGTTTCGATTCAAATGCCCTCAGCACTTCTATGGCCAGGAGTGAATCTTCATTGTTGGTACGAACGTTGCCAACATCCGTCAAGTATCCGACACGATACTGAATGCCGCTAGCACGTACCGATGGCTCGACTCTCGGTGGCGCCGGTGGGCCTCCGCGGTGACGTCGCAAAAGTAGAGCCACCCCCGCCAGTGCCACGACAAGAATCAAGACAATGTACAGGTTGGTGTAGTCTTTCTTCCAGCTAGCTTCAATTCTGTAGGGTCTATCTGCTCGCAATTGCAGCGTGCTATTGGTTTCAGTATTACCGTCGAAGATCCAACGTACAAATCGCCATTGGCAAAAGGAAAGCGGTCCGATGCTGAAGCCGCATTTCATGTCGGACAGGGCGGTCAAAGTGTGCGTTGAGTTAGGGGACCAGTCCAGAGTCGTCGGCGTTGTGGTTATGGTTGAAGACTTTCCGTCTATGATCACGGATTGCATACCCGCGTCAGTTTGGATTATAACGGTGATGGGCTGCTGGAAGTTTGCAGTTTCATTCAGGGGCCCATTCATCGTTACTTGCGATGGATTCGCATATCCAGAGTAGCACTCGATTCCTAGTGTAGCACTGCAGCTCCAATTTGTGAAATTGTAGCCGGAATTTGGTTTGGCTTCAATGCGCACAATCTCGCCAGCGTTCACCCACTGGGTCGCAGGCTGCGTTAGGCCGGCTCCCCCAGGTTTAACTTGCATATTGAGCAGGTACTGGTGTGCGTAGAAAAATGTCAGCCGACCTGACTGAGTGACGCGCCCCTGTGTGACGTTGCTAATCAACCAGCGTTCCGCTGCAATTGATCCGAGGATGGAATGCGCAATATACCACGTTGAGTTGAAATCTGCCCAGACTGTTTGTGGCTGCATGTCTATTGCTGTTCGAGTGCCGTTCACATCCCCAAACATCGTACTGGTGAAGTTGGGTCCAACTGTACTTGGCTTAGTCTGCCCGTACAGCGTACTGAACGAGACCACCTGAGCGAACTGATGGTAATACGTGAAGTTGAGCGTGGTGGTGCCCTCAGTCACAAGTCCAGAACTGTCTTTCACAGCCCAGCGCTCATTCTCAGTGAAGCCTGGCAGCAGCTTTGAGACAGACCAAGTTGACCCAACGTCAACTGTAAGCGTCTGCGGCGACTCTTGAAGCGTAAGCTGGTTCAGCACAGTGCCATTCCGATTGTAAGTGGTCAGTGTTGGATGACCGGGAGGCGCAACTCCCAACGATACATTGTATCTCACAATTACGGTTACTTGGTTAGAGGTTGTTCCGAGCTTGTTGCCGACGGACGCTGAGTAAACAAGGCTATTCGAAGCCGTAGTCGACGTGATTGAAATGAGAACTAACAGAAGGCACGTGAGGTCCTTCGATTTTTTCATATCTTTCGTTTTTGACCTATGCTGAGTGTGCATTTAAAACATATGCAACCAGAACGTACGGCATAGTCAACCTATTTCTGACTGAACTGGAATGTTACGTAGCCTCCCCTTTTTGGAGTGTAGGCCAATGCAACGATATCTTTGTCCCGGAGCTCTGCCTTCTCAAACGGCTTCAACGTCTTCAGCTCTCCCGTCTTTGATTTGATCGCCGTTCGATTGACACTGTTCAGATCTTCCAACAGACAGCGACCATCTGTTTCTACCCAAATTCGCGCATGATGCTTCTCGACAAACTTCTTGGGATCAACTATCCGAACATGAACCGGACGCGTAAAACCAAGTTCCTTGCAGCTACGGTCACATGTATGCTCTCTTCCGATGTCTGTGAATCCGGATCTTAACTCAATGACTGTACCTCCGAAGACTATGTGAGGAAACAGCCCCGTTACACCAATCGACTTCTCGATTATCGTAGACATCGCGGCGGCGGATTGGAATCGCTGATTGGGATCTGGCGACATAGCGGTCTCAATTATCTCTGACAAAGCCCTTGGAATTGTGCTATCAACTTGGTTAACGGTCGTGGTCATTACTTGCGAGTCGGACATGAAGTCGCCGGGGTTTCGTCCTGTGAGGGCATTGAACATTGTCGCACCGACTGAGAAGATGTCCGATCGCTCGTCTGACCGACCCTGAAGCAGCTCTGGTGACGAGAAACCTTTCTTGAAGATGACCTTGCCGTAACGCGGCTTTCGTGCTATTCCGTGAGCTTGGCTCGTCCCGAAATCTATCAGTACAATACCTCGAGCTGGATTCAGAATGATGTTGGTAGGAGATATGTCCCGGTGTATGATTCCCTGAGAATGTAGCACGTCCACGACTTTCAGAAGGCTTGCAATGTAGGTCATTGCAACAGTCTGGCTAAACCGCCGGTCTCTGATCGCGTCGCTCATTGTCGGTCCATCAATAAACTCCAGAACCAGCAGTGGCTCGGGTCCGTCGATTGACCGATCGACATATCTAGCCACGTGCTCTCGAATCAAACGGTGCTTCTCGTCAGAAGTCAACTTACTTGACTCATCGTTTACAGATTTCAGAACCTCTGACTCTAGAAGAAGTCGTTCTACGATAATGCGTTCATCACCATTCTCCACATGTGGTTCTTTCACAACGACGACTCTTCCACCACGAACGTCGATAGCTTGCCAGATAATGCCCATGCCTCCTTCAGAGATCTTTCTCTCCAGACGGTAGACCCCACGCTCGCACTGAACCTTAGAGCCCTTGGCAAGTGCCAAATTCGGAACCATAACCTCAAGTTTTGTTCCACGAAAATCTCGAAGTACCTAAAATTCGTTTCTTGGCGACTATCCCTGATCACATCGCAAGTTGTAAATATCAAGTTCATGCCCTATGGCTTGAGTAACTTGTCGGATAGGCATGTTTCAAGAATCGCTGTCACGGCGCTCTTGATGTCGGCAATCATCACGATTGCTTTTGTGCCAGGATTAGCTTATTCATCGGCAATCGTAGCGCAGACGATCACGCAAACGGTAACAACGACCTTACTTAGCAATTCGACATCGCTCACGGTAGTGATTTTCACTAGAAACATGACGACGACAGAGAGCCACTCATCTAACATGACCATAACGTCGACGTTCACGACGTCAATGCTGTCCGGGTCCGACCTTACAACGTTAGGACTAGCTGCAGTCGCCGTAGCAGCCCTGATTATTGCAGTTTATTCGTTGCTGAGACGGCGCGCGTCCGTTCGCCCTCCTGCAGCTGGTCCTCAGCCCGGACCGTACCCCGGTGCGGCAGGACGAGCTCTAGTCTGTCCGTCATGTGGTACAAGCAACAAGCCGAGCGCCGCATTCTGCAGACGTTGTCGGACAAGGTTGCGCTAGTCGCATCGGGCACACAGTCCAATTTAAGAGGGTTATTTGTAAAGTCGTGTCCTATCAGAGTCAGGCATTTCTGAATCCGTCTCAGCCACACGAAAGCCACATCGAGGACAGTAAATCGACTTAGATGTAATCTTGAAACCACACTTGACGCAGAATCTTCCACAACTAACTTGCAGTGGACTGCGTCCCGGGGGCTCCCATGGTCTCGTATTTGAGATACAGGATCGTGCTCTATTGATCTTATCGTTTTTCTCGCGGATAGCCGCAACCGTGTGCACATAGCTGACCATGACTGCGACTATTGCAACTGGCCACGCGACAAAGAGGAAGACTACGACTATTACAGCGTAGATTAATCCAGACTTGCTACCTGCATAGATCACACCTGCGCCAGGGAGGAGAAAATTGATCGCTATCCCGGCAGAGTATGATTTTGCCGATGTGGGTTGTGCCAGTCCGGCACTGGATTTTGAAGTTGGCGATTCTTCCTGAATCCAACCACCCTCTTTCGCCAGGAATATCAGTCGATCTTTCTTGCAAAACCAACGCCGCGTATCTTCGTCATCAAGCCGCATTTCTTCGCCGCAAACTTTGCATCTCGGCGAAAGCCGCAAGGCGCAACTGCCGTGCCTTTCAATAATGGAATGTTCCGATAGTAGGTAAAGATAGATGCCGCCGAAGCGCGGGATGCAGGATGAACAGCAGTCCCGCTATCAGTTGCATCCCAAGGGTCGTTTCCTCACCCAGTGATCTTGGCGGGGGCGTCATAAGATTCAGCGTGGCTAAGAGTAAGAAGAAGGTGCCGAAGATTAACCAAAATGCGTTTTCGAAGACCATCTTGTCGAACTGTTTCAGTGAACCATACCTGCGGAAGAGCCCTTCTTTCAATGCCATGTATCCTGCAATACTCGGAATTGTCGAAAGAATGGTAGCAGCGAGAACAACCGTGCTGTCTGTCCCCAGGAATCCAACCAATGCCAAGTAAAGTGTGAGGTCGAAGAGACCGATGAAGAATGCCATGACTAGTCCGACAAAGAGCATGACCCTAAGCATAGATGATGTGCCTTGGCTCTGACTTGGACGGCCCCAATGTCGGGTTCCAGTTGAGATTTGTGCCCCGCACTTGACACAGAATTGTGTTGAGGGTCTATTGACTGTACTGCAGACGGGACATGTGAAATCCTTCCTATCTACATATGGTGCGCCGATGGGGCTGCGTTGACGCATCAACGACACGAAAGTTGTTTCAACTTGAGGAAGAAAGATCGTGAGACCGAAAGCCAATGTGAGAAAAATCCGAGCAGAATAGTGTGAACTTGGAGAGAGACCTACAACCCAGGGCCACCATGAAACACCGACGCTCGGGAGTATTACTGTACTCTTGGGCCACCAATCAGGGTACTGGATGGGAACAAATGCAAGTACTACAGCCAACATCGCTAACAGGTACAATCCTACTGCAAGAGACTGCTGCAACCGCCGTCTGATTCGAGGATTCAAAAGATGTCCACATTGACGAGCATCTACAGGATTCACTTTTTATGACTTTCCAGCCACCACTTTGCGATAGGTCGTAACGTCCCACGTTACCCGTACCTTCATGGGCATACGTGGTTGGATTGCTCAAGCCTGTTGGTCTAGAGCATCAGGAGCCACTCATGTCAGGCCGGGTTGTTTCTAACCCCAAATCTCTCGGCTGTAAGCGTGAGCAACTCAATTCAGTTTGACATAGGTCATAGAGAAAGCGACAGTTGGCGTATACTCAATGGTCAGTTGCAAAGTCCTAGTTTGGATCGATCAGCATACGGCCGGCCGTCAGTATGGAAAAGGTAAAATGCGCATCGCTGGCATGCCGGACTGTGCTCTTTATGAAGAACACCTTTCTGGCCGTGTTCCTGTGCATTATAGCGCTTTCCGTTTCCGGATTGTCACCGGCTGTGCGCGCTGATCCTCTAAGGTCTTTTGCGCCGCTCTCCAACCAAGTAGGCCATTCCATCACCATAAGAGTCGTCTTGATCGGAATCAACGATATCGATCAGTCGCAGCTAACCTGGGGGCTGGAGTCGTTGATTTACCCTGCGATACAAATAAACCATAGTCCGACCGGACTGCAAGACCTCACGTACGGCTCCAGTTTTACGGTGAAGTACGACATTCAGACAGCAACTCCAGCTGCGACTGCTGAACTAACGGCCTTCCTACAAAGCATCGCAACCACCATGAAGGTTCCGGAGATCCTACAGGGAACCGGTTACTCGACCTCGAACAGTGACGCAAGCAGCTATACGGTTATACCTGCAGATCAAACAGAGGACTGGGTGAACGCTCACATCTCTGATCTAGGCGGAATCCCGAACGACGGTTACACATTGATTGTCACTGACCTCTCACCCATTTCATCACTGCACCACTATTACCAGAAGACGTACACAGATCTCGACACAGCTTCTACAGAAGCATCGGACTACAAGTACGTTTGGCCATTGACGGATTGGATGTTTTCCTGGGGAGGTCGCTACGATTTCTATTACCTTGATCTCTCCGCCGGTGATCCTAAGTTTGACTATTCGGTGACCGGTCATATTCCGATACAGGATTTCGAAACTCGGTACTACTCAGGCGAAAAGGTACATTTCAGCAGAACCGTATCCACCGTAACGGAGTATGTTTCAAGTTACATAGCGGAAGCCGTAAGGAACCTATTCCTACCAAGCTATGTATATGCCCCAACCTACTCTGCATCTTACAAGATTGAGATCAATGTGTTCGACGATACTGGTAGAGTCTCAGATGCCAACATCGCCGAGTTCCTTTCGACATCGAGAGTGAAGAACGCATTTACTGGATTAATCCCATACGCGTCATGGGATGTGTCGGTCACCACGCGAGAACTATCCGACGATCCTAGATTGGCGGACGTTGTGTCGAGGAGCATTCTGTTTTCGCGAGACGTAACTGGCAGCTACGATAATCTTCCGGTCCATATAGACTACTATGACTCTCAGCCAATCTACGCGTACCTTCAAAACCATTTGACACAATACACAAGCAGTAGCAATGGGACTGTCATCCTTCCAACATTCGAATTCATATTCAGAGGTTCAAGCCGGTTTGCAGACACATGGGAGGAGAGTATCGGCGGCAAATCATCAGGGGATTTTGACGCGTCAAGGAGAACGTTTGGCGGCGTAGCCTTAGGCGATATGGTGATTATAGGCCTAAGCGAGAGAAGCCTGTTCGCGTTTGGCTACGGATTAGCCCACGATACCATCCATGAGAACGGGCATCAACTTGGCCTGATGCACCCGCACAGCTACGGACCAACCGAAGATTATGTGTCTTCTCCAATGTCGTACACAACTTACCCTTACGACTTTAGCCAATTTGACATTGACGCCATACAACGAGCCCACGCAGATTACTTCTTCTCTAGCGTTCAAGGCGTACTTGGGGCTTCAGCGTCAGCTGGGCTGATCAGTATGGATGCCAAGTCCCTCATGGCACAAGCCAACACTGAATACGAATCCGGAGTCAATAGCTATGCGGCGAAGAAATATGCGGACGCATTAAACGATTTGCAGAAAGCATCGAAACTGCTTGATCAGGCCTTTGCTTCAGAGCTCTCCGCAATAGAAAAAGCCTCATCTGACTTTCGCGACCTGCTCGCTGCAGCAGCACAGCAAAAAGCCCAGGGAAATCTGGGCATGGCATATCAGCTTCTCACAGAAGCAAGCAGATCCACCACCGCCCAGATGCAGACTAAGAATTCGCTGCTCCTTGGACTCAGCGCCGGCCTCATCGCTGGCGTGGTGATAGGCATTGCGGCCACGCTGTTCGTACGTCGGAGAAAACCAGTAGCCATGAGACAAAGATACCGCGTTTGTCCAACTTGCGGATTGGCAAATAGACTCAACGCAAGATACTGCGTCAGAGATCGCACACGGTTAATCTAGAGGCTTCATCGTGAGACCCAATGCGGCGATCGAGATGGACAGCTCTTGTTCAGTCTTGTAGCGCGACCTGCAAGCGCATTCCAAACACACATTCGGGAACAACACCTACGGGTTCAGGATCACCTAAGTAATCCAAGGAATCAGGTAAACTGTCCCATATGAAATTTGATTCTGCCAAGGCTTTTAGAAGTATTTCTCAGAACTTAGCCATTCTCCACAAATGTTGAATTCCAAACCAATTGAGTTCGGGAGCCACGTGACTTTCGATGCAAAGAGGCTTGATCATTCTCGTCGTATCTATCATCGCGGTGGTCGCGGGGGGAGGCTTGCCTTTCGCAGGATACCAAGCTAGTTCTACGATAATTACAGTGACAAGCACTCACTCCTTCCAGACCGCCACAACATTAGCAAGCGGATCAGTCACCATTTCATCAGTCACGACACAGGTGACAAACCAAAATGACGCTTACAGTCACAACTATAGTCTAGACTCACCTGGCTCCGAATACTGCGGCTTGTATGATGGGAAATATATGACCCTGGATCTTGGCGTCGTCGTCATAAGTTTCAGCACCAAAGGCAATGACCCTGTTGACTTCTGGATGTTGAATTCACAGTAGTGGACGGCTTGGAAAGCAATCAAATCATGCGATGCAGATCGAGCATATGGTGGCATGGCTTCGCGGTTTGGAGTGAGTAGCTGGCAAACAACCGTCAACGTCCCTTCAACTGGCGTTTACTATTTTGTTTTCATGAATTCCAATGACCATTCAGTTTCTGCCTCGCTTTCTGTCACGAGCCTTACCGCTACTCAGACCACCGTGATACTCTGGTCAAGTAGCTACAGTACGGAATCATCAACTCGGCCTACACAAACACTGTCAACAAATCAGCAACCTGCAGGTTTAGGAGTGGCATGCTTCCTAGGCGCAACCTTCCTCTTTGTCGGCGGAGTCGCGTGTGCTTTCTTCTTTGTACGATCACGTGGCGAGATGAATCACAGTGGCAGCGGAGGTACGAGAATGTATGAGGATACTGTATCGTCGCAGGCTAAAGTCGCTATTCCCCCCGCCGAGACAGAGAAAGCTGATACAACTGTACCAAAAGCAAAGGGTAGGGGTGGCAGGAAAAGAGCAGCGGTCACCTATTGCTCCCAGTGTGGCACAGAGATCCCAAAGGACAGCATGTTCTGCAAACAGTGTGGAACCAAAGTCCAGTAGCCGTGGCAGTAGGCAATTTCATTGCCCATCTTTCCCGATCTTCAGAAGTACATACTGTCTAATCAGACTGCTTGCATCGACCTATTGCCCGTTTGATTCTCTGGTCGGGGATCTGGTAGGTCGCAGATGAGAATCTACCATCGACCACTCTTGTAGTATGAGACCGCGAAATATGGGCCTCTATATTGATGATATGCCAAAGCGACTATGTCGCCCTCAGAAAGCCGGTATCTCATTCCGGGAGCCAGTCTCTCCAAGTAAGGAGAGGGTTGTGGGCGCGCGTATTGTCCAACATGGAAAATGGCTGTTCCATTTAAGCTCCGAAGGTCATCTATCCAACACCCGCCCATGGTATCGAGTTCTATTCTCGCATGGTGCCTGCTGATATATCCTCGCACATCCATGATCGGGATATCGGGTGCACGCAAGAACCCTTTACGCACACAATCATTTGACGGACAACTTGTGTGAAAACGTCCGATCACACATGATCCACGGAGTGGGTAAATCAGTCCACCAACTACCAAGCAGGGTCTAAGAAATGACAATCAGAACCTCCCCTACCCAGACCATGAAACGACCTAATGCAGCAAAACAAGGTTCGAACTCCTGAACTCTTCAACCTTCGATTGCAAAACGATTGCATTTCGATTGTGCTTGGGAATTCAGGATCTCTGGTAAGGGTCAGTCAGCGGTCTTCCTGCCGCGAGGCCTTACGGACACTGGTTGCCTTGTTCCGGCATGTCGCGTTTTGTTGCTGTCGTCATTGCAGTCATCGTGACGAATCTGGATGACTCTGGATTTGACGGCGTCGCGCTCTAACGCAGCATATTTGGGGGCCTCGGTTCCGGCACTGGTTGTGCAACAGGCATGCAACTCAGGATTGAATAACCTTGACGAACGTCTGTTTGCTTCGGAGATGGTATGTGATGGAATTCTGCTCGTATTGTCAGAAGTGGATTGAGCCTAAGAAAGGCGTGACGGACCTGGTTGCTGGCGGCTTGTCGTTGGGGCTGATCGGATTAGCGATTGGCGGTGCGCACTATCTCCTCAAGGGTCACAGATGCCCAATCTGCAACAACGTTATCAAAGGACATGGAATGAGGCCGCAACTTCCAATCCAAGCAATACAGCCACCCCAGAACCTAAACCAATACGCTCCAACACTCCTACCCACACAACACGCAGCCCAATACCTGCCGATCCTGCCAGTTACCCAAACAACTCCCATGACTACCCAGCACTGTCCACGTTGCTCCAAAACAATGGTCTACAAACACCGATACTGGCACTGCTACGACTGCAGAACTACAACGGTTGCACGAATACCCACAATCTGAACACCGACAATCGCCCTCAAACCTAAAGCACGCCTTGTTTCTAATCTTGATTCCAATTCGCCGAGACGTTTTTTGCGCATAATACATCATTCAAGTTCATCCATAACGAAAGGCCATGCATCAGATCTACGACCTTCAGTACGGCGGGACCCGTCTATCGGTTCCCTCCTTCGCAACCCCTGGTCACCAGGACCCAGAAAACTCTCAACCAATCCAAGCACAGCCACCGCAGCAACAGCTTATGCACATCGGCGAAGAAGACAGGTCCAAATGAGCCCTGCGATCGTGTGTCCGCGTTGTGACTATGAGAATCCGCCGCATATTGATTTCCGCTACAAATCTGGATCATCGCTCAGAGAAAGTACTAGGATTTGATCTCATTTCAACAAGTCAACATTGCATGTGCGCCATCTAGACTAAGGTGTGACTTCCTTAGTGGTCTTCTGTTTAATCGTGTGAGTCGTAATGGAAGGCGGTCACATGGGCATTAGTTATGATAGTAGGGTGAATCTCGGCAAATCGGACTACTCGCGGTCGGCTCCGTCCTCGGGATTCTCCTTGGCGTTTTTCTTACGTCTTCTGTGCTTTGCCTCCGTCTTCTTGGATTCTTCCGCTATCTGTGTGGATTCACTCTCTGCTACTTTCGTCGTTACTTCTTCAGGTGCTTGGCCTGGACCGGTTACCTCGGTGACCGGTGGGGTGACATCGATGACAACAGGCCCTCGTTCGTCATACACCATTGTGTGGTCACGCCTTCTTCTTGAGAGGCGTCTATAAGCGACGATTCCTCCCACAACCGCTGCTGCAATGACTACGATAATCAAGTAGAGTATCGAGTAATCCGTTCTCCATGTCGCAGATATTGACTTAGGGCCATCCATTACAACACTGCTCTGCACATCGCTAGTTGACATATCGCCGGCCCACTTATCGAAGACATACCTTGCCCCAAGCGGCCCCACCAATCCTGGCATTGGTATCGTTCGGGTGTCGAGCGAGAATGGAACCGTGGAGCCATCATCATACCAACCTGTCCCGCTCGTTGTGCCATAAGGCGACGTGACTGAGAGGTAGTATTGCTTCTTGTACGAGAATGTTAGTTGAGTATCCGTGCTCACGGAGGTTGAGGATGATTCGCAATAGTAGCGTGTTCTATTATCCTGCGATATGTAACTGTCAACCGATATTGAATGTGTTTCGCCGATCGTGAACGTTAGTTGCTGTGATTGTCCTCCCTCAACGGTGCCTACCTGTGTGCCATCAACGTACAGCTTTGTGGAGAGTGAAGGTGGTAGACCCGCGACGTTGACACTTGACACGTATTGCGCTAAGCTGGCGACCATGCTCACGTCGTCCACGAAAGCGAAGTAATCCGCATAACTGTACTGTGGACATAGGTACAGATAGCCATACTGATCCATGCAATAGTAGGTTTGCGAGATGAGTTGTTCGTTGCCATGTCCATCAAACTCGATTGTAACAGGCTGTCCGGCATATGCTGTGCTAACGTCGTATGTGATCGGCGTCCACGCTTGAGAACCGGACTCGGTCCACTGTTGTATGGTCGAACCGTCCGAGGCTTTCAAAACGATTGTGAGGCTAGCACCTTGCTCGGTCCTATACCATGCCGAGAACTTTGCCTTTGACTTAGCAGGAATTGTCACTACCTGAGAGAGTGTTCCTGGCTTAGATGCGGTCCCAACCTTTGCCGAATATTGACCTGAATGAGGTGGATGAGAAAGGGCATCATAGTAACCTTGCGCTATGTTCACTGAGTAGGAATTCACGGCTTTCCAGCCTTTGAGTGCATTTTCGAATCCCCCATTTGTGACGAGCTCCTGTCCCTGTGCGAAAGACAGCGGCAGCACAGAAAATGGCATGCTCATACACAAAATCGAAAGAAGAAGCAACTTCAAACTGAAGTGATGACGCATAGCCCGACGACTCGACTGGGCACGTATACATTGAAAAGTCTTGCCTTGCCGATCATGTTGCTCACGTTGGATTAGGAAAACCCAGATCGCACTCAAATCTTACGTTCGGCCAGAGTTCCAGATCTCTAAGCAAGCAATTCAGATGCCCTACGTCATGAGTTCACCTATGTTGCCAACGAGAACGATTAAATCCACCCCAAATCAGAAGGACGTCAATTGAAATCACTATGAGGGCTCTAGCAGCGCTGGCATGCCTTGCACTTGCCTGCTTCATCCTGATTGCGGATGCGCCGATTCCAGTCGGCTCGCAATATGTGCCATGCGATATCGTGAACGTTACTCTCAGTTATTCAGACCCCGCTCCTGCGGGACAGCCCATACAGATAACCTCCCGTGTCACGGTTTCTTGCGAGATGTACGCCTACTACTTGATTAAGGTTGAACTTGCTGACCGGTCCTCCAAGCTGGTCTTGTCGAGCAGTACCTACAGCTACTATGCGACAACTTCAAGCGTCGTTGCAACTCTTACCAACGATGCTACGGCGCCTCAGACGGCAGGTAACTGGCCATTGCAGATCAACGTAATCGTTACACGTCAGCAGGGGGGTCAAGTAATGGCGTCGACATCGCAAATCTTCTCGATCACCGTCGTCCCCTACACTCAGACCCTTACGACGACACAGGAAGTCTCTACAACCACGAATACCGAGACCCTTTCATCTGCAACATCCGTCACAAGTACAGGCGTTTCCTCCGTCCAAACGTCGAGGCCAACTACATCAACGCAAAACACAGGAATTCCGAGTGGACTACCAACCAACGCTCAACTTGCGGTCATTCTTGTGATAGGTGCAATGGTCTTTGCTCTGTACCTAATGAGAAAGCGCGCAAAGCGACGAGGAGCAGCAGATAAGACAAAAGTCTACTAACTCCCAGCGAATCAATCTTTTGATGGCATTGCAGCGGAAGCCTGCACGGACAGAAACCGTTCAGCAGTCACGACGACGCATAATAGACGCGAGTATGCTCCTTACGCTTCTGGATTTTAGAAGTCCGGTATCGCGATCCAATGACTAATGCTGCAATCAATACGAGTGTGAGAGCAATAATCGCCGCATTTAATCTATCAGAAGTTAGCCACGACTGGGTCAACGATCGCACCTGTACCGCACTGTGAGTCTGAGTTAATGTAATCACCTGAACGATATTGGCCGTGCTGTAAATCGGATGTGACAGGTTCTCGACCTTAGATAAGGTCAATTTGAGAGTGACACTGTTGAATGAAATGTTGTGAAATATTAGGTAGTAGTCTCCTGAATCCGGCGGCGTCCAGTCAATGGAGTATGACCTTATCTGCTTCTCCGCAAAGACGAAATCAAACTCGCTGAAGCATCCATGATGCAGGAAGGATTCGTACTGTTGGGGAGTCATAATGTAAAAGTTCACGGGCATATCAGCTGCGATTGTTCCGACAAGTCTGTCCGTTAGATCTGCATGTAACTCGTAAGGGAAGTGATAGCACCCAGTATCAGTATAACCCGGCACATCTTGCGTTGTAAGCACCACTGCTGTCGTTGATGACGAGCTTATGGTGGTCATCCCCTTCGAAATAGTGCCATATTCCGTCACTGTACTGACATTGGTCGAATATGCGATACTTGTGTAGGTCGTGTAACTCTGACTGAGCGCACCGGGCGCATAGAGGACTGGGCAGAGAACTGCGAGAGCAAGGAGAAATGAAATCAGTCTAACGATTCCCGCGTGTGAACCGCGCGGCTTCAATGTCGACTCGATACGACTCTTTCGGCGGTTCTTGTTCATGCAATCTCAACGCCCGGCGTCATCACGCCCCAACGATGGTCGAACTGTAGGATAGGTTGAAAAACTTGCCTGAAAAAAGCCTCAGGTTAAGGCAAGTCACAGCACCCCAAGTTGCATGCGGTAATTGGATACTGTGCCACTTCCTAGAACGACATCGCGCCAAATGTCAGAATACACGTGTTTTGTCATCACGAGACGCCTGTTTACTTGCAGCCCCATTCTTGAGAAAACGCGTAAGCGATTCAACATATTCCGCTTCATTGATTTCTCCGGCAAAGAATGCTTCTTGAAGTCGATCTCTGTATTTCATGAAATCTGGATTCAATGCCGGTGGAATATTCCCTTCGGTAGCGCTTGGCGAGCTTTTCGATACCGATATGGCTATGATCTCGTTGTTCGACTGACGCAGATCACTGCCACCAAAGAATCGTGTCATAATCATTGTCGAGAAGAAGACAGCTAATCCGACCAAGGCAATTGCTGCAATCGATTCCCAAGTTTCAGCCCTGAACACTAGCTGAAACACGGCTAGTCGATTTGCCGATGTGGGAGCTTCTATCTTCGTGGACGTAACGGGCACAGTCAGAACAAGTTGACTCGTGGTCAACAGTGCAACGCCGTATGATTCAATTTGCAGGCTGAAACGTGATGAGAACTGCTGTGAATATCCAAGCCGAAATGCGTTGTCGTCCAGTTCAATGTGTTTGCTTTGCCTCATTCCCGGATCGATAGACTTGAACGTGATTTCGCTCGTAAAGTCCGGCGGACACCCGGGACACGTGTATGGTTTCCAGAAACTGAATCGAACAACGAGATCACTTACGTGTAGATTGGTCGGGTTGTATACTGTTACGTCAACTGCGACAACGCCATAACCCTTGAACGCCATCTCGGACTTCTCAATGCGAATACACTCTGCGTTCTGACATGTTGAATAGGATGCCGTTGTCAAAGTTGTTGTCTGGATAGTTGCAAGCATCTGAGTTGTGTAAGTCTGTGAAGTTGGTGGTAGAAAACCAACGGGGATAAGAGGCGTAACGATTAGGATTAGTGCTGAAATAGCTGTGAGAATTGAGATCACTAGTCGTCTGTGTGGTGACACGACTGACACACGCCAGCTCATAAAAGAGTTGCACAGCAGATAGGTAAATCTGATGTTAGGACTCCTAATTACTAACTCGCTGAAGCTGTGGTATGATCAATAATTGGACTGTCTTCAATTGCTTATTGTCTCTTCCCGCAATGACGACAGAAAGTCGAGTGGGCAGATATGCTGTACCCACAGTACTGACAAAACACCACTGGACCAGCTCCTCCGTCCGACTTCGGCGTCTCATACAGTTCGGCTAATCTCTTCTCTTGCGGAACGTCCCAAATTCGTGTTCCGTCTATCTTCTCCCAGACCCTAGTTACAGCCTCCAAGATTCGTTCTCCCATCCGCCAGATAACGATACCCCCGACGAGTAGCACACTTACTTGAAGGAGTGGGACTAGCAAAATATCCCCTCTTTCTTGAGCAATAAATGCCGTCCACGCTATTACCGGGACACATACTGCTATTGCTATCCATAGTTCCTTGCTAAAGGCGCCCACAATAATCACTCCAGAATCATGCTATTAATTCAACTTAAGAATTGATCGAGAGGAAGTCGCCGGTTGCATTGGAGAAGACAAGATCTTGCGACACTATGTGGCTGCGAGAGGGGTTGTGCAGCGAATGCTTTAATTCGCCTGGAAATTCTCCTCCACCAAGAGCACGAATGCATTCAGCGGGGTCGGTTATTCGATGTGAACGTGCTTCTTACAGAGTCTTGAGGAAGATCTCTGAGGGCGGAATGGGAGTAGTCTGGGAAGCCAATTCAATCAAGAACAATCGTCGTCTTGTTGTCAAAGAGCCGCTGAGCAACAATGACCACGATCGCATGAAGGTTGAACGATTGCTCATAGAGGCTCTGGTTCTTCGCACGATAAATGATGAGCTAGTGGAAGCTGCATCTGAAGAAGATCGGTTGATACACCTCCATGTAGTAAGATATCTCGATCAATTAAGCGATCCAAGTCATCCGATCCTGGTGCTCGAATTCATTGATGGAAAATCGATGACTGCCGGATTCAAGGGAAAGGCTCTGGCGGAGAGAGAGGCAGTGCAGGAAACCGTGAATTTGCTAACCGTGGTTTCAGCCATACACTCCCGAGGGGTCATTCACAGAGACATATCTCCAAGCAACATTATTCTCAGCCCATCCAGAGGTCAAGTGCTAATTGATTTTGGGGCGAGCAGAGTCCTCAATCGTACCGCAAGGTCACACGGTCTCCAGTCCGGCAGAGTAGTCTTCAAAAAAGGGTTCTCCGCCCCCGAACTACTTGACGGTCGTTCTGACGTGAGATCCGACGTTTTCTCTGTCGGAGCTACGTTGCTCTATCTCCTGACGGCGCGAAATCCGGGGGACTTCTTTTCGAACTCGGATAAGATATGGGACAGACCACTTAGCACTCTGAAACTTCGTATCTCTAGCATAGTGTCTGATGTAATTCAACAAGCTATGGCCCCTGATCCTCAAGAAAGGTTCGAATCAGCTAAAGAAATGCTGCATCCGCTGACTGAGTGGCTTCAATCATAGACGCTTAGCGCTTTTTCCGATCCATCTGATCCAGAATTACCTGAGCTGTGTTTCATTGACCGCTTCATCATTTACTATTCTACAACGATCAAGAGTGAATCTTTCTTTACTGTGTCGCCTTCTTTTACGCGAATCGACTTGACGTGCCCCGAAACCGGAGAGGCGATCTCATTCTGCATCTTCATCGCCTCCAAGATCAATAGCGGACCGCCGGATTGAACCTCGTCGCCCTCCTTGACGAGTATGCTTGTTATTCGCCCGGGCATTAGGGCATGTATCTCGCCGCTGATGCCCTTCTGCGCAGGCGGCGCATAGCCCTTCGGTCCAACGGGCAGCAAGGATGTCGTGAACGGAAGGCCTGCCAGGTAGACATCAACCCGATCATTGCTCATTATGCGAGTTCGAGCACGAACCGTTGCCTCGCCGAATCTAACAATCCAGTAAGGATTCTCCTCGGCAGTTACTGATTCAATTTCAAAGACCTTGTCGTGCAGTTTCACTCGGAATCTGTCTTTGCGGGCTGGTTCGACCGAGACGACGTAGCTTCTGTCGTCTACTTGGATTCTATATGTGCGCAGCAAGTTCTCCACCTCATTTCGAGTGTGTCATGTGGATTGTTCTGGCGTATGCACGCCACCGTGCCCCTTGGCTCATCGTTTGTTGGTTCGGAAATCGCGTTGGATTAGCCGTCTTACCGATTGCAGCTGCGACGACTGCGAACTCTTCTAGCCTTGCCACATA
>Ga0315280_10005138_pt1 | contig 18853 bp, 18 predicted proteins | sample YL17G06_40_MG_FD_203697 | JGI IMG/M metagenome (GOLD analysis project Ga0315280, IMG submission 203697) | Sediment microbial communities from Yellowstone Lake, YNP, Wyoming, USA - YL17G06_40 | ecosystem: Environmental > Aquatic > Freshwater > Lake > Sediment | place: USA: Wyoming | collected... | reverse complement strand
ACAAAACTTCATCAGCCTCTCCCGCGTTCCAAGGGAAACCCGAGGCTGAAGCACAAGAAACGCTGAAAAGCGAGTCACAGAAAAAATCTGCTAAAGCAGAAAGGAATTATTTAACTCGCCTGCGCGCATCTGCATCAACAAGACGAGGTCGGGCTCTCCAAACATAAACGGTAACCACTTAATCCGCCTGCGCTCTTTGCAAAAAGAGGGGAGTTGGAAATTTCCAAGTCGGCTTGGTGATTGCTATTGTTTCCGCGCATAGATCGTCTCTGTCTTGTAACCTATTCTCATCCATCCATCGTATAAATACGCGTATATCGTGTAGTACCCCGTTTCCTTGGGCGTGAACTCAGCGGAGTAGCGGGCTTCCTCTCCAACGGGAAGATCCTTTATGTCTGTTGTAGCCTGCTGTTCATTCTTTCCTGAGGGGTTTCCACCCAAAATTCCAGTTTCAGTCCACCATTTTTTCTCAAGCCCTTGATGGTTGCCTCGGCACTGAGCGCGCGCGCTAAAATGTAAAGAGAATTCCTCCTCTTAGGCAAGGCTTTTATGGTTATAAATAGTACGAACTCACATTAGTGATTTGCATGTCCTATCTAGTTAAAGATTATATGAGTCGGGATATAGTAACGGTCGATGTTGACGTATCCGCTCTTGTAGTTTCCAAGCTTATGGCGGAGAAGGGTATTGGTTATATCATTGTTTTGGAGAGAACTCAACCAGCTGGCATTGTGACGGAGCGGGACCTAGTCATGAAGGTTATGGCTAAGGAGAAAGACCCATCAACGCTCAAAGTTTCCGAAGCCATGTCAACTCCTCTCATCACCGTCGGTCTAGATGCGACTGTTGAGGACGCGGTAAAGGCTATGGCAAAACATAGAATACGAAGGGTGCCTGTAGTTAGCGACAATACCATACACGGGATATTTACTACTCGAGACCTTACAAAAAATTTCAGCAAGTATGAAGACAGAGTTACAAGGGACCTCATCAGTGCACAAGCCCTCTATGGTTATTCCCTCAACTTAAACTTCTAGAAAGGCAAGACACATGTTTGTGTCGCGCGCATGGCTGTTCCGAAAATGGCCAAAAATGGTTTTGAATCCGTTTTGCATAGTTGAATTATGGACTTGTTTGATGAGCGTATTCTATCTGTCCTCAGCGCGCGCAATGGGGGCTTTTGAACCAAACCAGGAAATGACCATATGCTTATCCGCGGACACGCAGGTAAAAATGAGCGGTAACCGTTATGAATGAGCTTGAAAGACTTGCTGAATTACTCACAAAGAAAAGACAAATTGATTCAGATATATCGAGCATCATAAGGCGACCCTCCCTGCGCGCGTGTGATGCCTGTGAGTAGACGTAGATTTTATGACAGAACAGAATGTCAGAATTGCATCTACAAGGGAAGCACCTACTGCTGGCGACAATGCCCATACAACATATGGAAGAAGGAAGACTACTGAGCGCGCGCTTCTTCACACTCAAACGCTATCTTTCGGCTTCGAAGACCTTGGAGAACGCCTCCAAGCGCGCGCGCTTGACATGGAATCCTTTTCCCTGATAGCCTTCATCAACATAAGAGAGTGTTCTCGCATGATACAAGCGCGCTAGTATGCGGCGAATATTGTGATGGATAAGTTGAAGAGCGTAATTGTGGAACCATCTAGTAGCAGTGCGATGTCAACAGGTAAGATGATTCGGCATGGGAATGCTGTTTAGCATTAGACGGCTAATCAACTGAGAAAACAAAAAAGGAGCCCTATACAAGACAACCGAAACCGATCAGGCCTGACAGAAAAAAGGGGAAACGGTTAGAACCCTACCATGTGTCTGATGAGTGTAGAGCGAATGTCTCACATACGTCCTCACAGTGCCTCACGGCTGTCTCATGAGTATCTCTTACCCTGTAACCTTTTAAAATGGAACGATCAACACTTATACGGACCAGAAAACAATGTTATGGTATCCTGATGAGTCTTTCGTCATACAAGTTCATGAAGAAATGTTGAAGAAATATGGAGGTTATCCAGGGTTCGAGCGTGGGATCAACCTTTTCAATGTAGTTCTGGCGGAAGTCAAGGCTAGTAGAGGTACCATATACAGAAAAGCGGCCATTTTTCTCAAGAGAATCGTATTTGTGAGGATTTTCCAAGACGGGAATCACAGAACGGCTTATGAGGTTACAGACACCTTTCTTCGGATGAATGGAGGAGGAATCAAGATCACAGATAAACAAAAAATAATTAGGTTAATAAAAGACATTAACCAATATAGTATTGAACAAGTAGAGGATTGGCTAGAAAATGGCAAAGTGCCATAGAGATCCGATTAAGGTTCTACACGAGAGCATTAGAGATAACCATGAAATTCTCAAGGGCCTTAATTGTGGATCAAAAAAAGTAAGAAACTAATCGAGAAAAATCCACAGTGCTTGTTTTTCCGCCCAGATCCGGCATGGAAGCAAAAGGATAGATGGTGAATGGATTGCCCCTATCATGGGGGAGCCAGGATTTGGAACGGGCCCTTATGGCAACTTGGATTTTGACAGGAACCTGCGAATCAGAGGCGCGCGCTGTTACTTCATGTTTATTGCTTTCTGATACTGAGGCCTTATTATCGTTGCTTTGGTTAGTTTCTTGAAGTTTTCACTCTTTTCCGTGTGCACTGGCACCACGCATCTTGGATCGATTTTCTCCACTAGGCAACGCAGGTCTTCTTTGGAGCAGTGTCCAGAAGCATGTGCTTGATGAAAGCCCAGATTGAAGTGTTCTAGCCATCTCCGCATCACTGACAGTTCTATCTGGTCCATCCCGCCTTCCGAAAACGGCTCAGACATACTGTGAATGAACTCGCCGCCGTCGGGCTTTATATCCACAAGTTCAACGAAATTCGGCAGATCCAGGTTTAACAAGCACGTTTGACAGTTTTCCCGTATATGCTTGTAGCTCACTGCGTTTTCAAGATAAGGCCTTTCCCAATTGTAATAATCAGTTTCTACGTATTCTCCGCTCTTCTTTCTTCTCGCGTAGATGATGATGTTCTCATCCTTCAAGGGATCAGGCAAGTGCAGAACCCTGTCATCCTTCAGCTTAGAGAGCAAATGCGCAACCCTCATCGATATGATGAATTTTCTACCAGACTCCTTCGCGACCTCGTAGAACGTCCTTATTCTATCCACATCTCGACCATAGAAGGTGGTTATGGCGAGTTTTTTGGTCTTGGAAATCACATTCTTTGCTTGTCTCTTAACATCGCTTTCGCTGAGATTCTCTCCTTTCTCCTTTCGACCCAGCCTTGTTCCCTCACAAATGAGTGCTATAGGCTTGCACGAGGCTGCTCTGTTAGCGAACTCCTCAGTCATGAAGCTCGCAGGGCCATGTCTTCTCAGGTCGCCTGTGTAGGCTATTGTGCCTTCGGATGTGTGAATCAAAAAGCCGTATGCCCCGGGCACAGAATGGTCCACATGAATGGGTTCAACAACAAGGTTGTCCACATTGATCTTCTGTCCAGTTCTAAAGGTTTTGTAAACGTGTTCTCCAAGAGTCTCAGGCTTCTTCTTCTCAGGCTGAAAGGATTCTATTATCTTGAGGGTACATTCGCCAACGTAGACAGGTATAGATTCATCAAGATACTGCAGATGCGAACAGTGGTCCATGTGTGAATGAGACAGGAACACTGCGTCAAAGCGAGGCTTTTCATACTTGAGATCTGTGAACTTTAACATTTCTTTCGAGTAGAGACCACTTATTCTCGGAAGTATTCCAAGTTCCAAGTCGTCGGCTGCACCGGCCGATTTCCTTGCGGACAGCCAACCAGTATAATACTCTTTGCCTTTGGCAAAAGACAACCCAAAATCAAAAAACACACGCGTGCTTTGATCTTCAACAAGAATCTTGTTCCCACCGATCTCGTCAACGCCGCCGAAAAAAGCCAGCTTAACCATAGTCAAGCATGAGAACAAAAAGAAGATTTAAAACTATGCAAAAGTATGCGCTAGGCTTCTCTCTTCATTTCTCACTTGCGCTAATTTCTGATATGTGAAGCGTGCGCGCTAACAGGTATAACGATTTTCCACAACAAGTATAGTGCGCGCTTCTTCACACTCAAACGCTATCTTTGGGCTTCGAAGACCTTGGAGAACGCTTCCAAAGCCACTCCTGCGATGCATGGCCATGCCGCCTGTGCAAATGTATGCACTGTATTCTGGCAGATTCGCGACCCTTTTCCATTCTTGAGCCTGAACCTGCGTTTTGAAGCCTTGGGAGTCCCCCTGTTTTCGGCCTTTTCTGGTGGATAATATGCACTGTATTCATTTTTTGTTTAGAGGGCTTCTGTCCTTGCTTTTTGCAGTACGATCTTGTCGAAGATTTTCTCCAGCAAGACGTAGTCGCCCTCTTTCAGGCCAAGTTGCTGAAGCCACGTCTTCGGTACCGTTATTGCAAGACTGTTCCCAGCTTTTCTGAGCTTCTCGAATTTTCTCCGGTCAGCCTCGGCTAGGAGCCTTGAGGCAATATATTGAGTTGTGGGGTCGCTCATTCTTTTCCTCCTTGAAGGAATACTTCAAAGATATTCTCAACAGTATTATTTGGATATGCTTATATTTAAGAATATCCTTAGGATACATCGCTCACCGGTGTCCAAGCATTGCCAGTTAAGTTCAACGTAAGCGTCGTGCAGGTCGGAAAAAGCCTAAAGATCACAGTTCCCAAGGAGATCTGCGAGTACCTAGACCTAAAGAAGGGCGATACAGTTAGCATGTGGGTTGACGACAGCCACCTCATAGCTGAAAAGAAGAAGGCTCAGCCATAACTCTCTTAACAGCGGCAAAGCGCGCGCGCCAACACGAGCTAGACAGCGACCAGCACTACCCTACGACGTTCGATTCAATTTCATGAATTTCATTTTATTCTCCGATCCACAGGGTCAGGGCGAATCTCTGACGAATCCAAATACTTAAGAAATGCACAATGAACTATAACATAAGTCGCACGTGGGTGATCATTTTGGGGTGTTCGGAGACGTCTTCACAGCTTGTTCAGAAAGAACACATGATGCGCGTTGTTCCTGGGCTGAAAGCACACGTGCCGTCAAGCTGAGCACTGAATTCACCGATTTCACCCAGTTTCGGAAGGAATTTGAAAGAAGCATGCATTACAATTCAAGCTATGTTAGGATGAGAAATGCACGTTCTATAATCAGATGGTTCTTTCCTTCGCATTCGCTCGAAAATCTGCTTACGAAGATTTGGACTTTTTACAAGAATGAGACTATTTTGAAGGAGATGATGCGATATGAGTATTTGTCAAGAGAACCCGCGGCTGCCGAGTTCGTGGTGAGATATATTCTTCCTCTAGATCCTGGGACTCCAGTAGAGGTTGATTATTTTAGAGATTTCCTTTTGAAGAAATACAGCGTCGTAAAGAGGTATCCCTTGGAATCATTGCGAGGTGCTTGTAAGCACGTAGCGCGCGCTCGCTGTTTCAATCTTGGTATTGCATTCTGTGCTTGCCCTAGTGTTAGTATCTGGCTCCCTGTTACACATGTTCGCCATCCTTTTGTTTTAAGATATTCTGTGGTTGTTTGTCTAGGTTCGTAGCCAAAGACTGCTATTTTTTCTTCAAAAGAACTGACTTGTGGTCTTCTTACTATATTTGCATCCAGCCAACCACGAGTCAAGTGTTCAGTTTCCGACCTATTGAGGTTCTTACACTCAAGTACAACACTGAGTATTCCGATAACTATGTCGGGATTGTCTTCTTGATAACAAGGATATGTAATGTCAAACGGATTGTGGTCGTGAGGAATTCCTAGTTCGTCCAATGTCTTGCTCACAGCCAATTCCAGCAACATGCCTTTTTTGTGGTTTCTGCTAAGTTCTTTTCCTTGCAGAAGACGCTCAAGTTCCTTTTGAAGACGTTTAGATTGTTGATTCAGTAACCCCTGTTTCCTTCGGCAAGAAATGCAAATCTTCTTTCGTGAAGTGGTCTTGGCAGTCGTGAGGTATCTTTTGCCGCACCTTGGACATTTGAAAACACTCATTGTAATCGCACAATTTCATTGCTCTTCTGGCAGTTTGGTTTTATGAATCCAAAATCAACATGTGACCTTTGATGATTTAGGTTAGGTTTTTATTCATTGTTGATTAATAGGCTAATCTGTGCGGTACTTGCCCAAGGAAAAGAAGACCTCAAATATCGTGCACATTGACCATGCTATTTCTCCTCAAGCACATACTCCGATGTATCTAATGCACAAGTATTGGGCAAGAAAACCGCACAATGTCGTAGGCGAGTATATTGAGCATTATTCTGAGAAAGGCGAAATTGTTCTTGACCCTTTTGTTGGAAGTGGAGTGACAGCTATCGAAGCATTGAAAAGAGGAAGAAGAGCAATAGCCATTGACCTAGACCCACTTTCGACCTTCATCACTCGCATGACGCTCAAACCCATTAATCTAAAATCTTTCAGAGACGCATTCAGACAACTTGAAAAAAGCATTCGGAACGATGTAGAGAAACTTTACACAACAACATGCCCGAATTGTGGTCAACCGTGCGTAGAAGCCTATGTCGTTTGGTCTGACGTGGTGGAATGCGGCATTTGTCATGAGAGGATAGTAATGGCAAAAGCTGTCAAGAAAGAAAAATCCCTTGTCTGTTCATCTGGACATGAACTTAATCAAAACAATGTGGTTGGTGAAGAACCAATAGAGATAGGTTGTGAATGCAAGGATTGTCTTGAGAAGTCTAAGAAAAGAGTGCGTTTTATCAGAAAGAGAATTGGTGAAAACGACACCCAAGACAAAGAAAGACTAATGAAAATTGCACAACAACCAATTGCTCATTGGTATCCCAAGAATGTGAGACTTTTCTACGAAGAAGGAAAGCCCTTCAAGAAAAAAGAATCGAGTAATTGTGTCGAAGATTTGTTTGACAAAAGGAGCCTAATGGCTCATTCTATGGTATATCACGAAATCGAAAGAATTGAAGATGAAGACATTCGTGACATGATGAAATTCGTCTTCAGCAGTAATCTGCACAATGTTTCAAAGTTGAATGTCGTGCATAACCTCAGATTGCGAATGGGTGTTCATCCATCCAGAGGATGGGTAATGCACAGTTTCTGGATTCCACATATCCGCATTGAGTTGCCTTTTTGGTTCTATTTCAACGAGCGTTTTCAACATGTTCTGAGAGGCAAGAAAGAATCTAACAAGTTGATACCTCACTACAAAGAAGCGAGATCATATGAGGATTTGAAAAAAGACGCTAACATACTCATTTGCACCCAGTCAGCATTGCGATTGGACGATGCCCCCGCAAAGATTCCTAACGAGAGTGTTCAATATGCCTTCACGGACCCACCTTATGGCGGGTCGATTCAATACATGGAGTTGAGCACAATATACACTTCATGGTTGAAGGGCGAAAAAAATGACCCAAGATTCGAAATGAGATACGACAGGGAAATTACGATAAATGATAACCAGAAGAAAGGTTTCGATTACTACCACAAGATGCTCAAGGCATCTTTCGAACAAATATTCAATGTTCTTGAGTCTGGAAGATGGTTGACTGTCACTTTTCACAACACGGACATTAAGATTTACAATTCTATTATCAAAGCGGCTGTGCTTGCGGGTTTTGACTTGGAGAAGATTATCTATCAGTCGCCTGCAGTTGTTTCTCCGAAAGCCCTTCTTCAACCATATGGAAGTGCAATAGGTGACTATTACATTCGGTTCAAAAAACCAGAAAAGAAAGAGAAACTACTTTCAGATGCGGAAATTGACAAGGAAAGGTATGAAAGGATTGTTGTTGATACGGTTAAACACATAATCGCTGAACGCAGAGAATCCGTGACTTATTCAACTGTCATAAACAGTTATCCAACAATCTTTGCAGAACTGAAGAAAAATGGATATTCTTTTAGTGCTCCAGAAGGAATAGAGGAAGTTCTCAGAAAGCACTTAGGTAAAGAGTTCGTTCTTGAAGACGTGAGAGATGACAAGGGAAAAGTCATAGGCAAGAAGTGGTGGTTAAAAGAGAAACTATTTCTTGACCGTGCTTCGTTAAGTGAAAGAGTCGAAGCAACAATAATCGGCGTTCTTAATAGACGGATTGTTGTGTCTTTTGATGATATTCTCGAAGAGATATTCACCAAATTCCAAAACGCACTTACTCCCGACACACAAAGCATCAAATCCATACTGGAAGAATATGCTGAAAAGACAGACGGAAAGTGGCAACTCAAGAAAGAAATGAGGTTGAGACAGACACAACATGACCAGATAATCAAGTGGCTTGCTGAGATAGGAAATAAGACTGGTTTTGAAGTCTATGCCGATGTGCCCGAATACAGAGGAACAAGACTCGATTTGCCACTTTCAAAGGACAAAATAGACCGTATTAGGGAAATCGATGCAGTATGGTTGAAGAACAATGAGATAGTTTATGAATTTGAAGTCGAAAACTCGACTGGAATATCAGACGCAATAATCAGAGGATCAAACATACCTTCAACGAATGTGAAGCGTTTCATAGTTATTCCAGAAGAAAGAAAGAATCTCCTTATGATGAAAATTGCCGAACCCATAATAAAGGAGAATATCGACTATTACAAATGGAATTTTATCTTCTACGATGCATTCATATCGTTCTACCAAAAGAACAGCCATAAGAAATCGGTAGAAGAGAGTGAAATCGACAAACTAGCCAACTTGTCAACTCACAAGACGCATGAGCAACAGACACTAAGTCAATTCACAAGTCGGTCTGAGTTTAAGAAAGAAGAGTAGGCTTTCAAACCTTCACATAACGACCTGTTTTCTGCAATTTCAGAGTGAAGCTATGTTTTCCTTTGCTTGTGTATTCGTTGAAATGTGTGCCGCACTTGTCACACAGATAGGCTTCTGCAATGAAGTGTCCATATTTCCATTTCTTTGTTGGCTTGGTCATTTCTTTCTTACAGTTTGGACAGTTGACCATTTCTTTCACACCATTCGCTTTGTCGTGTTTAATTTAAAAGTCTTGCACTACAACCAGCTTTTGATTTAGCGGAAAAGTTATAGCTGAACCATCAACGTAATAGAATCTCAAGGTGAAGAATAGGTTTGAGCGGGTCTGGCGATGAGAAATTTCTTGATAACGTGTTGAAAGGCAATGCATACAAGGACATAGTACGAGTCATGTTACAGAAATCGGGTTATACTATCTATAATTACGGTTACGAAAGCCCTTTTGCAGATGTCAAGTCAAAACTTACCAAAGCTACAAGAAACTCAAAGACGGTTCGCAGAATTAGGTCTTCGCCAGATTTGCTTGTTTACGATGACCAGAAAAATGACCTAATGCTCGTTGAAGTGAAGATGCGGGGAAGCGTTCCGCCTGAGATTAAACCTAGACTAATTAAGACATACAAAGAATTCTGGAATGATTCGATTTTGGTTCTCGTAGTTCCAGAAGACAACGTTTTCGACAATGTTTTCTATGCACAGAAAATAAGTGAATTGGAAACTAGACCAGTCTATTATCGCATGGCAGATTTCGAGAAATTTCAGCATGTTTTCACAAGGGTTGGAATTGAAACCATTTCGCACTTCAAGAGCATTGCTCTGCAAAACATGAAGACGCAGAAAGGGTCTAGCACGGCAGAAGAAAAGAAGGAATAGAAGACACTTCTATCAGTCTTTTTAAGCAACGTATGAGGATGTTTTTCTTCTCTCAATTTCCCTAGCGTAGTGTGGAAAATTCTTTTTCATCCAGTCTTCACTTGACTCAGAACACATATCTTTTCTGAATCTTTCGACAGCTTCAACCGTAGCTAATAGGTAAGCGTTCAAGTATTCCGTAGTCAACCCTTCACTTTTGAAGTCCAAACTGACAACTATTCTATTGTTGTGTGGATTCCCTTTAATCATCAATAAGAAATCGTCTAGCTTCTGTTTCTGTTTTGGCTTGCTTTTCTGTCTCAAATTCATTCCTCAGTTTTCTCTAAACGGGTTTTTCGTGTTTGAATGGCTTTTCTTGTTACTTCCGCTTGTTCTTTTGCTGTTCTCTCTTCATTCTCATATTCCGTAAGTTGACTACGGAATTTTATCGTTGCGTATAGGATTACGGCGAGTGCAACAACACTAATTATCACATTGGAGAGAAACAACATGTCATATTCTCCAATAACAAGCGATTCAACGACTGGAAAGAAGAATTGAACGAATAGATTGCCTATGATTCCATAGAGCAAGCCTAAGGCAACACCTTTCGAAAGGTCAATACGTCTTCGATGCTCTCCTGCACGTTTAAGCCATTCTCCATTAAGGTTTTCAAGAACCTTCAATTCGTATTCTGTTTCTTCTTTCGTTGTCATGCTGGCACCTAACTTAGAATTATTCTCTATTTGGGTTTATAAGCCAGTTCAACCCGTCTATTCTTGGAGAAAGCGGAAAACAGAAATCAGATTTCCATTTGCGGGGACATCTCCACTGCAAAGTTCTAAAGCCTTAGGTAGGTACTTTTCCGTTTAGGTAGGGTATTTTCATTTTCTCTTTCTAAAGAGCTTGCCACCATCATTGTATTCGCCTGTGACAAACTCAAACCCTGCCTCGATTAGCTTAATTGCTTCGTCGGATGTATTAGCCACGGCTGCGTAGAACTGGTCGTTCTTGCTGGCGAATATTGCTGTTTCCAAGTTTATGTAGACCATGGTGTTGTAGCGCGCGCGGTTGGAGCTGGAATCGGAGGATTAACGCTCATCCTTTACGGCTATGGTGGGTTAGCGCGCGCGTCCAGTTGTATCTCCAGGACTGCTTCTCTATTGTTTTAGGTATTTTCTCCATCCAGAAATAGCCTTGAGGCCTTCATTGTGCTCTATCATCAAATAATCCAGAAAAGCGTCTCTCTTCTTTCTCAAATCATAATCACTTTCAACCACACGCCAGATCTTCTCAAGACTATTCCAATCTTTCTTTCCTACGGATTCCTTAACGTGCTCCACAGGGTTATTCATATAGAAAAAGCCCAAAACAAGACTGTCAAACGCAACTTGGCGCATATTCTCATCTTCTCTTCGATACGCGATGCTCAATGTTGACATCATGACGACTGCGTAGCGTTCAACGTTGTACTGATACTCGGTAGTCAAAGCTTGAGCGAGTCTTGTGAAGATTTCCTGCTCGCAGTCTGTCTTGATGAACTTGTCCCATTTCTTAAAAACAAGCAGCATATCTTCGTGAGCTTTTGCTATCTCCCGGATTTCTGGGACTGTGAACCTTATTGACCGTGGCCGTTGAAGGTAGAAAACTAGTCCATAAAAGCTGATGCCATAAACCCGCAGTTCCTTTCCCCTGGGCGCTGTTCTCTCAAGTCTATAATGTATGAGGTTTTTTTCACAGAGCTCCGATGTCGCTCTCAGAATAGTTGAATAGTTTTTTTGGGTATGCTTAGCGATTTCCTCGATCGTTGCTTCCCTGTGCACGACGAGGTAGCCTAAAGGCGACAGCAATGACTCCATTTTCTTGCTTTCTTTTTTATTCTGCATGAATACGCCTCTATCGCGCATAAAAAATGTTAATATAAGAGGTGCTGTTAACTTCTCATGGGATTGCGTGACGTGTTAACTGTCGTGGGATGAACGCTCAATCAATCAGAATACACGTTTTCACCAAAAAAGCAGCCATGACAGATAAATTTACAGTATCGATTTATCGACACTGTTAAATTACCCAACATGAAAAAACCTTGCCGATACATTAATTAGAAAAACCATGTTCCATTATCTTATTGGGGTGGGTGAGCGAAAATGGCTAAGATGGAGAAATTCGTTTATCCATTTGAGGGTATTTGTCCAGAATGCAAAAGTAGAAACCTGAAGCGTGATGCGAGGAAAGGTGAAGTTTTTTGTGGGGATTGTGGGTTTGTCTTAAAGGAACGCAAGTTTAGTCTACAGGGCAATAAACAATCGGCTGGATGCTTCAGGCGGTATCCATAACCTATTCTTTAGGGGTCGTTGCAGAGTCGATCTGTAGTTTAGACCGTTTACAGCAAAGTCTAAATACTTGTTGTTACTAATCCTTCTGAGGCTTTTTTACGACACCTGAAGAGTTAGCTCTTCAAAAAGCGAAAGAGGGATTAAAGAATAATCCAACTGAAGGTCAAGTCGAAACAGACATCGTGTTGCCCTTTCTCAAGTTCCTTGGATACGCAAACATTCAAGCGAAAGTAATGGTAACTACTCAGGCTGGACGGATCGTTCACTCAGGCACTCAAGCAGACTACGTAGCATACGAAGAGCCGAAAGAAGCACTTCCAACATTAGTGATTGACGCAAAATCGCCCAGTGAGGGAGTATCAAGAGCTGATCTGCCTCAAGTGCAATCGTACGCAATCAGTCCTTCGATCAAGCCTAGAGCAAAATTCGTGATGCTTTCGAGCGGATATGCCACTCAGATATATCCCGTAGATAGCGATGATCCTATCTTCACTTCAGATTTGCTCTCTCTGTTTTCCAGAACGAAAGAGGCAAAAGACATTCTAGCAGGGAAAATACTGCCCACGGTCAAGGTAACTCAGATTGATATTGACAACTTCTTCAGAAAGTCTCACGACCTCATGTACAGTCAAGACAGCATCAAACCCACTCAAGCACTAATCATAATGACTAAACTAATGCTAATTAAGATGTGGGAAGAACAAGGACGCTCAATTTCAACAATCAGCGATATTCTCAACAAGAAAGACGACTATTTTGACAGAACCAAACCGATTGCAGAAAAGCAAGAGATAGACAACAACATTAGGAAATATGTAAACGAGCTACTTGGCGAAATCAGCACAGACATTATTCCGAAAGATGAGAGGACAATAGGTTCACAGATCAGCATCCCAGTTCTATTCGAGATCGTTGAAGGTCTATCGGCAAAACACATAGGCTCTATAAAGGCAGACGTACAGGGAAGAGCGTTCGAGATTTACCTCGGCAAGACCCTGCAAGGAAGAGAACTGGGACAATATTTCACTCCAAGAACTATCGTGGACTTCATGGTAGATGTCATAAATCCGACATATAGAGACCTAGCGATAGACCCTGCTTGCGGCACAGGCGGGTATTTGCGCCAAGTCTTTCTGAAAATACAAGACAAATTAGAATCAGAAAAAGCGGTTTTAGAGGATTATGCAGTCAAAAAAGAGTTCTTACGCAAGAAGCAGATATATGGAGTAGACAAAGACCCGCTTGCAGTCCAATTATGCATAATCAACATGTTCATGTGGGGTGACAGTCACTCACATATCTTCAGAGGCGACGGTCTTGTCGATGATCTTGCCTACCAAGGAATAGGAGAGGGACAATTTTCCGTTGTCCTCACTAACCCACCCTTCGGAAGTGCATCCTCTGTCAAGATAAGAGCCGAGAAAATCCCACTCAACTATGACATGGGCTACAAGTGGCAGTTCGACCCCAAAACCGAACTATACATAAGGACATCGGAAAGGCAAGACCAAGACGCTGGAATCCTATTTCTAGAAAGATGCGTAAAGCTTGCTATACCCGCAAAGGGGAGAATAGGAATAATCTTGCCTTCAGGAGTATTCAATAATAAAGGCACAGAATATGTGCGGCAATGGATACACCAGCAAATGAATGTAAAACTACTTGTCAGCTTGCCACTGCACACATTCAAGCTGGCTGGTGCTAACAACTTCACATCCATCCTATTCGGACAAAGAAAATCTGCGCCAGACAACACGCCCTCAAAATATGCCGTTGCGATGGTCAAGAACATAGGTTTCGATGAAAAAGGCAACACACTGGATAAATTTGGTAGACCAGTACCGAATGATTTGACACAGATTACAGAAAAATTCAGGCAAAACATGAGCTGGAACTGATGCCAGAACCCATCTTCACTGTTACCACTTCTCCAAACCTCTTTGACAAGATGGGTGCGGAATACTCTCATCCTGAACGCTTGTCCATGTTTGCGAAATTAAGAGAATTGGAAAGTAAAGGTACGATTGAGCTTAAGACAGTCGGAGGATTATTTTCGATAAGCAAAGAAAAGACTACTGCAATGCCTGATGAAGCATTGCCATGTATTGAGATGCAGGATGTTGATGTTGACTATGGGTTAGTCAACCTCAAAGTTGTAAGGGTATCAGAAGCAGGCACTTCAAGAATAGCATGTCGAGGCGGACAAATATTATTTTCAGGGTTAAGACCCTACCTGAATAAAATTGCCTTATTACCATCCATGATGACAAAAGCAATCTGTTCGGGAGAGTTCTATGTCCTAACTCCTCTGGAAGAGAAGATACCCACAGGTTATATCTGGCTTGTCTTGCGTTCCGAGTTCGTGTTAGATCAAATCAGGTACATTGCAGGCGGTTCGCTTAGACCACGTATAGGTAAAGAAGATATTTCAGACATAGAAGTACCGATACTAAAAAACAGCAAATCTCTCTCTGAGATAGATTCCTCTGTAAACAAAGCGTTAGAAGATGTTTACTCTGCTCAACCAAAACTACGTTTAGCGGGACAGACCTTTCTAAACACTATAGATTTACCGCCGCCCTCAGAGTTATCTAACTCATTCTTCGGTTTTGCCGAGACACAGAAGGATAGCCCGAGACAGTTCTACAGGATGGATGCATTGTTCTTTCACCCGTCCTATTATGAAGAACTAAGAGTTCTACTGGAGAAATGGAAGGAGACGCATCACGGTTCCGTTGTTCGTTTAAACGACTTGTGTATACCGAATGGAATCAAGAGATGGAAGCCTCGTGTTAGCAACTGGAACGGACAGACTCCGAGGTTGGGTGTGGAGAACATAACTGAAACGGGTATACTGTGGGACTGTAAGCATGTTGAGATAGCTCCAAAACAGGCTGATGCTTTTTTGCGTAGGATGGATATTCTGATTACATCGACAGGAGTCGGTTCAACTGGAAGGATTGGAATATTTGACGAGGATTTACCTGCCGTTACGGATGGACACGTAACAGTGGTCAGGTTGAAGAAAGATGTTAGTCCTTACTATGTCTTAGCATACTTAAGATGTGAGTATGCTAAACGACAATTATCGAGGATGGAACGAGGATCAAGCGGACAGATAGAACTATATCCTGAAGATATTAAGAACCTCTTGCTTCCAGTCGCTGAAAACACGGTCATAAACAAAGCGGAGAGAAAGCTCAAAGAGCCTCTGGAAAACATTCGGATTGCCAAAAGCACCCTTCACAAGACAAGGACAGAATTGATGGAAGATATAACTAACACCGTGACCGAAGATGATTGTCCCAAAGCTGAAACCACAGTACCGTTGGCTCGATGGAGAATCATCAGACCTTAGCTCTGTTTCATCGGACGAACCACTATAATCATTTCGCCGTCTTTAATGTCCAACATCCACTCTAGTTTATCTCCATCTTTCATGCTAAACTGTCTTGCGATGCTTGCTGGAACTGTTGTTCTCAGTGAGGTTGTTTTCGATGCGGCTTTCGTTAGCGTTGTTATTTCTCCCAAGATGTTTACCTCTTTATAGGTAACAGTGAGTGCAAGGTATATATAAGATTACCTATGACGTGGCATACTACACTACCTAAAAGTTTATATACGGGTAATGCGTTAGGTATGCTAATAGGTAATGCGGTATGATGACCATACAAGAACTCGAAAACCTCCGAGAGCAAAGAGGCTTAGAGATCGCTCATAAGAAAGAAAGCCAAGTAACCCGCATAGAAGAAACATTCTACACTGTTCAGTCTCAATCTGGAAATGGCGAGTACGCCGTTTCTCAGGTAGATCGTGAATGGGTCTGTGAGTGTCCAGACAACAAATTCAGAAACGTGAAGTGCAAACACGTCTTTGCAGTGGAATTTTCCATAGCCCTAAGAAATGCAGTAGGCAACGTAAGAATAGAGCCAATCGTGAGCCTTCAAGTCTGCCAAATATGCGGTTCAAACAAGGTAGTCAAAGACGGATTACGACACAACAAATACGGTGACATTCAGGTCTACTACTGCAAGAGTTGCGGTGAACACTTCACAATCAACATGGGCTTTGAGAGAATGAAAAGCACACCTCAGATCATCACAAGCGCATTACAGCTTTACTTCTCAGGTGCATCCCTACGGAAGTGTGCTGAGTTTCTGAAGCTTCAAGGCGTGAAAGTGTCCTATGTCGCAGTTTACAAGTGGATAAACAAGTACGTGGCTTTGATGGATAAGTACATTGAGAAGCTTACGCCTCAAGTGTCTGGAACATGGAGAGCAGATGAACTTTGGCTCAAGGTCAAGGGCGACAAGAAATACTTGTTCGCTATCATGGATGACGAAACAAGGTACTGGATAGCTCAGGAAGTAGCTGGCTCAAAATATAGGCATGATGCACGAAAACTGTTCCAACTGGCTAAGAAGGTCACTGGAAAGAATCCAGAGACCATAATAACTGACGGTCTTCCAGCTTACCATGATGCCTACAAGAAAGAGTTTTGGACATTGAAAGGTCCGAGAACCGAGCATGTTAACGCAATCAAGCTAAGAGGAGATATGAACAACAACAAAATGGAACGGTTTAATGGTGAAGTGAGGGACAGAGAGAAAGTTATGAGAAGTCTAAAGAAAGAGGATACACCGATACTCTCAGGATACCAAATCTACCACAACTTTGTAAGGCCACACATGGCATTAGACGGAAAAACTCCTTCTGAAATGTGCGGTCTAAAAGTCGAAGGAGAAAACAAGTGGATAACTCTAATTCAGAACGCAAGCAAAAAGAAATGACGCAATCATCCAAGGGAGATTTATTGAAGGCATGGTCATATCCGTGATGTATTTCGAGCGATTTAGAGTCAAAAAACTGGAAGACTACTTCAAATCTAAAGGCATACCAGTTGAGCCGATGAAACTTAGGGAACTTCGGGTTAGTAAGATCACTGAAATGCTTGAAGGTTTTAGCTTAATTGATCAACGTACGCGTAGCTTGATGGATGAAGCACGCAGAGAAAGAAACGAAATCGTTCATGAAATAGCGAATCCAGACACAATTGATAAGGGCAAGGCAAAAAAAATGATCGAAAAGGCAATTGAATGCTTGCAAGCCTTGAGAGCTGCTTAACTGCTCTAAGAAACAAGCTTACAGTATCGTGCTATCCCACGACAGTTAACACCTAGAACAATCCCACGACAACTTAACAGAACCATATAAGATATAAACATTATGCACAATCACGCATAATGGAGAAATGAAAATGCCGATAATAAGAAGCATCCTGAAATTAGGACACAGCAAAGCCGTCACAATACCCAAATCGTGGATCACAAGCGCCGAAGACCAAACAGGAAGAAAAATAGTGGCGTTAGCAATGGAAGTGAACGGAACCATAACACTGCAGCCAATTTTTGAAAAAGAAACAAAACTCCATGAAATCGAGACTACAGCACCAGAACAGCTCTAAACAAAATACTGGCGGTAGAGAATGGCAGAACTAACACGAACACCGTTTGGCGGCGAATCCAGCATTGAAGTCCGAAGGAATAGCTGCAAATTGGAACGTGAGGGTTCTGCCGTTTACGTCCGCTACAAGGACCATGTTCTCTTCAAAAACATCCAGCGACCCATAGCAGACGCTATAGAGCGCGAAACCGTCGGCTGGTTAACCAAACAAGACACCGAAATAATCCTGATTGAGCACGACAGGACCATCCCAAACGCTCAAATTCCCAGCGGCTCAGGCAGCGGTCTCATCATTCTAAAAAGCTGCATCATTGAAATTCGTGAACTGCCATTACAAGAAAGCTCATACTGCCACTTAAATTCTTCAATGACTAAAGGTAAACTAGAGTATGCGCTCCAGCAAACGGAGCGAAAAACTCGCAACAAGTCGGAAAGAACGGGAGCGAACAAATGAAAACCGTAACCATAACGGAAAGCTCCCGAGGCCACAAACTCAACAAACCACTAACGCTAAGCCTGCCAGAACCACAAAACCTAGCCGACCAGAAGCTGCAACAATACGTGATCGACGCTCTACTGACAAAAATGCCCGTGCTAGTAGGCTTCACCTTCGACAACTTCAGCACTCTAGAACTCGCAAAGCACCTGCTCAGACACAGAACCGGCAGCACAGCCACACTATACCAGTACATCTACGGAGTTCACCGATTCAGCAAATGGCTCAACATCCAACCAGACCAGCTTGTCCAGAACTGCCAAGACCAAGACGGAGACCCCAAACCCAAAGCACTGGCACAGACAAGCAGACTCTTAGACGATTTCGTAGCCAACCTACAAGCCGAAAACCTAGCACCGGGCAGCGTCAGCAACCATGTAAAAGGCGTCAAAGCACTGTTCCGATGCAACGGACTCAAACTTGAGCTACCATACAACCTGCCGAAAAGAAGCGTCTACGAAGACAGAGCCCCCACACCAGAAGAACTCCAACGACTACTCGACATAGCAGACCTCAGAGAACGAGTAATAATCACCATGCTCGCTCTCGGCGGATTCAGAATCGGAACCTTAGTGAAACTCCGCTATCGCCACGTCAAACGCGACCTAGAAAACCAAGCCATACCTGTCCATGTTCACGTCGAAGCCGAGATCACCAAGGGCAAATACCATGACTACGACACATTCATAGGTCAAGAAGCAGCCGAATACCTAAGAGCCTACCTAGAAAACCGGAGAAAAGGCACCAGAAAAATACCGCCAGAAAACATCCATGACGAATCACCCCTCATCAGAATCGCCGAAAGCAGACATTCCCTACCCATGACACCAGGCAACCTACATCGGATGGTGCACAGACTGTACATCAAAACAGGGCTCTTGACTAGCAATCCACGCGGACGAA
>Ga0315280_10005136_pt1 | contig 18857 bp, 7 predicted proteins | sample YL17G06_40_MG_FD_203697 | JGI IMG/M metagenome (GOLD analysis project Ga0315280, IMG submission 203697) | Sediment microbial communities from Yellowstone Lake, YNP, Wyoming, USA - YL17G06_40 | ecosystem: Environmental > Aquatic > Freshwater > Lake > Sediment | place: USA: Wyoming | collected... | reverse complement strand
ATGCGATCGACACAGATAAGGGAGACCTAAAGTTCCTCAACGAACGGCCGTCGGGCGGTGCAGGTCCCTGCCACGTTAGTATCGACCATGCAGGAAAAAACCTGCTCGTCGCCAACTACGGCAGCGGAAGCGCATCGGTGATTCCGATCAAACCGGACGGCAGACTGGGAGAACCGACTGGCTTTGCACAGCACCATGGTTCCAGCGTGAACCCCAGCCGCCAGGAGGTGCCCCATGCACATTCGGTCAACATCAGCCCGGACAACCGCTTTGCCTTCATCGCCGACCTCGGAATCGACAAGATCATGATTTACAGGCTGGACATTGAAAAGGGGACGATTGTCGCCAATAGTCCTCCTTTTGCAAAGGTCAAGCCTGGGGCCGGACCCCGGCACTTTGCCTTCCACCCAAATGGGAAGTATGCTTACGTGATCAACGAACTCGACTGCACCGTGACCGCCTTTGCCTGCGAGTCAGCTTCGGGCACTTTAACGGAAATCCAGACCATCACGACTCTGCCGAACGGCTTTGACAGATCAAATACGTGTGCTGAGGTACGCGTGCACCCGAGCGGTAAATTTCTCTACGGTTCTAATCGGGGGCACGACAGTATTGTGGTTTACCGAGTCGACCTGTCCAACGGGACACTGACCTTCGTCGAGCACGAGACCGCCGATATCAAAACCCCGCGTAACTTCAACATCGACCCAACGGGCAAATTCTGCCTCGTCGCTAACCAAGATAAGGACAGTGTCGTTGTCTTTCAGGTCAACCAAGAAACCGGTGCACTTGAGCCGACGGGGCATAAGATTTCCATCGCAAGGCCTGTTTGTGTCCGGTTTCTAAGACCAAAGTGTGACGTCTCTGTGCGCATCTTGGTCGCTTATTACTCGCGCACAGGCAACACAGAGCAGATGGCCCGCAGTGTCGTCGAAGGAATCAAGCGAGTACCGGGAGTGGTCGCCACGCTCAAAAAGGTCAGCGAGGTGTCTAAAGAGGACCTCGATGCCGCCGATGGGATTATCCTGGGGTGTCCTACTTACTTTGCCAACGTCCCGGGCGAGATGAAAACTATCATCGACAATTGGAACTGGAAAATGAAGGTGGACTTCACCGACAAGGTTGGCGGCGCCTTTGCCACAGCGGGGGGCCAGGTGGGCGGCCAGGAGCATGTCGTGGTCTCGCTGCTTCTATTCATGTTGCACAACCGGATGGTGGTGGCTGGGCCGCTCTATCGAAACGAAAAAACAGGCAGCATCTGGGCAGAGTCTGGTGCTGCTGCTATTACGGGGCCGCTCGATCCGGGCGTTGCCGAAGGAGAGCTTGACGGTGCCCGGCGACTCGGCGAGCGTGTGGCTCGTCTTGCAACAAAGATGAAGGGCCGATGACTCGCATGTTTTGTCATTCGGACCGCGAGCGGAAAGACTTATCCCAATGAAAGGAAGGATTCATGTTGAAACAGGTATCAGTATTCGTTTTGTGCGTTGCAGCCATCGCGGGTTTGTCGGCCCCCGTCTGGAGCCAGCAGCAGCTCGCTGTCCCGCATCCTGCTGGTGAGCAAGCCAAAGCGTTTACCTTTGACGGCAACGAACCCCTGGCTGGCTGGACGTTCACGGGCGACGTGACCATCGACGTGGCGAAGGGCCGCCAGGGCAAGGGGTGTTCGCTAAAGATCAGTCCGGGCGGCAAGGCCCTGTTGAAGCTCCGCGACCGGGACGAGTCAGGCAAAGTCGAGTTCTGGCTCTATGATGATGGCACCAAGCCGGACGACCCCAAGGCCCATCGTCTCGGTCCACGATGGGGACTGATGCAAAGCGACGGGAAGGTACTGGCTGTCGGGATCCTCTACGCCAACTATCTCGGCGGCGACGAAGGTTACACCGCTACGGCCTGTGACGGCCAAGACTGGTTCAACGAGTTATTCTGGCTCGGCGTGAAACGCACGCCTGCCGGCTGGCACAAGTGGACCTTCGACTTCGACCCCGAGGCGGGCCTCCAGGTCCTCCACAACGACAGGGAGGTCAATGCGCTCGACTCCGGCAAGACGGGCTTGAAAGGCTTCAGTGTCTTCGCCGTCTGGGGCGATGAGGACAAGGGCAAGAAGCAGACAATCTGGCTGGCTGACCTATCCGTCACCTTGGGCGGCCCAGTGACCGTTCCCCCCATCATCGAGGCCGATCCGTACGACGAGAAGGTGCTCGTGGCGGACCAGAGCATCCGGCGTCCGGTGGTCATTTATTCCCAGGACAACGCGCCATCGGCACCCAAGCTCGAAGACCTGCCGCTGCTGGAAAGCGTTTCGCAATACGGCATCACCTGGACGTTTGAGCGACCGGCTCGTGTCGGGCAGTTCGTCAACGGCGACTGGTATGTAGTCGGCACTGTGAAGATCAAGACGATTGATCCCAACCCGCACTATGGCAACGAGATTCCGAGGCGCGAATTGGACCGCATGGACAAGGAACGCCCGGAAGCCCAGCGCGTCCGCAACGGCTTCATGCTCAATCCGCCGGCCCAGATGAAAGTCGCTTACGACAGCGGCGTCCGGAACTGGTTCGATGCGTCGCTGATACAGAAGCTGCCTGTGACGATGAGGCCCGGCGATTCGCTCATTTCCACCATCAGCATGCCCAAGGGCTTGGTACTCCATGCGCAGTTGCGAAACAATATCGAGCGCGGCGTGGACGACAGCAGCCCGATTCGCACCGCAGCGGTTCTGACTTGCGTGAGCGAGCCGCAGCTGCCGGACGCCTTTCGACCGGCCTTCTGCGACCGCCAGCAGAAGCTCTACTTGGCCAGGAACCTTAAGCGGGAGCTCCTGCCGGTGGCCACCGCGACCAAAAGTATGCCCAAGGTCCAGCAATACATCCGCTTTACCCAGCGGTCTTGGGTGGGAACGTGCTTCTTTGGCTTCGAGGAGCCCGTGGAGAACATGCCGCAGTACGGCCTGGAGTACGGGCGGGTGGTCGGCATCTCTGCATTGTTGCTGTGCACCGACCTCGAGCCGCAGCAGAAAGAGCCGCTGTTGGTGAACTTCGTCCAGGTAGGCATCGACTTGGGCGGTATGGTTTTCGCAGGCCATACCGGCTGGACGGCCTGGGGCGGACACGGCAGCGGGCGCAAATTGCCCATCGTCTTTGCCGGACTCCTCCTGGGCGATGATGAACTGGCCAACGTCAACAAGTCCTTCCCCAAAGTGAGCTTTGGCGAGGATGAGCAGACCGCCTACTGCGATTGCTGGACCGGGGCCGAGGTCGTCTTTGCGGGGCATTCGGGAATAGATGTGGCGACCGGCGAGGGCCGGTCGAGGGGCAGCGGCTGGGGGCCATACGAGCATACGCCGCCTTCGCAGTGGAAGGATGGTCAGAACACCAGTGAGAGCTATCGCCGGTGCTGCACGAGTGTTGGCTGGGTGGCGCAGGCCCTGGCCCTGCGGCTCATGCACGCCGAGAAGTCCTGGAACCACGACGCCTTTTTCGACTACGTGGACCGCTGGATGTATGAAGACGACGCCGCCTTCGTGAAGACAATCAAGGAGGCGACCGGCCGCGACCACGACAAAGAATGGGCGCGACAGGGCCAGGCCTGGGACGCATTCGTCAACGATATGTGGGCTAAGCACCGACCGACGCTCCCAGCACCGACCGACGGGTGGAAGCAGAAGCACGATGACGCCTATTACCGTACGGCCATTGTGGAACAGTCCGCTGTACCCTTGCCGCCAGGTGTGAAAGCGGTCTGGGATTTGAGCAAGGCGTACCGTGAGACGACTCTTACCCGCGAGCGCATTTGCATCAACGGGTTGTGGCGCTGGCAGCCTGCCTCCAATGCTGCGGACAAGGTGCCTGCTGACGGATGGGGCTACTTCAAGGTGCCCGGGTGCTGGCCGGGAATCACCGACTATATGCAGAAAGACAGCCAGACGGTCCACGCTCATCCGAGCTGGAGGGACCAGAAGCTCGGCGACATCACGGCGGCCTGGTATGAGCGGGAGATCATGATTCCCACCAATTGGGCCGGCCGCCGCATCGCGGCCTGCATCGAGTATCTGAATTCCTACGTGGTTGTATACGTGGATGGCAGGAGGGCTGGCGAAACCCGGTTTCCGGGAGGCGAGGTGGAACTCACTTCTATGTGCCATCCGGGCGGCACGCACATGCTCAGTCTGCTCGTGGTAGCCATGCCGCTGAAGGGCGTAATGCTTTCTTACACGGACACAGCATCGGCCAGGCAAATCAAGGGTTCGGTGGCTCGGCGGGGCCTGTGTGGTGATGTTTACCTCGTCAGCACGCCCTCGGGCGCGCGCATCGCCGACGTAAAGGTTGATACCTCGGTTCGCAAGTGGGAGATCACGTTCGATGCTGCGCTGCAGGGCCTCGACGCGGATAGAAAGTACGCCCTGCATGCCCAGATCACTGACAACGGCCGCAACGTCGGGGAATTCACGAGCAAGGCACTCAGGGGGGCCGACCTCAAGGACGGCCACATCGCATTCAGCGAAAAGTGGAAGCCTGAGAAGCTCTGGGACGTCCACACGCCGCAGAACATGTATGAGCTGCACCTGTCGCTTCTGGACGCTGGGGGCAAGGTGCTGGATGTTCTCCCTGCCGTCCGCTTCGGTTTCCGCGAGTTCTGGATAGACGGCCGTGATTTCTACCTGAACGGCAGCCGCATCTTTCTGTCCGCCGTCCCCCTCGACAACGCCCATATCGGGGCTGAGGCGGCGACCTATGATGGTGCGCGGGAGAGCATGGAGCGTCTCGGGACCTTTGGCATCAACTTCGTGTACACTCACAACTACGGGTGTGAGCCGGGGGCACACCTGAGCTTCTCGGAGATGCTTCGAGCCGCGGACGACCTGGGAATGCTGGTCGCTCTTTCGATGCCGCATTTCAGCCATTATGACTGGGAGGCCCCGGACGCCAATCAGAACAACGGCTATGCGCGGCTCGCGGAGTTCTACGTACGCGTGGCGCAGAACCATCCATCGGTCGTGATGTATTCCACCAGCCACAACGCCACCGGCTACAACGAGGACATGGATCCGGACCTAATAGACGGCCTCTACGACAAGCGGGACCAGTGGTCCACCAACAATGTGAAGAAGGCCCTCCGGGCTGAGTCCATAATCAAGCGATTGGACCCAAGCCGCATAGTCTATCACCACGCCTCGGGCAACCTGGGCTCGATGCACACGAGCAATTTCTACCCCAATTTCGTCCCGATACAGGAACTGTCCGACTGGTTCGAGCACTGGGCTACGCAAGGCGTGAAACCGGTCTTCATGTGCGAATACGGTGCACCGTTCACCTGGGACTGGGCGATGTACCGGGGGTGGTACAAGGGCAAAAGGGAGTTCGGCAGCGCGGTCGTGCCCTGGGAGTTCTGCCTTGCCGAGTGGAATGCGCAGTTCTTCGGGGACCGCGCCTTCCAGATCAGCGAGATGGAGAAAAGGAATCTGAGCTGGGAGGCGAAGCAGTTCCGCGAGGGGAAGCTCTGGCATCGCTGGGACTATCCCCACCAGTTGGGATCGACCGACTTTCCCGAGCGCGAGCCGGTGTTTGGCATGTACTATGCGGACAACTGGCGTGCATTCCGCACTTGGGGAGTATCGGCGAACTCTCCCTGGGAACACCACATCCTGTTCAAACTGCGCCCGGGCATGGACAGGAACCGCAGGGAGGAGCTTAAGGTGGATTGGATGAACCTGCAGCGGCCCGGATTCAGCCCCGACTACAAGGAGGAGCGCTATGAACGGATGGATTTGGCCTACGAACGCTCTGACTGGGTCCCCATGGCTGGTGCCCAGGCCTTAATCCGAAACAACCGGCCTCTTTTGGCCTACATCGCTGGCAAGCCCGCCTGCTTCACCAGCAAGGACCACAATTTCATCGCCGGCGAGACGGTCGAAAAGCAGATCATCGTGATCAACAACTCGCGAGTGCCGGTGAGCTGCGACTGCTCGTGGTCGCTGGCCCTGCCCCAGCCGATAGCCGGTAAAAGCAAGGTTACTGTGGAGACCGGCCAGCAGGCGCGGATACCGATGCGCTTCGCCCTCCCGGCAGGAGTCAAGCCCGGCGAGTATAAGCTGAGCGCGAACGCGGTATTCAACAGCGGCCAGATACAGGAAGACGAGTTCATGATATATGTCCTTCCGCGCCGGCCGCTCCCGCGTGCCGAGGTCAAGGTCGCGATGTTCGACCCCAAGGGTGAGACGACGGAGCTGCTCAAGGGTATGGGTGTCCACTGTGACACTGTGGATGCGAAGGCGGACCTGGGGGCGTACGAGGTGCTGATAGTCGGCAAGGCCGCCCTGACTGTGGACGGGCCGGCACCGGACATTGGCCGCGTGCGCGACGGACTCAAAGTGCTCGTGTTCGAGCAGACGCCGGACGTGCTGGAGAAGCGCTTCGGCTTCCGCGTGGCGGAGTACGGCCTGCGGAACGTCTTCCGCCGGGTGCCGGACCATCCAGCGCTGGCGGGACTTCAGATGGAGCACCTGAGGGATTGGCGAGGTGAGGCGACTATCCTTTCGCCGCGATTGAAGTACGAGCTGAACCCCAAGTTTAACTACGCGCCAACGGTGACCTGGTGCGGCATACCGGTGACCCGCACATGGCGCTGCGGCTGCCGGGGTAACGTTGCCTCAGTTCTCATCGAAAATCCTGCGTGTGGCGACTTCCTGCCCATCGTGGACGGCGGATTCAGCCTGCAGTATAGCCCGCTGCTGGAGTACCGCGAAGGCAAGGGGATGGTGCTGTTCTGCCAGATGGACGTGACCGGGCGCACGGAGACTGAGCCTGCGGCCCAGACACTGACCGCCAACATCCTCGAATACGTCAGCGCGTGGAAGCCGTCGCCGCGGCGGGAGGCGCTTTACATCGGTGAACCGGCAGGGAGGGCGCACCTCCAGGCGGCGGGGCTCCGGCTCGGCTCCTACGGTGGCGGTGAATTGAAGGCAGACCGGGTGTTGATCGTCGGGCCAGGCAGCAAGGGTCTCACGGCGCACAAGGGCGCCGTCAGCGCGTTCCTGAAGACGGGCGGGCACCTGCTGGCCATCGGCCTGATACAGGAAGATGCTGATGCGCTCCTGCCTTTCAAGGTTTCGATGAATCAGGCCGAACACATCAACGCGTATTTCGATCCGCCGGCGGCAAACTCGCTGCTGGTAGGCGTCGGGCCGGCGGACGTGCATAACCGCGACCCGCGCACGATCCCGCTGGTGTCCGGGGGCGCAAACACCGTCGGCGATGGTGTGCTCGCCGTCGCTTCGGGCGCTAACGTGGTATTCTGCCAACTGGCACCCTGGCAGTTCGAGTACCGAAACAACTTCGGGCTCAAGAGGACGTTCCGGCGCACCAGCTTTCTTATGACGCGGCTCCTGGGCAACCTGGGTGTGAGCGGCGAAACGCCATTGCTGACCCGCTTGTCAACCCCGGTTGGAAGCAATGAACCCAGCCGGTGGCTGCAGGGATTCTACCTGGACGAGCCTGAAGAATGGGATGATCCTTACCGCTTCTTCCGCTGGTGACAGAAGTGTCCGGGAAGACCTGACCGGCGCAGGGAAAGGTGAAAGAGTGAATCATGCAACGCTCGTGGATGAATAAAGGTCTGTGGGAAAAAAGGTCATCGAAAAGGATTCGGCATCGTGATAAATTGGCAATCCAGATTGGCAAAATTAAGAACTAAAGATATCCAGATTTTTAAAAAATTGGGGTTTTTGAGGGAAATTTTGAAAATGGGGTGGTTGGTTTGCAATTGGGTTTGATTGGGTTTGTTTTTCACCGCGTTTGAAAAGCCGTATATTTTCATAATGCTTTGTTGAAACAATAGCTTACGTTCATTTGAGTGTCCAGCAAATTGGCTTTGTTTTGCATAATTTAGTTCATTGTCCATAGTTCATTGGCCCCTAAGGGGTAAATTATTGGTTATTCTGGAACTGCTGTTCCTTAGCGTGCGGGTCTCCGCGTTCTTCCCGCTCCTGGCGGACATCATTCCCCCCAAATCTCATCTGTATTATACCAAATTATGCCTATTTATTCAATAAAAATCTAACGATATCATAAAAAAATTTGGCCACAGAGAACTTCTGCCCCAAAACTAAAAACTAAAGACTCACTGTTTTTTTTGAAAGAAAAATATAACATATAATCGTTAAATAAAATGATAGATTAAAAACTTTGCATTAATATTATAACTAACTGTGCATAAAAGGGTTATGATACTGCTATATATTAACTATAGATTTTATTTAATTTGGAACTGTTATGTTTCCCACAAATCAAAAAAAATCTTTTAAAAAAACGCAATTTTTTGAAGAATACTATTGACTGGAAAATTTACAAGTATATAATTGTAACAAGTTAAATAAATTAAAACATTAAATATTTTTAGAAGGATCAAAAATGAAAAAAACTGCAAAAGAACTCGGCGATGAAATAAAATTACTCATAGACCAATTAGTTTCAATGACAAGACCCAACGCGCTTAATAAAGAACAAAGCCTTCTACCTCATAAGACAAAAGATACAAAAGGTGCTGCGGGTGCAATTTCAATACTTATAAATGAAGGATTCTTCAATGTGCCTAGAAAGCTTTCAGAAGTAAGGATGAAAATGGAGGAAATGGGCAGATATTATTCTCTATCAACAATATCTATGAATTTGCTGAATTTAACAAAAAGAAGAACTCTTAATCGAGTCAAAGATACAAAGACAAAAGAGTGGCAATATGTAATAAGGAGATAAATATGTTGGATTTGGATTTAAAAGAAATTATAAATAGAATCGAGAGGCTTGAGAAAGCAGTATTTGGAAGTAGTAAGGTCAAAAAAAAGATAGAAGAAAAGAAAATCGAACTCACCACTGATATTGATTTTTCACTCAATGAAAGAGCCTTTGTTAAAAGATATACAGCTGATAAAAGTGGACCAAAAAAATTTGTTCTATTGCTTGCTTATCTTGCACAAGGGGAAATCGGCAAATATGTTGAACTTAGTGAGGTTAAAAATCGTTGGGGTAAAATGAAATCGCTACTTGGTAATTTCAACATGTTTTATCCTAACCAAGCAAAAACGAATGGATGGGTCGATTCACAAAAATATGGTAGTTATACCCTAACAAAGGAATGGGAAAATGTACTGTTATAAATTGTCACAATGGAGTATCAGAAATGGAAGATATTATGGATGATATTGAACTGATAGAAAAATTCCGAGGAGTAGAAACTCAGGGATTGCCCGAATTCAGCAGTTATGATAAACCTCTTGAAATGGGGTTGTGGGTTCTATGGGTTGCAAAGGAAAAACTTAATATAAGAAAATTAACAGCGGCTGAGATTGTTGATATCATAGTGGGCGTGATGGAAGTCAGCATTGATCTCAGAGCTATCGTCAATGCGTTCAATAGGGCCAAGAGAAAAATACACATATACCGTGAGGGTGACGAAACGTGCTACGAGATTATGAATCCTGGAAAGGAGCATTTGGTTAAAAGTGCAGGTGGTGGTTCTGTAAACGTTCATTATTTTGAGCCAGAGAAAAAATATAGTAGCAAAAGGATCCTGAGAGAGTGCATATTAAACAATCTAAAGGGCGAACTTAAAACCGTTGATCCTTATTGTGATTCTGGGACATTGGACATTTTATCAAGCAGCCAAAACAAGATAAAATTTCTAACGCAGATCGAAAAATTGCGACCAAATATACAACAGGAATTTCTAAGAGACCTGCAAAATTTCAAGTCTGAATATCCTAATGTAGAGTTTAGGAACTATTCGAAATCAGAGATTCACGACAGATACATTGTCTCGAAGGATAAGCTTGTTATTTTGGGTAACAGCTTAAAAGATTTGGGCGCTAAAGAATCTTTTGCTATAGTTTTAGACAGAAAAACAAGTAGAGATATATTTGATGCGCTGGTGGAGAATTTTGGTAGAAGATGGAAGGTGGCCAGTCCATTATGAAATTTTTATAAAATTAAAGGGGAGGGGAAGGGGAGTTAGTTTGACGGGGATAATGTATGACCAGAAACCGTTTATATTGCGGGGATAATTTAGAGATATTGGCTACTTTCGAGAAGGAAAGCGTTGACCTTATGTGTAAGCCGGCCAAAACAGGTTATGCGAATGGGGCTTCGCAGGAGATAGATTAAGGGAAGGGAATAAGGGGTGGGGTAAGACAAAAGGAACCACAGATTTCAGGACAAGAATTAGCCACAAAGAGACGCAAGAGACGTGTTTGTCAGATTAAGTATTGGCTGCTACAGATTAAGCAGTTTCTTTTTTTGTTCAAACTGTTTGCACATTTTCATAGAGTTCTGGAAGCTTGTTTTGCCTTAGTCTAAACTTTGTGCCGTGATTGTGTCCAGTCCTCGCATCAAAGTCAATGTAAAGATATCCTTTATCGATAGCGCTAATAAAGGCATCGATGCTAAATTTTGTGAGGATAAAAATCTTCTCGTAAGAAAAATACTCCCGGCCTCGTTCTTTCTTGGTTCTGGCCTGGATGTAGAAGCAATTTAGAAGTTTAGTCCCGGCTTTATGCCCGAGATCAGCAAAGCCCCAGTATGGTTGAGGGGATAATTCAGCTAAACCAACTCTATTTTTTACCGTTTTAAGCCAGTTGCTATGTTTTTCGTCGACAGCATTTGAATCAAAAGAGATAAGTATTTTCCCTTGTTCCCTGCTTACTAATACCTTAAATCCTCTGTCACTTCTGGATGTGCCTGTTATCGTTTGTCTAAAGCTCATCTCCCCCTCGGGATGCTTGGTGCCGGATTCTTGATGTGGCCAGCCATATTTAGGTAGAAAGATCTGAGGCACAAATTTCAGTGCTTGAGGTGAGGGTTCCATATGAAAAAGTGTAGTAAGAGAAGTGGTTTCAATTCTCTGGCATTTGAGTTCCCACTCGGCCGCATTTGGAATAGGTAGGTTGTTTTCTTCAATTCCAAGCAGGTCCTCTAACGTGTTTCCAACTCCTCCTACATTCCCGCGCCTTGCATTTGGAATCCAGCCCATAGACCTTATTCTTTTTAAGTCTTCGATTAGTTGTTCTTTTGTATAGATCTTCATTTTGTTTATATTTTAGGAGCTTTTGTGCTCGCTTTTGTTTGTGGTGGTCGCCAGAAATCCAGCAAATATTCAAAAGTTACTCCCATAGTAATGTAATTGCTGGGCCAGCCAAATATGCCAATTTGATTTACGATGTTGGTGCGGTCCCAGATAATGATATTACGCAGTTCATATCCTCGTTGGCGTAGCTCCTCAATCAATGAGACGTGTATCGTTATGCGCTCATTCTCCCACCACATGTCCGGAACGTTGATAATACAATGAGCTTTCAGGCGCAAAAGTGGCAGCAGATTTTCGAAGATATCACCCATTGCTTTAGTATATTTGCTAAGTTCCATTGTGCCGAGATCTTGTGGGTTTTGGGAATATTGCTCGATTTTTCCTAATTGCTCGTTGTTTCTGTAACGACGAGATTTGTTTTTTCGTTGTCGGTTTAACAAATTAGCATACGGAGGAGACGTAAAAATGAGACTTAGAGTTTCTGGCATTAGATAATTAGAGATATTCGATGCATCGTCACAAATAGCAATCTGTTTTGAGTCACCAAAAAGTTGTGAGTTTTCAGCGAGGCGAGAATCAGCTAATTCTATGTACTTTTTTTGAAGATCAAAACCTACAGCGTTGCGGCCAGCATCTTGAGCTGCGATAAGGGTCGTACCGCTACCCACAAAGGGGTCAAGCACCAATTCTCCCTTATGAGTGAAAAGATCAATCACCTTACGTGCAAGCGAGATCGGAAAGGTGGCAGGGTGTAATTTTTTGTCCCTGATATCTCTACCCTTATATGTAAATTGCCATACTCCCAACTGGCATTTAAGCCATTCCTTTGCAGGGAGACAGTTAATATGAGTTTTGGGGCAACTACATGTGCGGTTGCAGCCGATATCGAGAAGTTTTTTTTGAGTTTTACCTGCGAAGTGGGACTCAGAGAGTGGTTCTTGATATTTTGTTGAACGTTCTTTTTCGATTACGTGGATATTATTGTTAGGGCTGACGTGGTATGTTCTTTCACCAAGACGTCTAATCGTAACTGTATCTTCCATACGGAGATTGTGTAGGCGGACAAAATCCCTTACCCATTTTCTTTCTCGGAAGATCCAGCGTGGGGTTCCTGTTTTTTTATCGGTAGGAATGTCGGTCTCGATTGGGTTGGGCAGACCATCAACTTGTAGAGTTACTGGAATGCCGAGACTGGTTTTTTTAGATGGTGCGCCAAAAACGTCCGGTGGGAAAAACCCTTTGCCGCAAGGCCTAATATTTAGATTGCCGTATTTATGGGCTGCGGGCGTTAGTTGGATTGTGCGAGAGTCCATTTTCGCAGTGTTACCTTTCGATAAATTCTCCTATTACTTCCTTATGATAAATTTAGTATAACAAAACTCAGGGTGGGGTAAATAGCGTTTTTGATGTTAGTAAAGGTTTTTCAGGCCAGGCAACCTGCCGTGAAACGCCGATAGAAGGCCCCGGGACCGCTTGTTGACAACTTGTCGGTCACTTGTTATTCTTTTGTAAGTCTCAAAAACAGTCGATTTTGTGCTTGTAACATCTTTTGAGATAAGCACTCACAGCCAGAAAAATGGATTTCTAATCCGTAGGTCGCAGGTTCGAATCCTGCCGGGCGTGTTACTTAAGTTTTGGGCTATTAGGCTTCGTGTTTGGAAACTGAGGAGTCAAAGTAATGTTCACAAGGGGAAACAGGTCACTTTGGCAATCGTTAACCCGCGTTTTTTTCTGTGGCCTATTCGTCATTTCCTCTGTTTCTGCGGATGACCAGCCGCAGTGGGGCCAGAGATATACCCGGAACATGGTGTCAGCCGAAACGGGCCTCCCTGAGACCTTTGATCCGGACGCTGGCAAGAACGTCAAGTGGGTAGTTTCGCTGGGTACGGAAACATATTCCACCCCAGTAGTAGCCGGCGGCAGGGTGTTGATTGGTACGAACAATAGCAACCCACGTGATCTGCGGCACAAGGGAGATCGCGGTGTACTATTATGCTTAGATGAAAAAGATGGGAGCCTGTGCTGGCAACTCGTCGTTCCTAAGATAGGAGGCGACCCATATCTGGATTGGCCACGAGCTGGTATTGTGTCGTCATCTACTGTTGAAGGCGATAAGGTTTACGTTGTAAGCAATCGCGGAGAAATAATGTGCCTTGACCTCAATGGCCAGACCAATGGCAACGATGGACCATACCAGAATGAAGGCCGGCATATGGCCCCAAGCGATTCTGAGCCTATGGAGGTAAGCAAGACGGACGCGGACATCATCTGGCTGTTTGATATACCTGCTGAAGTGGGAATCCACCCACACGATGCGGCACATAGCTCAATCCTTCTGCATGGGGAGTTTCTTTACGTCAACACGAGCAACGGTGTTGATAACACGCATCGACGCATTCTTGCGCCTAACGCCCCAAGTCTGGTTATACTCGACAAGACAACGGGGCGTCTTGTGGCTCAGGATGATGAGCGGATTGGTCCTCGGATATTCCACTGCACCTGGTCATCGCCCGCACTGGGTGATGTCAACGGTCGGACGCTAATATTCTTCTGTGGCGGTGACGGTGTCTGCTACGCCTTTGAGGCGTTGCGGTCAGCTCCAGCTTCGGGACTAATAGAGAAACTTAGAAATATCTGGAGGTTCGATTGCGACCCCAACGCACCTAAAGAGAACGTGCACCAATACAATGGAAACCGCAGCGAGAGCCCAAGTAATATTAAGAGTATGCCGGTGTTTCACAGAAATCGCGTGTATGTTACGGTCGGAGGTGATATTTGGTGGGGGAAGAACCGGGCCTGGCTGAAGTGCATCGATGCGACCAGGACCGGCAACATCACAAATTATGGCGAGATTTGGTCCTACCCGCTCGAGCAGCACTGTTGCTCAACGCCGTCCATTTATAACGGCCTGGTATTCGTTGCTGATTGTAAGGGACTGGTCCATTGTGTTGATGCCGATACCGGCCAGCCCTACTGGACACACCAGACCAATGGAGAGATTTGGGGTTCGACGCTTGTGGCCGATGGGAAGGTCTATGTTGGCACGCGGCGAGGGGATTTCTGGGTGTTGGCTGCGAGCAGGAACAAGAGGGTTATCAGTTCAATTGAACTGGACAGCTCCACGACCAGCACACCCATAGCTGCCAACGGCGTACTTTACGTTGCCACATTGAAGAAACTCTACGCGTTGAAAAGGTCCGCAAAATAATTGTGTAAATTCTGCATAACGCGAAGAGAACAGTAATTGCGAGAAAAATTCCAAAATTGAAGGAATGTTGAACGGAAGATGGGAAGGTATGCCTCATCTGCGCATACTATGCTGCTGATTCGGTTTTTGCTCTCCGTCAGGTATAAGGGGACAGAGCGCGGTTGCCTGCGAGCCATTATCTGGCGGGCTCGGCCAAGTCAAGGAAATTGACTACGGCGTCCGCGCTCGAAGCAGCAAGACCCGCTAGGTTATCTGACGCCCAGAAGCCACTCTTCTGCGAAGATTGCCACATCGCCGATATCGACATGTCCGCTGTGGTCCACGTCAAGTCCCGCACACCAGAGCGGTGCTGAACACAGCTTACGCCAGTTGTCGGCCAGTGCCGCCCAGTCAGTGAAGTTGACCTGTGAATCGCGATTGAAATCACTCCCGCAGGCAACTATCTCCAGCGCATCGTCCAGCTCGCCCTTCGCGGCCTCACCACACTCGGGCGTCACGATTACGTTCCACATACCGGGTTCAGCGCCGTCGAGGTCGGTCTGGCAGGTGATTGTGCTCTCGTCCGCAATCACAACGTTGGTCGCCTCAATCCTTATGACGTTGTCCCGGAACACGACAAGCTCGGCATCCACGTTAATCAACCGCTGATTGCCGCCGGTGGAGTTAGTCTGGAAAAACTCGATTTCCTCTCCTCCGCTGTTCTCGAAGAAGTCAAGGACCATATAGTAGCTCCCTGCAGCCGGAAAGTTGAAGGTCATCGTGCCGTCCGTTCGGTTTTGCATACAATCGGTCGTCGCCGGGGCTCGGGGATTCGCATATTCCCCGACAAGCTCGCCGTTAATCGAGAGTGTGAAGCCATCGTCACTGTTCACGCCAAAGTACCGAACCCCGGGCGAGGGAGCGTAGATGTATCCGGTGAAGCGCACGGCGTAGTTGGTGCCGTTCACGTTGAACGGCGGCGCGAAGGTTGTTTCGTTGGCAGTGAACTCCCCATGGCTATCACCCTCGCTGTTGAAGTTGTAGAGGTTAATCCATGTATGAACCGCATAGGTGGGGTCGCCGACGCCGCGGCTGGGGTCATTCAGCAGCAGTGTCGCTGCATCAATGGCGTCAAACGCCTGGTCGTACTGGACATAGAGGGCGTCGAAACCGACCTCTTCCGAGGTGCTGGTCAGCGCAACCGAGGTCATTGACCCCGGCTCAAAGCCGCTTCCATAAATTGTAAGCTGTGCCGTACCGCTGTTGCATGCCGTGCTCGGTGTTACTGAAGTAATCGCACAAAGCGGTACACGGGTTACCGTGATGAAGTCGTTCGCGCCGGACACGGGTTTGCCCCCACTATCAAGCCCCTGAAGGACAAGCACATTCTCGCCCAACGCCAGCGCAACTTCCACTTCAAACACGTGGTTGCCTGAGAATTGGGTTGTTACGGGTGTGCCATTGACTGAAATTTTCACCACATTCAGTGGCGCGGTACCATTGAGTGTTATTTTTGAAGCCGATGTACAGAAGTCTTCGCCGCTATTGGTCGTTATCTCAAAGACCATTGGCGGAATCTGCGTCAGGATATAGGCCCGACGGTCGCGGACCCACGCTTTGATTCCATCTTTTCGGCTGGCGTCGCCTCCGTCGGCAATCAAGGCATTGGCAGCATCGTCCAGAAAACGGTCGAAGTCTGTCGGTTGATTGGCCGTTTGATAAGACGTCTGCCACGGGCCGCTCACCAATTCTGTGAATGCCTTCAGGTACATCTCCTTGTATTTGGGATAGTTAAGAAACTTACTGACCTCCGGGAACTGGCCGCCAATGAAGAACAGGCTTGTGCTGGTCCCATCGCTGCCCCCTCCGAGCGTCCAGTCGATGTCCCAGGGCAGAAGATACCACTTGCCCTCTTGTGCTGCGTAGTAGAAATAGTTGTTTTTGCTTCGCCGGTACCCGTAGCTGTCCCAGTCGCCAACTGCGTGGCGAATCGCCAGGACCTTGGCGAAATGTTGGGGGTCGATGACCGACTCAATGACCTGCTCATACGCCGAGCCGCTTGCCGTCGTGTTCATCGCAACGGCAAAATCAAACAAATGCTGCCAGTTGTCGTTCTCTCGGTACGACCGCTTCTCAAAACTCCACCGATAGGTCTCCTTGAGCAGTGGGTGTGCGGAGTCATATCTTAATCCTTCATCGTAGTTCGCAAACCCCGTGCCGTCGGCAGAATATTCGAAGTAGTCATCTATCTTATGAAGATAGCCATCGGCATCGTTAGGAAACCACATATCAACGTAGTCGCCTTCGATATTCTGGACGTCCTCGTAGTTGCCGTAGTTGTTGCCATTGCTAATCAGGCGGATGAATTCCTGCATCGAGTACTGAAGACCCATTTGCCTGTAGAACCAGTATGATGCGCGTTCCTGAAGCGGGCCTCGACTTGGATCCTCCGTGGTGTCGAGATTAATCTCCTCGCAACTGCGGAACCTATGGTCCGAGTTGAAGTTGATGCGGTAGCCGTAGCGGTCGCAGGGATTACGGTTGCTGCCGCTCCGGATGAATGGGCTGCCGCGGAAGCGAATCCCGCAGTTGTAAAAGACCTCTGTATTATTATAGACAAAGGTGCAATCCATCAGCTCGTTCGAGAGATTGGGACGCGAAAGAAACGTGTTTATTACGTCATTAGAGAGCCAGACACGGTAGGTGGCAAGCTGGGTGTTCAGCATTGCATCGCCAACGCGAACCAGGCATGTCCGGTTGGGGACATCGGCCGAAGGTTCCAGCATGGTGGGAAACCGCGTCGATGCCGAGCCATCCGAGGCCTCGATATAGAACGCCCGCATTGTGCCGCCGCCCGCGCCCGGGATAGTGGCCGTGAAAATACCGTCTCCCCCAATTAAGTCGTCACCCGACCCGTTATCGACCATAGGCGTACTGGTGAATCCACCGCCCCCCTCGGAACGATAGTAGAGCGTAACTGAGCTAACACCATCATTGTCGGTCACACGGGCGGTTACAACGATTGGTTCACTGTCGTTGGGCAGAACGGGTGCGTGTCGTACCTCAAGAATGTCAGGCCCGCGGTTAGAGACATAAGCCGTGTTTTGCTGACCGGGCGTGCCCAGATTCAATGGCATAGGCAGTTCAAACGCATATGATGGCCGCGGTGGTTGCACAGGCGAAGTGTCCCGCGTTACCCGTAAAAGCAGGTATCGGCTCCCGCGTAGCCACCGGGCCCAGCCTTTGAACTGTACCGTGCCGCCACTCACGCTGGTAATCGACCTATTGATGCGATTGGCCCCGGGGTCGCCGTGTCCGGTTGAAATCAGGTGCAACGACTGAGTTCCGGAGTGACGGTTCGCCGTGGTCACAAATGACCGAACGTGATTGCCGAGGATTCGCCACCCCGACTCTCCGCTCTCGAAGCCATTGTTAGTGAGGCGGTTCGTGCTGTTGATGTTCAATTCAAGGTCGTCTAAAAGCACCTCGCCGCGATTGAGCAATATAACATCAAAGACCGTGACCGCATCATGGGTGTATTGCGAATCAGTGCTATTAATGATGAATGAGAATTGCTGCCATGTGGTCTTGCTGCTCTCGTCGCTGTCGGCCCAGGCATCCGGTGTGTTGTTGTTGCTGCGCGGGTCTCGCAGCTCCATACTGGCTCCCTGGCCGTCAGCCCACTTCGGCCATCGGCCGCCGTCGTAATAAGTTACCTCATCGGCAGTGACCATATTCACGTCGTGAGTTTCAGGGTCCTCGTACGGATACGACAGGCGGATACGCTCGCTGTGGTCAGCCAGATTCCCCGTGTACGACCCAACCAGGTTGGACCCGACGACCAGATTGTTATACACAGTTTTGAGAAAGTTCGGGTCATTGGCCACCACTAAATACGAGCCAGGCGCCATCGAGATATCGCCAAACTGGTATTCAATGCCATCGGTGAAGGCCCAGCCATTCATCGGGACTGTGCTGGTCCCTCGGTTGTAAAGTTCTACATACTCATAGCGGTCCTCGTTTGCAGGGTGGTGGTACATAATCTCATTGATAACAATATCGTTAATCAATGGTTTAGCATTTGCTCCATTGTAAGTAGCGGAGGATAGAAGGCCAAAGTAGTCTGACCCATCCGGGAACCGGCCAAAGGTTATATTTGATGGCATAACGCCAAAACGCACAGCATCTAAGATGCGGAGTGGTTTTGGAACCGCGTCATTCGTAGCTGCCGTCAAATAAATCGTCTCGCCTGACCAGTTCAGCGCAAAGGGCAATTTATTGGGGTCGGGAATGTGGGGGTTAGGGTTTTCCCTGACGGCCCAGAACTCGCCTGGCTGCAGCACGATGCTGACCGGAATCTTGTACTGGAGCAGTTGGAACCGGCCGTCACTTAAATAGACGTTGTTCAAATCGACCGGGACAGGACCCGGGTTATACAGCTCAATCCAATCGGTGCCCGGCGGCGCGTCGCTGTTAGCCAGCAGCTCGTTAATCACCAGACGGGCGCGGGGGTCGTTGCCGTCACCTGTTTTCTTCTCGACCGCCCGCAGGATTGGGCATGAGACACAGTCCGAGCTGCCTGAGATTGCCGAATTATGGG
>Ga0315280_10005135_pt1 | contig 18859 bp, 9 predicted proteins | sample YL17G06_40_MG_FD_203697 | JGI IMG/M metagenome (GOLD analysis project Ga0315280, IMG submission 203697) | Sediment microbial communities from Yellowstone Lake, YNP, Wyoming, USA - YL17G06_40 | ecosystem: Environmental > Aquatic > Freshwater > Lake > Sediment | place: USA: Wyoming | collected... | reverse complement strand
ATGATCTTGCGCTCGTCCGGACTGAAGGAGGGATGGGGATGGGTCCACTGCGGCCCGTAGACCCGGTCGGTGGCCATTTCCATCCAGCTCAGCGCCTTGCTTTTCTCCTGCTGCTGCGCCGCCGCGGCCCAGTCTTCGGCCACGGCGTAGCGCGATGTTTTCCACTGCGTCCCGCCGTTGGAACTTTGCGGATAGCAGATGGTGCGGCGCTTGCCCGTGCGCGCGTCGATGAGCTGGATGCCGATGTCCGGGTGGTTGGTGTCGCACAGCACCACGGTGCCGTCGCGGTTGGGGGTGATGTGCCAGGCGTTGAACTCGGCGATCGTCGAGATGCGCCTTGTCTTCCAGTCCATGCGCTTCAGCGCCAACGGCCAGACGACAAACACCAGGTCGCCGGTGGAACCGAGAAAGGTTTCGTGGACGATGAACTCGTCGTTGGAATGCTGGTACAGGCACTCCAGCCCGCTGCCGTCGCGGCGCACGCGGTGAATGCGCGGCGCCGGATCGCCGGAGAACTCGATCCAGTCCGGCTCCAGCGGATGGAATTGCGGATGGATGATGGTGCGCGGAAAGCGCGTCACCACGCGCCAGTCCGAGCCGTTGGTGGCGGCCAGCACCACGGCGCTGCCCTGCGCGTCTTTCAGCGCCGCCGTCAGCCAGCGGCCGTCGGGGCTGAGGCTGCACTCGCCCAATTGGCCGCCGGGAAACTCGGCGAGGCGCCGCTCGCGGCGCGTGGCCCGCTCGAGGGCATAGATGCCGCCCTTGCGCACGAAGAAAACCTCCTTGCCGTCGCGCCCCATCACCGCGGAAAAGGCGTGAATCGCATCGCCGCTGGTCAACTGGCGGATCGTGCCGTCCGGGTATTCCTTCTCGTAAAGTTGCGGCGAGCCGGACCGATACGAAGTGAAAATCACCACCTTGCCGTCCGGCGTGAATGACGAATTCAGAAAATAAGTTGGGTGGTTGATCGAGGGGTGGTCGGTCAACTGGTGAATCACCGCGCCGGTCTTGGGGTCGCGAAACGTCTTGTGCTCGGCTCCGGGTGCTGTCAGCACGAAGGCACAAAGGCACGAAGTCACAAAGAAAAAGACACGCAGGGGGGCGCGTCCCAGCTTCTTCGTGCCTTTCCTTTGTGTCTTTGTGCCTTTGTGTTCTTTGTGTTCACCCAAGGCTCCCGTGAATTCTTCGCACGCCATGATCGAGTGCATGTCAGCGGAAGTATAGCGCGGAACTTCCCGCCCCGCGGTGGTGTCTATCGAAGTGCCAGCAGAACCGCAGCCGCAAGGAGCGGCCGCCTTCTCTGCCGGCGGCCGGCTCACTTGCGGTCGCGGCTCTGCCCGGCGACAGACAGGGACCCGAGCGGTGACCGGCAGTTCGGCGCGGCGCCCGGCGCCCGCCTGCCTTCAAGCGGCCCGTCCGGACAGGCGAGTGCTGCGGAGGCTCAGCCGAACTGCCGTCACCGCCCGGCTTCCGGACGGGCACCGGAAGGGGCAGGTGTGCGGGCGGCGGCGGTCAGTTGGTAGGCGCTCTGGATCAGCGTGCGTTGGCAGAACGGCAGATAGGCGAGCGCGGCGACGGCGCCCAGTGCTGGCCAGCCTAATTTGCCAAACAGCAAGAGCGGCGATGCCGCCCAGACGGCATCCAAAGCCAGCAGCGCGGGGAAAAGGCGCCTGAATCGCACCCCGGCGGCCGGATGATCCAGCCCCACAGCGGCCAGCAGATAGAGGCGCACGGCAATCCCGCACATGGCCAAAATGACCGCCAGCGGGACCGTCAGAGCCCCCAGGACCGACAGAATTCCCTTCTCCAGCGCTTCGGCGTGCACCAGCGCCGCGCCGTACATGCACAGGTAGCCGATCTGAATCAGCAAGAGAAGACCGCGGGCCAGGCCGCGAGGCAAGCCGAATTCCTCTTCCGGCGGAACCACGGCCGCGGCCGTCCCGCCGCTCAGGTTGCGGCGGAGATTCTCGAGATCAACGAGCAAGTCGCGCGCTGACTGGTAGCGCTCGGCGCGCTGCTTGCGCAGGCACTTGTGAATGACCCGCTCCAGCTCCGGCGGCAGTTGCGCCGAGGACAGGCTGGGGGCCGGCGGTTCTTCCTTCAGTATGTTGCCGATCGTGGAGAGCGGACTTCGACCGAGGAACGGATGACGGCCGGCAACCAACTCGTAGAGCATGATCCCGAAGGAGAACACGTCGCTGCGGTGGTCCACCGACTGGGCCTCCAATTGCTCGGGCGACATGTAATTGAGCGTGCCCACCACAGCGCCGGTGACCGCCGTCGCCGAAGCCAACGTCCCCGCCTGGGCGCCCGCCGTTGCGCTCTCCAGCGGGCGATGGATTTTGGCCAGGCCAAAGTCGAGGATCTTGACCCGGCCCTCCGCGGTGAGCATTACGTTTTCGGGCTTCAGATCGCGGTGAATGATGCCCGTCTCGTGGGCGGAAGCCAGGCCGTCGGCAATCTTGATGCACACGGAGAGCCACTCGACCAGCTCCATCCGGCGCTTGTTCATCACATCGCGCAGTGTGCTGCCCTCAACGAACTCGTAAACGATGAACAGGCATTCGTCCACCTGCTCAAAATCGTGGACGGTGGCGATGACCGGGTGGTTGAGCGCCGAGGCGGCCCGGGCCTCGTTCGCCAGTCGCCGGCGTAGCGAGGCGTCGGCCGCCAGCTCGGGCAGCAGCATTTTCAAGGCGACCGTGCGGTTCAGCCGAGTATCAACCGCGCGATACACCACGCCCATGCCGCCCTGGCCCAGCTTCTGTTCGATCCGGTAATGGGAAATCGTTTTGCCAACCATCGCGAACAATAAAGAATGAAGAATTAAGAGTGAAGAATCAAGGGATCAATGGATCAGCCGATCGTCTCAAGCTCTCAATTCTTAATTCTCAGTTCTTAATTCCTTTCCCAGCCCAGCAGGCGGAACCCGCCGGCCTCGCGGCCCAGGTACACCTTCACCCATCGTTCCTCGAACTCCGGCTCAGCGCGCCGGGCAGCGATGGCCAGCGTGAACACGGCCTTCGGGTCGCCGCCCGGGCCGGCCCATTTCATCAATTCATCGAGCGGGATGCTGTGTCCGCGAAAACTGCGCGGCCGGCCAAGGTAGCTCGCCTCTCCGAGCCGGCTGAACGTGTGTACATAATAGGTGCCGGCAGGCTGGGCGAACCCGTACTTGAGAGCCAGATCGTCGAACATCAGCGCCTGCTCGCCGCCGACGGTTTTCCCAAGACGGAAGCCATCCAGCGGGCCGCTGACAGAAAGACCGTACCAGCCTGCTTTGCGCTGGCGCTCCAGAAGCGTGCGCACCAGGTACTCCTCGGCCTGGCGATCGCTCAATTGGCCCTCGCGCACCGCGGCCCGGACCTGCTCCTCGGTGAACGACATCACCAGCTTCGCCGCCCAGGACGCGTCCGCGTTGTCCATGTAATCGAAGGAAACCAGCGGGAGCACCGGCTTCCAGAGCTGCGGCGTAAACATCTCGCTCTCGAAACGGCCGACCGAGGAGAACTTCACCGGCGCCGGGTGCTCCCGCCAGCGCGGCTGGTAGAGGCCCAGGGTCAGAAACGGCTTGCCCATTTCGCGGGTGTCCCAAACGTAGGAAAAACCCATGCGGGCGGTTTTCGGGAAAAAGGAAGCGCTGCCCAGCGCCGAGCCGAAATCGAGCAGGTAGTGACGGAGGAACTTGCGGCCGTCATGCTCAACGTAGGCGTCCATGGTATTGCCGGGCCGGATGTCGTAATGGTTCAGCCAGGCCGACAACAACCGCAGGCCGCGCAACTCCCGCCGGTGCTGATGCGGGATCAGGTCATTCGGGTCATCCCGGGACGTGCCGTGGAAGCGGAACTCGCCCTTGATGCTGCCGGGCAACAGCAGGCTGGCGACGGCGCGGTAACGCCCGTCCGGCATGCGGGCCGAGCCCTTCAATATCTCTTCCACGTCCCCGCGGGTCATCTGGCGCTGCCGCCCGTTCTTGTCCCAGATTGTCGCCTTGGGGTCGATTTCGATCTGCTCGGGCCGGACGTAGATGATCCACTCCTGGGGCACGTTGAAACCCAGCGCGTGGAAAAAGCGGGCCGTTATGACCTCCGAGGCGGTAGTCAGCTCCGGGTACTCGGCCGAGTCGAATTTGATGAAGTACATGTTCCCAGCCGAATCCCGGGTGCGGCCGAAGCCCAGCGATGTACCCGCCGTCTTCTTCTCGAGGATCACGAGGCGGCCGGAGAGATCGGGGCCGGCGTGCTGGTTGGCCCCGCGCACCACCTGTTCCGCAGTCATGGGATGCAGGTGATGGCGGTTGGTGTACCAACTGGAGTCGGGCACTTCCTCCCAGGCGTTCACGTTCCAGGCCGGCTGCTTCTCGCCGAGCCGTCCGACGAAGCTGCGCGGCGCCTGCCCGAAGGTGGCGTAAAAAAAGTCATAGTGCAGGGTGTCGAACTTCCGGGCGGGCTCGGGAATGGATGCCGTGTCGTTGTCCACCCACAGCGCCGGCCGGGGACCGGCTTTCCCACCTGGCGCTTCTGCTGCCGCACCCAACGCGGAAAGCAGAAGGCAGAAGGCGGAAAGCAGCGGGCGGAAGGCAGAAAGCGGTGGCTTCGGCGATTTGGCTGCCTTCCGCCTTCCGCCTTCCGCCTTCGCTGGCAGGAATGCGCTTCTCGAAGACAACATCAGAATGTACCTCCCAGCGAGAAATAGACGCGCGTTCCCTCGTTGCTGCGACCGATCAGGAGCTTGAAAGGGGTGCCTTGCTGGTTCAGAAAGCGGAGACCGCCGCCGTAGCCCGTCCGCAGGCCGCTCCAACTGAAGTCGCCGGGCTGCCTCGCCACCTGGCCCTGGTCCACGAACAGCACCATATCCGCGTAGGCGTTGAGGTTGTAACGGTACTCGGCGGACATCATGATGCCGCTGGTGTCATAGAAGCGGAACTCCCGGAACCCGCGCAGCGTGCTGCTGCCGCCCAAAATCACCTGCTCGAAGAACGGGACGGCGCTTGCGCCGCGCGCCTGGTTGGTAATGCCCAGGAAGCGCAGCGCCAGGACGCGGTTGCGGCTGCCCAACGGGAGGTATCGCTCGGCCTCCGCCCGGTATCGCCAGAAGCCGAAATCGTTCGCGTCGCCGCTCTGGCGCCGACCGGCCTCCAGGCGATGGTAGCCGCCGGAACGGGGCCGGCCGGGAACGTCGCGCGTATCGTGGATCAGGCTCACCTCGCCGGCCCACAGCCGAGCGCCATTTTGCAGGCCCGGAATCCGGCTTCGCGCGAACTGCGCCGTGATCACCGGGAAGCGCGCGTCCTTGCCGTCAAACACGCTGGTGCTGTTGTAACCGAACCTGGCATGGAAACGCAGGCGCCGCGACAGCTCGAACCGCGGCCCAAATGAGAACTGCCGCGATTGCAGCATGTAGCTGGTCCGGTCGCCGGCGCGGGAGTCGTTCCCCAACCCGAAAAAGTCGTCCTGGCTGCGGACCCGGTAGTGCGCGTTGGCGTCGAAAAAAACACGCTGGCCGGAGTCCACGGGAAGGCTCAGATCAATGCCGTAATCCTGGTACAAGAGCGTGGAGGCGCGCAGCGGGATGCCGATCCGGCCGCCGCGGCGCAGGAAATGGTTTCGGTAGTATTCCACGCCGAAAGCAAAGCCGGTGCCGATGCCCAGGCCGCCGAACAGCGGCTTGAAACCCCGGTCGTGCTCCGCCACGTAATACTGCGCCTTGTCCAGAAGATGGTTCCGGTCAACCGCGATGAATCCTTTCTCCATCGCGTGCCCGAAGGCCAGAAACGGCAATAGCGGCGCTTGCCAGGCACGAAAACTATGCTCGACCTGCTTGGCGCGCTGGGCTGCTTCGACGTCGATGATCCGTTCGGAAGGCTGTGATGAAAGGGGAGTCGATTGTGCAAGCAGGGCCGACGCAGCCAACAAGACCGCGATCACTATCGCGGCAACGCGAGAAACCGGAGGACCCATAGTGCACCTCACGCCCATGAAATCGCCCGGAACATCCTTGCTTTGCTAGGAAAGCCGCCCGAATTATACACCATTAAGTCGAGCTACAAGACCAAACGGCGGAATCCGCGGCCAGACGTTTGATGGTTAGGGATTCGCTTGCGAACGGCGCACCACCATTTTCCCGATGCTGCAGCCGATCAAGGCCCCGGGGACGACATCGCCATAAAAATGACGGCCGCTAGTCACGCGGGTGATACTGACAGCGCCAGCGAAGCCATAGAGCACGAACGGCACCCAGCGTTGCCGGTGGCGCGAGGAAATCACGCTGGCCATGGTCCAGACGGCGCTGGAGTGGCCCGAGGGCAGGGAGCGGTAATCTCCGCTGCGGATGCCGTCCGGCGGGCCGCCGAAAGAGTCGCCAGGCGGGCGCTGGCGGCCCAGCGCCACCTTCAGCACGCCGACCACCAGCAGATCGTCAATCAGCGCCCGGCTGGCCAGCAGGGCTGTCTGCCGGAGCGGCCGGCGCGGCCCGGAATTGCCCACCAGCCAGAGCCCGCCGGAGACGCCAACCATGTAGGCCGGGTTGCCCAGGCGGGAAAACTTGCCCATGTTGTTCCGAGCGGCGGGGGAGAGGCGGCCGGTTGTCTCGCGGTATAAGCGCTGGTCGGCCAGCACCAGCGATGCGGCGCCGGCGGCCGCCGGCACCCAGAAGCGCGCCTGGCGCCGGTTCAGATGGAATGGGGCGGTCCAGATCGTCCGCTGATCGCCCGCCAGCGGGAGGACCACCTGCCGCCCAAACTGGCGGCCGGCGCCAGCCTGGTCTTCTTTGTTGCCTGCGTCACCGGAATCCGGTGTCGCGTCCTGGCTTGCCGTTGCCAGCGTTTCCACGGCGGCGATACTCGTTGTGCCAGCCTGACGGGCGCCGGCTGGAGCCCCGGCGAGTGTCGCCGTAAGCGCGAACAAACAACTCAATCCTGCGGCCAGTGGCATGGCTCCGTCCCGGTAGAGTCGCGCGAGAACAGGCCCGCATTGACATTCTATCAGGTGTCACCTAACATGCCTGCGCCAGCGGGGCTGAGGCCGCTGGTTGAACGTTCAGGGCTTCGGCCCCGCCGGGTTCTATCGAAGCCGGGAAGTTCCGCCATGTCGCGATTCGTGGAACGAGCGCTGAACTTGGAGCGCGACGAGCTGGGCCGCGGCCTGCTGCTGTTTTCCTACCTGTTCCTGGTGATGACAGCCTACCTGGTTGGCAAGAACGCGAGCAACGGCCTCTTCCTGGCGAAATTCGGAGCTCTGAAGCTTCCCTATGTGGACATCGCGATTGCCCTACTGGTGGGATTCGTCGTAGCCGTCTACGTGCGGATCGGGCGGCGCGTCAGCCTGCGGGTTCTGCTGTCCGGGAGCCAGTTGTTTTTCTCGGCGAACGCCCTGCTGCTGCTGTGGCTCGCCTATAGCTACCGAACTTTGGCCTGCCCCGCGATCTATATCTGGGTGGGCATCCTGGGGGTGCTGGCGCCGGCGCAGGTCTGGACGCTCGCCAATTACGTCCTGACCACGCGGGAAGCCAAACGCCTGTATGCGCTGGTGGGCTCGGGCGCCATCTGCGGCAGCATTTTCGCCGGCTTGCTGACCAGGTTCCTGGCTCCGCGGCTGGGTACCGAGAGCCTGCTGCGCCTGGTGGCGGTGTTCCTGGCGGCGGCCGGCGTCCTGGTGATCGTGGCTCGGGCGCGCCGGGACGATGATCGAGGAGAAACCGAGCGGGCCAGCGGCCCGGCCGAGACCGCCGCCCCGGGCCTGGCCCAGAGCCTGCGCCTGTGCTGCTCCTCGGACTATCTGCGGGCCATCGCCGCGGTCATTCTGGCCTCCTGCTGCGTGAGCCAGTTGGCCACCTGGCAGTTGAAGGCGGTGGTCAACGTCGTGTACCAGCATCAGGACAAGATCACGGCCTTCCTGGGCCTCTTTACCCTGTACACGGGCCTGCTTGGCTTGGTGGCCCAGATGCTGCTGACGTCGCGCGTGTTGCGCAGTTTCGGCATTGGGGTAGCCCTGCTGGCCGTGCCTGCCGTCGTAGTGGCGGGTTCCGGCGGCATGGCCATTTGGGGCACGCTGGCCGCAGTCCTGTTCCTCAAGGGCGGCGACCAGGTATTGCGCTATTCGGTGGATAAATCCGCGGTCGAATTGCTGTACTTACCCGTGCCCGCCGGGATCAAGATGCAGGTCAAGTCATTTATCGACACGGTGGTCTGGCGGGTGGGCGACGGGCTGGCCGGCCTCATACTGCTGTTGTTCGCCACGCATTGGCGCTGGATGCCGCAGCGTATCGCCTGGGTGGTGTTGACGCTCACAGCGGGCTGGATCGCGGCCGCCGTTCTGGCGCGCCGGCATTACGTCGGGACCCTGCAGGAGAGCATCCGGCAGCACCGCCTGGACGCCGAGCTGGCCTCCGCCCCGGTGCTCGACCGCGCCACTACAGAGATCTTTGCCACGCACCTGACCCATGCCGATCCCGGGCAGTTGCTCTACGCCCTCAGCCTGTTTGAAATCGGCCATCAGGGCGCCACGCACCCGGCCGTGCGCGTCCTGCTCAGGCATCCTTCGGCCGACATCCGCCGCAAGGCGCTGGCCATATCGGCGGCCGCCGGCGACAAGACGGTGATGCCGCAGGCCGAAGCGCTGCTGCGAGACCCGCACGTCGAGGTCCGCACCGAAGCGCTTCTCTACCTGGCCCGCCATGCGGGGACCGATCCGCTGACCCGTCTTGCCGAATTGGGCGATTTCCCCGACGCCTCCATGCGCGCGGGCGTCGCCTGGTACCTGGCGCAGCCGGGCCCGGCGCAGAGTATCGAGACGGCGGGCCTCATCCTGGAGGAAATGGCCAAGCACCCCGGCGCCGAAGGACAGCGCGCGCGCCTGGAAGCTACGCGCCTGATCGGAGAACTGGGCGCGCCATTTGACGCCACGCTGGGCCGGTTGCTGGAAGACAACGACGCGGAGGTGGCGCGCGAAGCCATCCGCGCCGCCGCCAAAGTGGGCCACCGGCGCCTTGTCCCGCAACTCCTGAATCGCTTGAGCGACCCGCAACTCAGCAAGGAGGCCGGCGAAGCGCTGGCGAAATTCGGCGACCCGATTGCCGGCACGCTGCGCGATTTTCTGGCCGACCCGGCCGCCCCGCTCGCCGCGCGCCGCGAGGCCCCTGCCCTGCTGGCCCGCATGGGCTCGAAGGCCGCTGCCCAGGCGCTTGCGGACAGCCTCATCGAAACAGATGCCGACCTGCGCTTCCGCATCATCTCGGCGCTCAACAAGCTGCGCGCCGCAAACGTGGATCTGGCCATGGACCGGGACGTGGTTGAGAGCCTCCTGATCGGCGAAATCATGGGTCATTACCGCTCCTACCAGCTCCTGGATGCGTTGGGAGAGGGCGCCGGGAGCGCACAGGCTTGCGCCTGCCTTCGCGATTCCATGAAGCAGGAACTGGAACGCATCTTCCGGCTGCTGGGCCTGCTGTTCCCGAAGCACGATTTTCACAGCGCCTGGGTGGGCCTGCAGTCCAGCGATGCCGTGCTGCACGATAATGCGCTGGAGTTGCTCGACAACATTCTCAACCCGCAGCTTCGGAATCTGCTCGTTCCACTGCTGGACGGCAAGGTCAGCGACGGCGAGCGCGTGCGGCGCGCCGAACGCGTCGCCGGTCCTAAGTTGGGGAGCCGTGAGGAGGCCGTAGCCGCCATGCTGGCCAGCGACGACCCCGGCCTGAAGTCGTGCGGGCTTTGCGCGGTGACCGCGGCGGACGGCAAGCGCCTGGAGCCGCAGATTGACCACTGCCTGACCGACCCCGACCCGCAGGTGCGCGAAGCCGCCCGCCAGGCCAAGCTGCGCCTGGGCGATTCCGCAAGAGCCGCGCACGACTGACCCCGCCGGCCGGCGACAAAGCCGCGCGCGCGGCGGGCAGCGGTCCTGTCCACGCCTACGCGGCGGCGCGGAGCGCCCGCCTGCCTCTTGGGGACTGCATCGTTTGAAAAGAGCGGGACTCCTTTCGGGAAATCTTCAGGATCATCGGTTAAAGGAAAGCTAACGGAAGGGGGTGCCCGTAGTGTGGATTCTGGTGGGTCAGAGCGGTCACAGCAGATTCCTCCACCTTCCTGTCGACGTTTCCTGCGACGCGGAGTGTGCAGCCGTTAGTTGCCAGCACTGCGTTCAGGCCGAGTCGCACCATTTCCAAAAGGAGAAACGATATGCGTTTCGTGGGAAGGCTGCTCGCTGTCTTGGCGCTGGTGTCCATGGCTGCTCTGCCATTGGCGGCGCAGGTGGATCGCGCCACTTTGAACGAAACAGTCAGCGACGCTTCGGGCGCCGGAGTGCTGAGGACCCGGACGGGCGCCCGACTGCGGGCGCCCGTCACCTCTCTTCTAAGCTAGAACGCGTACCGGAATGTCAACTCCACGCTGCGGGGGAGATTCCGCTGGGTAATGGGCACCACGCCGAACAGGTTCGAGGATGGACTCGTGTTCGGGGCACTGAAGATCGGCGTATTGCTCACGTTGAACGCGGAGGCTTTGAACTGGAAGCGGCGTCCTTCCCGGATCCGGAAGTTGCGGACCAAAACGACGTCAAGTTGCGGCGCGGAGTGGCTGCGGATCGTGGAGCTCAGCAGCTTGTTAGTCCGCAGGGTGTCCGGCGGCCGCACCACCCAGATTGCCGGGGAAGTATTGAACCAGCGGTTCAGCGTCTGGCCGCTGGAGAGCTTCGGATCGCCGTAGATGTAGTAACCGCCCGGGTAAGAGATGGGCAGTCCCCGCTGCATGGTGCTCATCCAGTTAAACTCCCATCCACCGATGACATGCGAGGCGATCCCATGGTTCAGCCATTTTTTGCTCGGTCCCACCGGGAATTCGTAAATGCCGCTGATCATCAGGCGCTGCGGAACGTCGAAATCCGTGAGTTCTCTCGAAGGTTTCGCATTTTGTGGGTTGAGGTAATCCACCGCTTCCATGGTCTTCGATGCCGTGTAGGAGACCAGGAAGGACAGGCCGCGGCTGAAGCGCTTCTGCACCTTGAACTGGAACGAGTTGTACCAGCTCTCTCCCAGGCTCTGCGCTCCCATGGTCACGGCGCTGAACTGCGGGAACTGGGTCATCAAATTGCGTCGCTGAATCGTGGCTTGCGCGCCGCGGGAGGTGTTCGCCAGCAGAATGCCGTAGAAGGGATTCGCCACCGCCTGAGACAAATATGGGGTTCCCATGGCCAGTTGGTCGGTGGTGAGAAAACTGATGTCTTTGCTCACCTGTAGTCTTCTGGTCCGGCTGCCTACGTAGGCCGCATCCACGAGCAGACCCGGCTTGATCTCGTACTGGAATCCGCCCGAGAATTGCCAAACGTAGGGTATGCGCCGCCTCGGGTCGTTGAACTGGACGGCGTCGCCAACCTGCGTGGCCAGCCCTCCCTGGGCCCCGGCCGGCTGAATCAGGCCGCCCGGAAAGGCATTGGAGAGGGTATTGAAGGGCTGATAGTCGGCGGTTGCGGTCTGCGCGGTGGTGGTGCGGGCGAAACCGAGGCTGCCGCCGAACTCGGTCGTGGGCAGGAAGTAACGGCCCACGCCGCCGCGGAATACGAGCGGTTTCGAGTTCAACAGCTTGTAAGCAACCCCGAGGCGCGGCTGCCAGGTGTTTCTGTCGGGATCGAACGCGCCGCGCGGTTGGCCCCCGACGCCGGCGAACAGCAGGCCGCCGCGCAGATCCAAGCCCGGCACGCTATACGGACTCTTGGCGTTGAAATCGAACCCGCGGTTCTGGCGGTCGAACCGCTCCACCGGGGGCGTTTCGTAGTCCCACCGCAACCCCAGGTTGAGCGTCAGCCTGCGGTTCACCTGCCAGTCGTCCTGGAAGAACAGCACCGGGTAGTGCCAGGTCGTGTACGGCGTGGCATTCAGCGTGGCGGAGGCATCGCTCATATAGCCCAGCAGAAACGAAGCGATTGAATTGCCCGTTCCCTTGTCGTCCACCTGGGGATTGGCGCTCGTCCAGCCACGCGTAAAGGAATAGCTTCCGCTTCCGTTCTTGCGCCCGAAGCTGGCGAAATGCTGGATGCGGAACTCGGCGCCGAATTTAATCGAGTGCGCGCCCACGATCTTGAGCAGCGACCCCTGGGCGCTGGAGGTTTCACTCGGCAGAACGTCCTTCTCATCGATGCTGGTTCCGATGTAGCCGTCGAACTTGAAAAGCGGATATTTCCCCGGTAATTGCAGGAGGCTGGTCACCGGCAATCCCAGGTAGGAGCTGTCCTGCGGCGTATAAATACTGGTGTAGAGGAAGCGGTTGAAACCGATGCGCCCGCTGAGAACAGTCTGGGGCGTCAGTGTCCCGACCACGTCGAACACGCCGCCGTCGTTTTTCCGGTTTGCGTGGCTGATCTGTTTTGCCGGGGTATCCCAGCTATAAGGGTTCTTGCGGCCTCCGTCGCGTAGACTGCGGTCCCAGCGGCCGTACACTCGCCAGCGCTGGCTGATGTTGTGGTCCATGCGCGCGATCACGTTGTAGTAATTCGTCAACGATCCCGCGTCGCCCGCGAAATCGTTGTTGGCGTGCGTCACCGGGTCGCCTACCTGATTGGGCAACGGGATGTCCTTCAAGACCTTCGGGGCAATCGGGTTCATGCGGGCCTGGGGGACGCGATTCCCGGCGAAGGCGGTCCGCAGGTATTGCGGGTTGGTGAGAGACACCGCCTTGCTCTTGTCGAAGGCGGGATTGGGCGTGATGGTCAGCGGATCATAGATGGTGTACACCTTGTTGGCCGTGGTGAGAGTCTGAGAGAAATCGCCGTTGCGCTGCTCCTGGGTCGGCACCGAGCCAAGGCCGGGTTGCGGCTGGAAGTCGCGGTACAACTCCAGGGCGAACATGAAAAACGTGCGGTCCTTGCCCCGGTACAGTTTCGGGATCTGAACCGGGCCGTCCAGTTCGAACCCGTATTGATCCACGAAGCCGCCCGGACGTGGCTGGTTCGAGGCGTTGTTGGAGAACTGGTTCGCATCGAACCTGGCCCGGCGCATATATTCATAAACCGCGCCATGAGGCCGGTTGGTGCCCGGCTTGATGGACAGGCTGATCACGCCGCCGCCGGTGCGCCCGTACTGCGCGTCATACGTGTTGGTTTGGATCTTGAATTCCTGGGTTGCCTCCACCGGCGGGACGTAGGACACCTGCTGCGCGGACCCATAGTTGGCGTTGGCATTGTCGGGGACCCCGTCGAGCTGAATCTCATTCATGCTCTGCTGGCCGCCGTTGATGGAGAAGTCGTTGATCGAGCCGTTGTCGAACGGCCGGAAGTAAGTCAGCGTGCTTCCCGAATACTGCACGCCCGCCGCGAAATTCACGAGTTCAAACGGGTTGTGCCCGTTTAACGGCAGCGAGGTGATGGCGCGGTTTTCGATGACCTGGCCGCGGCTGCTGGTGGACGTCTCCAGCAGCGGAGCTTCCGCGGTCACCGTGATTTGATCGGAGACTTGCCCGACCTGCAGAACCACGTTGAGTTCGAGCCGATCATTGATGCGCAACTCGAACGGGCCGCGCTCGAATGCCTTGAAGCCGGCCTGCTCGACCCGCAGCTTGTACCGGCCTGGCAACAGATAAGGAACGACATAGCGGCCCTGGTCATTGGTCGTCGATTCCACCGATACGCCCGTTTCGATGTTGGTCACGATGAGGCGTGTACCGGCCACGACCGCGCCGGATTGGTCCGTCACCGCACCCACCAAGGTCGCCCGGTATTCCTGGGCACCGGCGAAAGCTGCGCACATCAAAAAAACGACCGCAGTGAATAAACGATATCTCATGGAGGCACCTCCAGCTCCTTTGCCGCGGAATGGTAGCACGACAATCCCTCACCTTCAATCGGGATTTCCATGGGGGCGTTGCCAGGCCGGCGAAGTCCACCCCCCCCCCCCGGCCAGCGTCTCGGTTTGGCGATGAGAGCCGCCTGAAAAAAGCAGGACCCTTTTTCAGGGAATCTTCAGGTTCATCGGTTAAAGAGGAGCCAGAGGAACGGGTGTGCGTAGTGTGGATTCTGGTGGGTCAGAGCGGTCACAGCAGATTCCTCCACCTTCCTGTCGATGTTTGCTGCGACGCGGAGGGTGCGGCTGTCACTTGCCGGCACTGCATTCAGGCCGAGTCGCACCATTTCCAAAAGGAGAAACGATATGCGTTTCGTGGGAAGGCTGCTCGCTGTCTTGGCGCTGGTGTCCATGGCTGTTCTGCCATTAGCGGCGCACGTGGATCGCGCCACTCTGAACGGAACAGTCAGCGACGCTTCCGGCGCCGTCATTCCCGGCGCCAAGGTGGAGGCCGTCGCGCCTGCGACCGGCCTGCGGCGCACAACAACAACCGGCCCTTTCGGGGCCTATAACATTGCAGAGGCCTTCAACCTGTTCAACCACGCGATTCTGAACGCTCCGGCGGCCAGCATCTCGACACCGGCCACCTTCGGCAAAATCACTGGCTCGAGCAACCCGCGCAAGATCCAGTTGATGTTCCGGGTGGAGTTCTGAGGCAACTTGGGATTGCGGATTTCGGATTGCGGATTTCAAGTCCGCCGCGGCGGACGACGTTCGAAATCCGCAGTCCGCAATTCGCCAGACGCAGAAGTTACGTGCGGGACACTACACCAGGCTACAGGTTCCAGGATGCCAACGTCCGGCTTGCAACCTGTAGCCTGCAGTCTGTAGCCTAGACAAGTGAGGATGTGATGAAAACTTGGTACGTCGTGCTGGCATTGTTGCTGGCCGCCTTCGTGATGGCAGCTTTACCCGAGGGTGGCTACAAAATCATCAAGAAGTTCCCTGTTCCCGGCGACGGCGGCTGGGATTACCTGACCGTCGATCCGCAGGCGCGGCGGCTGTACGTCTCCCACGGCACCGAGGTAAACGTTCTGGACGTGGACACCGGCGAAGTCGTGGGAAAAATCCCGGACACCAAGGGAGTACACGGCATCGTCATCCCGCCGGGATCGGACCGAGGTTACACGACCAACGGCCAGGCGAACACGTCCACCATGTTCGACGTGAAGACTCTGAAAGTCCTGGGTGAAGTGAAGACGGGCAAGAAGCCCGACGCGGTCCTTTATGACCCGGCCACAAAACGCGTTTTCACGTTCAATGGCGACGGCGAAAGCGCGACCGCCATCGAGGCGGCCACCGGCGAGGTGGCCGGAACGGTCGAGCTGGGTGGCGGGCCGGAAGCCGGCGCCGCCGACGGCAAGGGAAATGTCTTCGTCAACCTGGAAAAGGAAGCCATGGTTGTGAAGTTCGATTCGCGGAAGCTCACGGTCACCGCCCGCTGGCCGCTGGCGCCCTGCAAGACGGCCGTTGGCATGGCGATGGACCGGAAGAACGGCCGGCTATTCGTCGGCTGCCGCAGCAAAGTGATGGCGGTCGTCGATGCCGAGAGCGGCAAGGTGATCACCACCCTGCCGATCGGCGGCGGAGTGGACGGCACTGTGTTCGATCGCACCAGCGGCAACATCTTCAATTCCAACGGCGAAGGCAACGTCACCGTTATCCACCAGGATTCCCCGGATAACTACACCGTTGTGGAAACCGTGCAAACTCAGCCCGGAGCAAAGACCATCGCGCTGGACCCCAAGACGCACCAGTTGTACTTGTCGGTGGCGGAGCGCGAGGGAAAAACCATCAAGCCGGGGACGTTCACCATCCTGGTGCTGGGCAAGTAGATTGCTTTCCGCGACTGGTTGCGGCCCTCTGCCCTGAGAATATGGAGCGCCGCCGTCCCGGCGGCCCCGGGGCCGGCCAGAGGCCGGCGCTCCATAGCCGCTTTTCATGGTTTCTCGGTGCCGCGAAGCGGCATTTGATTTGATTGCGGTGCGCAAAGGTTTTCGTCCACCAGCTTTTCTCCAGCCCACGGTTGACTGAAGCACAGGAACGCGCTAATTTTTCGACCACGCGGTTACCGCACTCAGGAGGGTACGATGAAACGGAAAGTTGCGCTCGTCGCGCTGTTTGTCTTGATCGGCGGGCGTGCGCTGTTCGCGCAAAGCGCAGCGGCCCGCATCGGCGGCATGGTGCAAGACACCTCGGGAGCTGTCGTGGCCGGCGCGCGCGTGACCGCCACTAACCAGGAAACCCGCGAACAGCGCTCGAGCGTCACCAACGATTACGGCCTGTATCTGCTGTACCCGCTGCCGCCGGGCGTTTACACGATAACCGCGGAGATTGCCGGGTTTCGAACCGCGCGCGTCGAGAACCTGCGGTTGGATGTGAGCGACACTCTCGTCCGGAACTTCACGCTCGAGCTGGGCAGCATCCAGCAGGATGTAACGGTTTCGGCCGATGCCGCGCCGGTCATCAACCAGACCATGTCGGTGGAAAGCGTGGTGACGCGCGACCAGCTCGAGGTGCTGCCGCTCAACGGCCGCGACTTCAACCAACTCGCTCTGCTGGCCGCGGGGGCCGTGGACAACAACGTCCAGAGCGGCAAGGATGCCGGCCCGTTTGCCATAAACGGGAACCGGGCCTATTCCAACGAATTTGTCATCGACGGCGTGAGCAGCAACAACCGCTTCAATGCCAATGCGGCCATTCCGCTTTCGGTGGATGCCATTTCGCAGTTCAAGCTGATCTCCGGCGTAGCGCCGGCCGAATACGGCCAGGCGGGGACGAACGTCACGATGGTCACGCGCGGCGGCAGCAACGCCTATCACGGCAGCCTGTTCGAGTTCTACCGCGGCAACACCTGGCTGGCACGCAGCCCGTTCGACACGGGGAGCGCGGTCCAGCCCTACGTCCGGAACCAATACGGCGGCACCTTCGGCGGCCCCGTCCGTCTGCCCCGCTTCCACGGGCGCAACCGCACCTTCTTCTTCTTCAACTACGAAGGCAGCAGACAGGACGACAATGCCGTGCAGGTTTCCACCGTGGCGCTGCCCGAGTTCTGGAAGGGAGATTTCTCGAGGATCCTGACGGAGCGCGGCATCCAGTTGAAGGACCCCTTGACGAAACAGAACATCCCGGGCAACCGCCTGGACCAGTATCTGGGAGGCACGCGCATCAGCCCCATCGCCCTGACTTTGCACCCCTATTTCCCCGATCCCACCTCTCCCGGGTACGCCAACAACCTGACCATGTACCCCAGCGAGTACAGCAACCGGTCGCAGTTTACGACCCGCATCGAACAGGCGCTGCCGCGCAACCAGTCGCTCTCGTTCCGCATCTCGTACAACAACGGTGAAAGCTATAACCCCAACCTCATTGGCAATCCGGGAACCGGCCAACTGACGCCGCAGTATGGCCGGAACGGGAACCTGACCTGGAGCGCGCCGCTGGGCGCCAGGGTGGTCAACCAATTGATCTTTGGGGCGCAGAACTTCTCCAGCCTGCCGCTCTACAAAATCGCACCCGGGATGCCCACCGACGAGACAGTCGGTTGGCAGGCCTTCGCGCCGCCGGCGCCGGCTTACCCGCCGATCGCGCAAATCCTGTTCAACGGAACCGACACACTGAGCGGGCTGAGTTACGTAGGATCCGGCAACAACACGGCCAGAATCTACACAGAAAACATTTTTCAGCTTACCGACACGTTCTCGTTTTCGCGCGGCCGCCATTACCTCAAGACCGGTTTTCAGGGCATCCGCCATTACGTGAATGCCCTGCACCAGTCGCCAGCCGGCTCCAGCCTGGTCATGAACGGTGGAACCGGCGCGGTTTCCTCCGGGTACACCTTCGCCGATTTTATGATGGGCCTGCAGAGGACCACGCGCTTTGTGCCGCCGGTGGGGAAAGCCCATCTGATACAGGCCGAAGTCGCGGGCTTCATTCAGGACGACTGGAAGGTGCTGTCCCGCTTGACCGTCAGCGCCGGCGTCCGGTATGAGCTGCGCCCCTGGCCCTATGAGAAAGACAACCGCTGGTCGATATTCACCCCCTCCATACCGGGCGGAGGCATGGTGGTGGCCTGCTCCGGCGGCCAGCTTCCCGCCAGGCAGTTTCAGCCTCAGCTTATAGCCGCCCTGGCCGACAAAGACGGCAAGCTCCCCTTCCCCGTGGTCTGCGGCAGCGACGTGGGCTATGACCCACGCAGGCTTCTGGTGACCGGCAAGAACAACTGGGGCCCGCGCGTCGGCATTACCTGGGATCCCTCGGGGACGGGCAGGTACTCGATCCGCGCCGGCTACGGCACGTTCTTTTCGAGCCTGCCGCTGAACTACATGCTTCAGACCGTGATGGTGAACGTGCCCTTCGCGGGACTTATGGCCTACCAGCAGGCCATCACCAACGGGGTGCCCAACGTCACGTTCAGCCAGCCGCTGGCTGCCGCGGGCAGCACGACCATCAACGCGCAGGGAATGGATCAAGATTTCATGCTGCCTAACAACCAGCAGTGGAACCTCACCATGGAGCGCGTTTTCGGCGGCAAGACCGTGTTTAGCCTGGGGTACGTCGGCAACAAGGGAACGCACCTGTTCCGGGGCTTCAACCAGAATCAGCCGTACTACGACGCGGTCTTGAAAACGACCGTGAATCCGTTTGCCGGCAACTTTACGACGTCGACGATCAAGTTCATACAGACCAGCGGCGACTCGACCTACCATTCGATGCTGATGGAGGCCCGGCGGCGAGTGGCACACGGGCTGATGTTCCAGGCCAACTGGACGTGGGCCAAGGGCCTCGACAACACCGACGGCAATCCGAAGGCGCAGGCGCTGGATGTGCACGACCCGGGACGCGACCGCGCCAACAGCGACTATGTGCGCCGCCACTCCATCCACCTGAACAGTTCGTATGAGCTGCCGGTAGGCCGGAACAAGGCCTTGGGCAGGAACTTGCCGTCATGGGCCAACGCGGTGGCGGGAGGATGGAGCGTGAATGCCATCTACCATTACACCACCGGCCGTTACATGACGCCGCAATACAACTC
>Ga0315280_10005134_pt1 | contig 18862 bp, 14 predicted proteins | sample YL17G06_40_MG_FD_203697 | JGI IMG/M metagenome (GOLD analysis project Ga0315280, IMG submission 203697) | Sediment microbial communities from Yellowstone Lake, YNP, Wyoming, USA - YL17G06_40 | ecosystem: Environmental > Aquatic > Freshwater > Lake > Sediment | place: USA: Wyoming | collected... | reverse complement strand
TTTGATTCTGTGACAATATATTTGCACATATGATGTTTCCACTCGTTTCTATTCTAAGGCCGGTGGTGCTGAGACTGATGATGTTTTGGGAAACGGTGCTATTGTATGCCGAGGAGGTCAGATCGACGGCAACAGCGTTTTGTTGGAACATATTCCAGCAAACTTGGTTATTGACAGCGTTGGTCCCCTGAAGGACGATTCCATTCTTGCTAATCAGAGACATTATGTTGTTGTAGATTTTGCAGTCACTGGCATTGTTGATGAGTATGCCTTCATCCCATGAGGTTATGGCGATTCCCGTAATTACGGATCCAGATGCTCCGGACAGCAATGTTATGGCGATTCCGGAGCCCCCGCCCACGAAGATGGGTGGGTCTTTTTCACCTATGATCGTCAGCGTCTTGTTGACGGTCAGAGACTCGCTGTAGAAACCCGGGGCGATTATGACCGTTGCTCCCGGTGGCGCAGCATCAATTGCTGCTTGAACGCTCGTATAGTTTTCGCTGTAATAGACGGGCCCGCCTGAGGTCACAGTCAAAATGGCGCTACCGCTGCTTGGCACGTTGTTTGAGTCTCCACTGTACCAGGTCGCGATGGTTACAGAACCCGTGAAGTTGTCGGTGTACGTGGTCGAACAGGTTCCATTTGATAGGTTGCAGACGGACTGGCTGAAGCTGCCCCCGACGCTGCTCGTGCTCCAATTGACAGTGCCACTTGGGTTAGACCCTGACACGGTGGCGGTGCAGGTAACGGGCCAGCCGATGGAGACAACGTTGGGTGAACAGGAAACGAACGTTGCGGACTTTGCGAGAAGGAGTTGATTTACGACAAGTGTAATCGTGTTTTGTGTGTACGCGGGGGTATAATTCGGTGGGTTACCCGCCCCAGTCGTAGACCACGTGCCGGTGAATGAGTAGTTTCCAGGAGCAAGGTCGTCGGGGAGAAACTGAAACCAAAACATGCTATACATATCGTCTACCGCAGTGTCATAGTATGTAAACTGGGTTAGAGGCGGGTTTTGGAAGTCTGGGGCATCTGTCTGTAAGATGAAGTTGGTTTGTTGGGGGTCTAGGAACGCACTTTGGAGATCCGCGGTGAGACTGCTCCAATTGGATACCACCCACCCGTGCATCACATAGAGGTAGTCCGAGGAATTAACATATTGAACCGAAACATTAGGGAAAATATTAATCCTGACTCCCACCCCCTGGAAATGGTGGGTCTGAGGCGTTGAAGTCGGGTACCATGATGGTCGTCCCATCCGCCCTAACGGGCTGAATTTTAAACGCCAATGCAAACGTGCTTGTAACGAGCAAAACAAGCATCACTTCAGAAACAGCTCTCTTCATCAACCCGCATCTCCTTAGTTCTGATTGGTTGCACCTTGGAAATAATGTTTGTGGAATCATCTTCTATGCTGTTTTTCCGTAGTTGCCTGCGAGTATTATTGCATCGTAAATGTCAACGATGCTGTCACTGTTGATGTCGGTGTTTGGGTTCCAACCGGGGCTTTCAGGTCCAGAGCCGTATGCCCTTGACAGTGCGATTGCATCGTAAATGTCTACGGCGTCGTCACCATTGATGTCTCCTATCAATGCAGTCGCTCGCACCCGAATGGTCTTCGTCATGTAACCCGTGAAGCTGTTTGCATCCGTAACATTTAGCTTTGCCGTGTAGTCTCCATAGGCCTTGTACTCGTGGATTATCGTGGGGTCGCGTACGTGAGTAACGTTGCCGTCTCCGAAGTCCCACGTATAGTCTAGGATTGGAATATGGTCCGTGCCGTTCCAGCCTGGCTTCGACATGGTGGCATAAAAAGTCACGGTTTGGTTGGCTCTCGGCATCGCAGGATAGCACAAAAAGTCTGCCGTGGGTCCCAGAGGGGTCAGAATGGTTAGGTTGTGGGACTCCGCCGACCAGGCGCCTCTGCTATTTGTGACGTTTAAGGTGACAGTGCAGTTGTTCACTTGAGCAAAGATATGCGTCGTTGTGAATGATGTCTCAGCAATTTTGGGTGTTCCGTCTCCGAAATCCCATTCAAACTTGGCAAAGGTATCGTTGTGTCCTCCTGCCGTGGACGTTGAGGCGTCGAACGTGATTGTCAAGTTGACATAACAGTCAGTAGGAGAGTACGTGAAAGAGGCCTGTGGCGGAGTCGTGACGTAATGCGCAGTGGCTGTATGAGTTGTGTTCATGTTCACTATAATTGGATTGACATCTTTGGGCTGGATAACGTCATCGATATCCCAATAAGCGAGCTTATATTCTGGAAGAGGTGTGGCTGTCAACGACACGTTTGTTGATGCAGCGTACCAGCCTCCGCCGGTGATTGATGTGACGTTGGTCGGATCAGTTTGGACGGTCAAGTAATGTTGAGTCTCCCAGTTTGCCACTGCGGTTTCTGGTCGATCCATCGTCATCGGGAAACTCTGTGCGTAGTCTGTTCCAGATGCATCGCCTCCCCAGCTAGTAAACGCTTGGCGGGTCCCATTTTCGTAGTCGATGATGCCGGTGTCTAAAGTGGCAAACGCCAAAGTGCTGTCATTGTACCAGCCTTCTCCACCTTTTGTTCCATATGTGGAATGGACAGTCAAATAGAATTGAGCTTTGTATTTCCCTGTAATGTTTCCTGAGCCTGAAACCATTGTTGAACCGTTTTGCACTGTTGTCAAGCCAATCGTTTCCATCCAAACATACTGTTTAGTGGAAAGTTTGACTGTTAGTGGCGAATTAAAGACAAACGTATGAGTTGACTGATTGTACCACGCGTAGGAAATAGGCATGCCTGCAACTTTGCACTCGGTTCCGTCGACAACCAAAACGATGCCTTTAAAATCGGTGAGTACTCCTGCCTGCCTGAATGTAACTTGACACGATGCTGCTGTAATAGTTGCGTTCCCGTCGCCATTCCCGTCAACAGTCAAGGTTGCATTGGGTCCAAATTGAGTGCCAATAGGCCACTCTACCTTGATCGCATATTGTCCAGGGCTTAAGTAGCGACATATAGTCACCATGCCGCTTTCATTTGTGGTTCCGAAAGACGTAGGAGATGGATCGAAGACATAAACTTCGGCGCCACTCCTAGGAAAGCCGTCTAAGTATTGGACTGTTATGGCGACGCAGCCGCCTGTGGCTGCGCTTCCATTCCGTCGGATGTTATATGCCAACGCTGACATCAGTAGAAACGTCAGCAGTAGGAGCATCGCAGAGAATGCTTTGGTTGGCAACTCTCACTCCTCCAATTCTATAATGTAGGGTAATCAGATATTTTTCTTGCGGATGAATCTTCTATAACTTTCCTAGGAGCGCGCGTGTTGTTCCCAAAAAATAATGGTTGCGAAAACATCTTAGCGCGCGCGCTGTTTGCGCGAGGCCCGTGCTCGTTTATTATTCAAAGGGGATACGGAGAAACAATGTGCTCTCTTTGACAACCTTTTTCAGTCATTTTTCAGTGCTTGGCCTCTTGAAGAAATGGTTATGCTGTTTTGCCGTAGTTGCCTGCGAGTATTATTGCATCGTAAATGTCAACGATGCTGTCACTGTTGATATCCGCATTTGGGTTCCAGTTTGAATTCCCGGGTTTAGCGTTGTAGGTTCCTGATAGCAAGATTGCATCATAGATATCAACTACTCCATCCCCTTTGATGTCTCCTGGAATAGCTATCGCTACCCATCCATAGACATACATGTTGTCTTCGGTGTTTGTTTCGCCTTGCACTGGCTGTGAATACACACTCATGGTGTAGTTGCCGTAAGCAAAGCTGCTTGTATTCCACGTTAAAGCGATGATGGTGTAGGTTTCCTTCGTCAGTGTGATGTTTTGTGTGACTGCTGATGACGTGTTGGCGTAGGCGACCACAGGAAAGCTTTCGTCGTACGTGCCATAGTTCAAAATTTTCGATTCTATGCGTAAGGTGTAGCCCTTCCCGACAACGGTTTTTGACGTGCTGACACTCGTTATGCCGATGTCGCGTTGGCCGTGTGCCAATGGGTATCTGTCGACGCTGCCAGTTGCAATCGTGTAGCTTGTGTCAACGATACCGTCGCTGCCAAGCTGATCTTGACTTGGTCCGCTGTACAGGTCGGGACCAGCATGGTCGCTCCAACAGTTTCCACCTGAAGGATAACCATCGTCCCAAACGTTTGCCGTCGACATAGAAACTGACACCTGAACGGTATTATCCGCAAAGGTGTTGTGGAAAATCTTGTTGTTGTCAGAATTTGTTATGTTGATCCCGACTTGGTTGTCTGAGAAAATGTTTGCACATATGATGTTTCCACTGGTTTCTATTTTTAGGCCGGTGGTGCTGAGGCTGATGATGTTTTGGGAAACGGTGCTATTGTATGCCGAGGAGGTCAGATCGACTGCGACAGCGTCTTGTTGAAATATGTTGCTGTAAATCTGGTTGTTGACAGCGTTGGCTCCTTGAAGGACGATTCCATTGTTGCTAATCAGAGACATTATGTTGTTGTAGATTTTGCAGCCGCTGGCATTGTTGATGAGTATGCCTTGATCCCAAGAGGTTATAGTGATTCCCGTAACGATGGATCCAGATGCCCCGGACAGCAAAGTGATGGCGATTCCGGAGCCGCCGCCCACGAAGATGGGTTCGCTTCCCAGCTTGCCAACAATCGTCAAAGTCTTATTGATGACTAATGACTCGTTGTAGATGCCTGGAGCTATTATGATCGTAGATCCTGGAGCAGCCGCATCAATTGCCGCCTGCACCGACTTGTAATCTTCTGGAACCCGAGTAGCGTTTCCAAATGGTGCGAGCGCATTGTAATACGCCGTGTATGTGCCAGCATCGGAAATCGATATCGTGGTTGATGTCTGGCCAGTATTCCACTGACTAAACGGGTGTCCCAGCACATCTGCACTCGGCACCGTGAAAGTGTGAGAACCGTCAAGTCCATAGAAAGTGTGAGGAGTGCTAAGACCAGTGGAGGAGCCGTCCTTCGCGATACCCACGTTGACAACAGTACCTTCAGTGTTGCAGTGCGCGTCAATCGTGACGTTATATGTTGGTGGAGGAAAGTACAGAATACTCACGTTGTCATAATACGTATTCATAGGCGTGCCATCGCGCACCCAGCCTGGCAACTGGATTCTTAATACAACTTTGTCAATCTTTAGATTCGAAGTTACATCGAAAAAGGTCCATGAACTGGTGACGGGTTCCTCAATATAGTCCCAGCCATCTGAATAAAGAAGTTCCAGAAACAGCGTGCTCGATTCCGGTTCTGTTCGTGCACAATAAGTAATAGATTGAATTGACGATGTTGGTATTCCTTGAAATCCCTGATAAAGCACGTTAAGTCCAGTGATGCACGCGCAGTACCCTCCGCTATAAGGGTTCGTCGTTGCAACCGCCGCACTTCCGTTTCCGAATCCCACAGTCCAACCTGTAAGGTCCCCCGATTCAAACCCGCCGTTCACTATGGCTTCTGTTGTTGACGAGGACTTGATCGCGCACGCGTGCGCCTGCACATGCTGCACCACACCGAACGTCGAAGAAACAAGAATCATGTCAAGAACCAACACAAACAAATTCGCTAATAATCCCCTTGATTGCATTTTCCTTTCTCCATTGGGCGGGCGCTCTTTCCCTTCAATTATTACTAACCTACATTGCAGATATTAAGTTTTCAGAAACAATCTTCTGTTGAATCAAAATGCGTTTTGCAACGCGCAGATCCGTTTCTTTTGCGTCTTTTTTCGCTTGATTGAAAGCGGAATTAGCGCGCGCGGAATTTGAAAACAATAGGATTCAAACAGCAACTTCTCAATTCTTATATTCAAGAACCATCAAAGAAATACTGTATCACAACAGCCAGTGATCAGGTTGAAAACTAACAAAAAGATCCTTCTTTATTTCTTAATGTCCCTGTGCATAATGCAGCTGCTTTTGAACCTGTGCAATCAAAGCATTGGACCTGGTTCACTTAGAGCGGAGACATCCAGAGTTGAAGATGCTACCGTTGGTGCAAACTCAAGCTACACGATGGCTACCCAGCCAAATTCTGAATCGTCTCAAAGTGACGATGCAAAGACCATGGAAGGTGGACAAGACCTGATGCGTGCTTCCTCTCGTTCTGATTCTCCATCATTCACTCGGCACCTGATGTGCAAGAACCACGACCTCTTTTACAATCCTATCGAGCCGACAGCAACGTTCAGACCCAGCGACAAGAAGGCAGAATGCCTCACTACCGTTTCAGTTAACAACACAATCGAATTCAAATGGTACTACAGAAGCAATTCGTCAAAGACATGGGCTTTCTGCTACAACTGGAGCGCCCAGGCACTGGTTGGAGAATACTACTACGCAGGATATCTTCTCATAGATGGATATTGGCCAGGAGTGAACTATCCGAAGGCATACAAGGTTGACGTTTACCTGGATGGTCTCTACTCTTTCTCTGACTTCTTCGAAGTAACCGACGGTGGACTGAACAGCCCACGCATATGCGAAAATATCGCTCCAAATGGATCCATGGTAGATATGAAATCACGTTTCACAATAGGCACCGACACGGAAGCCTACCACTACTTGAAGTTTGACAAAATGTCATATTTCAACGAAGAAACTGGATACAGTCACAACTTCACCACCGTTTGGGTTCAACCCGATGGCACTACATACAAAATACATTCATGCAGCTTTTATGATTATAAGAACAATGATACGAGCTTGGACTATTGGAAATACGGTCTAGTCTCTGACGACCACATTTCCATCGATTCAAACACACCTGTGGGAAATTGGAAAGTAGAAGTCTATGCAGACAGCTTTTTCAACAGCACATGGATCCCCTACGGGCCGATTGCCACCACACCCTTTGTTGTGGGAAACGAATCCGTGCCAAAGTGGACGTTCATGGTCTACCTTGACGGAGACAATAATCTTGTGAACCAAAGCATCGACGTTTTTCTGAAGCTCGCAGCCGTCACCTCATCGCCAGATGTAAACATAGTCGTCCAAATGGACAAGGCATCTGAGCAAAATGAAACATTCGGCAACTGGACCACCTGCAAACGTTTTGACGTCAAAAAAGGCATGACTCCCACAGCTGAAAATGCTGTCCAAGACGTGGGAGAGGTTGACATGGGCGATCCAAACACGCTGAAAGACTTCTTAAACTGGACAATCGCCAATTACCTTGCGAACCGTTTCTTCTTAGTACTATGGGACCACGGAGCTGGCTGCATGGGTCTGTGTTTTGATAAAACATATGGAAATGACAATCTGACACTTTCAAGGTTGACTCAGGCGTTGACTGGGCTTCCAGTAATCATAGATGACGTTCTAATAGACGCTTGCAGTATGAGCATGGCAGAAGTAGCCTATCAAATTAGAGATTTCGCAAATATCTTGATTGGCCCCGAAGGGCTTGGCTGGTCTCCAGCACCCTACGATGACTACCTGATGAGCCTCACAAACAACACATCAATGTCCCCCGATGCTCTTGCAGAGGAGATAGCTCTTGACTTCATACGGTGGAGCTATTCCGCCACGAACATACCCAACGCGACAATGTTTGCAACAGACTTGAACAAAATACCTGGTTTGACCACTGCAATCGACGATTTTGCCGCAACCCTGAAGGAAAAAGAAAGTCTGTATCACGATGAAATAAGCCTAGCCAGAAGTCTGGCTGTAGGATATACGGGGCCCTTTGAAATAGCAGGCCAACCGCAATTTGGTTACTACATTGATTTGCAGAGTTTCACTCAACAGGTCAGTGAGCGCATTCATGATCAAAAACTCAGAGACACCGCTGAGCAGGTGAGAGCCGCGATAAACGACGCCATAATCATAGGGCAAAACAAGAACGACCCAGAATCTAGCGGCTTTGCGATATTCTTCCCAGATAGCAAAGGAAAATATGACGAATTTGCAGATCAATACGAGAAAATCGGACTTGCAATAGATACACAGTGGAGTGGTTTCCTTAAGCATTACCTTTCTGAATGGCACGCGGTGACAATTCAGACAAGTTACCCCGGAATTCCCGTGAAGGTTGACGGAGATAATTACACGACAGATGTTCAGGGAAAAATCCGAGTTTTCCTCATACGTGGCTCCTACAACGTCAGTGTGCCGGCAATCTTTACAACTGCGCCGGACTCGCGCGAAGTCTTTCTCCAATGGAATGATAGTGATACGTCAAATCCACGAAATCTCTTCATGAGCGGAGAATTGAATCTCGAAGCCCAATATGTGACTCAATACCGAGTTATCATGAACACAAATTTTGGTACAACAGAGCCACATGTTGGCACATACTGGCTCAAAGCTAACTCACACTTAGACATTAGCGCAATGTCGCCAGATGCCGTTTCGGGTGAAAATTATAATTGGGCCGGATGGACTCAAAAGGGTTCCAGCAACCTTAACATTGCCGAGAATTCAACCCGGATAGAAATAGATGGGCCACTTAACGAGACTGCGGCGTTTATGCACGTGTACTATCTGAAGGTCACTTCTGAACATGGTTCTCCCACGCACTTAACGGGTTGGTATGAAGCGGGAAAGGTCATCGAAAACTCAGTCACTTCACCCGATTCTGGAACAAGCGGCACACGGTACGTATGCACAGGATGGACAGGAACTGGAAGCGCTCAAAGTTCTGGGAGCACTTTGGCAACGACTTTCACGCTGAACGGACCATCAACCATTCAATGGCATTGGAAAGCTCAGTATCTCCTGACAGCAAGCACCGAACCCGCAGGGTTGACCCCGCAGCCAAGCATCTATCCAGAAACCTCGTGGTGCGATGCCCAAACCATGGTAACCTGCACGGCTGAGCAAGTAAACGGATACGTGTTTCAATACTGGACTGCTGGCGGCGCAATCTGGGATGTCGGAGTTAACCCAGTAACGTTCCCCATCGACAAAGCCTACGACGTCGTAGCTCATTATGATCGTGCTCATGCTTGGTGGGAGATTCTAGTGCGCCCTGATGTTATGCAGGCTGCACTTGCACTTGTTGGGACATTTCTTACAGTCGGTTTGGTCGGTGGGGCATGGCTGAGATCCCGTAAGAGGCGAAACATCTTGAGAACTTTCCTTGTTGAGATTGATGATGTCTATTCCAAACTCAAAAGTGACAGGCAGAAATGTGAGGAAGAGCTTTACAGACTAAGGAACACCATCTTGGAAGGATTCACTGACGGCAGAATAACTGAGGAAAACTACGGAATAATGGACAAAAGAATAGACAAGTACATGAAAGAACTGTCAGAAACAGAGAAGCGCAAAAGCATAAATGGCGACAAGCATTCCGATGAACAGCGACATGCATAGCGCGGCATAAGTCTTAAATCAACTACTATTTATACCGTTAACTGTGGCTCAACATGAGTGATGAAGACATAGTCATGACAATTGACAAACCCCACTTTGTAGTTAGACTTCACACAACTCTTTTAGAAGTGGACCTGAAAGAGGGCGCCAGGAAAGAGTTGGAAAAACTGTTAGAGGCAAACCCTGCTTTCCGAGACAGTGTGGGTTTGCTATTTCAAACAGTCGTCCCTATCGATGTACGGCTGCGAGACATAAGATCCGTCGGTTTGGACAAGAAAGGAAGAGTCAAGATAGACATTCCGCACAGAAAGGACGTTACAATTCCTCTCGATGAAACAGAATCCAAGCGTCTTGTTGACAAACTGAATGAACTTATCCCGCCAGAGAAAGAAAGGGCAATGAGAAATGCCGAAGAAGCAAAGAAAGCAGAAAGGGCATTTGAACCTGAACGGACTAGGGGCGGAAAAGAATTGGCAAGGAGCAGAATAGAGAAGTAGCCAGACTTTTCTTTTTTTTGTGCTATGCATATACCCTTTAAGTAGATATCAACTAGTTTAGCGGTATTTTCCTTCCAGATCTGTCTCGTTTAGATAAACCGAATTCATCTCTTGCTTCTTGCAGCTGCTTTGAAGTGAACACTGGTCCATCTGCGCACACTCTGTATTTGCCTATTATGCAACTTCCACACAAGCCTATTGCGCATCGCATTAGACGTTCGAGACTTGCCTGTAACGGTATTCTATGCTCTTCGGTTAGTTCGAAGATTTTGAGTATCATCTGTTCAGGTCCGCAGGCATAGACAGCATCAAATTTTTCTTTCGCTAGCAATTCTTGGACTGGTTGAATGCACAGTCCTGTAATTCCGCAGCTTCCATCTTCGGTCGAAGTCACTAGGTGCACTTTCTTAGTTGGGAACTTTTCTAGCTCGTCCATAAACAAGAGTTCATCTTTCGTTTTTGCCCCCAACACAAATTCTATAGCTGTTTCTTTTGTAACCATTCTTCTCGTCAAAAACAAAAGCGGAGCAACACCTGTACCGCCACCCACCATGAGGACTCTACGTCCCTTCTCTGAGAAACTGTTTCCGAAAGGACCTCGCACTCCTATAGTATCACCTACTTTCTTCTTGTGCAAAGCGTTGGTAGCCTCGCCCACGTTCTTTACAGCAGCAGAAACCGCACCGTTCTTGTACACGCTCAGTATGCTCAATGGAATCTCGTCAACGCCTGGAATCCAGAGCATCAGGAATTGCCCAGGTTTGGCTTTTACACATTCTTTGTCTTTGAAAGTAAAAGTTTTGACCGTTGGGCTTGCATTGTCTATGTTTAGAATGTGCGTAGTCCTGAGCTGGTTAGCTTCTGTGTGATAAACCAACAATTTCCTTCACGCTCCTGACCTTTTTCTTTTTCAGATAAGCGCCCATTCCATTGACTATTTCCTGAAACACTGCGGGGCCTTCAACGGCTATTGCAGTGCCAATTTGAACTGCTGAGGCGCCTGCCAAAAGAAATTCCACAGCATCACGCCAGTCTGCTATTCCTCCACACCCCACTATTGGCACGTCAACCTGTTCATAAACATCATAAACGTGTCTTAGCGCAATCGGTTTTACAGCTGAACCTGAAAGTCCACCAACCTTATTCGCTAAAACTGGCATGGCTGTCTCAACGTCTATTGCCATCGCCTTCACAGTGTTCATGATTGTCAACGCGTCTGCACCAGCATTTTCAGCTGCTTCTGCAATGTCCACAACGCTTGTAACGTTCGGAGACAACTTCACGAAAACAGGTTTCTCAACTGAAGCCTTCACCCTACGTATGACTTGAGCAAGACGCTTAGGGTTTTGACCAATCTCTGAACCAGTCTCCTTTACATGCGGACACGAAACGTTAAGCTCCACTCCATTGGCACCCGCAGCGACAGCTTTTCTTGCGACGCTCGCGTACTCCTCAGCTGAAAAGCCGAAGACGCTGACTATTAGAGGTACCTTCAACCTAGACTTCACCTTTCGAATTTCTTTTGCGAACTCGTCTATTCCGGGGTTGGGAAGCCCCATAGCGTTGATCAAGCCACAGCTTGCCTGCACTACCGTCGGATTTGCGTAACCCTCTCGCGGGTCTAGGCAGACGGACTTCGTTACGACTGCACCTGCGCCGCCTTTCACGATGTTCTCAAGTGTTTCCGCAGAATATCCCAAGATCCCAGAGGCCAACATCGTGGGGTTGGCAAGATCCAAACCCGCGAGACGAAAGCTCAAACCGGCGTCTTTCACAAGCTTTCCACCCAAGTTTGCTCTTTGTTAAGACCACCATTTATATTAGTTCTCCTGAATTCGATTTCAGTGAAACTGCTGAGCAATCAGCTTCACGTAAGTTTATATTAGCAACGGGATTAGCAATAGTAATGTTGAGGCGTTCGGATGAAGGTTGCAATAGTCGAAAGCTTATTTGGCGTGCTGGCTTTTGACGAAGAAAACAAACTTATCGCAACAGTTTTGTTTCCCAAGAAGCCGCAAAGTGCAGCGGAAGCGCTTGTCAAGATCGAAGCGGGAAAGATGACTGATGAAGTCTCCAGTCTAATCAACGCGCTTAAAGACAAAGGCTACGATGCATTTGTCTTTGAAAACGCGGGTCTTGCCAAAGAAGTTGAAACGAAACTGGGCATTAGTGTTGAATTATCTAAACCGTCAACGGCCGGTGAGCTTCTCCGTTCCAAGCCCGAATCATTCGCAATCAAATCGGGCTTTGTCAAAGATGCTTCGGACTTTGATCTGTGGACCCACAATGTCACCATGGAAATCACAAAAATGCGAGTCAAAGGTGCAGTTGAAAAAAGGGATCTCGTCGTCGCCCAGGCTGTTCAGAGCTTGGACGAGCTTGATAAGACGATAAACATGCTGATGGCCAGGGTGAGAGAGTGGTATGGAATACATTTTCCAGAACTAGATCGGCTACTGGACAAACATGAAACATATGCCCGACTCGTCGTGAAGCTCGGTAGCAAAGACAATTTTACGGTTGAAAACCTTGAAAAAGAAGATGTTCCAAACTCTAAATCTGAAGCAATAGCCAAAGTTGCCGAAAAATCAATGGGAGCAGATCTCAACGACGCAGACTTGAAGCAAATTCAATCACTATGCAAAGACATCCTTAACCTGTACAAACTCAGGGATGGTTTGGAAAGCTATCTAGACTCAACAATGGAGGAGGTTGCGCCGAACATGAAATGCCTTGCAGGTTCTCTTCTGGGGGCGCGCCTAATTGCGATTTCAGGAGGCCTAACAAATCTCGCTAAGAGGCCCGCCAGCACTGTACAAGTGTTAGGCGCTGAAAAAGCGCTGTTTCGTTCCTTGAAAACTGGCACAAGACCACCAAAGCACGGCTTAATTTTCCAGCATACTCTGCTTCATGACGCGAAGAAATGGCAAAGAGGAAAGATCGCGAGAGCCTTGGCTGGAAAGCTAGCTATAGCCGCAAGAGCCGACGCTTTTGGCCACAGGTTGATAGGCAAGGAACTCAAAGCAGGCATGGAGAAACGAATTGACGAAATCCATCAAAAATACGAGCAACCACCGCCACTACCGCCGCCGAAACCAAGACAGGAGAGGGCCAGACGAGAGAAATGGAGAAAACACAGACGTGAACGTTAAGGTTAAGCCTCATCCGAAATTTGCCGAAATATACCACGTAACCCTCGAAGACGGTTCACAAAGGCTCGGGACAAGAAACCTTTCACCGGGAAGAAACGTGTACGGTGAAAAACTCGTCAAGTATGAAGGAACCGAATATCGAGTTTGGGATGCATTCAGAAGCAAACTTGCAGCTGCCATCCTGAAAGGTTTAGAAACAGTTCCTATCAGACCGAATCATTCAGTTCTCTATTTGGGAGCTGCTTCTGGAACGACAGCAAGTCACGTTTCAGACATAGTCGGAGAAAAAGGCCACGTCTACTGCGTGGAGTTCGCTTCCAGATCTATCCGAGACTTGGTTGACAACGTTTGTCCTTACAGGATTAACATGTCGCCGATACTTGAAGACGCTCGTTTTCCAGAAAAATATGCAGTTTTCATACGGGGAAGGGTTGATGACATCTATTGCGATATAGCCCAGCCTGAACAAGCTAAGGTTCTTGCGGACAATGCCCACCACTTTCTCAAGGGTTCAGGATGGGTGATGCTTGCAGTGAAAGCTCAAAGCATAGACGTAACCAAAGAACCATCGGAAGTCTACAAAAGTGAACTCAAAGTTTTGGAAAACCGCGGTTTCGACATACAACAAGTTGTGCATCTCGAACCATATGACAAGGCGCATGCTATGATCGTAGCTCATTTGTGACTGAGTTACGAAAGACAGGTACTGTTTATATTTGACAATGCATTGCTGTTCTTGCGTGGCGGTTCCATGGCTCACGCAGGAAGGGAGCATTTAGAAGTTGCAGAAACCGTCCTTAAAGAAGCGGGTTTTGCCATATCTCAACCTTGCGTTTCTCGTCCAAGCTGCTTCGATTTCGCGGCTAGAAAAGATAGAAATCTGATCTTGGTAAAGATTCAACGTGACGTTGGAAATCTGACTCTGAACGATTCTCAGGAACTCAGAGAGATCGCAGGAAATTTCTCGGCTGCTTCTATGCTGATCGGCGAAGAAGCGCGGGAAAGGCCTTTAGAGGACGACACAATCTACAGGAGACACAACATTTTTGCCATGAATCCGAAGACCTTCGAAAATGTGGTGCTTCATAACGTTCGCCCTTTGATTCAAGCCAGCCCTGGAGGTTACTACGTTGAGATCGACGGTGAAACGCTTAGGCAGAGAAGACAGGAGCTGGGGCTATCAGTCGGCGAAGTCGCCGACATGGTAAGCATATCAAGAAGAACAATCTACGGGTATGAAAGAGGATTGGCGAAAGCCTCTGTGCCAGCTGCCTACAATCTGGTGCGGGCACTCGGAATCCCCGTTGCCCGATCAGTAAACATTTTTCAACAACCAGTAGGTCAGCACAAAAACTGCTTGTTGACGACCGCCAGACGCGTTTTCGGTAGGAACAAGTTACTAAGCAGGATTTTCAGGAAGCTTGCCCCTCTTCACATCACTACCGTGAAAAAGGCGCCTTTTGACTTTATCATGTTCATTCCTGAACAAAAGATGCGGATAATAGGCGGAGTTTCGAACGCTAAGGAACCTCAACTGGATATGAGGATTGATGAAATCCTGAGCGTCAGCAAAGTCGTCAGAGCTCGTCCAATCCTCATTACCGAAGGCCCAGCAACAAGTGAAAAGAACATCCCATGCATCAGCTGCGAGGACTTCTCTAAAATCAAGCGTCCTGAAGACTTGATCGCAAGCGTCAAGTAAGCCTCGTCTGTTGCGACCCTTTCCCATCCTTCACTCTCTTTGCAGGCTTCCATGATTTCCTGATGTACTCCGGATAATCCTCAGACGTTTGCATCAGCCGTTCCAGAAAACTCATGGTTCTCGGATCTGAAGGATAACCCGATCCGAAATCTCCGTAGACCTCTGCAAGCAGAGCTATTTCCCTGTCTCTTTCGACCTTAGCAATTATCGAAGCCGCGGAAACCGCAACGTAGTTTCGGTCGGCTTTATGTTCAGAAACAATGTCAACTCTAAACGGCAGACATTCCAAGATATGTTGCTTAAACCGTTCTTCCAAGACATCAGAAGCATCGACATACACCATGTCTGGCCTAAGCGCCTCTATGACCCGCGCCATCGTTTGCGCTTCCAACCAGTTCAGCTTGTGCAGTTTCCTTCCGCTATTTACCACAACGTCTATTTCTCTTGGTTGAAGCTTCTCGACGCAGTGTTTTTGCACTATCATCTTGATTTCAACAGCCAGTACCTCTCGTCTGTGCGGAGACAAAAGTTTGGAATCCTTAACGCCCAATTCCTTCAGTGTCGGCAAATCCTCTTCTTTCAGCAAAACCCCAGCAATGACCAAGGGGCCGACTACAGCGCCGCGTCCCGCGTCGTCCACGCCCGCAATCAACATTAGAATCAGTCTCTTTTTCAAGAGCTATTTTTAGCTTCGAAGTTATAACCGTTTATTCGAGAACGAGTCTCCGCAAGAAAATCTAAAGCCTTCAGAACCATTGCTTCATGCAAATGTCCCCTGTTCTCATATGTGACCACGTAAATTTGAGCGTCTTCCCTTTTCCTCATGCTCTCCAGCAAACTATCACTCATTTTCCAATGGATTGTGCAAACTGCAAGCTTTTTTCCTTCAGCAATCTTCCTCACGGCTTCTCTGAACTGTTCTGAGAAAAACTCCATAGGCCCAATTTCATCAACAACAACCACATCGCAGTTTTCAGCAGCCTTCACTATGGCGTCTACACCTATTTGGTTCAGGTTATCAAGGTTCACACGGTATTTGCCAATTTGCGGCCCTTGTTTCTGATACACACTGGCAAGCCATCCTTTTCTGCCACTGTTCAGGTCCAAAATCTCGAAGCCTATGCGATTTCCATTTGATCGAACTTCCCGACTTAACATTCCACCCACACTGTAACCTTTCCTCTTCAAGTCTTCGGCAGTCTTCAGCAGAACCGTTGTTTTTCCAGTACCAGGCGCACCAGTCACAAGCAGCAGACGCTTCTTCAACCTTTTCGACCAAAACCAGAAGTCTAATATGATCTTAAAGGATTTTGCCTAGTCATACTCGGAGAGAAGCAAACAAAATGACCTTTGACAACCTCAAACCGATATTTCCAACTGAGATCATCCAAGAAGGTAAAACCAAAGTACTGGTACCGAAACTCGAAGAATTCGTTAGACATCCATGCGAATACGCGCCGTCTAAAGCTCCAGTCTTCTACAATCCGGTGATGGAGCTAAACCGTGATATTGCCGTTTTAACCGTTCAAGCATACCAAAAAATGACCGGTCGCAAGATTACCGTATGCGAACCATTGACCGGTTGTGGTTTAAGAGGGATCCGTTTCGCCGCCGAGGTCAAGGGCGTGAAGAAAGTTGTTATAGGCGATATCAATGAAAACGCTTTCAGGCTTGCAAGCTACAACGTTCAAATGACCGGTCTTAAAAACCGTGTCACCGTCAAAAAGAAAGAAGCAAACTATCTCTTGAGCAGTCACAGCGCTCCACACAAACGATTTGACGTTATAGACATCGACCCTTTCGGCTCACCAGTGTCCTTCATAGATTCTGCCGTTCGTGCCTTGCGCAACCATGGTCTCATAGCCTTAACAGCCACCGATATGGCCGCTTTATGTGGCGTCCACTCCAAAGCATGCATCAGAAGATATGGGGGCAAACCCCTCCGCACTGAATACTGCCATGAACTGGCCATACGACTCTTGGCGGGATGCATTGCCACTATCGCTGCAAAACATGATGTCGGCACAAGAATGGTCTTTAGCCATCGAGGGGAACACTACGTAAGGGTTTACGCGACGATAGATTATGGAGCCAGAAATGCCGATGAGAGCCTAAGCAATATGGGTTATGTTCTGCACTGTTTCAAATGCTTCCACAGAGAAACGGTGAAAGGCTTCCTAGATCTCGAATATCCTAGAAAATGTAGCGAATGCGGATCAAGACTCAGTGTCGCTGGGCCATTGTGGCTTGGAAACATAGTTGACCTTGATTATTGCAGTCTGATTGAGCACCAAATTGAGACTAGGAAACTAGGACTTTCAGTAAGAATACGAAAGATGCTGGACCTCATCAAGACCGAATCCAAGGCCCCAATCACCTATTACGTGATTGATAAGATGTGCGACCTTTTGAGCCTGCCAGTACCGTCCGTCAAAGACGTTGTTGAAGCATTGAGTAAAGAGGGCTTTCAAGCCGTTCCTACTCATTTCAGCTCAAGAGGAATCCGGTCAGGCGTTCTTGCATCTAGATTCACAGCAATCTTGCAGGAATTAACAAGCTCTACTCATGAAGAACAATAGTTGTTCATCCTTGAAAAAAGGCAGAGCTTACCATCACATTCACGTGAAGCCAATGTCCGACTGGAATAGAACAAGGTTCCAGAATCCTTATAATGAGATGCTACAGATTATTATTTCACTGGAGAGAATGGAACATGGCGAAGAAACTCAAAGTCATGGCATTAGCAATTTTATTAGCATCCTTCACATACTTTGTCGCCTTACCCAAAGCCTCAGCGGTCACCCCCACAAAAATCTACGTTGACCCACCAAAAATAGAAGACACCGGACTCACACCTGACACTAAATTTAACGTATCTGTCAAAGTTGAGGGCATCCCACCTGATCCAGGCCTCGCTGGCGTGAGTTTCACGCTGAGGTGGGATCCAAACCTTTTGAACTGCACTGCAATACAAGAAATATTGTTCCATAATGTCACACCGCCGGATCATTGGGACAATATATGGAGCCTCAAATTGAAGAGCAACAACACGGATGGCTCGGCAGACTATGCCCAAACATGGCAAGACATTGCGACAGCAACTTCAGATGGCTACGCTCCAATCACTGGAACTGGAACTTACGTGATTGCTAACTTCACATTGACCGTGAAAGGAACAGGGAAATGCGCCTTACACCTGGAAGCTGTGAAACTGGGTGACCCGAACGCGAACATTATCCCGGCTCAGGTCACCGACGGATCCTTCAGCAACCTCGCTGCACCACCGCCCCCGAAGCAGGCTCTGATCTATGTTGACCCTGCAAAAACAGTGAATTCCAGCCTTACTACCGGCACCAATTTCACGGTCAATATTGACATAATCAACGCGTCAGGAGTTGGAGGCCTAGAATTGAAGCTTGGTTTCAACTCGACAGCATTGAAGGCTCAATCAGTGACCCCTGGTAGCTTTATTCCAATATCAGTGACACCTATCACGCAGATAGATAACACAACTGGCTTCGTGAAATTCAATGTGTCCCTGTCGACACCTCTTGACGGTAGCGGCATAGTGGCTGTAATCCAATTCCAAGTTAACGCAGATAACGTCAAGAACTCAACACTCAATCTCTACGACGTGAACCTCGTGGATACGAGCAATCAGCCACTTCCTTTCACGACTACTGACGGAACTTTCACCAACGTAAAAACGCTTCCTGGAGATTTGAATGCAGACGGTATGGTAGATATCAATGATGCAATATTAGCTGCGAATGCTTTCGGATCCATGAGCGGAGACAAGAACTGGAACCCAGCTGCAGACATGGACACAAACGGGACTATCGACATCTTCGACTTGATAATAATCGCTCAGAACTTCGGACGCAAACTCTAGCCTCTTCTTTTTTTATTATGGCTTCGTGCCCTTCGTTTTTTCTCTGCATTCAAAGAATATCTCCACTGCGCGCCGAATGTGGGGAATCGTTATTGAACCACCTACAACCAAGGCAACATTTATCACTTCAAAAAACTCCTCGTCACTTATCCCTTCCTGAACACAGCGGATAACGTGATAGGTAATACAGTCGTTGCAACGCAAAACCATTGAAGCAACGAGCCCTAACATCTCTTTAGTCTTGACATCCAAAGCTCCCTTCCCATAAGCTCGACTGTCCAACGCAAAGAAACGTTTGATACCAAGAT
>Ga0315280_10005133_pt1 | contig 18864 bp, 16 predicted proteins | sample YL17G06_40_MG_FD_203697 | JGI IMG/M metagenome (GOLD analysis project Ga0315280, IMG submission 203697) | Sediment microbial communities from Yellowstone Lake, YNP, Wyoming, USA - YL17G06_40 | ecosystem: Environmental > Aquatic > Freshwater > Lake > Sediment | place: USA: Wyoming | collected... | reverse complement strand
TACGTTTCCGGCAACACGAGCGGGCAATCGACCGGCTGCACGAAAACCGCGCCGACCGGGGCGCCAAGCGCCTCGAGGCCGATTTGCACGCTGCTCGTGCGCCCGCGGTCCGGGTCTGGATTGACAACGTGCCGGCAGCCGCAGCGATCGGCCACGGGGAGCACCGCGGCGGCATCGTGGCCGAGGACCACGACCACCGCGCGAAACTCCCGCACCACGGGCGCGGCGAGCAGGTGCTCCAGCAGCGGCCGGCCCTCCAGCGGCACCAGCGGCTTGGGAGTGCCCATCCGCGTCGATCGCCCGGCGGCCAAGACCACCAGGGCGATGCTCGCCAGCGGCGAGCCCGTCGATAAATCGGATGCATCGTCGGACCGGGCCACGCGCCCCTCCTTGGCAACAAACCGTGCAGTCCCGACCGGGGATTCTCGGGGTTTTACCCTGCCCGCCCGAGGATCTTGTTGACGAAGCCCGTGTTCTCGGCGACCTGGTCTTTGTATCGCTGCCACATCCCGACCAGGACCAGGTCGGCCGGCTTGATGTTCTCGAAGGCGAAGCGGAGCGCCTCGTAGACCTGCTGGGGCGTCTTGGTGTGGCGGTTGCCGGCGAGGACTTTGAAGGCGATGCAGGGCTTGGAGACAGCGCGGATCACGCGGACCATCCGCCGGCGTTCCTGGTCGTCCCAGGCATACGGGTAGCGGTGGAGGTAGAAGCAGCACTGGTAGAAGTCGAGGTCCCAGCCTTTTTCCTCGGCGTGCTCGATGACGCGGGGGTCGTGGGCCCCGAGCCCGACCAGAAGGCCCGTCTGGCGGAGCATCTTCAGGTTCTCGACCACCGTGTCGAGCTTTCCGGCCGCCAAAAGCTCGTCGGTGACGTTCCCCCATTGCTGGAGGCCGATCGGTTTGGGGTCCATGGTGAGGATCCGTTTCAGCTCCTCCTTGCCCTGGCCGGGCTTGGCGTAGAGGGTGCTGATCCACTGCATCCGGCCGCCCTGGGCGTAGAAGCGGCGGAGCAATTGCTCCATGGGAGCCGCGCCGAGCTGGCAGGTGTCGATCCCCGCCTCCTGGCAGCGCACGAGCAGCTCGACGTCGTGCCCCTTGTTCGGGTCGTACCAGTCTTTCATCTCCTGGCTGAGCGCGGGCGAGGTGTAGGACTGGCCTTTCATCGGGTTGTGGCCCACCAGCAGCCGGGAGATTTCGTGCTTGCCCCAGCGGACGGTGGGCAGTTTCCGCTTCGGCTCGGCGGCGGTCACGCCGCACACCGCGGCGGCGCCTAACGCGGCCAGCGACGAGGCGACAAACTCGCGGCGATTCACTTTGCACATCGTGTCGTACTCCGGGGCAAGGGCAGGTTACCCGCCCGTCACACGGACCAGCGGCGGCCCGTCTCGGCGGCGGTCACTTCGATCCGCGGGCGGGGGCTGGCGGGTACAAGCTGGAACTGGAGGGGAACGACCTCGCTGCGGAGAACCTCTCCGGCACTCGCGCGGGATTGGCCCACCAGCCGCAGCTCGCCCTCCTGCCAGCGATAGAGCTCCAGCGTCCACGAAGAACGATCCACGAGCAGCAATTCCCGCACGCCGAGGCGGCTGTAGAAGGGGAGCTTCTCGCGGACGCGATCGTCGGGGCTGGTGATTTCGACGAGGAAATCCGCGGCACCGCGCCAGTGCGTTCGCAAGTCCTCGGCTTTCGTTTCCTTCAAGAAAACGGCTACGTCGGGGGCGCGGAAGTCGAACTGCCAGTCCGTCTGGCGGTCGGTCAGGTTGACACCGGGAAAGACCTCCCCCAGGCCAGACTCCTCGATCGCCCTCTGGAGAGCAGCCGCCAGAGACAGCACAAACCGCTGGTGCTCGTTATCGGGCAAGGGTGTCATCATGTAAACCCCCTCCCACACCTCGTCATAGCGGTCTGCGCCGGACTGCTTCCTCTCGGCTTTCAGCCGCTCTTCCAGGAATGGGTCGGTAACAAGAACAACCATACCGCGGCGCCTCCTCCACTCTGAGCCAAGACTACCAGACGGCCTAGGCTGCGAAGCCTGACCTCCCCGAACCCCTTCTTTTCCATCCTAGCACGGTACTTCTTCCTCGAAAAGTGGCTAGCCGCCAGCGGTCATCCAATAGCACAGGAACCAATCCAGCGAGACACCCAAGAGGAAGTGCTGCACGAGGCCGGAGGCCAGCGAGCGGGTGCGGAAGGCGAGGACACCCCAGAGCAGGCCGCCGAGGATCGCCGCGTAGGTCTCGCTGGCCGGCTTGCCCAAGTGCGCCAGGCAACTGGCCATCACCCCCACGAGCACGGCGCTGGCGTCGCCCATCGACCCTCGCAGGCCGTGCTGGAGGAAGCCGCGGAAGTGAAACTCCCAACCCAGGTAGAACAACAGGTAGGCCAGCGCGTGCACGGCGAACATCGCCGGCGAGCTGCCGGCGGAAGGGTTGAGCGGATACTCGATCCGCACCGCCGGGTCGCGCGAGGCGACGTACCCGCCCAGCACGAACAGCGGCCCCCAAGAGGGCCATCGTGCGGAACGTCCGCGGGCGGTCTCCCAGCCGCACCCCGTAGTCGGCCAGCGGCTCGCGAAAGGCCAGCTTGACCACCAGCGCCGGGATCACGCCCAAGAGGAGGAAAGTCCAGACCATCGCGTAAACCGCCGCCGTCGCCTGGGGGTCGTCCCAGAGGACCGATTCCGGGCGGAGCGATTGGAGGATCTTCTCGGGCGAGGCGTAGTACTTCCAGGTGACCACGAGCAGGGGCGAGAGCAACAGCACGATCGTCGCCTTCCGCTGCTCGCCCCGCAGCGCCCCGGTCAGCCAGCCCCACCGGTCGTGTTGCCTCATGATCGCTCTTGCCTCACTCGCTGGAGCCATGCGTAGGTCGACCGGAGCCCATCGGCCAGCGGGGTCGGCCGGTAGCCCAGCTCCCGCTCGGCCTTCTGCGAGCTGTGCGCCCAGTCGGCCAGGAACAGCCGCACCCAGCGGGGCGTGATCAGCGGAGGGATTCCCAGCCACTCGGCCCGCTCCTTCTGGAGCCAGGCGAAGGCCATGGCCCCGGGCCGGAAGACGGGTATCTTGAGGTGCCGCTTGCCGCTGATTTCGTCGATGAGCTGGAGGAGGCGGGCGAGCGAGGCGTTTTCGCCGCCGAGGAGGTAGCGCTCGCCGGGGCGGCCCTTCTCCATCGCCAGGAGGTGCCCTTGGACCACGTCGTCCACCAGCACCCAGTTGCCTACGTTCAAGCCCCGGTTGAGCACGATCGGCGCCTTGCCGCGGTCGTACTGGTCGATCAGCCGGGAGACGGAGTTGCCTTCGGTAAGGTGCCCCGGCCCGTAGACCCGGGTCGGGTTGACGATCACCACGGGAAAGCCTTCGCCGGCCCGGCGGATCGCCTCCTGCTCGGCGATCGACTTGGTCCGCTCGTAGTCGACGAAGAAGCGGTCGGTCCGCCGGGCGGTGTCTTCGTCGATCACCTCGCCGGGGCGCGAGGGGCCGACCGTAAGGCAGGTCGAGGTCCAGACCACCCGCCGCACGCCCAGCCGCGCGGCGGCGTCGAAGACGTTCCGCGTCCCTTGCACGTTCACCTCGAAGAAAACCTGCGGATCGGCGGCCCAGTTCTTGGCGTACGCGGCCAGGTGGTAGACCTGGGAGCAGCCTTCCATTGCCCGAAAAAGCCGGTCACGGTCGGTAATGTCTCCGCGGACCCACTCGACCAGCGGCGAGTCCAGCGGGCCGCCGCCCGTCCAGCCGAGCCCCGGCGGCGGCTCGGGCTTCAACTCGGGCCGCCGGCTCAAGGCCCGGACCGCCTGGCCCCGGGCCACGAGCGCCTCCAGCAACCGCGTGCCGATGAACCCGCACGCCCCGGTCAGGAAGACCTTCTCGTTCACTTCGGTGCGAATGCCGGCCATCATTCATCGTCTCGTGGAGGGGCGCCCTCACCCGGCGGCTTCGCCGCCACCCTCTCCCGAAGGGAGAGGGGACCATTGGAAGACACGCTCTCAGTGGTCCGCGGCCTCTCCGGTTTGTGGTCTTGCAATCGGGCCGACGGTGGCTCGGGCGGCGCGGAGATAATCCTGCGGGGCCAGGACGAGCTGCGCCCCGCGGATGCCCGCGGAAACCGCGATCCTCGCGTGCACTTCGATCTGCTGGTCGGCAAAGACCGGGTAATTCTTCTTGCACGCCAGAGCAGTCACGCCGCCGCGGAGGTAGCCGGTGAGCGGCTGCACCTCCTTGAGCGGCACCAGCTCGACCCGGCGGTCGCCGGAGAGCCGGGCCAGCGCTTTCAAGTCGAGTTCGGCATCGCCGGCCAGGACCGCCAGGAGCACCCCGCGGCGGTCGCCGCGGACGACCAGCGTCTTGAAGACCTGCGCAAGCGGCATCCCGACCCCCGCGGCCACCTTCTCCGCGCCGAGGTCCTCTGGATCAACCTCGTACTCGCGAATCTCGTAGGCAATGCCCAGCTTGTCCAGGGCCCGGGCAGCGTTGGTTTTCATGATCGTTTTGTATCCTGTACTCACCGCGGGCGACGATTCATACGAATCGTTCGCCAGCAAATCAGGCACCAGAGGAGCACGAGACTTCCGACGACGGAGCCCACGAGCTCCTCGGTCTCCAGACGCGTTGCCAAGAAGCCCCACAAGATTGCCAAGCCGGCAGTGACCGCCAGAATCTCCCAAAGGGAGAACTGCGGCCAACGCCAGCGCAGGCCAGTATCGCCGTCGCGTTTTTCTGCAGTGTTTCCGGACCGAAGCATCTTCCGAAGTTCCGCAGTTACATTCCCGTGTCCACACGCGGCGGGGCGACGGTCAACTGTTTCCGCAGGTCGGCCGCGCGGTCGAAGATCGCTTCCCGCGAGAGGCCCGCCTCGGCGTACATGGCGAAGATGTTCTCGACGGGGGTCTCGGGCGGGACGGTGTGGCTGGCGGCGAGGACGTAGCCGCCGCCGTCGGCGGTCATGCCGTCGATCAGCCGCCGCGTAGCGCGGCGGACCTCGTCGGCCGTGCCGTTGGGCAAAACCCCCTGGGTATCCACCCCGCCCATAAAGGAAAGCTCCCGGCCGAACTCCCGTTTCAACTCCAGCGGGTCCATGCCGGGGCAGTTGCACTGGACGGGGTTCAGCACGTCGAGCCCGATCTCGATCAGGTCCGGGATGATCGGCCGCAGGGCCCCGCAGCAGTGATAGGCCACCCAGAGCCGGTGCCGCTTGCCGACCTCGAACACCCGAGCCAGGTGGGGCTTGATCAGCCGCCGCCACGTGCCGGGGCTCATCAGGAGCGACCGCTGGCTGGCCACATCGTCCCCCGCCCAGAGCCAATCCAGGGGGAACCGCCGGCACGCCTCCTCCGACAAGAGCACGGCGAAATCGCCCGCGCGGCGGAACATCTCCCCGGCCAGCTCGGGGTCCCCGCCGATGTCGAGCATTGCCTGGTCCATCCCCCGCAGCCGCCAGTACATCTCGAACACGCAGGGCGAGACGTCGCAGCCGATGAAGTATTCGTCGCGGGCGGCCAGGACTGGCTCCATCCGCGCCAGAAGCTCCTCCAGGTGCTCGACCGGGTAGCGGTAGGCCAGAAGCTCGTCGCGGGCGGCCGCGGCCAGGGGAAACTCGGCGATCTGGTTGTACGGCCCCGCCTTGACCCACTTGATCCCCCAGTCGTCGACGTGCCAATCGCCGTCGCGCTCGTGGACGATCCCCTCCATGGCGCAGTTGTTGTTGACCCACGTCATGCGCACGTCGTTGCCCATCACGACGTCGACGTGGCCTGGGGGGATTTCCAGCAGGCGGGCGAGGATCTGGACCGTGCCGGGGTGGAACCACATGAAGATCGGCACCCGATCGACCGGCTCGCGCCGCAACGCCGCATGGACGCGCTGTTTGCAGTTCATCAGTTTCTGGCGGAACAAGCTTCAGGGAGTTTCACGCAAAGGCGCAAAGAGAAAAAGGAAGGATAACCGCAGAGTCGCGGAGAAGCGGAGGAGGAACCGATGGCGTGGTGCAATTAAACGGCGGGCAAGCCCGCCCGCTAAACGGCCACACACCTTGCCTCTGCGACTCTGCGGTTCTGTTCCTTGCTGATTCCTCCTTGGCGTCTTTGCGCCTTTGCGTGAACCCTTCCGTCACGTCAAGTGCTTTTCGGCCCCAGCCGGCGGAACGACTCGGCGCAGGCGCGGTAGTTCTCGGCCGGCATGCCCATGCAACTGTACTCCTCGACGTAGCCGATGAACCCGCCGGCCGCGGTCCCCAGCAGGTCGTACAGCCGCCGCGCCTCGGCGTAGATCTCCTCGACCGTGCCCGAGATCCCCACGGTCTGGTAGCTGATCGGCATGAGGAAGCACTGCTTGCCCCGCAGCCGGGCTGCCACCGCCTGGACGTCCACCACGTTCGGCTGGGAGACGTTCAGCACGTCCACGCCGATCTCGTGGAAGTCCGCGGCGATCTCCGTGAGGTTGCCGCAGCAGTGGAACCAGACGTCCAGGCCCAACTCGTGGACCACCGCGAACTGGCGGCGGTAGCGGGGCTTGAACATCTTCCGCCACAGCCCGGGCGAGACCATCAGCCCGGTCTGCGTCCCCCAGTCGTCCAGGAAGTGCATGGCGTGGAAGCCCTGCCGCGCGGCCAGCCGGGCCAGGTCGCACTCCCAGTCGAGGATCATGTCCAAAAGCCACGCCGCCCGCTCCGGCTCGGCGAGGAAGTCGGCCATGCTGTTCTCGAAGCCCCGCAGGAGCATGTAGATCGTGAAGCCCGACAGGTCGAGGCTCGCCAGCCGGTAGCGGTCCTGGCACTCGGCAAAGAAGGCTTCCTTGCGGGCCATCCGCTCCGCTTCCCTGAGCGGCGGCGGGGCGAAGCCCTCGGCCGACTGCCAGTCGGGGAGGTGCGGCCGGACGGGGTGGCCCATCGTCCCGTCGCCCAGGTTCTCCAGCCGGTAGCCCCACTCGCTGGTCCCCGGCTCGCCCGGCTTCTCCAGCGACATGTGGTAGACCATCACGTCCCCCTCGGCCTGGTCGCAGTTGACGAACCACAGCGGCACCCGCGGCGGACAGGCGAAGGTGATCGCCCGCTGCACCAGCGATTTCCGTGAGATCATGTCGGCTTCCTTTCGCTGCCAGCGTACCCTAAAGCATATCGCGCGGCGTGAATCCGCGGCAAGACCCGCGCCTTGTGCCGCCGCTCGAATTGCCGGATAATCGAGGCCGCCGGGGACTTCGGTAGGACCGGCGTCTCGCCGGTCCGGGGCGGATTTCGGCAGAGTGCGCGGACGGGCGAAGAAGCATTCGCCGCGAACGGCCGGCGCGAGGCAAGAGCGATGGAGGGCCCGCAGGACGAATACCGAGGCACTCCTCTCTGGCCGCTCGGCGTGCTCTTGGCGGTCTTCGCCGTAGCGGACCTGATGATCGTGCCCACGATGTTCAATGACGGTCCCAGGTCCGACGGCCTGGTGCTCATCGGCGTGTTGATGGGGCTGATGGCAAGCCAGGCGGGATTGGTGACGCTCTGGGCCGTCTTCGGAGCTCACCCGTGGGCGCTCCGGTGGCTCACCACGCTTGCCGCCGCGGAGCTGCTGCTCGTGGCCTTTCTTGTGGGGATAATCCTCGGCGGCGACCCCCCGCGGTCGCTGGAGGAATTCGCGGGCGGCCCGCTGTGCTTGCCGCTGGCGTTTCTCATCCTCCAGGCCCCCTTGTGGCTCTTCCGCGCGATCACCGGCTGGCAGATCGTCCCGCGGGATCGGGAAGAGACTTCCCGGGGGGCGAGGCAATTCGGCATCGTGGATCTGCTGGCGGCGACGACATTTACCGCGCTGGCCCTCGGCCTGACACAGGTGGCCTTCTCGCTCGGCAACGACGGCCGCGCGGAGACGCCCGGCGCGTTGTTGGGCCTGGTTTTCGGCTTCGCCATCGCAGCCGCGGTGAACGCCTTGCTCAGCCTGCCGTGCTTGTGGGCCGTGTTCGCCGCGCGAAAAAAACCCCGGGCCGTCGGGGTTCTCGTCGTCTACTATGCTCTCCTGGGGATCGCCTTGCTCGCTCTGTTGGCCGTGATGACAGACGGATCCTTGCCCCCGACGGAGGCGGTGGGCTTCACGGTGGTTTTCGAGGTGGTTGTGGTCGCCGTGCTGGTCGGGGGCCTCTGCCTCATTCGCGCCGGCCCCTACGGGCTGCTGCGTCCCCGCCGCAAGCGTGCCGCCGCGGACGGCGGCACGTCGCCGTTCGCGCCCGTCGAGCGCGAAGAACGATCGCCCGGCGAATCGCTGAAAGCTGAGAGTTGAAAGCTGGCGGCTGACAGCTTTCCCGGTGGGGCTTCGTCCCACCCTACCGCGACTTTATCGGAGCCGCCCCAGCCAGTCGTTCCAGTCTTCGCCGGGGCGGCATGCTCACGCAAGCGTGAGCATGGCACCCGCGTTGCTTCGTCGCCCTAGGGACCGAAGCGAATGACCGGGAGCACCGGCGCGGCACCCCCACCGTCCGGCCAATAGGTGGTCAGCGCGCCTGGGAGAGGCCGGCGGCTGGGGATCTCATCGTCCCCTGAGGGCCAGGCGAGGCCGGTAACCACGAACACCGCCCGGCCGTCAAGGCACAGCACGTTCCGGCCGCGGACGGGCCGTTTGACCCCCGGGTGGACCGACATCTGCGCGGCGACCCGCTCGGCCGGCAGCGGCCGCCGCCACCGCCGCAACTCCTCGACCCGCGCGATCTCCTCGCGCGACAAGAACGACGGCGGCATCTCGGCGATCGCCTCCCGCTTGGGGTGAAACAGGGGGGCGAGAAACTCGGGGTGCGTCTCGTGGAGCTGGGCCAGGCTCATGCCCAACTCGCGAAGGTTGTCCTGGCAGGTGAGCAGCCGCATGTTCATCCGGCTCCGCTGGACCGCCGGGAACACCAACAGCGCCAGCGCCGCCGCGATGCAGGCCACCACGGCCAGATCGGCCCAGCTCGAGGGCGCCGGGGAACTCGGCGGGGCGTAGGCGGTGCCCATCCGCCGGGCCAGGGGCCGCGCGGGGCGCGGCGCCGCGGCGGCCGCTGCGACCGGAGCCTCCTTTCCGGCCCGCGGCGCCACCATCGCGATCCACCGGCACGTCCGCGCCGCCAGGCCCTGCGGCGCGGGGAAGGTCCGCCGCGCCGCCTCAAGCGGCCGCAGCCCCGCCCGCAGCCGCGACAACTCCTCCCGCATCCCCCGATCGCGCTCCAACTGCGCCGCGATCTGCCGGTGCTCGGAATCCTCCAAGGCCCCGATCAGATACCCGAGCAGTTGCTCTCGCTTCCGGCTAGTCATGGGCAAGGAGCTGGGCAGGGGTCAGATGCTGGTTCAGCTTGCCGATCGCGGCGTGCAGGCGGCTCTTGACCGTCCCCACCGGCACGCCGAGGATGGCCGCGGCCTCGCGATACTTCAGCCCCTGGTAGTACACCAGGAGCACCACGCGCCGCAGCGGCTCGGGAAGGCGGTCCACCGCCTGCCGCACGTGCCCGCCCTCCTCGGCCAGGGCGAATTGCTCCGCAGGGGTGATCTCTTGGCTGTCGAGCAGAGTCATCAACGGGCCCCCCTCGTCCTCCTCCCCGCCGGCGCCGCCGTAGCAGCGATCGAGACTCACCATCCGGTGCCGGCGGTTGCGCCGCTGGGCGTCGATCGCCTGGTTGGTCGCCACCGCGTAGAGCCACGGCCGGACCTTCCGCCCCGGCTCGAACTGCTCGCACTTCAAATGCACCTGGAGGAACGCGGCCTGGAAGGCGTCCTCGGCCATCTGCGGGTCGCCCAGGTAGTTCCGCAGGTAGCTGTAAAGTTCCGTCTCGTACCGCTCGACCAATGCCTCGAACGCCCGGCAATCAGCTCCCGAGCGATACGCCAAAAGCAGTTCCTCGTCCGATCGTTCCGCCAAGGGAACCAACGGACCGGCACCCGGTCGATTCTTGTCGATCGTGCTCGCCATGCTTGATACGCATCCGTGTGGAAGAGGGTTCGACGCGACGCAGCGGCCGGGCCCCCGGGGCGATCGCCAGGAGCGGGTCCATGAGAACCTGCGGCCCTCCCACGAAGGCCATTTTACCAGCTCTTGCCGTCGGCGCCTGTCCGGAAAAGGAGAAACGCTTCGGTTAGACGAGATCGAGCACGCCTCGCAGCGCGTGCCAGCTCCGATAGTGAACAGGCGTGCAACCGGCGTGCCAAGGACCGCGGCGGCGGAAATCGGGCATCGCCGGGCCCGAACGGGCGATGATAAGTCGTGTCAAGAAAAGGATTTATGGAAACAGCCCCGGAACTTGCGGAGGGGCCCACCCCGCCGCCACATCGGATCGATCCGATGCAGATTCTTCCTTTCGCTACATTCTTTGGCGGCCTCGAGCGGGTGTCAGTCCGCGGCCAATTTTAACAGGCAATCTTGCAAATACTCAACGCTCTCCCGCGCCAACCGCTCGATCCCCGGGGTGTAATCGAAGACCTCGACCGACACCCACCCCCCGTAGTCGATCTCCCCGAGGGCCCGAAGGATCGGCCGGAAATCGAGCCCCCCAAATCCGGGGCCCTGCCGGTTCGGATCGTTGGCGTGAAAATGGGCCAGGAGCCGGCGGTTCCGCCGGATCAACTCGGGGATCGAAATCGGCTCGGTCGCCATCGCCTTGCAGTCCAGGTGCAGGCGGACCTGGGGCGACCCGAGGGCCTCGACCAACTCCACCGCGTCGGCGGTGGTCACGAGGAAATTCGTCTCCTCCGGGCCGAGCGGCTCCAGGGCCAGCACGACGCCCGTCTCGTCCAGGGTTGGGAGAAGATCGCGGAATACCTCGGCGGCGTACCGCATCCCCTCGTCGCGGTTCACGCCCGGCAGGAGCTTTCGCTGCTGGGGGGAGCCGAAGACCATGATTCTCCCCCCGAGGTCGGCACAACTCCGGGCAAGCTCGCCCAGGTAGGCGGCGGTGCGGCGGCGGACCTCGCGGTCCGGGCTGGTCACGTGAAAACCCTCGGTCTTGGCCAAGAGCCAGTGGAGCCCCACGACCTCCAGGCCGGCCGACTCGGCCAGGCGGCGGATCTCCGCCCGCTTCGCCGGCGGGACGTCGGTCACGTACTGGGCGATCGTGAACGGCGCGATCTCGATCCCCGTGTACCCGCACTCGGCCGCAAAGTGGAAGGCCCGCTCCAGCGGCCAGTCCTGGAACGTCTCGTTGCAGATCGCCAGCTTCATGGCGTCAACCGCCCCCTTTCCACAAGGTCCCCTGCCGCACGTTGGCGCCTCGTTTCCGCCGCGCCGGCTTGGGTGGACTGGAAGCCCCATCAAGCCGCCGCCCCTTGGCGGTGCTGGGAACGCTGTAGAGCGGCTCGGCGGCCCCTTCGAGCGGATCGCCGGCGCGGATCATGGCCAGCCGCTTCTTGACCTTCCGGGTATAGTCGGCCGAGAGCTCGAACCCGAGGAACCTCCGGCCGAGCTTCTTGGCCACCGCCAGGGTCGTGCCGCTGCCAGCGAAGGGGTCCAGCACGAGGTCCTTCTCGCGGCTGCACGCGAGGAGGATCCGCGCCAAGAGCCGCTCGGGCATCTGGCAGCCGTGCCAGCCGGCCCGCTCGCTGAACGTCCCGCAGACACGGGGAAAATACCAGGTGTCCGCGTCGGGGCGGAAGCCCTCGGGCAGGTCCTGCGGGCGGAGAACCCATTGGTCGGCGGGCAGCTCCCGGCGGCCCATCATCCACGTGTCGTCGGGCATGCGGCCGGTAGGATTCGCTCGGCGGTCGGCGTAGACCAACTGCCGCGCCGAGGGGACCCGCACCCCCGCGTCCTCGGCGTTAAAGGTGAATTTTTCCGGGTCCTTGACCATGTAAAACAGATGGGCGTGGGAGCGGGCGAACTTGTTCGTGCAGTGGACGCCGAACGTGTAGTACCAGACGACCCAACTACGGCAACTCAGCCCGTGCTCTCGCTGGAGCAGCACCTTGAGCTCGGCCGCGTACTCGTCGCCGATCGCCAGCCAGAAGGTGCCCTGGGGCTTGAGCACCCGGACCACCTCGGCGGTCCAATCGCGGCTCCAGGCCAGGTAGCGGTCGGTTCCCAGCTTGTCGCGGTAAACGTCGTAGTCGTACCCGATGTTGAACGGCGGATCGGCGAACGCCAGATCGACGGTCGCCGAGTCGAGCTGCTTCAGGCCGGCGATACAGTCCTGGTGGTAAACGCAGTCGAGTCGAAGGCCCAAGGTCAACCTCCTGCTGAACAGTCCATGGACCAGTCCGGTGGATCCGCGCCTATCGTACCACGATCCCACCGGGACACAAGTATTGGGGCGGGTGCAGCGGCGACGAATCCCGCCTCCAATGCGCTGATCGCGCCGACGCCCCAACCTGAGCGCCTTGGTCGAACTTCGCCCCGCCCTGCGCGTTGATCCAGCCGGGAGCGGCGCCCCTTTACGCCTACTCCAGTCCCGGCGCAAAGCCGTGGCGCATCGTGTTCTCGCAGCACGCGCGGGGCTCGACGAAGTGCAAGAGGTACTCGGGTCCGCCGGCCTGGGTGCCCGTGCCGGAGAGTCGGAAGCCGCCGAAAGGCTGGCGGCCGACCAGGGCCCCGGTGATGCCGCGGTTGAGGTAGAGGCTGCCAACGCGGAACTCCCGCCGGGCCTTTTCCAGGTGTGACGGCCTGCGGCTGAACACGCCGCCGGTGAGCTTGTAGCTGCTCTGGTTGGCCCAGCGGAGGGCCTCGTCGAAGTCGGCGGCCCGCATCACCGAGAGGACGGGCCCGAAGATCTCCTCCTGGGCGAGCCGGTGGTGCGGCTCGATGGCGGAGAAGACGTGCGGCGCGACGTAGGGCTTTCCCACCTTATCGGCCAACCCCGCCGGCACCTCGCAGGCCAGCTCCAGCCTGCCTTCGCCCTTGCCGATCTCGACGTAGTCGAGGATCTTCCGGGCCGCTGCGTCGCTGATCACCGGGCCGACGTCGGCCGCCGGGTCCACCGGGTCGCCGATCACCAGCGAGCGGGTCGACTCGACCAGCCGGCGAAGGAAGACCTCGAACACGCCGGCCACCACGATCGCCCGGCTGCACGCCGAGCACTTCTGGCCGCTGTAGCCAAAGGCCGACTGGCGAACCGCCAGGACGGCCTCGTCCAGGTCGGCCGACTCGTCGACGATGATCGCGTTCTTGCCGCCCATCTCGCAGACGACCTTCTTGACGAACCCCTGTCCCTGGGGTGTTTCCGTGGCCGCGCGGAGGATGCCGAGCCCGACCTCCTTCGAGCCGGTGAAGGCGATCAGGGCCACGCGGGGATCGCGGACCAGGCCTGTGCCGACGACGCTCCCCGGCCCGGGCACGAACTGGAGCACCTCGCCCGGCACGCCCGACTCCCAGAGGCTCTCGCACATTGCCAGGGCGATTGCCGGGGTCTCGGCGGAGGGTTTCACGAGGGCCGTGTTCCCGGTGACCAGGGCGGCGGCGGCCATGCCGGTGCAGATCGCCAGGGGGAAGTTCCAGGGGCTGATCACTCCGGCCACGCCGCGGGGCTGGCACCAGGCCTCGTCCAGCTCGCCGACGAACCGGCCCAGCCGCCGGGGGCGGAACAGGGCCACGGCCGTCCGCGCGTAATACTCGCAGAAGTCGATCGCCTCGCAGACGTCGGCGTCGGCCTCGCGCCAGGTCTTCCCCGCCTCGCGGATCATGATCCCCGCCAGCTCATCGCGGCGGCGGCGCAACAGGGCCGCGGCCGCGACGAGGATCCGGGACCGCTCCAGCACGTCGCGGTCGCGCCAACCGGGCAGGGCGACCGCAGAGCGGCCGATCGCTTCCTCGAGCGCGGCGGCGTCAAAGCGGGCCGTCACCGCGGGGACGACCACCCGGCGAATTGCCGCGGCAAAGTGCTCCCGCACCGGGCGGGACGAGAAGTCGTGGTGGGGCGCGTTGACAAAAGGCCGCCCATCGCCGAGGCCCTCGACGGCGGGAGAGAGCTGGTGGCGCTCCGGCGCGTCAACGGGCCGCGGTGCAGCGGCGCCGGCCGGCTCGTGCGGCGAGGCCAGCAGCTCCTCGTCGCTGGCGCTGTCGAAGAACCCCGCCCGGAGCCACGATTGATTCGAGGTGTTTTCCAATAGGCGGCGGACGAGGTAGGCCATGCCGGGGATCATCGCGCCCACCGGGACGTACTGGCGGAGCCGCAGCCGGCGGTCGAGGACCGCGGCGGTCAGCCGGTCGGCCATGCCGTAGAGCATCTGGACTTCGAGGGCCGAGGGGGGCAGCCCCGCCCGCTCCACCACCGCCAGGGAGTGGGCGATGGAGCGGACGTTGTGGGAGCCGACCGCTAGCCTGGTTCCGCCCTCCCCCGGCCGGCGCGGCACGGCCGACACCAAGAGATCGGTCATCCGCTCGAAGCAGGCGTCGGTGTCGCGCTTGCGGGTCCAGACGGGGACGGTCCAGCCCATCCGCTCGGCGTGGATCACCTCGTAGTCCCAATAGGCCCCTTTCACCAGGCGGATCGTCACCTGGCGGCCGGTCCGCTTTGCCCAGGCGATGATCCGCCGAGCGTCGTCCTCGCCGCTGCGGAGATAGGCCTGGAGGGCCAGCCCGGCCGGGAAGTCGACCGCCTCGCAGCACCGCTCGAACAGCTCCAGCGTGAGGTCCTTGGCGGCATGCTGCTCCATGTCGAAATTCACGAGCACGCCGCGGTCTCGGGCGGCCTCCAGGACGGGCCGGAGGGCCTCCTGCAACCGGGCCAGCGAACCCGCGAAGTCGATCGCGTCGGTCCGCGGACTGAGCGAGCTCAGCTTGATCGAGACGTTGGTCCGCGGGACGGGGCCGAGGTGGTCCGCTTCGAGGACCGCCGCGGGCGGCCAGGACGCCGCCTCGCCGGGCAAGGTCTCGATCAGGTCCAGGTAGCGGCGCTGGTAGGCCCGGGCCTCCTCGTCGCTCACGCAGGCCTCGCCCAAGAGATCGACGCTGAAGGCGATCCCTGCTTTCCACAGCCCGCGGAGCTTGGGCAAGGCCGAGCGGGCGTCGGTGCCGGCGATGAAGTTCCCGGCCAGCGCCGAGATGCGGTTGGCGATCGTCGCCGAAAAAACCCCCTTGGCCAGTCCGCCGGCCTTCAGCCCAAGCTGCATCCAGCCGGGGAGCGTCACGCCGGGCTGGTTCAGGTAGTCCACCAGGTAGTCGTGGACCTGCCGGCTGCTGTGGAGCATGGGAAAGACGTCGACGAACCGGAAGAGTTGTATCTTGAAGGCCGGGTCGCGCATCGCCCAGGTCATCAGTTGGTCGGACCAGAATCGGGACGAGAAGAGGCCGGCCCGCTGCTGGCGACCCTGGTCGAGCAGCTCCTGGCCGATCTGCCGGGTGAGGCGCTCGAGCTGCGTGTCGCTCCGCTGCGGGAATGCCACCGCGCGGGATGGTGCTGCCGCGGGGATGGCATGATTTTGAGACAGCTCTTGCTGAAGTATGCCCGCTACAAGTGACAACCGGGAAGCCCCGGATTCTGCGGTTCACTTTACACGACCTCGAGGCCGTGGCCTAGAGCTGGTACAATCGAAGCATGAGCCGGGACGGGCGGCTAGCTACCGCCCAAGCGGCCCGGCGGGTGTCTGGGGAAGCCCAATCGCCCCTACGCCCGCCGTGGCCGACCTGGCGGAAAGGATTGGGAATCATGACAGCCCCCCCGAGAAGCCGGTATCGGCCGGACCTGCAACAGCGATTGCAGAATGCTCTTGACGCCGGTAAGGCGAAAATCAAGACGCTATGCACCGCGAAAGCGATGGAGCGGAGCTATGAGGAATTGCTGGAAGACATAGAGGCGGGCAAATCGCGCGAACCAGTAAGCCTTGACCCGTCCGTCCCATATTCCGTTGCACAGCTGGCGGCGGCCTTCGACCTGCCGGCGGAAAACCTCCGAAAGCGACTGGATGCGTTCAGAAAAAAGAACTTGGAAGGATATGTCGAAGTGCCCAACGCGAGGTCCCGCCAACCGCGTTTTCTTTTCTATTTCGGCGCGGTTCAGTGCATCATCGACGCAATGAAAACCTCCGGCGAATCTCCGGCGAAAAAAACATCCTCTAAAACTCCCTAGGTTCTTGGGGTTTTCGCCGAATTTTTCTTCCGGCATCGTCCGTTGACAATCGCCGGTGTCTCTGTCGCCCTAAAGTGGCGGCATGAAGATTACGGACCTGCCTGATGCTGAATTGCTCCGCTTGGCCGACGCCGTAGCTCGTTGCAACACCGCGGAGCCGGTTCTTGTCGATGCAGTCCATACCGAACTAGTCCGCCGGTTGGAAGCTGCGTCGGCCCTCATCGAGCAGCGCGAGCGGGAATACGGCGACGCCTGCCACCGTGAACTAGTCGAGGTGGCGACCGGGAAACGGCCGGGAGGCCCACAGCGATGAGCCACCCAGCCCGCCTCCCCGCCATCCGCCGCAGTGCCGATGCGAACCAGCCGGACGCCGCGGTCGAGTACCGCCCTGCTGATCAGGCCGAGCCCGGCAAGGTGCTGGCGGCACTGGCACGGCTGCTCATCGAGCGGCGACGAAGGAGAATCAGTAATGTCGAGCCTATCTAGTCTTTCGGCCGCCGTCAACCCGGCGGTTCCCGACCGGAACGGAAACGGCCGCGCCGATCCGAAATTGGATCATGTTCCAATTCGACAGATCCCCATAGGCCAGGTCCAGCCTTCCCCGGAAAATAGCCAGCTTTATCGCCCGATCAATCCGACCGACCCCGCGATCCTCCAGCTCGCCGACAGCATCCGGCAGTTTGGCGTCAAGGAACCCCTGGTCGTCACCGAGGACGGTTACATCCTCTCTGGGCATCGCCGGTACGTCGCCGCTCGTTTGGCCAATCTGACCGAGCTGCCCTGCCGGACGGAACCCGTTTCCCGACTCGTGAAGGTCAGGATGAGCGGTTACGGAGACGTTAGCGACGAGTTCTTGCGCCTCTTGCGCGAATACAACCGGCAGCGCGTGAAGAGTCTGGATGAGCACCTCCGCGAGGAGGTCGTCTCCGTCAGCCCTGATGAAGCCTATACTTCTCTGATCGACTACCGGGAGAAGGCGTCGAGAGTGAAGGCGCATTTCCTCAAACTCTCGGGCGTGAAGCGGCGCGCCAGGATCACGCGGGCCAAAGCGCCTTTGCTGGCGGCCGTCAAGGAGATTCTTTACGGCCTCCGCAAGTTCTGGCCGGTCAGCGACCGCAAGATTCACTATGATATGTTCAATTTGCCGACGCTGCCCCTGATCCATGCCAGCAAGCCGGGCTCGATCTACGGGAACAATAAGGAGAGCTACAAGGCGCTTGTGGATCTGCTGACCCGGGCCCGGTTACGCGGGGAGATCCCGATGAATGCGATCGGCGACGAGACCCGCCCCGTCGTCACCTGGCACGTACACCGCAATATTCAGGACTTCATCCACGGCCAGATCGACGAGTTCCTCAAGGGGTACTGGCGCGACTTGATGCAGAGCCAACCCAACCAAATCGAGATTGTCGGGGAGAAGTTGACCATCGAGGGTTTTATCCGCCCGGTGGCGATGCAGTATTGCATCCCCTACACGCTCGGCCGCGGCTACTCTTCGCTCCCTCCCCGGGCAGCAATGGCCAAGCGCTATGCCAAGAGCGGCAAGCAGCAGCTCGTGGTCGTGATCCTCTCAGACTTCGATCCCGATGGGGAGGTGATTGCCGAGTCCTTTGCCCGGTCGATGCGCGACGACTTCAAGATTCAGAATATCGTGGCGATCAAGGCCGGGCTCACCTTGACGCAGGCTATCAAGCACAAGCTGCCCCGACACCTTGATCCGAAGACGGGCTCCAAGAACTACGCGAAGTTCGTGGCTCGCTACGGGGACGCCCATACGTATGAACTTGATGGACTCCAACCAGAGGTCATGCAGACGATCCTCCAGAAGACGATCGATTCCGTGATCGACGTGAAGGCATTCAACCACGAGCTCGAGCAGGAGAAGAAAGACGCCGCTTTCGCGGTCACCGTGAGGCAGAAGGTGCTGAAGGTGTTGCGCGAGCTTGGGATCGCTGGGGAGACAGAGGAAGAATGATGACCACCACTACCCCCAGCTCGAACGGCGACACCGTGGAATCGAGGTGCTGGCATGACTAGGAACGGACGCCGGCCCAAGTCGGATTTGCGGGATTGTCCGCCGCCCAATTCGTTGAACGCGGAGCGGTGGGTACTGGGCTCGATACTGCTTGATCCCCGCCGGGTCGATGAAGTACACCCCATCGTCCACCCGGACGACTTCTATTCGGAGCCGCACCGGCTGATCTACCGGCGGCTTATCGCCATGCACCGCCAGGGACAGGCGATCGACGAGGGGCTGCTTGTAGAGCAACTAAAGCAGTCCGGCGAGTGGGAGGCAGCCGGCGAGGCGGCCACGATCGCGGAGATTGTCCAAGCGGTTCCCGTGTCTGGCCATGCGGCCCACTACGCCACCATCGTCAAGCAACATGCCCGGCGACGACACCTCATCTTCCAGAGCGATGAGGTATACCGGCAGGCATGCGACCTATCGGTGGACCCGGGCCTCGTGGCTGCGGAGGGCTGCGCAGCACTTGGCGAGCTAGCCGAACCCCCGCAGCCGCCAGAACCTCCACCGTTCGCCCAGGTAGTCGATTGCAAGGGGCTCTTGGCGATGGACCTCCGCCCCCATTGGCACGTGCGGGGAATCCTTGCAGCCGGCAAGCCAACCGTAATCGGCGGTCGGAGCAAGACGCTCAAGACCTCCCTCGCGGTTGACCTCGTGGTATCGCTGGGCAGCGGCAGCGACTTTCTGGGCAAGTTCACGGCGGAGCGGATCAACGTCGGTTTCTGGTCCGGGGAATCTGGCTCAGATACGCTGCGGGAAACGGCCGTGCGGATTGCCGACGCGAAAGGGGTTGACCTCGCGGACTGTAGTATCTGGTGGGGCTTCGACCTGCCGAAGCTCGGACGGCCCGATCACCTGGAGA
>Ga0315280_10005131_pt1 | contig 18868 bp, 13 predicted proteins | sample YL17G06_40_MG_FD_203697 | JGI IMG/M metagenome (GOLD analysis project Ga0315280, IMG submission 203697) | Sediment microbial communities from Yellowstone Lake, YNP, Wyoming, USA - YL17G06_40 | ecosystem: Environmental > Aquatic > Freshwater > Lake > Sediment | place: USA: Wyoming | collected... | reverse complement strand
GTGCCCCTTTCAGTGCGTAGCTATGCTCTACAATGTCCAGCTTACTCTGTCTGATTGCCTCGAAGAATTTGAGCGTATTTGCTCGACCGGACGTATCGCCGGAGATGATGGCGTTTCTCAGGCTGACGGTGAGCACGTCGATGTTAAGGTTTGTGTCCGCCGCGTACCTATTGAACGCCTCCAGCACCAGAGCGAGCTTTGAAGCGATGGATTCTTCGCCCGTGACACTCAATTGGCCGCTTTTGACGTCCCTGATGCGTTTCACTTCGCCGGCGAGTTTTTCTGTCACGTTTATTCCGGCTGCCGGTCTTTTGCCGAGCATAACAGCTGCGTACTCGCGCTCCAAGTTCTTCCTTAACTGGCTGCGGTATTTGTTTTGCTTGAATAGTCCCGCCTGCCCGTACAGGCCGACGGCAAGCAATAGAAGCGTAACAGACACACTCAGGTACTTCAGCGTTTTTTGCAGCCGGACTTTCTTGCCCTGATAGGGCATAAAATCTCGGCGGAAATCTACTGCTTCTGCCCTTTCCGAATGAGCTGAAGCTGCCCCGTAGGCAATTGCGAAATCCACCTGGTCGGTGCAGTCAGCCAGCATTTGCGGCCCGATTCCGGCGGGGCCAAGCAGATCAACGCTATTTGCTTGTACGCCCAGATTCTTTCCAAGCTGCTGGTGATTTGCAGAGCCGGTTGAGTCAAAAACCCTCAGGCAGCGAATCGGCTGACCGTCCGCAGCCAGAGCGCCGGTTGTCAGTGTTTGTCTTGCCAGCAGGGCCTCGCGGTCCTGTGTCGGGCCGAGCAGAAATGTTCGCACGGCGGCTGCTTTTTGTGCCTTTGAGGGGGCGATGAAGTAGCCGCGCCGGCCAGAAAGAATTCCGAACAGGGTCCCGCCCTGCTGCGAGTCCGGCAAAGATACATTTTGCCTGATAAATCTGGACAAACAGGCAACGTCCGGCTCAATGCTCAAAGGGTCGATATTGTTGCTCTGCAGAGAAGTAAGAAGCTCCGAGAGTATTTTTCGCTGGGCAGTAAAGACGGTCAGCTCCGAGCCTTTCTGGCCGCCGGCGGTTATCTGGAAGGCAATTGCCAGGTCGGTTATATCCATAGCCAGTGCCTCTTCGGCGTCAAACCTGACGGTGGCAGCGATCTGTTTTGGGTCGTTAAGCTCGCTGTGCACGTTATGCTGCATAAATAGCGCGCAATCAAGAGCGATAGCGGCCTCGGAAAACTGAAAAGCCCTGTCGGCGCAGCCCCGGGCGATAAGGCCTGCCAGGGTCTGAGGGTTCTGCTGCTCTTTGTCTTCGATAGAGACGGCAAAGCAGCCGAGCAGCTTTTTGTCCCCGCTTGCCGGACTGAGACAAACAACGGTTGCCTTATCCTTGCTCAAATAGATTCCCAGATAATTTTGATGTTCCACTTCGGCTAAACTCCCAAGTTCGTCACTCGTACAGTGTATCTGGCCAACTCACTTAGCCGGAAATCACGGCAACAACTCTCGGCTTTCCCTGCTCTTTCGTTACGGCTGCGACCGCGGATGCCTTTGCCACGCCGCTGACCGCTGTTACTCTAATCGTAAAAAAATCGCTGGTGGTTGTGATAAATTTTTCACATCTTCTGATTGCATCAGAGTATCTGGGCAGCGATTGCGTCAGGCCGGCTATGTCTCTGAACGGTTCAACGCGCCTTCGCCGGATGATTTCTCCGGCGATTGCCGGGGCATCCGAAGCGCTGCCAAAGGCAAAAGCCGCCTCCAATACGTGGCGGGGAGCGGTATTTATGTTGACCGTTCTGGAGGCCCACATTCCGATATATTTTAGAGCCGATTCTTCTCTGCCTTCTATGTAGGGTCTGGCAAGCATCTCCCGATCAATCAATGAGCTGTGAAGAAGCCTTGCAATATCGGTATTTTGCCTGGCAGTCTGGTCGGCGGCCGATACGGTCTTGCTGGCCGTCCGGGTTGTTCTGCTTGTTCTTGTGGGTATGCTTACGGTCGTCTTTGCAGGCTCGAATTCGAGTTTGAACGGCTTCATTTCGCCTATTTGTTTTAGCTGCACTTTCAGCGAATCTATACCGCCGCGGTCGAATCCCATCCACTCACAAAAAATTTCAAATCCTGCCTGTGCCTGGCGTTGCACCTGATTGTCGGTAACCAGCGCCCAGCCCATCGGATATTTTGCATTTTCATCTTCGATTTCAATCCGGACTTTGGCAGAACCAATCTCGAACTCAGCCGGCTGGGTCACGTAAGGCCACTCCGGGCCGTAAGGACCCGGTATCGTCACCGAATTTGCATCGATAAGACCGGCGGCCATCATTTTAGCCAGACCGACATCGTTAACGTCGTTGACATCGTTGACATCGTTCACGTCGTTGGCATCCTTGAGGTTACCGAGCTTGCTGGTATCATCGCTGGTGCCGAGGCCGGCAAAATTATCCGCTGTGTCAAGGGCCTTTTCGGCGGACCATTGGTCTAAAAGTTTCTGATATTCGGCCTGGGTAAGGGCAAATAAATCAGAAAAGTCCGGCTCATTCGGTCGGCTAATCAATTGTGGACTGATGTCCTCCAGTGTTGCCAGGGCGTACTTCAACGCCGAGTCACAACCATAGCGGGCTTGGCTGTAGTCTATGATGTACTGGCCGCGATGACGCTGGGCGGCAACACGACTGGTTAGAGTATAGCCCAGCGTCGCCAGCACAACCAATAGCACCAACGTCACCAGCAGTACTATGCCTGAGTGTTTTTTCCCTGCAAGAATTCCTGACTGTTCAAGGCAATAGCTCATGGTACTTGTTTTTCTGCGGCTCCCGTCTGCTCGATCTCAAAGTTGATCTTTCTGGTTCTATCAATAGCTATTGTTCGTGTGATCTTCGCCTCGTCCGGCACATCCAGCGTGCCCTTTATCGTCGGCGTAGCCTCGGCGAAGGAGATAGTTACCGCAACGCCGGGCGGCAGAGCAGGACTCGTCCAGCGGTCCTGAAAGTCCTGGCCTCTGGGGACCTGAACTTTGAAAAAGGTAAGGCCGGCACAAATCGGTATGAAGGGATACGCCTTCTCCCAGCTCTGTCTCTTTTCGTCAAGCAGCTTATCCTCCAACGCGAGGCCGCTGTGGCTTCGGTACAGAGTCAGACAGTTGGCGTCGCTGCTGTAGCTGGCTTGCCACACGGTTTCTTCAAGTATCTGTTCTTGATTTTTAGCATCGAAGAAGGTTTTTCGGATCGCTAGTTGTGCTGTTTGGTAGCCCTGGTCGAATCGCGTGCTGTCGATAGTGATTTTCGTGCTGGGGTCGGATGCAATTATTCTGTCGAGGTCCTCTGCGATGCGTTGTAGAATTTCGCCCGGCAGGGCGGACCCTTCGATCTTACGTGTTACAGCCGCAGCGGAGTTCTCAGCCCGGCTGTAAATACTGAGCACCGCCACCAGCACCATAGAGCCTATAATCAAAGCGGCAAGAACCTCCGCCAGCGAGAATCCCCGTTGTGCCGCGGATTTTTTGCCGACTTTTTTGAGAATTTTTAGCCTGTTTGCTGCCATAGAAATTAAAACTTTTTTCCCTGCCGTTTCTTTATTAATTCGAAGATTTGGCTGAAATCCATTTTGTCAAGCTCTCCGTATGTCAAGCCCGTTGCGGGATCAACCTTATTTTGCCAATCCTGCTGGTCGGGCGTCTTTGGGCCGCCGGTCTGACTGACATTCTGGCTCAACTGTAATAGTTCAGCCTGGGAGGCCGCCTGCAATTTCTTCTGCTCGTCGGTTGGTTTGCCGGCGCTGCGTTTATACACATCAAGATTGTTTTTGACGAAAGAGCCGTTTTCAGTGGTGAGCATACCATCGTTAAGCCATTGCTCGACGGTCTCTTCATTGACGCCGGCGTACTGGGCGGCCTCCTCGATCGTTTCGATAATCTGGTCGGCCAGAAGCTGCTCGTCCTGTTGCTCTTGCTGCTTCATAATCTGGAGCAGTTGGTCTTTTGTAACATCGGTCAGCCAATGGGTCAGCTCGACGGTTTGAGCCTGGCCTTGCATATCCTGATACTCGGCTGAGCAAACGCCCCTTACCCACATTCGGTTGGTCACCGGCTCATAAAATGTTTCCACCACCGTTTGCCATTTGATTTCCGGGTACTCATCGCTCGTGCCGTACTCCGCCGTCTCTTTGACAGAGTTAGATGCGAGCAGTTTCTCCATATTTTCGCGGGCGATTTCAAAGGCGTGCATCCGCAACGCAGAATCTGCCGCCGACGCTACACAGCGACTTACAACCAAGAATACGCCCGAGCTTAGAAGACCCAGTATGATTAGGGCAGTAGCCACCTCGACCAGGCTGAATCCGTTGCACGTCACGCGTCGCTCGTCGCTCGGATCACGGCCTGTGGGCGACGCCTCACGGGGCATATCGCACGTTTTAGAATGGTAGCTCATCTTTGCCTTTCGGTGTCAGAAATTGCACGTCACCTTCTTCCAACCTGATGGTTCTATTTATGCGGTTGACGACAACGGAGTACGGCTGCTCCTTTTCGTCGAGCAGGACGATTTTCCCGCCGTAATGCCAGCCTGCGTGACCGGCCCGGAATTTGGCCAGTCCCTGGTTCGTATAGTCGCCGTCATCGAACTCAACATAAGCGACCCGGCAGTTATCACTGAAACCGTTACTGGTGATAACCTCCTCTTCCAGAACCACCGACAGGTCAGGTGAAGTAATCTGGCGAAGCAAATAGCTCTGCTCGGTCAAATCAATAACAACCTCATATCTGCTGTCGCTCTGGGCTGCGGCTGTGGCAGCCATTTGCATGGTCGAGACGAAATCCTGCACCTGGGCTCTGAAGGTGTTCTTTCTGAGCAATCCGAAAAGGTTCACTTGAGCCAGCAGTGCAAACAGCGAGACCATCAGGATTACGATTACCAGCTCGGTAAAAGTAAACGCCGGATAGTTTTGAGTTTTTAGTTTTGAGTTTTGAGTTTTCATCACTCTGCATCGGTGCTGAGCAAATCGGCATCGTAACCCTCGCCGCCTTCCTGGCCGTCAGCGCCAAGGCTCTTGATCACAAAGGGCTTGCCGCTCTCCGGATAGAGCTGATAGATGAAATCGCGGCCCCAGCCGTCCTTGGGCACCTGCGTGGTTTCGAGGTATCCGCCCGGCTCCCATTTTTCGGCATCGGTTGGCTGCTCCACAAGAGCCTTCAATCCTTCTTCTTCAGTAGGGAATCGGGTCGTGTCCATCTTGAATTGGTTGACCGCCACGTGAAGGGCCTTGAGGTTGGCCTTGGTGGTAGTGACGCGAGCCTGGTCTATCTTGGTCGCGACTTTTGTCACTACTAACGTTGCCAGCAAGCCGATGATAATAAGCATCGCCATTAGCTCTACCATCGTGAAGCCGTATCGTTTACATTTCTTTATCTTTTTCCTTGCCATATTGATCTCCCAAACATTTGCCTAAAACTTTCCTGCTGACACCTCCAGAATCGGCAGTATCGTTGCGTAGGCGATTATACCTATTATTGCGGCCATAACTAATACAATAAGCGGCTCGACTGCGGCGCTAAGGCGTTCGATAACGACGTCCGTCGAGGCCTCGAGATTTTCGCTGATATTTCTGAGCATCATCTCAAGCTCGCCGCTTTTTTCTCCGACGCTGACCATGTGGGCAATGGCGGGGGAAATAACACCACTATCCCGCAGCGGCGTGGCGATGTCGGCGCCTGCCAGAATTCTCTCCCTCGCCTGCTGAATTGCTCGTTTCATCAGGCTGTTGCCCGTGACCTCAGAGACGACCCGAAGAGATTCAGCCATTGACAGACCGCTGCTCAGAAGTGTCGAGAGGGTCGAGGCAAAACGCGAAACGACCCGCTGCTTTATAAGCGGGCCAAATAATGGCAGAGACAATAAGAATCTATCCCGCAAATATGCGCCGCGCTGCGTTTTGATAAACCGCCGCAGGAACCAGACTGCTGCGAATACTACCGCGACGACCACAAACAGCCGCCAGGTGGTCAATACGTGACCGACGCCCATCAATACTCTTGTGATCCAGGGCAGTTGCTGCCCGGTCCTGGCAATCTGCTCGCCTATCTTTGGAATGACCCGTGTGGTCAAAATGAGAATCGCCACGATGCAAAACGAAATCAGCACCATTGGATATATCATCGCTGTGAGCACCTTCGATTCGACTCGCTGGCGTTTTTCCATAAAGCCGGCGATGGTTGAAAGACTTTTTCCTAACGTGCCCGTGACCTCCCCTACGCGGATCATACTTACATATATGACATCGAAATAATCGCCGTAGTCTTTTAGGGCATCGGTTAGTGATTCGCCGGTCACAACGCGGTCGCGAATGTCGATAAGGGCGTTTCTAAATCGTGGGTCGGAGGTCTGCAAACTAAGCACGGATAGCGTCTCGGTTAGTTTTATCCCCGAATCCAGTAGTGTGGCCATTTGTTTGGTGAACTCGATTATTTGACTCTTGCCGGTTCTGGCGAAGATGGAAGATAGCGTTGCTCTGCCCTGGCTTGTGGTGCCGGCCTCCGTAACGGACGTAGGGTGGATACTACGGCTTCTAAGCTGCTTTCGCGCCGCGTATGGGCTCTCAGCGGCTATTGAGCCTTTGACTTTTTTGCCGTCCGTCGCTATGGCCGTATAGTGATACCTGGGCATAAACAAAACCAGTAATTGTGTGCTAACAAAATCCTAATATCTAAATTCTAAATCCGAAACAAATCCGAATGACAGAAATAGAAAATTCAAAACAATCCGTTTGGGACATTTGAAATTCGGATTTTGATATTGTCTCGAATTTAGTGCTTAGGATTTCGGATTTCTCACAGCACATCTGTTTGTGTTACTCGCAGCACTTCGGATATAGTTGTTATGCCCTCAAGTGCTTTTCTGGCTCCATCCATCCTAAGAGTCTGCATTCCCGCCTGAAGCGCGACCTTTTTTATTGTGCCGGCGGTCTTGCGTCTGTATACCAGGTCCTGAATCTCATCGCTGATTAGCATCATCTCATAGATTCCGGTTCGGCCACGATAGCCGGTTTGAAAACACCGCTCGCACCCTGTGCCGATACAGAACTTGCCGATACTCTCGGCCGGGCCGGACGCCTTAACGCTGCCCAGTCCCAGCTCCCTTAACTCGTTCGGCGTCGGCTCATAGTTCTTCCTGCAATCCGGGCATACCTTTCGCACCAAACGCTGCGCTATCACCGCTATCAGCGATGAGCTTACCAGATACGGCTCAACGCCCAAATCCAAAAGGCGGGTAATTGCTCCGGCTGAGTCGTTGGTGTGAAGCGTGCTGAAAACCAGGTGGCCGGTAAGCGACGATTGTATGGCCATACGCGCCGTCTCGATGTCTCGCACTTCACCGACCATTATGACATCCGGGTCCTGACGCAGCACGTGCCGCAATGACGTGGCAAAAGTCATGCCCTTTTTGCTGGCCACCTGAATCTGACTGATGCCTTCGAGTTGGTATTCGATGGGGTCTTCTATTGTTATTACGTTTTTTTCAGACGAATTGATTCTGTTAAGGCTCGCGTAGAGGGTAGTGCTTTTTCCGCTGCCCGTTGGCCCGGTTACGAAAATGACCCCGTGCGAGCGATGCAGCAGGGAATCGAATTTTTTCAGGTCCTCTTGCCACAGCCCCAGCTCGTCCAATCCAAAAAGACCCGTGCTCTTATCGAGCAGGCGCAGCACGCTGCGTTCGCCTAAGCTGGTAGGCACGGTGCTGATGCGCAGGTCCACCTCTCGCTGGCCCAGCCGAACGCTGCACCGGCCATCCTGTGGCAGCCGGCGCTCGGCGATGTCCATGCCCGCCATAACTTTGATACGAGAGATAATCAGCGGCAACACATTCCTGTTCAAGCTCAACGTGTCATATAATATGCCGTCGATACGATAGCGAATCTGAATCTTCCCCTCGTAAGGATGAACATGAATGTCACTGGCCCGCAGTTGCAGGGCACGGAATAGAATGTCGTTGACCAGCCTAATCACCGGCGGCCGATTCACCACATCAAGCAGGTCGTCCGAGGCGGTCACTTCGTCGACCAGCCGCTCCAGATTTTGCGAATCAAGCTCCTCGGCCACCTCTTCGATGACCGTTGTTCGCTGCTCGTAGGCGACGTCTATGACCGAAGTGATGGCGGCCCGCGTAGATATGGCCGGCTTTACCGCCAGGCCCGTCATCTTCGAGACGTTGTCCAGGGCGTTTGCATCGAGCGGCTTGGATAGCACCACGGTAAGTTCGCTATCCTGACCGTTCCGTCTTATCCCGATAAGGTAGTGGTGCTGCGCGTATGTTGCAGGAACCGATTCAATAAACTCCACTGGCACGGCTTTTTCGGGTATTTCCGCCAGATACTCCCAGCCCAGCGTCTCGGCGAAAAGCTTCAATACCAGGTCCTCGGTAAAATAAGGGCAGCTCAATAGAAGCTCATCCAGCCGCTCGTGGCTACTGCTTTCTTTTAGAAATTTGGCCAGTTGCTCAGCGTCAACAAGCCCAGTGCGCTTGGCAGTTTGTATCAGCAGGTCTTTCATTTTGACATTTCATTCCCGACAAGGCACTACTCAGATTCGAGGACTTTTGCCGGGTCCATTGACTTTGGCTTTATGCCCGGCCAATCTTCGTATTTTTGCATTTCTTCTTCGTACGCCTCGAATCTATCGCGGTTCTTTCGTGATACTATTTCTATGTCGGATTTTGCGCTGGGTTCTTCGCCGGGCCTTAAAATGTGAGCTTTGACAAAGACATAAAGTCTGCTTTGCTCATCGGTATTGGCAGCACTTCTAAATAGTCCGCCGATAAGGGGAATATCGCCGATGAGGGGGACCTTCGTTCCGCCTTTACTTTGCTTTAGCCTTTCCAGTCCGCCGAGTATTATGGTCGTGCCGTTAGGAACCGTCACGACGGTGGTGACTTCACTCTTGACTTGATCCGGCGGTTTTCCGGTCGTGACTGCTCCCATGCGAAAGTCGGTACGGCTCATGGTAATTGTAAGTCGAAGCTGGTCACCTTTACTTATGTGGGGTTCAATATCAAGTGTAATGCCCGCGTCGTACTTTTCAAAAATCTCCTTGTCTACCGGGATCGAGCTTCCCTGCTGTGCCCCGGGTATGTAGCTTGTTTCCTTTCTGGAGATGTAGGTCGACTCGGTCGCATCAATCTTGCCGGGCTCATTGTCGTTAACAAGGAGCTTGGGTCTTGCAAGAATCCTTCCATAATTCTTCTTCTGGATGGCATCTAACAACACATTTATATGGCGGTCGCCATAAAAACCGGTGCCTGCGCCGGACTTTGACTCCAAATCTATGAACCGGTCTCTTTTAGCCTGGGATAGGTCTGTTATAACGTCCGTCAAGCCGGAGGTTTCGGTCAGGTCCGGGAAGCTGGAGATCACATCAAGGTCATAATTGAACTCGTCCATTTTGGTTACTTCCACCAGCGTGACGTCAAGCAGCACCTGTGGACGATACTCGTCAAGCTGCTTGACAAGATTGCTTATCCATTGTTGATTCTCTTTATTGGCGTAGACTATAAGCGAATATGTTTTTGGATCGGCAACAATGACAATCTCTTCTTCTTTTCTTCTTGTTGTCTTCTCCGTAGTAACGATTTTGGCCTCTTTATCCTCTTTCGTGGTGGTTTCCATGATGAGCTTTTCCAGAACAGCCTGAAGCTGATTCGGGTCCTGATTTTCAAGCGGGTACACCACGTAAGGGATGGAAGTCGCTTCGGCCTTGCTGTCTACATAGCTGATAATGGTATTTATCCGGGCGTGCTGCTCGGCAGTGGCGTTTACCAGAAGTGAATTGGTTTGCTCCATTACCACCACCTGAGGCTCTTCGATCAGCGCTTCTTTCGTCTCAGCCGTTGTTGTTGGCGTCATCAGAGGCTGGGCAGGTACAGCGGGCGTCACCGGTGCGGACTTGGTGGCGCGGGTAGTAATTCTCTGGGAAGCAGCGGTCTGACTGGGGCTGATTATGCCCAGTTCTGCCAGCTTATTTTTTACTTCCTCAGCACCAACGTGCTCAATTCTATATAGTTGCAGCGTCCTCAAATCCTGCTGCTGTACATCAAGGGCACTTATCAGCTCTTCCACCTCCTTCAGTTGGTCTTGCAGCCCTATCATCAGGATGCGGTTTGTCCGCTCATCTGCGTCAAGATAAACCGTGGGTGAAACCGGCTCAGGCTGTGGAGCTCTCGCTGCGCCGGGCTGGGTGGGGGATTGGGCTTGAGCACGCCTGGCTGCCCAGAGGGCCTTTTCTCTGGCGATCCGAAGGTTGTACGCCTGGTCTGTCTCGTTGGGCGCACGGGGGCTTGGGGTATATTCTTCAGCCGCAAGCTCTGGAATGGTAATCGACACCGTTCCCAACTGCTCGGCCAGCGTCTTGACTTTCTGGGCAAGCGTCTTAGCCATCGTGTACTGGAGCTGCCTGAACGTGAACTTCTTGGGCTCGCCCGGCTTATCAATCATTTCGATAAGGCGGTCCACGCGCGGCATCCGGTAGGCGTACTCCGTAACTATCAGTTTCTTAGCTCCGGGAATGGGCGAGACATCAGTGCCGAGCTTCATCCCCTTCAACAAATTCGCCGCACTGGTTGTATCGACATGTTTTAGCGCGAAGACGCGGGTTATAACTACATCGCCGTACTGGACGGGGACTGCTTTGTCTGCATCTGCCAGCAGGCTTGGGTCAATTTCCAGTGCTTTATCCTTCGGCACTATCGTAACGAGATTTCCCTTGCGGGTCATCACGAAGCCTCGGAAATTGAGCGCCGATTCAAGCAAGGGATATAATTCCTTTACCTTTATGGGGCCTTTGAGCGTGCCCTGGAGTTTCAGTGTTACCGCGCCTTTTACCTCATTGGGGTCGTACATAAAATCCAGACCCAGATATTGGCCAGCCAGGCCCAGCAGCAAGATAATATCGACATTATCGGGCAAATCCAACCGCAGGGTTTCGTCGCCGTTCGGAACAGGTCCAGGCTTGTAAAGGCTGACAATAGCAGCGTTCGGCTCAACAACCCCGCTTGGCCGCTTAATCTGGGCTGCCTTCTGCTCTATCTTGGGGCTAGCACTCATCTGTGTTTCGGGCTTCAATTCGGGTTCGGGCTGCGGTTTCGGCTCATTGGGCTCTGCCCGAACCGGTGCGCCGTTAGCATCGGGTTTCACTTCTGCGCCCGTATCAGCAAGCAGTTTCTGCATTATCTGTGCCAGTCCATTCTCAGCATCCGGCGTGCTTGGCTTGTTCGGTTCGGGTGCCGGCGGCAGAGTCTGTTCAGTTACAGGCTTTTGCAGCTTCTCGATAGTTAAGACAATCTTCTCTGCCAGACTGGCCGGCGCAATAGCCAGCACTGAATCGTTATGAACGTCGATAATTGCCCTGGCAACGGCGTTGGGGTCAGGTGGATTAGAAAAGTCGCCCAGCGATACATTGCCAATAGCCGCTGCGATCCGTTCTTTGGGGGGCAAGTCCTTGGCTTGCGAGGCGGGACAAATCGCTTTTACTACGAATTGCTCCTTGGCATCGGCATCAACCACATCCAAAAGGACGGCTGCTTTGGCTATTTCGGCTGGTCGAGCCGTCAGTAAAAGCATATTAGTGCCCGGAAGCTGTGAGACGGTGCCCAGCTTCAGTTCAGCCAGGAATTGTTTGGCCTGCTGGGCCGATATGTGTTTTAGTGAAAATCCTTTTACGCCCACCGGGCCCAAACCATCTTTTTGGTCCGCAGCAAGAAGATAACTGCCGTTTGAGAAAAGGGTTACGACCAAAAGGGTCACAAGGGCTGCGCCCAGACGGCTGCCCGAGGAATGCTGTTGTCTCATCACAATACTCCTTCTATAAAAACGGGGCTTTTGCCTGCCAAAAGCCCCTGCCCAAAGCCGCTCTACAGGCTTTGAAGGACCAGCCATCTATTCAGACATACAAAGAACGCAGAAGTTCCCACGTATCAGGTAAAAAACACAAATTTCAGTACTGATAATGCGGAGAAACTGGGTCGCGAAGGGGGCGGGGAAAAGGTCGCCGTGCCAGCATCGGCTAGACGGGAGGTAACAATACAACCGCTATTTTGTCCTTGGAGGTACGGGTATTCGTTTGGGCGGAACTATGTGCCTTCTGTCCCGGCTTTGTTGTGGGCGATTGGGGTCTTGTTGGATGCCGTTGAGCTCTTTGCCTAAATTACCCAGTCTTTCTGCTTCCTGGGCATCCACATGCGTTGACTTTAGGTCGGAAATGAGCTTCTCCATAGCGGCTTCGTCCGGTTCATTGCTACCGGGCGAACTGGTTTTATCGGACCCCGAGCTGCCCTGCAGGGCCTTGAGCTTTTCGATCAGGTCGTCCAGAGCCGCGCTCTCTTCATCGCTTATCTGTGGTGCGGAAGGCACCCTTGTGGTAACGCCCGCTGTAGCTTTACTTGAAGTCGGCGATGGAAGGGCAGCAGCAACGGGGATGCTGGCCCTTGCTGAAGCCGATGATGAGCCTTCAAGCAGACTTAGTTCGGGCTGCCTGGGCTGAGCCAAAATCTGCTCCGAGTTGCCCTGCTCATCCCGGCAGACGATCTGGCCATCTCCTATCTGTTCAACGGTCACGTGCCCAACTTTGCTGCCCGGCCTGACCCAGAACAGTCCCTTGCCCGGCTCCTTGATAAATGCCAGCGATTCTTCGGGCTTGGTCGCGTGAACGCTGGTGCCGACAAGGCTGAATTTGGCGTACGCCTTCGGGGGCTTGGGCGGAATAATCGGCTGCTGCCTTGTCGGGGCGGCTCTTGTAGGCTCCGGGGCAGGATTTAGATACAGCGCATAGGCCTCAGCCTGCTTTACAAGCGGCGAAGTCTGACTGTCATTTCCATTTTGTTTATTGCCGTTGGCCTGCTTGAATTTTTCCACCACCCCGGACGAATTCAAGAATTGCTCGGCTTCTTCGTCTGCCCGGACGCCAAAAAACACCGGAAAAACAAAAAGAAGGCCGGCTAATATCGCCGTTACTATGGTTGTTATTCGCAATGTCCTTATCATATTTCGTATCCGGGCGTTTACGCCGCCTGTGGACACCTTTACTCATTTTACATGGGAACGTGCAATGCGGATCGCGCGACAACAGCGCTATACGCCATTTTATTTGACATAAGCCGAGGCGTTTGGTTCCCTCCAGCGAACAGTTTTTCCCAAGAACTTCACAGATTGGGGTGCATCAGACCACCCTTGAAGTGGCAGGCAGTGCAACTCATTTCGCCGAGCGAGTTTTCGAGTTCGCCGCCTCTTGCGTGACAGCTTTTGCACGACTTTGTTTCCGGGCTTAAGGTGTGGGTGCCGGCAAACTGGCCCTGAAGACTGCCGTCAAGAATCTGCACGGTCATCTTAGCCGTGTCGGCAGTCAGGCGGGCACATCGCTCGTTATGCTCTTTGCCAAAAGCGTGATGTCCCGACACCTTGCACCAACTGCTCACCGATACGTGGCAAAGAACAGAATTGGACACGGACTTTGGCATTTCCACCGCCAGTTTCGGCTTCTTAGGCACGTAAATCGGAAGTGCCGTTGCCTCATACCATCTGAATAGTTCGTGTGTAAGCAGCCTTGCCTCGTCTTGCGTTGCGGCAAAAAGGCCGATAACGGCAGCCCCTCCGTTCAATCCGCCGCACAGAGAGCCCCAGCCGGCCACTCCGCCCGCGCCGTATTTCATCATATCAAACGGGAAAGACTTGTAGGGTTCGCCTGGTTGCTCCGCCAGTTGCCCCACTATACTTTTGAAAACGCCGTACATGCAATGGCCCTGGTAATAGTCTTGGTATGCTCTGTCTGCGGCAATATCCGGGTCCAATCTGGCGAAGTCCCACGGCAAGTGAGGCTTTTTGGCTGTAGGCGATGCCCATTGTTCACGCACACACGAAGAAAACGCCCACGACCCGGCAGCGATTCCGGCCAGCCCGAGCAGGTCTCTTCTGGTAAGTGACTTCATAATGATGAGTTCTCAAAAAATCGAAGTTGGGCATACTTTGAAATGCAAAAACGTGTCTGCGTTTTTGCATTTCAAACCATCAGAAACTAGATCAGGACTGCGATCTCTATTATTTGAGCAAATCCGGCTGAGGATTTGCTCAAATGATATATGTCCAACTTCAATTTTTTGACAATCCTGAGTATAATTTGATTGCTGAGGCACTAACCTGCGAACGGCCTTGTTCTTGATTGTCGTTTGCGGTGGACTCTGACCGGCTCCAATGAATGATTTTTTCCAAATATGCCGGCTCATTGCCAGCATATTTTGTGCTCTTTTCGGGCGTGTGACAGTTCAGACAGGTCGATTTTGGCCCAGCGGTCTTTAGTTTTCCAAGTGTTTTGACGTGTTCGGAGCCGGGCCCGTGGCAGTTTTCGCAGCCTACATCCTTCAAGTGGTCGGTTTGCTCCTGCGAGATAAAGCCGCTTTGGTATTCCATCCCGACAACGTGGCACCCGACACATTCCGGATCAAACTGCGAGCCGACCTTCTCCAGCGTCGCGTAGGCGTGGGCGTGGGCTGTTGTGCGCCACTGCTGATGTTCGTACTGGTGGCAGGACCTGCAAGATTCTGAGCCGACAAACTTCAAGCCATCAGCCAGCGAGAAACGCGGATGCTTCTGCACAAGATTGTGCTCTTTGACCAGTTGCTGGTAGTCCTTGTATAGCCCAACCAGAGCCGGCTCTTGCAGTAGTTTTTCTTGCACGGGCAGGGTTTGAAAATCCGATTTCAGTTTGCCTTCGGCAGACTTGGCTATCTGGAGTCTGCACACGTACCTGCCGAATCGTCCCACCGAAAAAGTTAGGGGCCTGCGGTTCGGCTCACTTATTATTCTCGGCTCATCGGAATCCGCGGGACAAACCAGGCAATCTACCGCCGGTGCGCTTTTGGCGATAGCGTCAAGAACGCCCGGCTCACAACTGTTCAGAACCAGGATATTGTATGCCTGCGGTGCAGTGCCGTTCGCAAAAAGCCTGTCAATCTGCTCTATCGGCGATGATTTGGCGTCAAAGGCCGCAACCGTCACCGCCACATTTTCATTTCGTAGGCGCAACTGCTTGGTAAATCTTGTCGGGACATTCCCGTCGGCAACCTGCTGAGCACTTATGACGTTGAAAAGTGAGCCGATGCTGTTCAGCAGTCCAAGATTCCTGGCTATCTCGACGTCTTTCTCCGTTAGATTGACCAGATCGTAGTCGAGCAAGTCCAACGCCCTAATTACTATATTGAACTTGATCAGGTCCTGCTCGGCGTCCCCTGTCACAAATGAACCTGTATCCACGACCAATCTTCTCTGCCTGGGCACGGAGTTCAAGATCGCTGCGCGTCTATCGAATCCTCCAAGCTGTCCTCCGCTGCATCCGCAGGGCTTCAACTCTCCCAACTCGTTGCCGGTAAGAAAAACGGTAGCTACATCTGCCTGCTGAACGGGCGTTGCTGTCGGCTCGGCTCGTCGGACTAAGTCGCACGATGCCGCCAGCATAAATATGCAGATGCAAGCTCCCCACCATTTCATAGCTAAGCCTGGTTTTGGCGTGCCAAAGTTGGCCTAGTAGAACCCACGGCAAGTAATCGCCAGTTTCTCGCCGCCTGTTAGATTCACCACAAATGTATCGGTGAAGCGTCCCTGAGATTGGGCGTCGGGCGGCGTTATTTCCACCTCGAACTGATAGCCGCTGCCCAGTTTCTCTTGCTTGAGAACCTTTATGATGCCGTTCTGCGAGGATGCTGACTCAACTTCAAAGGCGTCGCCGTAGTTGCTTAGCACCCACACTTTTCTTATTACTGGCTTTTGCGGCTGAGCCTTGAGAACGATTAGCTGTGGCGGCGTAATCTTAAATCTCGGCACGGCGCTAAAGGGAATACTTACTTGGCTACATTCCGGATGCGTCAGGCTGATCTGTATGTAGCCATCCAGGCCTTCTTGGAGTTTCTGCGCGTCGATTTTGGGCCTTAGAATGAATTTGGTCGCTTGCACCGCCGGGTCGATTTCAGCAGTTACACTATTAAGGGTCGCCCTAAACTGCGTTATGGAGAACGGCTTGCCGTCGAGACTGGTCAGCGTGATCTCGGGGCTGCCGGCATCTTTATCCTTGAGCCGAAGGTTCAGTTTCTGCGGCTCGTATGCCACCTTGGGCACAATCTTAGCCTTCAAGGTCAGTTCAACCTCTGGCTTCGATAGATCATTGCTGTACACTTGGATTGCCCGCCGGAACACACCGGGCACTGTGAACGCGCGGAACTTTGCTTTTACTACGCCGCTTTCGCCTGGTTTATACTGTTGCTTTTCCACAGAGGCGGTGACACCGCAGCAACCCTTCACTTCTTTGATTGTCAGTAGGCCCTGGCCGACGTTTGTGAATTTGAACTCGCCGACGTTATCTGTGCCCGGCCCGACGTCGCCGTAATCATGCACCAAATTCTCAAATGCGATCTTTGGTGCGGGTTTATTCGGCTCGGGCTTTTCCTGTTCGATTGCCGGCGCTGGCTTAGATTCTTGCAGGGCAGGTTTTGGACCTTCCGGCACTTGCGCCGGTTTTTGACAGCCGACCAGTAAGAATAGAAGGCAGCCGATAGTACACACAATCTTGAATTTTGAATTTTGAATTTTGAATCTTCGCCGCCAATTCCGTATCATATTTTCATCTCCGAATTAGAGCGCGATATATTTTACCCGGCCTGCGCGAGCGACTATTGTAGTGGAACGGCCGCTGATGAGCAAGGTTCTTTGTATGAAAAACCAAGTGATTCGCGTGCTGATTTCAAAGGCCGACATGGTCGTTTGTCTTCGCCCGCGACCATAATTCTGTGCCAATTTCTGCTGCAATCTGGCGGCGTCAGCCGAAGATAATCTTGTACGGGATGTTTTCCGCCCTTGTTGGTAAGACTTTTTTTCTATAAGTCTTGTGTAAACAAGTGATTATCGCTACAAAACAGAGTCAGGTTGCTAACAACATTGCTGCGGTGGTTCTGTTATTGATGGCGGTCGGCACGCTCTTTGTCTTCTCAGCCAGCGCTAACATCGGGCAGGAGCTTGACTTAGGGAGGTTCTACGATTTCCCATCCCTGCGGAGGATACTGTTTTTCCCGCTGGCGTGCCTATTGATGTACGTGGCATCTTGTTTCGACTATCACCGGTTCAGCCTCGCTCGTGGCTGGATGAGGTCGCCGACCAGCTATTGGTTAGTCCTTAGCGTAGCGTTACTTATACTCGTTTTGCTGCCTGAGTTTGGCGCAGAGATAAACCGTGCCAGGCGGTGGCTGAGAATCCCGCTCGGCCCTGTCGTAGTGAGTTTTCAGCCTTCTGAGCTGGCCAAATGGGCCGCCGTTTTCTTTCTTGCTGCGGTGTGCGATAAGTGCGGCCCAGAGCTGAAGTTATACTGGAGGAGGTTCGTGCCGGTTTGTCTTGCAATTGCCGCGACGGTGGGGCTAGTTGCGATCGAAGACTTTGGTACAGCGGCATTTATGGCAATTGTGGCTTTCCTGATTTTGGCCAGTGCCGGCGCAAAGTGGTGGCATCTGCTGACCCCGTTGCCGTTCGGCGTGGCAGGTTTTTTTGTACTGTTGATCAGTTCACCCAGCCGGATGCTGCGAATTGCCGCTTTTCTCAGTCCTGAGCAGTGGGAGGATTCCGCAGCTTATCAGGCAAACCAGTCATTGGTTGCACTAGGTTCCGGCTGGCTGTGGGGAAAGGGATTGGGCGAAGGAATCTGTAAGTACGGGCATCTGCCGGAAGATACTACGGATTTTGTGTTTGCGATTATCGGCGAGGAGCTTGGCTTCGTGGGCACGGCAGCAGTCATCGGATTATTCATTGCGTTTGTTGTCCTGGGCATTATGGTCGTTTTGCGCAGCCAGGATCGGTTCGGGCAACTTTTAGCGGGCGGCATAATCCTAACGATCGCACTTCAGGCAGCGCTTAATATCGGCGTAGTGACGGTTGTTCTGCCGACAAAAGGCATCCCACTTCCGTTTGTAAGTGCCGGCGGAACAAGTATGTTACTGTCAGCCGCTGCGGTTGGCGTGCTGCTGAATATTGCCAAACAGGCTACTGCCGTGTCAGCCGAATCAGAAGGTAAGCAATAAACGCAGTCCAGCTAAAGGCTTGCACGGAGGCTAAGGTGTGGGCAGGAAATGCTTCTTCTTTGCTGGTGGCGGCACGGGCGGACATATCTACCCTGCGGTCGCCGTGGCAGAGAAAATAGCTGCACTTGCACCGGGGGCGAATATTCATTTTTTCTGTAGCACTCGCAGCATCGACGCACAGATACTTCAGAAGTCCCGCTTCGAATATACTACATTGCCGGCGAAGGGTTTTTCGCTCCGCCCGGGCAGATTGGTCCAGTTTTGCATTTGGTTTTTAAGAAGTTACAGGCTTGCAAAGAAGGTAATCGCGGCGAGCGACAACCCTATAGTTGTCGGAGTCGGCGGCTTTGTCGGGGCGCCCGTCTGTCGAGCAGCACACAAGTTGAACGTGCCTGTTGGCCTTTTGAATGTAGATATTGTGCCGGGTAGGGCAAATAAAATGATAGCCCGCTGGGCAGACGAGATTTTTGTGCAATTTGGCGACACGCAAAAGTATTTTGCCGCAAGCAAGGCGAAAATCCACGTTGTCGGCTGCCCGCTGCGAAGCGGCTTTGAAAATCCGCAGCCAGGGCAGGCGATAAAACAGATAGGTCTTAACCAGAATAAAAAGACTTTGCTTATAACCGGCGCATCAAGCGGGTCGGAGAATATCAACCAGGCGGTCTGTTCGCTTCTGCAAAAGCTGGATAGCTTTGCCGACGATTGGCAGATAGTCCACCTAACGGGGCATACTCATTACGAAAAAGTCAAGCAGATGTACAGCGGGGCAAAAATTGCCCACAAAGTCCTGGCA